>Ga0247780_1000103_pt1 | contig 78536 bp, 90 predicted proteins | sample UWRJL079202R5_FD_179927 | JGI IMG/M metagenome (GOLD analysis project Ga0247780, IMG submission 179927) | Plant litter microbial communities from Arlington Agricultural Research Station in Wisconsin, United States - UWRJ-L079-202R-5 | ecosystem: Environmental > Terrestrial > Plant litter >...
CTTCGACTCGATATAAGCACCCTTGTCAAGCAGTAGTTTCACAACAGCCTCGTGGCCATTCTTTGCGGCCCACGACAGCGGTGTCTGGCCATTGTTATCCTTCGACTCGATATGAGCACCCTTATCGAGCAGTAGTTTCACAACAGCCTTATGCCCATTCTCTACAGCCCATAACAGCGGTGTCTGTTTATAAAGTCCATCCTTCGACTCGATATAAGCACCCTTGTCAAGCAGTAGTTTCACAACAGCCTCGTGGCCATTCTTTGCGGCCCACGACAGCGGTGTCTGGCCATTGTTATCTTTCGACTCGATAGTGAGGCCCAGTTCAAGTAACAGCTCAACAACAGACTGGTGGCCCGCGTGTACTGCATGAAACAACAGTAACTGACTCTCACTGCCGTTTGATTCCACAGTTACAGTTTTCCGTCTCCCTAGTTGCCGTATCAGACCCCGCATTGCAGTTTGATGATCTGAAACGTAAAGGATGTGCCGCGTCCAATAAGACCTTGCATACGAGACGAACTGGAACTGGTCCGTTGAGGGCGATATGAGATGCCCGCCTGCTTCCGCGAGTACTTTGCCGACATCAAACCCAGGCTTTCTCCGCAATTCTAGAAGCTTTAGAGCGAGCCGTCCAACATTTTTTCGTGCGCCCATCGATTGGACAACCTTGCGGGGTACCGCCTCAGCCAGTCCTCGAAGCTGTGGGGTCACCACAGTGGAAACCTGGTTGTCGAAGACGCCGTAGTTGAGGTAGGTGACAATGATGTCTCCCATCGTTCTATTCGCCTCCTCATATGTGAATATCGCGGTAGCGGAATCGGAGCCTTGGAATCTGCCAAGGAGAAATTGCTTGAAACTCTGGTGAACCAATCGCACTGTCGCGTCCTCCTCATCGACAGTGAGAAGACACCCGCAGCAGGCCAACGCCGAATTCACATTGTTGAGGAGCCGTGCCGGGTTCCAGTCGGCATTGCCTGGGGCGACGCTCAGGGCTTCCCGAAGGTCCTCAGCCGTTAAGGGCCGATGAGCCGCCGTGACAAGCTGGAGAATCCGGGTCTGGCGATCGACCCCCAATTCTCCCGGTTTCTGCATGAGACGAAGGAAGGTCTGTGAGAGATCTTTTGGGAGGTCCGACAGCGCTTGGCGAACTGCCTCGTCCGTCTCTGCGGCGCGTAAGGATTCGATTTGAAGAACCACCCAGAGAAACATTCCATGGGCACCTTGCACAAGAGCGTCCTCTATCTCAAGGATGAGTGTAGGGTCCCCAATCGTCAGCTTTTCGGATTCTATGCGAGCCGCCAGTTCTGTGCAGACAAAGGCCCTAATGTCGGGATTTTCCTCAGGAATCGCGATGGTGATCTGTCTGGTAAGCTGTCCCAGATTCAATCTTGAGACGCTACCGGCCTCCAGTCTTGACGAAAGACAGACAAGTAGTGTGAACCCGCGCTGGAATATCCCGAGTTGTTCAACCAATGTATGGGCCTCAGACGCGTCACATTCATCTGACCCGTCCAACACAAAAAAGGCGGCAAACTTAGGCGGGAGCACGCGCCGAAGCATGCTGACCGTCCGTTCGGGATCCTCAACTGAGGTGGTCTCATCGATGAATTCCTCCAGTGTGCTGAGGTCTGGAATGGAGCTCAGTAATTGTCGAACTAAAGAGCCAATGACCGTGCTTGCTTTCAAGCTCTCGGAGATATCGTGCCGGCAGAAGAAGTACGCCACCGGGCATTTCGAACTCTTGGTGTCCAGGTTAAGATCGTCGATGATATTAGCCAGAATGACCGACTTTCCAGACCCTAGCTTCCCAGTACACGTCAGGGTACAAGAATCCACTCCAGCCTTCCAATTTTGATAGCCGGGCATCTGCTTAAGCAGGGTTGCACTGCCAGCTTTTCGAATCTGCCTCCACGTGTTCTGATGATCGTACGTAGAGTAGGCATTGAGGATGCGGATACGCGCCTTTTGCCTATGGCGGCGCGACTCGTGTTCGGAGTGCCGCTGCAAAAACCCGAAACCAGAGCTCTGCTCCTTGATGGCCCGGCCCATCAGTAGCGTCACTTCCTCCTTGATTGAGTTGGACCACTGGGCGAGCTCCGACTGGAAATTCTTCAGGTCGGACTCGCTCGGGAAGGAGAGTAGCTGCCCCAAGACTGATTTTTTGGACATTTTCAGTACATGGTGGCAGAAATTGACGATGACGATAAAATATTCTGAAAGTTGCCGCTTCAGGTTACTGGAACGGGGATAAAGCACGGCCATCTCTTGGTAGCGGGGAGCGGACTGGCCCGCGACCATCAGAAAGGCCGATATCTTCTCTAGGTAGGAAGACAGGTTGACAACTGACTGTGTAAAGCATTAGCGAGAGCAGCAGGACAAGGCAGGAAGAGACCGACAAGTAGAGTCATGCGCACGAGCGACCAGATGCCACAGGCGGCAATGTTTTGGGAAGCCCCGACGATGACGTCTCCGAGCGCCGCAAATTGTTGGATCGCTTGAAGTATGTTGGTTAGGCGAGGTCCGAAGCATCGCCCGCCGCCCGTCTTCGCGGCCGCGCGTCGGTCAATCTCAGCGGTGAGTCGCATGACATCGCTCGTGTCCGGGGGTGATTTGGATAAGCTAGTCCTGTCGGCGCGGAGAGCAGCCTTTTGCTCGGCAGAAAGGTCGGCATCAAACTGCGAAATCGCCTGTGCTAGGCGGATTTCAGCCTTTAGCGGCGCGGCTTTTGATAGCGCAGAAGACATGATATGGCGGCTCTCAAAAGGAGCTGTAGAAACCGGGATTGAGGAGAGATGAGATGCAGACCCCTTATCACTACGAAATGGCTTAGGCATCCATTGGGCCAGGTTCTTGGCACGCCTTCCCTCTTTTATTGGGAGAGCCTCACGTGAGCTGAAAAGGGGCCCTGAAAAATGTTTCTCCGAAGCCCCACATTATTTTTTCAGATTGAGAGGACATCTGGGAGGCTAGTGGTCCTCAACCAGTCAGAAGCTTGCATGCAAGTATTCGGGCTCGGCACCATAGTGGTGCATCTGAGAGGCATTTTACCTGCTGTGTGGCTGCGCCTTGCTCATCAACAAAGCGACGACTACCACAGGGCAAGGGAAGACAGGCAAAGAAAACAATGCAGCGACCCTTCTAGTTTCTGCTGCGCTTGACTTGACGCCCCCGATTCCCATGCAACGGTTCTCTTCCAGTCCATCCGCAACACTGACATAAATGAAACATGCACAACTATCCAAGATATGTGCTCGCTGGTGCAGTGTATTTCAACATCAGGGGCAACACCGGGAGAGAGTGTCGTCAATGAGGTGCTTCTTGACACGGTCAAGATTAAAGACAAGACGCAACACCGGATAAAGATGTCCAAGATTGAAATAGACGACAAATCGAAGTAACTTTATACCATCAAATCTTTTGACGAGCTCCGGCGTAACACTGGCCTTTCAACTAAGTACAAGTTAGAGCTCACCATCCGGCTGAGCCTCGCTATCCTGCAGCTTTGGGAAACACCCTGGGTCAGCGAGTCCTGGACGTGGAACGACATGTACGTGACGATGACGGAAGTGTCCATTCCGAATGAGAGCCTGAATCACAGAGACGACATCGAGAGGGCCGAGTCATCATTGGTGTTTATATTCCATAGGAGAATTTTCTCAATAACATACGACAGCGGGGCATTGTCAGCATCACGACCGTATTGGCGGCCCTTAGAGCGGTAGATATCCTGGACGAAGAACCGGCAATGACGAAGTTAGGCTTGGCGTTGATCGAGTTAGCAATGGGCAGGTCTATCCAGGAGATGAAGGAAGAGTATAACTTGAATGATATGTCGGAGAGCGACATAGCTATCCTTTGCACGGCTAGGAAGCTGATCGGGGATAGAAAGATACGCTCTCAGGCAGGCGCAGACTACGAGAGGGTTGTGGATATTTGTCTGAACAGGCGGTTTGTGGACAGCAGGGGAATTCCGATGAGTCTTTGGTTGAAGCATGAGTCGTTTCTGTCGACCTTCAGGGACAACATTTTCAAGCCCTTGTATTTGATGTGGAGGAATTATTGAGAAGGGTGGTACTATGTAAACTCGGTCTCTGTCAATTTGACGATACGCTGCCTACGGATGAAGGTCGATACACAGGGCCATTCTGCTGCAGGTATTGTGGGCGCGAAAGAGGAGAAACAGAACTGACACGATCTATAAGTCTTTGCTAGACACTCTCCTTCCCCGACCTCTCAGACTTGGAATCGTCAGCCTCCTTCTTCAAAAGAGGGCTGTTCTTCATCAACATACTCGAAGGATCAGCTCCCAGAATGAGGCCTAGCACAAGATAAAACACCCCTCGGACGGCACCAAGATAAACGCCAGTGATCTCGCGCTGTGCCTCTGAGGACAGGTCCCCAGCTCGTCCACAACTCTGTAGGACTCGCTCCAGCATCTCATCGTCGCCTCTCCCTGCGTTCCACAACAAGACCCCTTGCAGCCCCGCGAGCGAATTCTTCTGGAAGATTGCAGTCGCCACAACGATGCCCACGGCGAAACCAACCGACATGATGGCGCCCGACGCCGCCTGCACGTCCGCCTGACGCTTCTTGTCTACCAACGTCAGTAACCGTATAAGCCGCGTGATCCACGACGGCCCCCCGATGCGGCTGAGAACGGACGGCACCAGGACTGCGTCCAAGGCAATGACGGGGGCCTGGATCAGAAAGGCCCATCGCCAGTCGATAGCATCGCTCACGGCGCCGTAGCAGATGTTTCCCACGCCTTCGATTACGAGCCGCCTGCGGAGCGGTATGTCCCCGGTCTTGTCTTCGTCATTATAAGAGCAAGCCTGCTTGTGATGCCATTTGCATTTACAATTTTGATCTTGCTTATCATTGGTTCTTGGTGCAGGCCATTTCAGGGATAGCGGGTGCTAACACACCGTTAAACCGAACCGGCATCGGGGTTCACAGCCCGAATCTACAGGGATGCCTCTGCAGTACGCGCGGCACCTGGCTGCAGGATGGCACACTGTCATGCACAGCTCCGACGACTACATATCAACTGACAGGGATCATTGAGTTGTCGAGTTTCATTGCTTCTTCTCACCATTATTATAACCCCGCCTGCCCACCTGTTTCTATTTTCCGCCTTCTGAAAATTTCCGTTTTGAAAATTTCCATTTGTTCCATAACGTGAAGCCCGGAACGCCGCTGGGGCCAAGATGTCTGAATCACAGGCCGACTCAGCAGGGGTGATGAACGAGGAGACAAAATGGTCTAGCGGTCATGAGGAGACGATCGGGAAGACATCCAAGGACGGTATCATCCTCATCCCTCAGCCATCGGCAGATCCACGAGACCCGCTGGTACGTATTCTACAACGAGTTACATGGCACCCCCGAGAACTGATTCTTCTTTTAGAACTGGCCTGCCTCCAAAAAGGCGACAGTTCTCGCAACACTATTTCTCGCCCTGTTCGTCGGGTTCTCGGCACCATTTTGCGGGCAACTAAACATCCAACAACAGGCGGTCCTCTATGGGAAGACCCCCGTTCAGATTACCTATTTTGTAAGATTTGCTTCAGCCTTTTCACGCGCTTTGGCGGGCTAACGGCGATTTTTGCAATTGTAGAATTCGGCTGCCTCAGCCGGATTGGCAACAGGGGGCTACCTCTGGTGGCCTCTTTCCAATAAGTTTGGACGGTCTTCGGTCATCTTCTGGACACTGCTCGGCCAACTTGCCTCGCAAATATGGGCCCCGATGATGACAAAGCCCGACCAGTACGGCCCGTATCTCGCGTCGCGGTACTTCTCGGCTTTCTTCGGCGTGACTGTGAGCGTTCTGGGTCCGAGGTATTTGGTCGACATGTTCTTTCTGCACCAGAGAGGCCGAGCGTTTACCATCCTCCATCTGGCCTTGAACTTTGGCGCATCCGCTGGGCCGACCTTTGCAGGCTTCGTTGCCGCAAATGCATACTGGCCTGTCGAGTATTGGTGGTCAGTGGGCTTGACGGGCCTCGCCATCGTCGTTGTTTTTACCTTCCTCGAGGAGACGAACTACGACCGCAGCGAAGACGCCATCAACCGCATCAAACCGGAAAGTTGGCTCAAGGACCGCTTCGAAACGTTCTTCCCAGGGACCAAAGTGGCATCCCCGATATCATGGACGGACACGCTCAAAATCGCCGCCACGCCATTCAAAATTGCCGTTGCGCCGGTACTTCTTATTATCGCGGGCTTTGATATGATCAGCTTCGGATTTTACGTCGCTCTCAACGCACTCACCCCTGTCTGGCTTCAACTCCCTATCAAAGCGGGAGGGATATATGGCTTCAATGTCACCCAAAATGCTGCGTGTAAGCCCGTCTTACCTGCACGGTTCTTTTCCATGCACTGTATCGCTAACCCCCAACTTTTAGTCACCTTTCATCACTGGATCGCCTTCATAATCGGCCTTGCATACGGCCACTTCTTCAGCGACCGAATACCGCTGTGGCTAGTGGCGCGCAACAAAGACGGCGTGTGGCAGCCTGAGTACCGACTCTACGCGCTCTGGCCAACTAACTTTGTCCTGATGCCCCTTGGTCTCGGGCTGGTCGGCTGCGCTATGCAATACCGGCTCCACTGGGTTGTCATGGCGCTGGCACAGCTGTTTGTCACGATTGGCTCGCTGGTCAGCATCCCCATCACCGTCAACTACATCTGCGAGTGCTTCAGGACGCACACGGTTGAGGCGACCCTGGTTTTGAACTCCATGCGTCTTTTCCTCGGGCTGTCAATCAACTTCTACATCAATCCCTGGATTGATGCCGTGGGTGTTGGCTGGGTTTATGGGATGATGGCGTTTTTTAGTCTGTTCGCGTTCATGTTTCTCGTGGCTTTGATGGTTTGGGGCCATGCGATTCGTAGCGTCACCCCGTTCCACACTGCCGCTTCAGAAGAGGGGCAGCATGTTCTGCGGAAACGACTGGATGACCATGGGTTCTGAAGCGGGACCAGTGTCAGTGCCTGGAGGGTTGCGAGGAAGGATGTCCATGCTTGTTACACGGCAGCTTTTCCGTCCCAAGGGGGGAACCTGGTCAACTGACCATTCTCACACCATCAAGCAAACCGTGCGGCGCGGCTCAGATGCCGGCAGTTACAGCTTATTCCAGTGCTATATCCGAGTGGTAATCGAGTTTTCGCTCACACCGATCGGCCACAAATTCCCAAACGGTTTCCCCTGAATAACTCGGTCGTTACCCGACGTCCTTTGTATCTTGGCACCTTGGCAGGGCTGTATCTTTGACTTCATCCTCCTAATTTGACTTACACAAGCCGCACACAATTGAGGTGATGCCCTTCCTCAGAACATCATCTCCTTCTAACCTCGCAATGATTGGATCCCGCGATCGCTCGGTCGGGTGGTACGATCCGCCCATCACGTCAGTCAACCAACCCGTTCGCGAGCTCCTCGAGAAGTACAGTCTCGTGCCACCTGATGAGGTCATCCCTCGGATCATCAAAACAGTAAGCCCCTTTTTTTTCAACACACCTGTTATTTTCTGCAACCTAACACCTAACCTCGCCATCCAGCGCGACACAATCTGGGATGTCTTCCCCTGGCCGTGCGTCGGCCAATTCCGTTTCCTCGACCTCTCCATGAGCCGAAACCCAGCATACGCCCAGATCCTCGACCGACTCAAACACAAGCAGGATCGCATCCTCGACGTGGGGTGCTGCCTCGCCCAAGATCTCCGCAAACTTGCCTACGACGGTGCTCCCGCCTCATCGCTGTTCGGCCTCGAAAAGCAGGCCGAATTCATCTCCATCGGGTACGACTTCTTCGGGGACAGGGAGACCTTATCCGACGCGACATTCATCAATGCGGATCTCTTTGACCGGGAGAATGAGGAGGTTTGCAAGGCTGTAGGAACGTTTGGGATAGTCAACCTAGGAATGGTGCTGCACATCTGGGATCTCGAGGGCCAGATCCGTGCGTGTCAGCGAGTGGTGGAGCTGCTGAGGGGCGAAAAGGGGGTTATGGTTGTGGGGCAGAGTGTCGGGGATGTGGTTGGCAAAGAGGTCAGCAGCAGGGGGAGCAGGGTGATTTTCAAGCACGATGTTCAGACTTTTACAAAAATGTGGGAGGAGGTTGGGCGGAGGACGGGGACGCGGTGGGAAGTCGAGGCTGCACTGGACGAGGGGCTGGGGATTGACAAGAAGAAGAGGTACTGGGATGAGCCGAGCACGAGGAGGTTGTCTTTTCGGGTTGAGAGGCTTTAAGCGGTGACTTGGACGGACATCAGGCCTACTGGTAGCTAGCATTGACTGGAACCAAGCTCGTATGCTCAGGGAAAAAAGTGAAATAGGTACAGCAGGCGGGTAGGATGTCTTTTCCGATTGTCTTATAGTACGTTAGGAGTTGATGACCTGACCTCTCCATCAGAAGCTTCGCTATGTCCGCTCTTGCAGCCCTAGTTCTACTGGACCGGGAAGCCACTTTAGCCTCTGGGTGGGCACCCCCTCGCCTTTCTGACTTTGCATCGCCGGCTGAGTTTGCCGCATTTTCCAAGCACCCCTTTGCGATGTGGCTCGTTCGTGTTCCCTGCCGCCTGATCGGCTGGTTGCGGCGCATCTCACCAAGCCAGTGGCCGGAATTTGACCTATCCGGTGTCAACATGGAGACCTGGCTCACTGTGGTTGATGTCACTGCCTTGCCCGAGCACCCACCCAGTCGGGAGCTGGACGTACTCCTCTCTCAGTTCCAGTCGTGCCAGGATGGTCCGGAGAAGGAATAATTGAGGAAAAGACTCCAAGCTATCATTGAGACCATCATATTGTTTCTTCTGGGCCCTCAGTTCGGCGTTGCCGGGCGAGATGACGTTCCAAGCACAAGCGACCCGACTGGAGCTACGGGTGTCTCGGAAATGGACGTTGACGTGACAAGCCGCGGGATGGTGGTAGGGCAGTTGTGCTCCGACCCAGCGCTGTTTGTCGAACTGGCGAAGAGATTGGTGAAGGATGAGGCAGCGAGAGTGAAACTTAAGATCGAGCCCTTGGTGACCTGCGACGGCGTTGAACATGAATCCCGTCCCGGGGTCGTTGACAACGTCGTTAGGATCCTGTTCCCTGAATTTGTCTTGACTTAAGATCAAAGCTTGGTCGATGTTTGCTTATTTTGTATTCCGGCTGGCTGTGAATTTGTGAGAATTTTTCATTGAGGTAATATCAAACGTAACATGGAAGTTTTGAATGAGAAATGGAATTTTCGGCTTTCTAGGTGCCTGAGTGGTGAGATTTCAAATCGACGCGATGTGACAACTTCTGCGCCATGCTTGGATGTTGCCCGAATCCCGGTGACACCAGGTAACGATAAGCCATTGGATCGATTCCGTTGGTCTAGGGCCCAGTTTACCCACAACTAGCTCCAGTTCCTAGGAAGTCTTGTAAAGAACTGACAGGTTCCAATCCGACCATCATATCGCAACAGCGGAACAAGCATATAAGGTCTCCTGCCATTGCGATCAGATACACTACTGCCTGCCTCCCTGAAACCCATCCGGAAAATCCACAATACTCACCGCAACATCCAAAACCTCACACCCCTCCTGCACCGACCCCCCCGTCCCCTCCAACACCCCCTGCAACCAAGCCTGCGCCCTGGGCGGCCCATTCGCAATCTCGGCAAGATGCCCCCCAACCGTATTCCTCACAAACCTAATCCTCGCTCCCACCTCACAATACCTCTGCACCAACTAATCGGTACTCTCAATCGGCGAGAACCGATCCCCCGCCGCCTGGTACGGAAACACCAGCATCTGCGGCACGCCATGATACCGCATATACGAATTCCTCCACCAAATCCTCTGCAGCCTAGCTTCCCGTCCCGATACCGACACCCTGATCACAATACCTCCATACATCCTGCCCCGCAAAATACGCAAAACCCTCTAGCACAGCCATACTCCTCGCCTTCAGGAAGCCAGTCTTATTCTGCGGCCCTTCGGTCTTTAGCGAGTCCAACAAAAACTGATGTTCCTCAGGGTACTGGTTCGTCGAGCCGAGGAGAAAGGAAACGACGTTCCCCGCGTAGGGGGATAAGTTGAGAGCACCGGATAGAACGCCGCTGACGCGGGGCACGACGCCGCCGATGGCCGGCCATGCCGGCGAAGGAGAGTTCGGGGGCGTACTGCACTGCGAGCTCGGCGGCGAATTCGGAGGCGAGGCTGCCGCCGGAGTAGCCCCACATGGCATAGCGGGTGATGGGGCCGAGTTTGGGGGGTTTGCCGGCGCCGGGTCCGGGTACGGGGGGTTTCTTGCCGGGCTTGTTTGTGTCAGAGTCGGCGAGGGAGAGGATGGCGCGGATGGAGTCGAGAGTGGCGTGGCCGGCTTGGACGTTGGCGCAGTAGGAGGCGAGGGGGCCTTCGAAGTCGGGGGAGACGACGAGGTAGCCGCAGGCGAGAGCCCAGGAGACGGGGTTGCCGGGGGTGGAGATGTCTGAGTTGTCGAAGCTGGGGCTTGAGTCGATGTCGACGTTGTAGGGGATTTGGTAGGAGAGAAGGGGTCGAGCGGTGGACGGGTTGTATGACGGTGGCAGGCAGGAAGAGGGTGGTTATGGCGTAGGAAGGGCGATAGCGGGTGTCGGTGGTGCGGTAGAGGACATGGTAGGCTGCTGAGCAGTTGGGGATGGCGTTGGAGTAGGCGATGGGGGCGGTGCGGATGCGGAGGATCTCGCCGGGTTCGGCCTTTTCAAAGTGTGGTGGTGCCGCGTAGAAGGGGTCTTCTGAGGGGGGAACTGGTGTTGCTGCCCACGCGGGGGATGGAAGTGGCGAGCAGAGCGCCCCATGTCAGGAGATGTCTCATGGTCGGAAGAGGGACTTGGTTGGATGACTTGGTTGGATGACTACCTGTAGAGTTGCGGTTTTGAAAGAAAACTAGAGCATCAATAGTCGGCTCATAATTAGCAGTTCTCACTACCAAGAGGCAAGGGTTCAATATCTCAATTTCCGGGGCAGCATCCTCCTTATCATGCGCTGGAGTTGCTCCGACTGGTTGAGCGCCGATGTAGGGCTTTCAGTGCGCGGGTAGGTATTGGCGGAAAGACGTGACCTGGAAACTTTGATGTTCAGAGCAGGAACGAGCCGCCCCTGAGCTCCCTTCCACACTAGAACGAGACGGGCGGCACAATCTCTCTAACTGCCCCGCACCACCACTCCCACATGGCACAAACAGCCGAGCCCACCACCAGCACATCATGCCTGGCCTCCCTGAGGCCTTGCCACGCGGCGTTGTGGCTACTAGCTAATCCCTCGGCGCGCCCAGAATGTCGTTGGTGCGATTTGAGATGGCGTCTCGGAGGGTTTGCTTTCTCCTTGCATCATTGATGTTTCCAGACCTTGACAGATGACACCTCCAAGTTTCTCGGGTTCCGGTATCAACGCGACGCTCTGCTCAACCTGCAGCAAACATACACTTCAGTCGTTGCATCGAGGAACGGACAACCATCCTCTGAGCGGGGATCGTGATCTCTGACGGCTGATTCGGAACTCACTCAACTCCAGTCCCGAGCTCTTCGACAGCAATGACTCGCTACAAATCACCCTGCGTGTCGACTTCAAGGAGAAACGGTTTGGAACAATCGTTGTTGAAGGAACAGCAAAGCACAATGCCTCCTACCGGCTGAAGGAATGCACCCAAACCCGCCTGCGGGCTCTTCTCAGCAGCACACCTTCTCCCGTGACGCCAAAACACCACCGATCAGACTCTTGACTGCCTACAACTCGCTGGGGAAGCTTATGACAAAGATCAAAGCAACTCCACTGCATGGTACGGACCAAAATTTCGAGTTGTTTTGCGCCAGGAGGACCATTCCTGTTGCGGGAAGTCGATCAGCAGGAGGACACTGAACGACGACAAGAAGCCGCAGTCGCAGCCAAGGGGGTAGTGGAGGAGAGGTGATCTTTTGAACTTGTTTAGGCCAACCACACACTTTTTTTATCCTGTTAGACAGTTTTGCTCATGGAAGAGGCGAACTTTATCACCAACACACCCCTGGCGGCCGGGGTCGCCGACTCGGGCGAATCCTCTTCGGGAAGATGGAGCCAATCGCTGCTAACGAGGCATCTTGGTTATGCGCATAACTTTCTACAGTGAGGGGTCAAAAGTCTGCGAGCACCCCGCATTTCCCAGCCTCCCACATTTTATTCCACAACATACATCCGGCTATATCTCCACAACGGCCAGTTCCTCAGCAAATCTGATAGTATTGGGTGATTCTGGAGGTTCCAGGCTTCAATATTTTGTGTACCAACCCCTGGCTTTTTTAACCGCTCGGAGTCTATTGGGCATGGTGTCGATTAGCCTGTCAATCTACACCTGATCTATAGCCCTCTAGGCTAACTGCAAACACTGAGTGAATTTTTCAATATCTAGCTTGTTTTTTTTTAGTTCCCATACGTCAGGGAACATTCTTTTTATATTTCTCTTCAAAGCCGCCTAAACGTGCTTAATGGGGTTCAAATCTGGGCTGTGAGCTGGCCATTTAAACCAGGAGATCCCACTTACTTAAAGCCATTCCTTAGTCGACTTACAAGTATGAATGTAAGCGTTATCTTGCTGGAAATGCTGCGTTTCGTCGTAATGTGGGAGTAAGCCCTCTGTTAGAGCCTTTAAATACAAGTTAGCGGTATATCCTTTACGTGCTACGGTCTAATCTCTCTCTATAATAATTAACTCGCTCCTCCCATCCTTTTAGATCATTCCCCAGACTATAATCGAGATATTTACTTTAATATAGGTTTTAAGATTAATATACTTTTTATTCCACTTCTTAGAAGGGAAACGGAATACTTAAGCAGGCGGATTTAAGGTGATATTTTAATAAGAGGACTTATCTGAGAATATAATTTAAATAATTTAAACAGCTAGTAAGCTTTAAATATATAAGTTACTTTCAAACCACTAAGTGACGCAACGGCGCGCTCACTTTAGCCGGCCGCCACAAGAGTACAAATCGCTGCACGCGCACATGGCGATAACTCCGGTTTTCCGTCGATTTGTCACCAGAGAGGCACAAAAATCGGCCAATTTACCCTTCATTTCGTAGAGTTGTGGTGGTTTGAAGATGGTGGGTTGTCGGGGCGTGTCGCGTTCGCGTTTAATTGAAGGCGGGGTGCTCGGATACTTTTGACCCCTGACTGTACTTCCCCCGACCAATCATGATCAACCCGCGCCGCATCCCCCAATGGTCACCGGGCAGTTGGGGCGGGGTTTCTAGGCAGCACATCCTCATTGATAAGGGAATCCTCTTCTTCCTCCTGAACACGACAACATCCTCAACAGCGCAAAACTCCAAACCAGATATATCCAATGCAAACAGAATGACCAAACAACTCCCGTCCGCCACCCTCGAGCCCACCGAAGCACCAACCATGACCGAACAACAAGCCCTCAACAGAGAGGCAATGAATGCGCTCCTCGCCAAATACCCCAACCTCGCCGACCCAGAGCAAGGCAGGCAGTACATGGAAGAGCTCAAGACGCACTACCCCGAGCTGGGTCCCTACCTCGAGCGTGACACCGCCGACTTCAAGAGCCAGAGTCGTGAGGAAAGGATCGCGAGCATGGCGAAGCGGTGCGAGAACCTTGCGGGGATCATAGGGGAGCCGAATCCACATGCTGCGATACCCGGTGGGAATGGGGAGCCTTGGTATGCGACGTTTGTCAATTATCAGACGGCTATGGAGGTATGTGTTCCCTCTCTTGGCGAATGACAAGGGTGATGGCTAACATTGAGTGTGACGGAGTAGGAAAACTTTGACAAGAAGAAACAGGAAGAGGTGATGGAGTTATCGAAGAAGATGCACGCAGAGGGACTCACGACTGAAGCCATCGAGGAGGCCCAGAAGGCGGTGAGGGAGTTGTTGGCGGAGCATCCTGATGTTGCGGAGCAGGCGGTTGGGTATCTGTTCAACAAGGAGGCACTGGAGAAACGGAGGGAGCAGATCAAGAAGGATGTTGCGGAGGGGATGCCGGCGGTTTCGCTGTATCCTATTGGGACCGCAATGGGGACGAAGGCAAAGGGCGAGGAGGTGGGTGAGAGCTTGGACTGAGATGCGGTACGCACATGGTCGGTGGATGATTGCTATTGTTGTAAAGTCTTGATAATTTTACGTTACTATTGTGCTCACGGCTTTCGTTTGTTATTCTCCGAGTTAGCTCTTGAATTTAATATTGTAAGGTTGCCATTGATAACGGGGTCCCCCCTATATAAGGCCCCCATCCCCACCTCCCATCGAGGACCTGGAAACAGGCGCCTGAACTAGTTGGATTGAGTAGTTGATTTGGTTTCGGTACTCGAAATTTCCCATATCTCGAGTGCGGAAGACTCCTCCGGTAAAACGGAGTTGCTGTGTTCAACTCCCCAGTCTTTCTTTTTGTTTTTTCTTGGTCCGATGTTCTTAGCTTCATCCACATCTCCTTTACTCAGATACTTGAATATGGTGTCATATTTTTTCCGTGCTTCTTGATACGCTCTCATATTCAGGAAGTATCCACATCGAGTGCTCCCCTTCAGTCAATAGAGCCAAGGATCGAAGTGGAGGAGGGATTTGCGCCTTCTTCAGCTTGCAACGCTATAGGCCTGTCTAGGCTCAGTCTACGCCCAGTAGTCCCCACCGTCTAGCCGGTTTGAGTGATACGATGGGTCAAAAGGACGAAATTCTGATAAAGCGACGCGCACCACTTTGCTGTTTATTGGGAAGAACTTCAAGCTGCTTCCCTCTCAGCTGTTCAGTGACAGACTCCCAGTTTCTCGCCCACGATGAGAGTCACTCGCGTCCTGTCCCTCGCGCTGTTGGGGTTGGCTTCCGCAAAATGTGTGTCAAGGCCAAGACCCTCATCGTCGACTGTGTCTGAACCAGCGGCGGCATCATCGTCATCGGCAGCGTCGCCGTTCGGTTCGGTCTCGGTCTCCGCATCGGTGTCTTCAGTGCCGTCCATCCCAAGCGTCCCGGTATCATCCTCAGCTCCCTCGATCGCGAGCTCTAGTGCAGCGTCTTAGATTCCGCCTGTTTCCTCCATCTCAAGCGCTCCAACACCATCGTCCTCTATCTTGCCAATTTCGAATGCGCTGATCTCATTATCCGTGTCTTCAATCCCGCCCACCTCAAGCACCCCAATCTCATCCGCCTCTTCCGCCTCTCCACCCAGCTCCACCTCCTCCGCACCTCCCGCAAACCCAACAATCATCACCGGCTTCTGCCTCAAGGTCTTCACCACCGGCTCACCCAGCGAAAACGGCTGGAACATCCGCGGCTTCCGCACATACAACGAAAGCGTCTGGGACCTCGACCACTACACCGACGAAGAGAGACTCATGATGCGCCAGCCCGCCAACCCCAGCGGCGGCGTCCCGCTGTTCAACCTCGACCTGACCACCGGCGCGATGACGCGGAACTCGCCGAATCCGAGCATTGATGGGATTTAATTGTTTATCAAGCCGCCGTTTGATTGCTGGACGTTTGAGAAGAATATATATACGGCTCCGCCGGGGGAGATAGCGGGTCGTGGTGGGTTGCCGGTTGTTGTGGAGGTTCCGAGTGGGGTGTATGAGTCTGGCTCGATTTTGAAGTGGAGTGCCACGGTGCATCATGCGCAGTGTTCCGCAGGCCAGCCGGGGAGGGATGTCACGTATAGTGAGTTTTGACATCATTGGTGGTGGGGGACGTTGCCGGAGGGTTGGACGGGGGCGCCGGGGTTTTATTGCCGGATTGTGCGAATGGGTTTTTGTATGATTTTGCGATGTACTTTGGGGAGGATTGTGAGGTTGAGGGGCCGGGGTTTGTTTGAGGGATGGGTGGAGGGGGTTAGAGGATGAGAGGGGCTAGGCTGGCTGCCATGAGGGCGCACGCCAAGCCCTTGACCGAGATACCGTTTCTCCCTCCTGAGTTGATCTTCAAGTGAATCTGCATGATGCTCGTTATGTTTTTGTCTCTCTCCGGGTGACGTAAATAGCAATCTGAGAAATCCGTGTCGACCCGCCCATCGCTCATCGTGAACACCCTGAACTCGGGGATCTCGCACCATGCGTAGCATTTGTTGACGATGCTGACTGGGTTCGGGGGACAGCAATCGTTCATGCGCTTCTCGGTGTCGTTCGTCATGGGCGCCAAGGCGTATCGGATGTCTTTTGGGATGGGGAAGATGGACGGCTCGGGGAGGGTGATTGGATACCCTGATATCCCCGGCGAGACAGTTCAAGCCTTCGACCGCGCGTGGTCATCCCTCTGTTAATGTAGGCTATGATCATGGCCAGCATGTCATCTCCAGGTTTGATGATGATGACCTCCGGCTCTTCGATATCAAGTGGCTTGTTCCACCAAAGTGAGTAGATCAGGATGGTGCAGATTGCATGCCCGAATGTGTTGAATTCCAACAGGCTGATGGCTAGTCCTTGGCCTACACGGGAGAGGCACTGAATGCAGAACCATATAGCTTCATGCGAGTCAGATTTGGACAGCGGTTCGGTCATGGGTCGACTCACCTTGAAAACAGACTATAGACTTGGCAAGGATACTCCCTTTGCTCTTATCTTCAATGAAGGACTTCGGCAAGTCTGGGACAATTCCGGGCAGTTGTTCCTCCAAGTAGACCAAGGCTTCGGGTGTCATGGAGAGGCGGACGTGTCTGTCTTTACCGCCCGCCATCGATGGGAAGAAATTCGGCTCCCCGTCAGAAATTTGAACCGCGAATCCTCCCATGACGGCGAAGTAGCTGTGGATCATTGTCCATTTGTGCTTCCTGCCGTGGAGTCTTGGAGCTGGTGTTTGAAGGGTTTCTTCGACATCGATCTCCTTCTGTGTCGACTCGGACGGCTGTTCCCTGGGCGATCGCAAGAGGGAGCCACGTCTATATTTCCCTGGCCTCTCTTTGGCGCCGATGGGAAAGTGATATCTCATTTTCTCATTCAGACTCCTCGCCGCCCGGTATTGCTGAAAGGCGGTAAAAGCAACCAACTCAGGGGCTGTGCTATTTCGGGAGCTCCCGCCAGCGCGGTTGCGTGCACTGCCACGATGCACATGTGCCGACCCCAGCTGGATGTCCTGTATCGGCCACTGCGTTCGGGGATTGGCCAGAAACGTTGCACTGAGTTCAACCTCGTACAGGAAAACCAGATATTGATTGGTGGGCGTAAGCTGCTGGCATTCTCGGTCAACGATTGCGCCGGCCATTGGCATCAGTGTCTGTGGCTGGCCTTCCCTCTCTTTTTCTGCAGGCAGCAACTAGCACAAGTTAAGACACACGGGAACAGGAACAGGTCAAATCAAAGATCCTGATGGGTATCTCAACTGTTAAACGCTACCAAATCGACGAGAACTCACTATTTTCCTTTCATTCTCCCCTACCGCCGTCTCCTCTCCATCCTTAACCTCCTTGACGTTACTGCCATCAGACACCTGTGTCCCCCCTAGAGGCCCTGCCAACGCCTTCCCCTCCCACACCAACCCCATCCCCTCCACAAACTGCACCTTCGCCGCAGGCGTCAACCCATCATTCCCGGCAGCCTTCGCCAGCAAAATCGCCGCATCCTGGGCTTCAAACCCAACAGCCCTCCCCCCAATCCACCCCCTCGCAAGCCCTCCAATCGACCCACCCAGCAGCAACACATACACCGCCAACCAGCCATAAAGATACGGGCCCCCGCCTAGTCTCAGCACGGAAATACGCACCGTGACCTGCGCACCCTCGATCTTGGGCGGATTATGCACAGCCACGGTCTCCACCATCTGCCGCATACTCGACACCACCGCCTGTGCCGACTGCGAGAGCACCGTACCCAAGACGTCCCCAAAGTCAGTCAAATTCCCCGCGTCAAGGTTGTACTTCGAATCGCGGAACCCCTTGGCTAGCACACCCCCGCCGCCATTTGCGCCGCCAATGATACTGTCCAGATTATATGCCAGTAACCGCTTAACCCTCGGCCCGAAGGGGGGGCCGTCATCTGTCGGAGTGGTATCAATGACAAGTGGCTGATCTGGCCCGTTCATTGACACGCCCACCAGTATCTGCCGGCCAGAGTAGCGACATTCGAACACGGTCCCCTCCCTGTTACTAAACCCAGCAACAAGAAACACATGCACGGGTTCGGCCATGTTGCCTGCGCTGTTGCTGTTACCACCGGTGGGCAGGGTAATGTTTGACGCGACTGCCAGCGTGCCGTCGAGGACGTCGGCGGCGTCGCCGCCGACAGTGTTGGAAATAACCGTGATATTCCTATCAAACCGGCCCGGATTGAGGCGTGCAGCGGTGGTGAGCCAGAAGTCTGTACCCGTGCGAATGACCTGCGTAAGCGCGTAGTTGGCCGTTTGATTGGTGCATGTTACGTTGACAATAGTCCCGAAGACGGTACCGCGTAGGTTGACAAAGGTGTAGTTGGCCGGCGCAACGAAGTGGTCCGCGGCGCCCTGGTATGAGAGGTAGGACTTGGCGTTGATGCCGACGCCCCAGGTCCAGAGGGTGTTGTAGGACGTGTCGCCGAGGGGGCCGTCGGAGGGGACGGCGGCGTCGGAGGGGTTGGGGATTTGGAGGTGGTATCCGAGCTTGGCGATTTGGCCGTTGATGAAGGCGCTGCGGTACATGAAGGAGCTGAGGGTGGGGCCCAAGGTGTTGGTTTGCATCGAGGGGACCCCGATGGGAAAGACGGCGCCGTCGGCACGCTGGCTGGTGTAGCTGCTGTTGAGAAGCGAGAGCGGGAAGGAAGGGCTGGTGTTGGTGACGTCTTCAAAGACGGTCTGGGCGGAGAAGAGGGCGACAGTCGCGGCGGAGGTCAGTGTGGTCGCAAGCAGCATGAGAACAAGCGCGGTGCGCTCGGGTGAAAGGGACAGGCGGCCCTTGGCTGTGATGAACTGGTCCAAGGCGCGCTTGGTGGTTAGGGGGCGGAGGAAGATGGCGGGAATCCCGCGTGCAGATGCTAGTTCGATGCGCGACAGAAACGCGTCGTAACTGGTGACGGCGATGCTTGCCATGATGTCTACGGCCGTGCCGATGACGACCACGGCCACGTTCCATGTCGCTGGATCCACCCCATCGAGTGTTGACCATCCGGGGTTGCGTTGTGCTGCATTTGGTAGTGGGAAGAGGATGGGCTTCCCTCGGTTGACGAAAATGGCGAGTCCTAGTAGAACGGCGAGGAGGACGGCGGTTATGCCGTTGAGAGTGATGGACTCAACGCCGCGAACCCGGCGGTTGGCCATGTTGAGTGAACCCGCCGCAGTTGAGGGCATACACGAAAACAAGCTTCGAGGTGGAGCAGAACTTGACCCGCAGGGCTGGGAACCGACGCGCTTTAAACCAGTGCCAACGTGGTGGGCGGCAGTGCAGCTTTTAATTTGGTTGCAAGCACGCGGTGCGAGATCATTGGCTCCCGAACCTCCCCTGTGATGATGAAGGTTTCGGGATTGGGGTTTAGCCCGTCGAGGGTCGCATCGAACGGTTGAAACATTTCCTCCCGGATTGGCTATAAAACTTTGGTCGCTGTTGAGAGTGGCACCTCTGGACAAGGGTGAATGCAGGGAGCATCAATTCGGGGTTGTGATGGAGGCTCTCGTATGGCGTTGCATCGGATCGGTACATCAGATCACCTAGATTCTTCAGCAGTCGATTGCACACCAGCGCTTCCATCCTTGATGATGTTAGAACGAGGCGGAGTTATAATAGTGAAAGGCCCGTGTATTCTGCCCCTGAAACCCTGAGAGCCTTGGAAATGGCTATCCTCAGCACACCCAATCCAGGAGATATAACCAACTAGTCCTACAAGCAGAAACATTTCTTCTTTTTTTCGATCTGTAATCTCCATCGCCAACCCCCGATGTCCAGCATCTCTGTCCCCCTAGATCCATCACCCCATGTACCCCTAACGACACACCACTTGAACCCTCAGGCAGTTGTCACTCACAACTCCTCATGCTCAACACGGGGCTTCTCACTTCTACGCATCAAATACATCAGCACCATTCCTCCAAACAATTCCAAATATTTAAAAACTTACCCAACCTTCCCAAACAAAATCCCCTTCAAATCCTCCAACAACCCCTCCCCACACATGCAGTTTCCACTGCACTCCCCCATGGGACAAAGCGGCGTCGTCGCAGGAAGCACATCACACCCCACCGCACGGCGAGCAGCGGGGAACGGCTGCTGGACGTGGTCCGCTCTGTACGGGTGGCACTCCGGACCCTCCTTGATGGGCTGGCACCAGTTGCAGCAGGGGCATTGCTTGGGGCAGATGGGTTTGACGCCGGACCAGGGAGGGGCGAGGGGGACTAGTCGGTCTTTGCCGGGGAGGATTTCGGGGAAAGGGGATTCGGCCATGGTGGAGTCTTCGGTGGCGGGCTCAGCGTCCGTATCAGGAGACTGGTCAGAGAGAATACCCCCGCCGGGACCGAGAATTGCCTTCTCGAGCTGCTCAAAGAGGGTCTCACGGCAGAGACACTTTTGGGTGCATTTGCCGATGTCGCAGACGGGGGTTTCCTCGGGCAGGGAGTTGCAGCCGATGATGTTGCGGATCATGTTGTATGTGGGCTTGGCGGGCAAGTGCGTTCTGCGGCATCGTGGGAGGGGCTCGCACCAGTCGCAGCAGGGGCAGGACTCGGGACAGGTGATGATGGCGAAGGGGGGAAGTCGCTCGCTGGCTAGCACGACATCGCGGGTGTCCCTGATGGGGGGAGTGGACGCAAGGACGGCTGCTGCCGCGAGGAATTGCACAAGAAAGAGCGGCGCGACGAACATTGTGTATAAGGGATGTCGTGGGCGAATGCGGGCGGTTCGAAGAGAAAGAGGCTGGTCAGAGTGTCAGGCGTGATTTTGTAAGTGGAGTTGCTTGGTGGTTAACAGTGATAGAACCTACAACCCGGCTGACGATGGGCTTTTATGCTTGCTTCAAAACATGAAAGAGACATCGCCATCATGAGAGTTGCCTGCCCGTCTTCTCTCAACTCTTCCTTTCTGCCTTGTGGTTTCATGACGTACATGCCTTAGATTTGCAGGACTTTACTCACCGAAAGGTTTTGTGACAATCCCGGTGTCCATCCGATGAGTTCGTTGCCTATGACTTTGATTCGTCACCATTCAGCTCCCGATTTGCCAAGAAATGTTGTGGATGAGCTGGACCTTGCCGCGCCCTCCCTGCATGTTGCTGCGTGGTTCAGCCACTGCCGAAGGAGCACAGTGGTCGATGGCAATTCCCAGCCAATAACTCGGTCCCAAGACCCAGCCTGCCGGGTGACTGACCGACGCCTTGGCGGCAATCCTTTTTGTTTGACGCCACAGAGACCACTGAAACAGTCCAACCAGGGAATCGGACGTCCCACTTTCCTATTGAATCTCTGATTCATTGTTCGGTCAATGCAGGCTTCACACCACCCCAAAGTCGTTGACTCGTCAGCAACAAACCAGGTGGCCGGAGATAGCAGTTCCTCCGCTGGGAATCTCATTTCCTAAAATGACCTGACGCGTACGTAAGGCTTTTTCATGTCTTTCCGCGGTTTCCGCATACTCATCGGGCATCGCGATGTCGTCGTGTTGACGGGCTTCATCACTTGTCACTGTCAAAGCTAGCGCTCCATTCCACGACACGACCCCCTATCCCGTCCTCCTTTTCAAGAAGGGCAAAGCAGGCAATCAAAACGCTTGCGGGTAGCGGTTTCACCTCTTTCAACCCTGCTTCGGTCGCTCTCACACCATGTCATCAGGGGGAGATTCGAGCCAGCTGTCCGCCAGCTGGCCATGGGCCGGCGACACTCATCATTACTCCTGCACCGTATCCTCTCCTGCTGTCTCTGGGACGATCCCGGAAGAAAATGGGCCACGGGACTATTTCCCCGAGAAAGAGAATGACGGACTCACCATCGCGCGAAACACCACACCCAAAGTCGAGAATACACCCCTGAAACTCAACAGAGACCTCTCGACAAGGAACCTCTCCATCGTTGGGCTGATCCTCGCCTGGAGCACCGCCATTACCGCACTCTCGACTGGAATCCTTATCCTTGGCTCCCCAACCGTCAATGTTCCCGAGTACCTGATTGGGAAGCTGGTCATGGTTGGACCCACACCGTACACTTGGCTCGATGTCGATTGCTACCTCGCTGGCCATCGGGTGTTCAAAGTAAACGAATCCACCATGGTGGCACTTCCGCTGCTCATTCAAAGCTTCATCACCATCATCTCGGGGTGTCTCGACTCGATCCACTCCACCACTCTCCGCTGGGCACTCTGGCATGAGGGACGGCTCCGCTACAACAGCAACTTACGTCTTTTTACAAGCTCAAAGTGGAACGGGCCGAACAAGTGGCCTGTCAATGTCATTTCTATTATTGGTCTGGTTCTGGCATATGGCGGAGCATCCGTCCTCACCTTCCCTGTCACAGTCATCGGCATCATAACCTGGATAGAAGACAAGTTCCGCACCAACGTTGATATCGGCAATCTCCAAGACACCACCGGAATCGATTTCAACGGCTGGGGTCTCGTCGGAGTCGGCACCGGCCTTCTTCTCCAGTCAATCATCTCCACCTGGGCCCTCCTCGACTCAGCCTACGTCGGAACTTGGAACGGAAACCCCCTGGCAACCGCTCGAGCCTGCAAGATAATCCAAGACACCATCCGCGACCCCTTGCAGTCGACTTCCCGCTTGTCCCTTCCACCGTCCCAATTCCACTCCGAAATCGAACTCCTTCCTTCCCCTCGACACCGATCTGACCAACCTGATCTCAGAATCTCATTCCCCCTCTCCATTCAGCCCTCCGCCCTCTCAGCATGTCCACCCACCCGCAAGTTGACCAACACCCTCTGGGTCATTTCTGCCCTCCTCGCCCTTCTCACTCTATCCATCCCCATCCGGGCCTCCCTCCCAGACGCCTCCCGCACCCTCCTCGGCCCGACCACCTCTGTCTATTTCGTGGTGGAATACTCCGGACACTCCACACCCTGGTACACATTCCAATTCTTCGGACTCGTCGAAGCAATGTACAACAAAAACCCCTTCGTTTCTCGCTCTGAATACGTCGGACTGCTCATCCAGTGCGCTGTTCTCGCCCTTCCAATGCTGGGACTTCACATCGCTGGACTCCTAGTACAGATGCAAAGAGATGAGAAAATCTGGAGGGGGGCAAGCACAGACGGTGTCAATCCCGATGGTAGTCTGATACTTCAAGGGTTACGGACGTGGGAAACGTGGGTGATTTTCATCGTCAAGGCGTTGGTTCCCTGGCTGTTTGGGTTTGGGGTGTCGTGTAATAGGAATATTTTCTTTGCTACAATACCGATGGTGGTAATGGCGGCGCTGTTCCTCATTCTGGCGGGGTTTGTGGAGTGGATTGTGAGGAGGAAGCCGACGGGGACGCAGCCGGCGGCGTATGGAGATGTGAGGGTACTGGGTGAGTTGGTGGATGATTGGGGGCATGAGAGGATCTTTTGGGGTGACAGGAGGGTTTATAACAGGGGTGTTGGGATGGAGGCGGAGGTGAGGCTGGCGGGAACCGCGGGAGAGAGGCTGGCGGATGTGAGGGAGGGTGTCAGATACGTTGGGTTGGGGAGGGGAGAGTGAGGAGGTAGGTCTCCGCTGTCCAAGCTGGATAGAATCACAACCGGTTTGACACGGGATAAACGGGTCTAGACTACCAATGTGGGGGAGAAAGAACCTAGCCCTTGGGTTGGGTCTTTGACGGTCAATTTGGAGACGTTGCAATGGCTTTTCCAGCCAGGGGTCGATCATCAGGAGCGAATGATGCATGACGGTCGTTGGAAGCTTTTAGAACGGTATGAAGACTCAGACTCCGAGTGAAACTGTGAAGCATTTAGCAAACACGAAGCATAGTCTCTTCATTCTCGAACAGCATGTATCTCCACCTGCTTTGTGAAGCAAAAAGTTAGGACAACTTCAATACTGGTTTCTGTCACTCAAATACGACAAAGAAGCCCCTTTTCACAACGAACTCACCACAAGGCCTTGTGGCGCAATTGGTAGCTCATTCGACTCCAGATCGAAAGGTCATCCGTTCTCAAATTGGGTCAGGGTCAAACTTCATTTTTGCCACTCTATCCAGATAGTGGGGAGGTGGATGAACGACAAGGATGGTGATATTTTAAGAGCCGCGGCCATCTCTAACTGAGGGATCCGCTACCGGCAGAGTTGACATTCAAACTATGTCAAACTGCAGCCGCCTGGCTAGGCGCGCAGGCGCCCTGCCGAGCCAGGCTTGGCTGGAGCGCAGGGGCCTTGGATCATGTGCTCTCCCTACACACAGGGAGCTTCCATTTGTATATAACTGGGGAGTGCGAAGCACTCCCCTTTTCTACCAAATCAAGCCACTTTGCAACTGCACTTCCGCTGCTCCTGAGCCCCTCGTTCCTCAGTCAAACGTTCCACAAACTAGGTATATCAGGTGCATTCATTTAATTTTATAACTTCCTAAGTATCATAACAAGGAGAAAGATGATCGCATTTTCATAGTTCAGGGGGAAAATGTCGGACCGGTTTAGGGTGTGCGCCTACTAGGTAATCCAACCCCTCGGTCTTGGTTAGAATCTGAGGCATCCAGGCAGCCGTCTGCCTAGGAGCAACCCCCTGCTCACCGCTTCTGAACCTCCTTCCAACATCAGACCACCAAGTCCACAATTACCAAAGCAAACCTTTTAGGAAGAGTCAAGATGCAATACACCCCGCCAACGTCCGAGCAAGTCACGCTCATTGCCATGATTCTGCGCTCGCTAGAGCAGAGCCCAGCTGGAGATCATGACGACAGGCCATTCGACGTTCAGGCGCTAAAATCACAACTCATCGGTCTCCGCTTGGTTGTTCGCAAAGTCGAAGCCAAGATCCTCGGACAAATCGAGGCTGCAGACTGGGAAAGATTGAATCTCGATCTGGTCCACACCAAAGAGGCACTCGATCAGGTGTTGGCGCATGTTCGGGGCTCGCCTTGGGAGGGCTTCGAAAACGGACATTTGACACCGGTGCAAGAGTAAGCGGCTTGTCGGGCGGTGATGGAGGAGCAGTAATTTCCTCACCATTTCCATCTCGGTTCTTGGCTGACGGACGAGGACTGACAAGATTCGTTGGATCACAGCGCGAGAACGCTCAGGGCGGCGAGGTACTTCGAACCAACTTTCGATGGGGATCTCCAAGGGCTTATTAAATGTGTACCCAATCGGCTAGACTATTCTCCTGCGTCACGGAGAGCCGTTAATCATTTTGGTGAGCCACTGAATAAGGGAGAGCACCATTAAGCCGGCGGTGTAAAGAGGTGGGAGGAATAGCCTGGTTGCGGGTAGAGGCACGGAGGTTATTAGTTCTGACGGCCTCTGCGCAGGTGTAGCGTATGTCTTCTTCCGTGTACTGTTTAGCCATTGAAAGAGCTTTAAAATGAAGAAAAGATGGAGAGAAACGGAAAAGAATTAATGGAAGGAAGGGGGTTTGATATTAGGGGTTGGTGTTTGTGACCCTTGGATGTGGCTTGTTCCGAAACAGGGGGTGTTCCGGAACCCCCCCCCCTTTTGACTTAACCCTGGCTGGAACTCGTAGAGCTTGAGTTTATCCATATCAAGCATCCACATTAGGACTACGACTGAGAAAAGGAGATGTGTGGTGGAACTTATCAAAATTTCGCTTGATTTAAAGACGTCGTAAGCAGTGTTGGGAATGCTCTGTTTAGCCCTGGTTTGTCTACACAATGGTGCCTGACGTCACGTGTGGTGCACTGTCACTAACAGTCTGGACTTAATCACTTACCTTCTTTGGGGCTCAGCAAGGGTTATTGGCGGCGACTCGCCACCCTTGGACGGGAAAAGTGGTCATTGGTGAATACTCCGCGGAGCGCTGCCGATTCGAACACCAGGCTCTGCCTCCAACGAGTAGCGTATGCCAACAAACAAATAAAGAACCCAGTCTCTACAAAGAAATGCGATTAAGATGGCAAAAATTCGTCTGCCATGGGAGGGAAGTTTTCGGCCGGCAATATCGTGTGTGGTCGTATTGGGCTCCTCCTCCCTAGGCTCAAGGGTCTACCGCTTGACATCATCAGTGGCTTGAGACCCTAGCGCCTCTTTTACTGTAACAGTATATCGGGGTTTGAACCTTGGTTTAACTGATGGTTGGTGTTAGATCATCCTTCGTGAATCGTCAGGAGTTAGTGGCTCTTCCTGTCCACATGCGACAGTGGACGTGAGATTTGGAGGGCAGAGGTTAACTTAAGTTGCTAGCGGTTAGGTAAGTAATACGAAAATGCAAGAGGGAAGACACGACTTCTTATTTTCGAAAATGGGACTCATTTTGACGATCTCTATATATGCAACCAATTCTAGGCCTACTTGGCTAGAGTTGAAGTAATCAAGTATACTAGGCCGTATCCTGTCGAAAATGATAATCAGGGTGAGCAAGCCTGAGCAAATACTGAGCCGGGCCTGAGCCAGCGTGAACTGCAGCTGACCGACGTAGACGCTTTTGGGGACGGGATACGACCTGGGCTGTACAGGAGCCCGATTTGGGGGGCTGAGAGGCAAACACTGGAGGCTGTGCTGCGCTGGATTTGGCGGGTGAGGCTTGACGGCGGGAACGTCCCGAACATTATTGGAACCAAGGGCGGGGTCTGACTGCGTTAAAAACACTGTAACATGCCTCTTCTCTAAGTAAATAGATGCCAACGCCCCCGGGCCGCTCGTCATCCAGGTCCCGGTATAGCCCAACAATCTGTGACATCGACCTCACACAACGTTGGACGAGTACAAATCGCACCGCCAGTGCCGGGCTTGTTTCGTTCCCTTCCCGGCCAGTCAGGAACTGTTCGAACATGTCAAGATTAGGTACCGAGTCAGTACCTATCGGCATTCTGTACTCTTGTACTCGCCATCGTAGCTGTCGTCTCCAGTAGTCGGGCAGGGTAGAAGCTGTCAGAGGATGCCCCACACGCCTCATGTTACCCCTGGGGAGTGATCTTTTCCATTGTGTTCAACCCAAGTTGCCATATCCATCGCTCTCTTTAGAGTTCACCGAACCGTCACTGTTTCCATCACTCTCTCAGACTTCTCAAAACCGCTGTCATATATATCGCTCTCTTCAAAGTTGACAGGATCTTCGTCGTGCCCATTGCTCCCTTCTTCGACCGCAAAATCGTCAGATTTACCTGTTGTAATAAAAGTCCATCTCGTCTCGCCATTTCTCCTCGAAGCTGGGTGACAGAGCTTCGATCTGACCGATAAGAGCCTCTTCATCCGGTGTTGTATCCCTGTCGCAGATTGGGTGGCCTTGGCTGGAGTTGAGGAATGAGGTTTCCCAGCGGTCCTGGTAGGGCGGCCTTTGGAAAACGAAATGGACGCCAAAGTCTCCGCAGGGTAAATGTCGTCGCCGTCTGAAACAACATACTCCGACTCATTCGACCACATCTTGTCGCACCGATATTCCCACGCAGCTGGACATGACTCCCTGCATCGTCGGGTTTATCCTGTCCAAAACCAGCTCTTGACAATAACGGGAGATCTTAAACACAAAGCTGGGCGGCACATCCCCCGCCAGTCCGACCGTCATTATCTGAGAACCCTGAGCGTGCAGAGCCCCCCAACCCAATCCCTCCTCTCCAGATAGTCGACGGTCTCCAGTGCTTTGCCGCCGTAGAGCGTCGCGGTCAGGGGCAAGGAGCGACTATCCTCGTCACGAACTCCTTTGCTGGTGCAAATGAGGTTGACGGCGGAGGCTGGGATCCAGTAGGGATTGGGCCTCCCGCCGGCGAGGAATTCTTCGCGTGGTTGCTGAAGCACCTCTCGAAGATCATCCACCGGAGCTCAAGCGGAAGATCGAGCAGACGAAAGGGTGCCGGCGTGTTCAGCGGTGCCCCCTCGTTGGTCGTTAGGCTGGTGGGTTCCATATCTGCCCGTCGGAATCGTCGTTCCGATCAGGTTAAAAAGGGGACAGGGTGCTTCAAGAACGTTGTAACAGATAAAGGAGACAAGGGATTCCCGTTTTGCAAAGGTTGTGGTTTGATATTTAAGGGGGGAACTAAACTTACAACATCTTCAGATACACTTTCCATCTTCTCCACTGTCATTTTTTATATCATATTTTTCATCTTCCCAACTGGCACCAAAGTTTCTGAAATGACGTTGGGCTCAATAAAGCGTCCTGTTGAAGGTTTGTGATCCATGGACATCGTTCGCAAAAACTGAGTTGCATCACTGCCAGGCCAGCTCTGAGGCGTTGACATAGTTCTTCACATCAGCTGGATGTAACCGACGGGTCCAGAACCCGTACATCTAGGCAGCTGAGTCGGTAAATTTGGGAGGATTGGTGTCCGATGTTCTTGTAAGGCAATTTATTTGATAGAGTTTTGGGAAGATTGAAAGCACAGTCCGTCCACTCCTGCCAGGCGCAGAACGAGGAGCAAAGCAAACGTACCCTACAGTTTGAAGTCGGTGTTTGTCTTCTCCCATCCATTTGGCGACTCATCCATAGCTGCCACACGCTCCGAAAGTTCGATCTTCAGGCTCCGCGCCTTCTCGGTGCAAAGTTCGTACATCGTCGTAAGGTTGAACAGCAGCGTGTGCGACGACCGGCCAGACGCAACAAGCTCCTCGAGCAGTGTTTTGCCCTGTGTAAAGTTAGCCACAAGCCTGCAAACATTCCCCAAGAATGACTCACCTCTTGCATCCTCCCCACATAGAGCAGACAAACCGCCATATTCACCCCGATCATCTCGTCATCAGACTCCTCTTTCAACTTCGCCCAGCGCGCCAAGGCGGATTTATACTCCCCATCCGCCATATCACACAACGCGTCAACCACCTTCTCCGCCAACTCGCCCGCCTCTTCAGCCTTAACACACTTCCTCGCCGCACCCACATCCCCCAAATGCAACCATAACAGCGCCTTCGACATTGCCAGCTTCCCACCCGCCCCCTCCCTCGCCGGCAACGAAGCAAGATGATGCGCCGCCCCGGCCAAATCATCCATCTCCACCAACGCCCCCGCGACACGCACACCCACATCCGCGAGGCGATCCTTCCACAGCTCCCTCGCCGAGTTATCATGCCTCGCCATCGCAGCAGCGAGCCGAGCACGCGCCTCGCGCGCCAGATCGTAGTAGCTCATTACGGCGCGGCGGGGATCACCGAAACCGAGGGCCTGCAGGCGCACGTTAAGCACCCGCAGCTCCCAGGGCACGAGGTGCTCGCCGGTGGCTTCGTCGGCGTAGACTACGCTGTTGAGGTCCTCAAGGGTCTTGACTTCCTGCGCGGCGATGGCGGTCGCGTCGATGAGTGTCAGGCATGCGAGACGGGTATACAGGAGGGAGAAGATCTTGGCGTGGTCGGAGGGATCGGGCGCGTCGGGGCCGGTGAGCGCGTGGGTTGCGGCGATGGCGGCGGCGCGGAACTGGCCGCGCGCGAGCAGCGAGGGGATTGGCGTGTTAGCTGTGGGCTGCTTGTCGGGGTCGCTGCGGAAGGCGGGCGGGACGGTGAGTGGGGTGAGCGGGTAGTAGATCTCGGGGCGGAGCAGGAAGGAGAAGTCTTTGGGCCGAGGGGCTGGGACGCGCGGGCGCGGGACGGGGGAATGCGCTGCTGACCGAGGGAGGGGAGAGGCCGGCCCGGGGCTTCGGGGGTGGATTGGGAGAGTCATTCTTTGGGCTTGTTGTGGGGAGAGAGGCGATGCTAGAGGTATGCTGCGATTGCTGGTGTCAATCAGAGCGTCGACGGCGTCGGGGATGAGGTCGGTCTGCTTACTCGTCAACGTCGAGGGGACCCTTGGTCGAGGAGCGCGGGCGTGTGGCTGGAAGAATGGTAAGCGTTGAAGAATCAAACAGACGAAGAGCCGGCACATGCGATTGAAAGCGGGCAGGGGAAAGGGCAAAGGGCGGGTGCCAGTCACGCTTCCTAACTGGACAGGTTGTTCATTCAACCACCACGATTTGCAAATTTAACATACCTTTCACCGCCGACCTTGTCCTTGAGTGCCCCTTGGAGGATGCTTCTGCTGGTTGGTCCATTTTTGTGACGTTGCAGGAATCTCGGGCTGTTGCAAGTTGATTCGCGATCCAGTGGTCTGCCACCAAAAAGAGGGATGAGGTTGCGACTGGAGCTAGGGCGACAGGGTGGCAAGTGGGGCAACTGGCAAGAGCTTGGACCATCTGCCGCCAGCTGTCAAGGTCGACACCAAGACAACGTCGTTCTGCCACAAAAGATAATCTCAACAACAAACCGACCGACCAACCAGCCATTGTTATGTGCACTGCACCCAGTTGGCAATCTGTCCACGCTTGCAACTTATCATCCCGTCTTTGCCGATTCATTTCTCATCAGGCTCGGACGCGACCTGATGGGCTTGGATTGAGAGATGGGCACGTTGGTCGACATCAGCTGGCAAACGGCGAAGGCTTGGCGCGACTTTTCGGAGACTGCCCAATCATCAATCGTTTACATCATTGCTTTCGCTAACTACCACACGCTATGGATGGAATATGCTAAAACCTGGAAATATCGCTACCTCTAGCAGACCACATTTCCCCGTCTCTCGATCTGAAGCTGTATCACTTATCTTAGCAGCACGACTAAACGGTGAAGGGTCGTGGATCGGCCGCACCGAGATCGCTGAACTTCCTTTGCGGAAGAATGGCTTTATTACAGGACAGAACCTCTTCTCCTCTGTCGTGCCGCACGTGGCACCGGCGTGGCCGCCGCGAATATGGGCGCCCTTTGGCTTCCAGACCTTTCTTAACCTTTGCTGCAGTTCCCGTTTCAGGGCGTCTCTTATGTGGTCTGGTGGCCACACTTCTGTGAACGTTATCTTTGGTTCGCTAGATTTCTTCACCACCTTGCCGATGAGATCGGCAAGGTTCATTTCGATGTTAAGCTTCATCATGTACCCAAGTGCGTGCGCTTGGATGTATCTGGGAAACAAGGTCAGTTGAAGCTCTCGGCGACATGTCCAGCTCATAGTACTCACACGGTGTCTTCCGGTAGAGACATAATTCCGATAATGGCAATCTGCGGGGTCAGTGTGTATTACAGAGCCAGACCGCAGCGGCGAGAGGAGTCACGACACTTACATCAATTATGATGGAGACGCACACCAGCAGGCCATTGAAACGATACACCCGGTTGTATTTGTGCAACCCGTTGGCGACGAGCTTGCTCTTGACAAGCCGCATGAAGAAGACGTTCAGAATGACGTCGACGACCAAGAAGATGCACTTCTCGAACCGGTCCCATACGTTGTTCGCCTTGATCCAACTCTCGCTGATTTGGAGGCGGGCAGGAATCCAGACGATGAAGACGCTGACATTGATCATGCCAATGATCAAAGCAACATTTAGTTTCAGTCTTCGGGCTTTCTCGGGGTTGTAGAGAACCAGGGAGATTCGGTTGGCAAGGATTTGTGTTAGGCATTGGATCTGAGAGGCACTGTTAGTCGATGGCGTGCGAATGTGGGAGTGCAGCCTTACCTGTATTGTCCACATGACAACTTCGGGTCATTCGGTTAGTATCACTCTATTGGAAGTTCTCCGGCGCGGTTGTCATGGCTTACGCATTCCTAGAAAATACCAGAAACTGGACGCACTTAGTCAGCATCGTTCAACGAAGACAGGAAACAAACATGACTAAACGCACCTAGCTGGAATCCAGCCCATAATATATAGCCAACAGACCACGGAAACGAGGATGCTGGCCACCCATGCCAACCAGATCATAAAGATATAAGCGTTGATCTTATGCGACCTATGCCACGATCTGTACGTCTGCTGGAACCCCTTTGTGCATGTGAAGACGGCCAGCGACATGGTGAAGCCCCAGAGCCAGGACGACAGGATTACATCGTTCCGTGTCGGGGCGGTGGGGTGGAACCACGGCGGTACCAACGTTCCCAGGGGCATCTTCGGTGTTCAAAGATTGGGTTGTGCGCTGCTCACTTCGATCAAGCTTTGCTCCTATTCCCTCCAGTGTGAGTGGACGGCCGGGGACGAAGTACGGGATCGGATTCATTTCCAGCCGAACACGGATACGGCTTGCACTCGGTGGTGCTCGATGGTGGTGGTGAACGTTAGGGGTATCGAAAAGAAAAACGTCGAAATTGATCTCGGTGACGGTCGATGAAGGCCATGGAAGCCGCCAGTCCTCGGGCCGCAGAATTTGCGCAAATGTGATCAAGTACGATGTCACTGAGAGTCTCTTTTTCGAGAGAAGAGTCCACGAGTTATTTCTCGGTAAGAATCGCCACCCTTGATGGCAACGAAGGTAGAAGAACGAGGAAGATCCAGGCGCCGCAAATATCGAATAGAGTTCGACGCCAAGGCCGAAACGTTCAAGCGTCGAGAAAGAGTCGCTAGCATGATGTGGTGCCAGCGTGCTGGGATCATCCATGTCCGCAGGCAGCGCCCCCATAGCGGCATCATCCGTCATACGAGTCTCGCCCCGACGCCGAACTTCTTGGCTTGGAGGGAGCGGGTCTCGAATGCGGTGGCAATACTCGATTGCGGCGGATTCGAAGAAGAGTTAGCCCATGTTCCCCAGTCATGTCTCTTTCGGAACGTTCCGGCGGCCTCGGCCAGAAGCGTCGACGATACAGAGCTTGGGCGCAGTTACGTCATCCTCACACGCCGCTCAATTGAGCTTCGGCCATAATCCTTTCGGGGTGCAAGCAATTGAACGCGTTCGTCTAAAGGTTTCCTCTAATGCTTGAAGAGACACCGAAGTGAGTGTTGTAATTCTATACAGGTATATTCATTTGCGTTTATATACTGATAATTATTAGTGACTGGATGGCACCGGCTTTGAGATATTACGAGCCAGCATCTCGTCCATATCGCCTTCCACTATCCAAAAAATCCTCAACTTCATCCTCCTTCAAGCCTTTGTGGTGATTGTGGTTCACCACGTGCTTCCGAAACTCATCCCTTGTCTTGTATCGTATCACAAGACATTCAGTGCCGGGACACTGGTACGTAACGTCGATAGCAAACGTCTCCCAGCGCTCTGTCATAGCGCGCTGGCGCCGGATCTCCACAAGAGCACGAGCCGTTTCAGCGATTCTCCGAGCCTGATTTTCTTCGGCCAGGTATGCTTCTGTGGCTGTCCTTATCGCTTCTAAAGTGGTCTCCCCGGTACTAATTGGGCGCCAGTCATCGAGAGGGATTCGTGCCAAATCTCCTTCGACGTTGAACCGCTGGCGAGGCATTCGTTGAAGCTCGCCGATATTTTCCCACCCCTGCACGCCATTGTCGCCTTCAGTGTCTGTCATGAAATCTTTCCAGTGGGATCCGATTTCGAGATACTTTTTGATGAACTGCTTGCGCCTGACGTCGTCGGTTTTTGTGGCTTTGTCATAATCCCGGAGACGGATCCTGGACTCGGAAGTGCTCTCGTTAAGAGACTTCTTGCCGGTGCCGATGCTGAGGAAGAACGCTGGAGTCTGCCCGTGCAGCTTGCGAATCTCCCAAAATGCCTTGAGCGAAGGGTTGTTGGCGCACATACCTCCGTCGAGATGCTTTTGCTTGGCAAGCCCCATTTTTATTGATTCGAAAAACCTTGGCGCTGCTGATGTTGCGCGTGCAACTTTCCAGATCTCCTCGGTGTGGGCTTCGGACCCGTTCAAAGTGTTCGTCCCGTGGAGGTTGTCGTATGTCCGCCAGAGATGGGGCCGGTCGATTCCCCTCATTTTGTCAATACAAAACGAAAACACCATCCTGCGGTTGATCGTCAGCAAGTTGTTTGGCGGAATGACGGCAGGGGTTGTGCTAACATACGTTCGCGTCCGATCCTCCCGATACTTAAACGGTTCCCGGATCGCGTTGTCAAGGTCCACCTCTGGGTTGGCATCCCTCAAGCGTTCAAAGATGATTCGCTGAATGGCCGCCCGCACCTTTCGAGATGGATATTTGGCCCTTGGGTACCAGAGCTTGGATCGCTCATGCCACCATCTGGCTTTTCCAAATACCGAATTTCCGAACTCAGCATACTGCGCAAGAGCATCGTCCACTGACATACGGAGCCTCCCGAGCATGATAGCTGAAAGTCTGCAGACTGGTTAGCGCACGCCCTGTGGCTAAAGGGTTGTCAACGCACCCGCCAGTCGACGTCCCGGCCATGTAGTCGAAGTAATGGCAGGGGAGATAAATTCCGTCAGTAAGAGGGGGGACAAAGCCATTCTGGATTCCAGCCCCTTGCCACGGGTAATAAGCGCTTGATGTTGCTTGGTGGTCTTCTTGCAGTTCGACCTCACGGATCACTTCCATAAGGCGCTTGAGGATCAACAAACTGGAATATCCCCGAACACCACCGCCATCTGCGGGTACATTAGCAAGTCGTTCCAATCCTACTGAGCAGGGCAGCAACTTGCCAAATGCGAGCACGGTTTTACCAGCCCAGGGGCCAAGGCCCTCGTCTGAAATGAGATGGTGGTCCCGGAGCGGACTTGGGCGAGGTGTGCGTCTGCTGGCCTGTTGAGGGATATCGGTATCCCGGGATGCCGCGTTTTCGGCCCCCAACCGTGCCTCGTCTAGAGTGACTTCGTTGCCCGACATCGCGAGCGCCTTCGTGATGGGTTTCGTTCTTGCTACGGGTTGGGCGACTGATAATACGCCGACCTTGAGAGTTCGAGTTAGATTGCTGGTGGCGCTCACCTTCGCTGCGCTGGGGTGGATATCCGATTGTCTATTTATGCAATGCGCCTAGGCGGATTTTGCCGATCTTGGGCCCGCGAGGCTCTGCAGAGCTGTCTTCTGGGGGGTACGGTATGCATCAGAGTGCCCGGTCTGTCCGATTGTGGAGGCTTGTGTCTGCTTGGGGCTGAAGAGCAAGTGATATTTCCCGCCACGGCGGCTCTGTTGCCCCGTACACGTTGGGATTGGTCCTCTCGTGGTACCACACTCTTCCTCCGAGCGGCCCTAGCGATGGGCGTGGCCACGGGGGCCCGATAAGACAGCCAGTGATGGGCAGGGATGGCAGCCACATTATGCAAGTTCACCCCCCCTCGAAACTAATGCGCCTGTCGCTGCAGTGCGGGAGGGCGATGCTACCTCGGGGCAGTGCTGGGACTCCCTCCTCAGTGCAGTGTGCCGCAATTGTTGGAACTGGAGGGAGGGCTTTCTGACCTTGGTCTCACTCTTGCTCGACGCCGGCCTCATGACGTGATCTTCGAAGCCTTATCATGATCCGAGTTCGAGGGAGTGGGACAAGTGAGTGGTTTAGGAGTACTGTTGCGCAGAAAGAAAGGGTGGGAATTTGCCAGCTCAATTCTGAGGTATCTCTCGTGGATCATGAACCCACGCATCGCGGTCCAATATCGGAAAGCGGTGAAAAAAAGGGGAAGGAAGTGGACGGCCCCAGAGCCTTGCCCTCCCCCGCACTCAGCAAGACACACCATGGCCTCGACCTAATCTCCAGGGGCTGAGAAAAACACCAAATTGAGAGAACCGCGGTATTTCAGAGCACCCACAACTGCTGCTTCCATCCCAAGATCCTGCGGAGGTTATATCCAAATCCCAAACGCCAAACATGTACTCTCGCCAAGTACCCTTCTTGATCTTGGTCTGCCTCGGTAATATAGATTTCGACGCTCCCCCTAAATCGAGGCAAGTTGACTTTTGACTGTGGCTCCACTGGAAACCGGGCTATCGTTAGCGAATGTATGGGGGGAGAATGGCTCGGTGAGCTGAGGGTGGGGTGTGACTTGCGCTGTTCAGCGGCTATCCTATCCAGCAACCCGAACGTATCCTTCTTCAAGTCCAGGAGCGCGACATCGTTGCGGCGTTTCCCTACAGGCATCTCTGCTGTTGCGATTGAGTGCTGGGAAGCACCGAGAAAGGAGTATGGGGAACTTCACGGATTAAAACTAAGAGACCGTGTGCACTGGTCCCGAAATTTGGCAATACTCGCGGGTGTGCCTTCTTTATCCGACGCGCACCGAAAGCACGGACGAGAATTTTCAGGGATCAAAGCGGGGTGCGCCAGTCAACACATTTAAACGCCCATTCCAATGGCTTTGCGCCCGATCAATAACGCCGGAGCGCCCCCGAGTTGTCTTACTGGGCCAACCGTCATTCTTTGGCTTTGTTTGTAGTCGGTGTCTCGAATCAGCCGACACCAAAGCCCCGCGGAATTTGGCCGAGATGGGAGCGGTCACGCCCACCTGCACCGTCACTCCCTCGCATGAGAGCACCGCCACCACCATTTCGGAGCTGGCCCCCACCACGACGATGCCTTGATGGTGCCCACCCTACACTAGGCCGTCACAAAGCACTTTCATTTGGTACGCCCTACCGAAACCAAGTTTTAGGCCCACATACTCCTACAAAGAAGCACACGCCTCAGTGCCATTCACCCGTGTAACATCAATGATCTGTCCCGCTAAGGGGGTCGTGTCGCCATATTACTAGTAGCAGGGTAGCCCTGGCCCTACCCTCAGCTCCGGCTCTCATGCAGCCAACCAGAATGTTGGCGGAGGGGAGGTCCAACGCACACATTGTGTTAGGCCGCTGCGCAGGATGCTGTATCTTATCGTTGGCACAAGTTCTCTGCTGCTGTTAGAGACTGTTCGGCTCGGTTCCGGGCTCGCCCGACGTCGCCCAACGATATCTGGCTGCACTGAGAAGGCCTTGGTGGGAAGTGTGTGGTCTGCAGGGGCTGACTCGCGGGTAGGGTAGGCTCAGAATCGTCAAATTCAGAACGTGGAGCTCCATTTGGCACCTAACCAACTCCACTAAGTTTTCCAAAGTGGAAATTTCCACACCGCCTATGTCCTCTTGAAATTACTCCCGCTTATCATCCAGCTCTCACAGTTACAGCGGGAGGATTACGGAAATACAGACGCAACGAGTAAATATCGGAGCCGAAAGCCGATATTGGGCCCTTTCCCCCGGCTGCCCAATTGTTGGGAAGAGAGATACGAGCTTCCTGCCTCGATTCTGCGGTTTGACCGCAGCCCTGGAATTCCCTCCAGGGTCAGGACGACACAAAATTTCGAGACACCACAATGGCCACCTCTGGCAGGTTGCATTTCCATTGTCCAGATTTGCAGAGTTTTGGCGCTTTACTTTACAGCAAGTGCCGAAAACGACCCGCATCAAGAAGCAGAATTGGTGACGAAATTGTTGATACTTGTTCGGTGCTGATGTTGATCACCCGAACAAAAGCAAGGTGAGGTTGAACGAGCCCCCCAAAATAAGATACTAAGCGAGTGTGTTGCAAATAATGCCACCATACAAGTAATTGCCAACAAAAGAAAGCACAAACCCAGGCCCCAGAAACAAATCGCCAACAAATGACCACCGTCACCATCCTCGCCTTCCAATTTCCATGTCGCACCATCTCCCCATTGTTGCGTGCTTATTAACAACTGCATTTATCATTCTGAGGATCGGCATGAAGGCTATAAGCCTTGCACCGTTGGACGAAGCGCTAGCCGAATTCTGATAGACGTCGAAGAAGCCGCCGTGGAAGTCTTTGTACGGACCTTGGCAGAACCCAGTAGTGAGGTGTGTCAGAATGGCTTTGCACTGGGCCTCGGCGAGAAAGAGGATGCCCCAGCTGGTATACTTGAAGTACACTTTCATGCCCGCAGCCGGCTGGTGGGTGTACTCACTCTTCTGCGTCCAGGCGCGGTATACCTGGGTGACGCCAGAGCCGATGCCCAGATTGAAGGCCTTGCAGGCTGTGGAGATGGGTAGCACCACCACAACATCGGAAGCCCAGGTACCGCTTCCGTAGCAGTACCATTCGGCCTTGTGTCCGCTGGTGCCGCCCGAGACTATACCGCGCGAGTCAGGGACAGCTAGAGCGTGGGTGAGATGACGAGCCGCCAGGTTTGGCTTTGCGAGAGCTTGAACTTCGTGTTTCTCGTATAGGTCGGTGGGAAGGGGGAGAAGCTGGCCACCACCCGTCACGTTCTGCCAAGTCACCAGGCCTGTCTCGAGATACAGAGACTCCAGAATAGCCACCATCCCGATAGTTCCATCTATGGTATCATCTTGACGCGCGAAGAGACCGCCTTAATTCCACTTCCTCATCGAAAGTCGGGAGCTAGAGCTCTCGCAAGGTCCCCCTCCAACGGCGTATCGTTAGACAGAAGTTAATACCTAAGACAATCCTACGGGACTAGGTGGAAGGCGCCTCCTACTTCCCAAGAAGATGGCGACAGAAAAACTCCCTCATCTTCTTCTGCCCCACTGCGGAATGGCCACAAGCATGCCCACCATCCGGAATAAACAGAAACTCGAAGTCCTTCTTGGCCTTGTTCAGCGCGTTCACAAACTGCAGCGTCGAAGACGGATCGACAATATCGTCCATGCCTCCCCCAACAAGCAACAGCTTCCCGTCCGGCCGCAACCTAACAGCGTTCGTAACATTACTAGCCGCCTCGTAGGCCCCATCGACAGGCCAGCCCATCCAGAGCTCGCCCCACCACATCTTATCCAGCCGATTGTCATGGCAACCCGTGTCCGCCGCCGCAACTTTGTAAAAGTCCCCGTGGAAAAGCAGCGCCGCCGCGGCGTTCTGACCGCCGGCCGAGGTCCCCCAGATGCCCACGCCACGAGACAGATCCATCCACGGCCGCGCCTCCGCGGCGGATTTAATCCATGCTATGCGGTCGGGGAACCCGGCGTCGTGGAGATTTTTGTAGCATACGTCGTGGAAGGCTTTCGATCGCCAGTTTGTGCCCATCCCGTCGAGTACGACGACCACGAAGCCGAGTTCGGCCCATTCCCGATACAGGTCGAAGGTGTCGAATCCGTTGGGGGTGGAGAAGCCGTTGGGTCCGGCGTAAATGTACTCGACCACGGGGTACTTCCGCGGACTAGTTGGGTCAAAATCAGATGGCCGGATGATAATGCCGTGTATCATGGCCTTGCCGTCACGCCCTGGTGCGGCAAACCGCTCGGGGGGGTTCCATCCAGAGGCGAGAAGAGAAAGGCGGCCCGGATCGCTTTCTACAAGGGCAAGAATCTGGTCGCCAGTTTCTCCATCTCGTACGACGACGCTTGGGGGGTGGTCTACCCTCGACCACGTGTGGATGAGGTACCGATCGTCGGGGGACCACTTCCACGTGTTTATGCCGTCCCCCTCGGGTGTCAGGATTTTGAGGTCTGACCCGTCAAAGTTTATCCGTGCCAGTTGCACGCAGTATGGATCTGAATCTTGGTCATCGGTCGACTTGCCGTAGCCACTGAACCAGATGCGCCGGTTCTGCTCGTCGACTTTGTCAACCGCCCGAACAACCCATTTGCCGCGTGTAATTTGGTTCTTCAAAACCCCCTTATCCAGATCATACAGGTAGAGATGGTTCCAGCCATCGCGCTCGCTCATCCAGAGAAACTCCCCGGTGCCGTGTATGACGCGACGATAGAACTTGTTTGCGTAGTCGATGAATGTCTTGCTGCTATCCTCCACCAGTAAGCGGACAGCTCCATCGGAGGTGATTCCCAGGACGCGGAGATGTTGATGCCCTCGCTCGTTGAAGATGAAGCGGTATTCGCTCGATGGCCCTGTCTCGCTCCATCCGATATTGATCAGTTCGTACGGATTCCGGAAAAGGAGGTCGTCGATAGGCACTTCCCGCTTTTGCGCCAAGTTGAAGAGTCGTGGTCGGTCGACTCGTACACGGTCCCCTGGTTTGGGGCACTGCACCGCCCTCAGCTTAGGCTGGAGCTGGTCTTCTGGTGACGAATCCACCAGAAACACTGTTCGCTGCTGTTCGGGGACGTACTGCCAGACGACGGCATATTTTCGGTCGGGAGAGACGTAGACTCTGTGTTCGTCGTAGGGTTCGTCCCGTGTCGCATCGCTGGTGATCGGATGGCTTCTATCTTCCTCGGCGACCCAAACGTTGTAATCCCTCACAAAAACTCTCCTCCCTTCCTTCGGTTCCCCTCCCGTCAAAATATCGTCACGCACAACAAGCACATCCTCCACATCATCCTTTGGAGCAGCATACACCGCCTTAACCACCCCGGTCTCCTTGTCCGCCAGCCGCCACACATGCCCGCACCAAGACCTCAACCGTTTTGACTTACCCGCACGGATTGTCCCGTAGTCGTCCCGTCCCCCAGCATGCTCAATTCTTTCTAGCGTCAAGACGCCCTTGGTCTTGTTCACAAATCTCACCGCGACCTGCCGCGCCGCAAAGGGCGAGGGAACCTCCTCGGTCAGCAGTGTCCCCTGCAGATTGTCATTGCTGAGTGGGCCGTCCCAGTCGTCATCACGGTGCTCGGCAGCCGCGAGGAGAGATTCGGGAGAACTTGGCTGGTTGGTCAGTTGTTGTATGTGTTGGGCTAGTGAGACGCTGTCGAAGCCGCCCTGGCGGGTCCGGTTGCGAATGTCGACGAGGATGAATTCGAAGCCGCTGTTGGGGAGTGGATGTTTATACCAGAATGTGTCGAGACTGGGTAGCCAGTGTGGTTGCACGAATGCTTGTTGGAGGAGAAGGCGGTCCATTGTAGTTGGCGCGGTTATTACTTACCCGGACAGTAAAGAAATAAAAGAACTGTCCATATCGGAGAGGTATAGATTATTGGGAAGTAGAGCGAGAGAAAAAGTCAAAAACTTCCTTTAATTCCTCGAGGGAGGAATAATAGAGCCTGATATACCTTAATATACCTGTTGCGCAGGAGTAAAGACCCCGCCCGCTAAATTCCGTTTCGGGTGGAATCTGGCTCTGGTCGAATCCTTCGACTGAAATGTGTGGTTACACGCAAACGGCTGCCCGAGTCCATTGGCCGGCAATTTGGGCCGAGAAGGAAGTCGACGAAACGCTTGGCAAGGGGCCTTTGAATAGCCAAGGCGGTTCCGCATGCTACCTTCTAGGTTAGGTAGTGATGATGTCTCCGACTTTCGGGGAAAGGAGGGTGTCGCCAGCTCAAAATGATGTATTCGACGGCGATGAGACACGGACTTCTCTTTCGCGATGCCGTACAGCGAATCTCGCGTGAGCTGCAGGAGGTCCCAGGCTCGCGCATGTTTCCCCAGTTCCGGTCAACGAAGTATGCCACCTCGTGGGCCGAGAATTGGGCCCGTGTCGAGCTAGATTTCGCACATCTGGAAGGAGCAACCACTTGGCCCCACAACACTTCATTCTCAACAATCAAGCATCTAATACACATTCTTTACCCACTAGCTAGGTGCCCCCACTCGGCACGATCATTTCCAACATAAAAACTAAAAATGTCACATTAAACTAAGATTTGTATGTTCGGCCAATCTTTATCTCTTGATTATACCTTCTGAATCTTCCCATTATTGTCCACCCAAAGCCCTTTCCTAGACAAAAGCATACAGACAGCCAAGTTCACAAGCGTGTCAGAATTCTCAGCATTCTGTAGCTTCCTAACAGTGGCCCAGCAGTAGCCTTCACCCGGAGCTTGAATGTCGAGGGTTATACCCCCAAAGGTGGTGTGGGTAAACTCATGTAACAGGGTCCCTGACAGGCCGGTAACCAAGCCATCGATAGGCTTATCGCCACTCACTATGCCATCGATGTATCTCTTCTCCTGCACCCTTGCGATGGTCGCGTCGTTGATCCCGATGAACTCGCCGCTTTCCAGTACCATTCTCTTCAGGTACCACGGACACAGATCCATCGTGTTCGTGGCGCTCGGGAAAAGCTGGGAGTGAATTTTGATGTCTGGTCGCGGACCTTGATGTCCGCTGCGAGTCCACTCATTCAACGCGGCCTCCCACGTGGCTGCAACAATGGCGGGAGGGGTGGTAATGTCCAGCTTGGTTGTGTCATGTATGAGTTTATGCCGAATGAGAAGCTGAGAGACTACACTCGTTTCTCTTATAGGTAGTAAATAAGATAGACAGTGAGCTGGGGATTATGGTAGGTGGGTGGCTCAAATTGAAATCGTCTTGTCGTTTCCAAAGACCGAAAATATTCCTACCAATGAGAGGGCCAAGACGGGCAGTAACATTCGATATTCACTCCTAGTATAGCTTATCTACGTGCGGGAGAGATGGAATTCCCGGATAGAGCCTCGTAACATCAACCCGGTCCCGGGCCGCGTCACGGTAGGTGAGAATTGTTTCAGGCTAAAAAAGATGGGTGCGTGTCTTTTCATATTTCTATATACGCTCAAGGCACCCAAGTAGACCACATAACTCCGCATGCCGCGTTTTCCAATGTTGATGGCGAAAATGACGCGGGCCCTTTGGGGGCTGGCCCTCTCTCTTCCATTAGCCTCAGCGGGCTTTCTCGCCAACGGCCAGAGCAACATCGCGGTTTACTGGGGTATGCCCCCTTTCAAAGAAAATTTATGTTCTGGATCAACAGCTAACAGACGCTTGCAGGCCAAAACTCCGCCAACCGAGCTGGCTCCCAGCAACGTCTCGCATCCTACTGCTCCAGTACCTACCACCAGCCCCTGATCCCATCCCCCCGTCAACTCCCCTAACAAAACAAACAGACACCCCCGTGAACATCATCCCCATCGCCTTCCTCATCAGCATCAAAACGCCCACGCTTGTCAACTTCGCTAACGCTGGCGATAACTGCACCGTCTTCCCGGGCACCTAGCTCCTCTCCTGCCCGCAAATCGAAGCCGACATCAAAACCTGCCAATCCTTCGGAAAGACCCTCCTCCTCTCCCTCGGCGGCGCGACCTACACTGAGGGCGGATTCTCCTCCCCCTCCGAGGCTCTCCTCTGGGCAGACACCCTCTGGGCGATGTTCGGCCCCCCGCAGCGTTCCTCCTCCGCCCTCCGCCCTTTCGGCTCCGCCATCATCGACGGTTTCGATTTTGACTTCGAAGCTCCCACGCAACACATCCCCGTGTTCGCGTCCCGCTTGCGGAATCTCATAGACACCACCAATCTCAACCCCCGCAAACGCTACCTCCTAACCGCGGCCCCGCAATGCCCCTACCCCGACCACGCAATGGATTCCCTCCTGCAAACCGTCCCCCTCGATTTTATCTCCGTCCAATTCTACAACAACTATTGCTCCACTTCCTCGTTCATCCCCTCCTCCACACCCACACAGAATACCGGAAATTCATTTAACTTCCAAACCTGGGACAACTGGGCGAGGACAGCGCCCAATCCGCGCGTGAAGATTTTGGTCGGGGTGCCGGGGAGTCCGACCGCGGCGGGTAGTGGGTATGTACATGGGGAGCAGCTCGGGAGGGTAGTGCGGTATGCGAGGGGGTTTGGGAGCTTTGGGGGGGTGATGGTTTGGGATATGTCGCAGGTGCAGGGGAATGGGGGATTTTTGGAGGGGGTGGAGAGGGCTTTGGGTGGTGGAGGGGAGGGAATGGGGATGGGGAGTGGAGGGGCTGGGACTGGGATTGAGAGGGGAGGAGGATCGGGGGAAGGAGCGACGGAGGCGGGTGGAGGAGTGGGGACGGGGACGGCGCCGAAGAATGGGGCTGGGAGTGTCCCGAGGTGGGGACAGTGTGGCGGGAGAGGGTACTCGGGTCCGACGGGATGTGAGGCGCCTTATGCGTGTGTGCATCAGAGTGAGTGGTGGGCGCATTGTAACTGAGGATGGGATTTGTCCGCGAGAGCGCTAATAAGTAGGTAGTGTTCATTCGCTAGTGAACCATCCACTGAGCTCGTCAGCAGCGCTTCTTCTCTCAAGAAATGAATTACCTAGGCGCCCGAAACTGGGACAAGTACGGGTGATAGGAGCGAGAGGCGCGCGATTAACGAAAGGTAGGCACGGCACCACTACCACCATCACACGCCGGGTCGTTCAATTTCTGGCATCCAATTTTTATTGGCAGTCGGCCAGATTGCAATTCACCCCAGTGGGCGAATTCAAACTTTGCTCAAATTTCCAACTGTTTTTACCCTCAACTGTTGTAGACAGTTTATACAGACCCCAGGGAGCGACAATGTCTGAATGGACAACACCAGCAGTGGCGCGAGGGAGGAACTTAGCCTGGGCTTTTGCTAGCTCGCGCTAACGAAACTACAGCTTCCAGTCGACAGGGAGGCGGTGTTCCTTAGCGGAAAACGGGGGTTTCTCAGGGGGAACGGTCGCCGGTATACCTGCGAAGTTGTTCTGCCAATTTGAGTAACATTTGGTCGGAGACTGAGGGCGGTGTTAGCTCAGCCAATACCACTGGCAAGAAGGCAGTGCGGCCGGGGCGTTCTTACCTTTGGCGCCAATGAGAGAGACCGCCACCGGGGTATACTCGATGGTCTGGGAGATTTCGGAATGGTATTTATACTGCCCGACTAGGTAACCTGGAACTTCAGCGACTGCAAAACAGTAAGAGGGATGGGGGATGGATTGAGATGGGAACGACTAGAAGAAGGCCGCTGCGGTTCGACAACGAGGGGAGAACGGTGCGCAACATCTGGACCGAGGGCCCTGTTGAGGTGGTGTAAGGATGCTTGATTGAGCTTATCTGGTCGGCCGCCTGATTCCTGGTTTTCAGGCCCTCTTGCCAACTGGGGAAGGCGCGAATTACTGCCTTAGACACCCATCCTGCTCAACAGCCCTCCCGTTCAGATCGAGGGGGCGGGTTCGCGCACATGCAATCCACTGCGGCAAGTCCACTAGATCTTGACGGGGGAGATTCCCCTCGTCGACTCCAGTTGCGGCTCGTATGAGAGCGCGTACTGCATTGACGCTATGGGGAATGCCTATGGGCGAGGGGACAATGCTGAGTGGATTGCGTGGCACCTAGTCTAGGGAACCCCTCAGGAACTAAATGCAGATTTCCCCGGCCAGTGTTGGTCTGAGGAATTCCGGAAGAGCCTCGACATCGACAAGGGAGAGGGCGACGAAAAGGCCGAAAGAACCTTGTACGTGACACGCAACAAAATGCCGAACCAGATGAGGATATTCAAACACTATCATTACGACGTCTATGGCGTCCTTGAGGACCTGACCACTGACGAGTACCTTCGGCGGACCATGGTCGATTATCCGAAGTGGGAGGGGTGCTTGCTGGCTTTTGGCCGTGGCTTGGGTGGTACGATTGAACGAGGGAGATGGATGATGGATACGAGAGTGAGACCCGTAACCTTCAATAAACTTGCGGGATAATCAGCGTACTACCTATTGGAGACTATTAGTACTTGTCGAAGAGTTGGGGCTGAATACGGGGAGTCGCCCGCGCATTGATCTTCAGGGCAGCCACCTTCCACTTGGCCTTCGGCCCTGGGATCAGACAACGACTCTGTCATAAGCTCCGTCATGACCGATCAATCTGTAGCCGGTCCTGGACAAGTGGAATAGGACTGCGGGGGCTTTCGTGCATTTCAACACAGGTGCTCCTTGACCAAATAGGAGACAGCTCGGAATAGAAGCACAGGAGGTTCTCAGAGAAACAATAGGTGTCACCGTTCTCGGCAAGTTTCAACTAACCAACCCCCACCTCGCATGAACTGGAGGGGAAAGCTCTAGCGAGGCCATTGTCCCGCTTAAATAAGTCTCACTCGACATTGCCTGGCTATTCTCCCGAAGCCAACCTGTCCGGATATTAAGGTCACAAACCGCATCGGAAGCGATGTCACCTGCTCCGGCTCGCCCTCTTTCCGAGACCTCTGTGGAGAAATGGACACCAACAAGATCCACGTACCTGTTTGTCGATAGAATATATGAAACATATATTACCCACTCCTGACAGCGCTGCAATCACCGCGCGCGTGCTGTTTCTCTTCTTTCTGGGTATGTCCAGCGGAACTCTGCATGTGGCATGCGTTAGCGAAGCGTCCCCAAGTGTGGTACACGCAGATTAATTTCTCAATATAGCTCAGGCCCGCCGGGGAATACACTTACAGCCCGCCCCGGCACTGCAAACCCCGGCGGGGACTTTGATCTTGGACCTGGCCATGCGTGACCATCCGCATTTACCCCTTTCATCGTCATAACCGCGATACCTCGCCCAGCTGCACAACAAAACCAAACCGCGCCGCAAAACCCCCCGGCCACAACCCCTTCTCAAACCCCTTACCCATGCCGCAGATCCCCTCCCCGTTCCTCAACCAGCATCGCAAACTCACCTTTCCCACTCCCCATGTCCAAACAACTCTCTCCCGGCCCCAGCTCCGGGCGCCCTCTCCCCTCCAAATCCCCTCCCCCCAAACCTCCCACTCCCCAACCACCCACAACCGCCATCGAACCCACCACCACCGCCGCCGACGACGCCGCCTCCGAAGAAGAAGATGATGAATTCCTCCCCTCCGGATGGGACGCGACCTCAACCGCCTCCACCTCCCTAACCCCCTCCATCCACCACCACGCCTTCGAAAATGGCCGCCGCTACCACGCCTACAAGTACGGGCGCTACCCCATCCCCAACGACGACCTCGAACAGTCGCGCGAGGACATGAAACACGCCATGTCTCTCGAAGTCACTGACGGCCGGCTCTTCCTCGCCCCAATCCCCCCCTCGCCCAAGAAGATAATCGACATTGGCACCGGCACAGGGATCTGGGCTGTCGAGATGGGGGATTTGTTTCCCGGCGCGGAGATACTGGGGCTGGATTTGTCGCCCATTCAGCCGTTGTGGATCCCGCCGAATGTGAAGTTTGTGATTGATGATGTCGAGGATGAGTGGGCGAATGGCGGGGAGTGGGACTTTGCGCACTTTCGGAATATGGCGCTGGTGTTGAGGGATTTGCAGAGGGTGGTGGATCAGACTTTTCAGTAGGGAATCCCCCTTTATATCTGTTGTTTTGTGGGGGGAGGGGGGGTACGGAGTATGGTGAGAAAAGGGGCTAACAAGAGGACGGGGGTAGAAATCTCAAACCGGGGGGATACATCGAATTCCAGGAAATGCACGGTGTGCCGCTCTGCGACGATGGGACGATGTCTCCGACCGAAGACGTCCTCCCCCAGTTTTGGAAACTCTGCGTGGACGCCATGGGCCGATTCGGCATGGATCTGAACGTGGTCGACAAGGTAGGCGAGTACCTGTCGCGTGCGGGCTTTACGAACATAACCTGCGTGCAAAAAAAGGTTCCCGTGGGAACATGGCCGCGAGTCCGGACGCAGCGTTTGATTGGGTTGTATGTGAGGGAGATGGCCGAGGACTCGCTTTCGGCGCTGTCAAAGGCGTTTGCGAATTTGGGGATATCGGAGACAGAAAGGGAAGTGTGGGGGGCAAAGGTACGAGAAACATTGAGGGACAACAGGATACATCGGTATTATTATTACTATTTTTGGTATGCGCAGAAGCCAGAATAGGGGAAGGATGTTTGAGCGGAGGGAGACCACGTGATAGTAGTAGAGATGGCTGTTCCTGCCTACACCACCCCGTCGGTCACAAAACCAAGAACTCTCTAACACTCCGATACACCTTTGCACCAACTGCGATTGTCGCCGCCGCAACATCTGACAAAATCGGGCTCCTTTTCGTGATAACCAATGAGACAATGCTGAACTCAGTAGTATTAGTTCCGGCTGAGTCAGGGAAGGTGCAGGAAAGGTAGATAGGATGCGGGGGAAAAGGAAACTCACACCATCGTAGTAAACGTCAGTATCCACGCAGCACCTTTTTGTCAAACCGTCCGAGGCTTTACGGTCATTCGTCAAGCACATGCAATCGAAGTAACATATGCCGTCGTCGCGAGGCGAGAGAGTAGGAGGCGGCGAGACGGCTAGTGCTGAGATAGTAGTACTGAGCTCAAGAAGAAGAGCGATCAAAGCGATGCCATTTTGCGACCCATTCTCGTATCGAGTATAAGCGGTATGATGAAGTAGGCGCTGAAATATTCTGGTTGGAAGAGTTGAGCAGTGATGAATGCTGGTGAGGATGCTTGATTTGAGAGAACTGGCTGCCCACTGACTGCCTGAAATACTGCTCTCTAGAGTGGGCCTAAGGTGGTTGTTCCTCCCAGACGTGCGAATCCAGCTCAACAGGGCAGCAGCCACTCTTCTCTTTTTGCCAGAGAGACCCGAGGCGTTTTAGCGGTTTGAAAAGTAAGCTGTATTACCAGCCTACAGACTCTCTGCCTACCTACTACATGGACACAATTCGGTGGCATTCCTAACGGCAGCCAACGGCCCTTGTTTCCTGTTGGTTGTATCCGCGTTCAAGCGGGCCGAATACTCCTCTTTCTTTTTGACAGGGCATTGTTTGCCCGGTCTGAAATGTTTGCTTGGTCCAACTGTTGCCTTGGCCCCAAACGTGGAAATGTGGCGTGAACTTCTGTCCAAATGCCTTATACAACTGGCCTAAGTCAATCTTGCTCTCATCCCTCATGTTTGATCGGAAAGGGGAAGTCTTCTGTCGGAGAACCTCAAGATATCCTCGTCCTCTGGGGTCTCCTCCTCTTCGAACTCAGAACCGTGAGATTCGCTGAAAGTTCGCTTGCCAATACTTCCAGAGGTCAGACGCCTGTGCCTGTAACGTTCCTGATTGCGGCGCTCACGCCTGGCCATGCGCCATCTTTTGAAGAACTCTTAGTGCTCGATCTCTTTGGAGGCGGAATCGCCATCGTCCAGGTCAGTCTTTTTGGCCCAGTTTATGTCGCTCAAATTGAGGCCGCCAGGATTCTCGGACTCTTCGAACGCCAGCGAACGGCCCCGGACAAATTGGACCAGGTCGAGATCATCATCTGTCAGGTGACGCTCCTCGCTCGCCTTCCAATATGAGAACTTGGACCTATAATCCGCCTCCTCGTTGGTACGAATATCAGAAAGCCTGAAAGCCGGAGCCTTATCGCCGTGATCACTGGCAGCGGAGAAGCCAAGACTGCCGGGTTGTGATACGCCAGCGCTGGCATGCCCCCCTGACTATAATTTTGCCACTTGTACTAACATTTGCGAGTCACCGGATTCCTCTGGTATGTCGTTGCCGGGCAGAACAAACAAGGCGATACTTTACATGTGATTGACGACGTGTTCGTGCAATGCAAACACCGAGTGTTCCTCTCCGCAGAAAATGCAAACGTCTTTGGCGGATGCCACGTCAACTTGTTTGTCACAGAGGTCTAAGATGACACCTATGTGAGTTTTTGACGCCCCTGCATAGTGTTATCTTAGGTGTTTGGATATCTCTGTCTTGTCATCGAAGGTCTTGTGGCAGTCCCTGCAAACGTACTCCCGCCGATGGATCTGAAGTTCGTGATACGTCCAATAATGGCGACTGAGTTATAGCTTTTCTAGATTGAGGCAGTCTTCGAATGTGCAAACGTATGGGCGTAGATCGCGGAAGACGTGGCATCTAATATCATTCCACATGTTAATGGGGAGGTGCCGGAAAAAATACGCTGCAGGGAACTCGTCACTTGCTTCCACAACTATCTGTTTCGCATCTCGACAGCGTCTAAAGTCATTCTACAGTACGGGCATACAAAGTCGCTCTTCTCATATGCCGCCGTCGGGGGGTCTGGGACGAAATTTTGGCACGCCCTGCCAACCGCAGTCTGCGCGTACACCGTGCGCGGTCGAGTATTCGTCTTTGTGTTATATATAACTGATACGGCGGCTTTGGAGAAGCTCTTACTCAATACAGCATAGTTATCTGCGACGAATATAGGCACACGAAATTTCCTTTTTCGTTCGTCATCCTAAGCTAAGGTGACCTGGGGTGAGCTGGGGTGAGCTGTGGCTGATTTGCCCTAAGCTTCCCCTAATTCTTCCCTAAGCTAGAGTAATCCTATACACCACCACCACCACATAGCCTTAGAATCTCCTGTTCAGTCTCCCCCAGCTAAAGTTTCCTCTTAATGGAAGCAGATAACGTGTAATCTGTAAGGATAGCTTCTAAGTAGCAATTCCAATTATAACATATATATATACTAGATATATATTGTTAATTTCTAGCTACTGAGTGCCGTGTAGGCTCCCTGCATTACAGGTGCCTTCAGCAAGGAACAGATAGCTGTTACGTGGTTGCGTACCCCGTAACCACCAGTTGAATCTTCTAAAATCCAGGAAGGTGGAACTCCCTTGAATCCAGTAGGGCTACTGCCCTACAGAATCAACTAGAACATCACAGTGGCCACGTCAGCTACTACGTTAACAGAACCACGTAGAATGGTTCAGAACAGTACTATTCCATTATTGTATTAGTTAGTTTTACTTTACAGAAGGCTCTGGAAGAATTCCATAGCCTCCCACAGCCTATAACAAGCCCTCTCCTCTCCTGTATGTAATTCTAGTTAAGTAAGCAACTCTACTTAATTCCAGTCATTGCACAAGGCACTGCCTTCCGGATCCTCTTGTTTCCAGCGTTAATATTCGCTGTAACACCTTTATTTACAGTGGCACTGCCCTGTAATTCAGGCCTTTGTTTGCTTCCTACAGCGCCTACAGCACTGTAGCCGGCTTGGACCAGTACTGCACTTCTTTCTCTAAGCCACAGCCGCTGTACTACAGCCCTGTGGGTTCCTGAAGTTCAATAATTCTTAATGTAAAAACGCATTAAATTACCTGCGGCTTTAAAGCATGCGTTACGTAGCGTATTAATATCATTTGGTATTTTGGGAATCTTACACAAAGTGCATTTAGAATCTTCTTTTCTAATTGCTAAGTAGATATTCTAATCTTCTTAGGCTTGTAAGTAACATAATAATTATAACAAGCTTAGTACTAGAAGGTGTAAGGCTTGCAGTTATAATAACAGAATTTATAAAATTATTATGTGAGGAAAGAAAGTTCCTTTCAAGAGCTACACGTGTGGAGGGGTAGATGACCTCTGCGCGTAAGCTCTTATCGATAAGCCTATCGAATCTAACCCTAACCCTGAGGGCCGGTCCAGTCCCAGCCCAGGTTTGTCACACTGCTGCTCGTTCTCATTGCAACTTCCGTCATTGGTGCTTGAAATTTGTCCTTGGGATTCAAAATAGACTGCCAAGAGGTGAGTTGCTCAGCGAGCAACAGCCATTGGACAAATACACCCAATGAGAGCAGAATATCTGCACTGCCACCTTCTGCGTGTTTTCCTGTGACGACGTCGATAAAACCGCGACTTCAATTTGTGCGCAACTCACCTGTCCACTGCGCCCGAACATCGAAAACCTAGGATCGATTCAGGCTCCATCCAATACGCTCCGTTTCCCCGTCAGCCGCCAATCAGTTCCGACAGCAGCGATGAGCTTCGTCGCGACATTCGGCAGTGTTGGTGATTTCGTCACGATCTGTCAGCTTGCTGTTCAGCTCGCGAAAGCTGTGGGCGATGGACATGGAGCCAGCAGCACCGAGTACCAAGATTTGCGCAACGAACTCGATACCTTTGCGCAGGTACTGACACATGTGGGCCTTGTTCATTCTGCCCTGCTCATGCCAGTGCCAACCCGAATGACGATATGGACTGACGTGTTGGCAGATCGAGGCATCTCGCACGCAGCTCGAATCTCACTCAACTGATTCAAATGTTCACGGTCTCTGCAAGATGATAGGTAGCGTCATAGATAAAAGTGGCGCTTTGATCAAAAGTTGTCTCGATCGGGTCGTTCCCAAGTACTCTGATACTCTACAACCCGGGAGCCAGCGGTCTGATCTGAGGGCAGTGGGAAAAAAGGCCGAGTGGGCTGTGAGCGAGAGACAACGGCTACAAACACTTCAAGCCAAACTGCGTACCGCGACCGCGACCCTGACGGTCTTGACGGGGCTTGCAGCTCAGTGAGAATTACGCGTCCGATAGCCCACACAACTCATACAGCAGCTAAAAATGGCTAAAAGACAGGTCGCCCGGCTCGAACACGCAGCAATGGCAACAAAGGTGGATAAAGTCTTAGAGCAGCAGGATAAAACTCGAAAAACCACAAACACCCTAACCACAGCGCTCGAAAAGCTGAGCCAGCAACAATCTCAGCAGCTGATAGACCTCGACGAGCGAGTTGAATCATCTACCAGTAGAACCTCACAGGCAGTTGGCTTGACAAACGATCTACTTCGCAAGCTTGTTGAAGATGTGCAGGTTGTGAGGTATCAGATGTCAAACTCTGGTCCGTCGAGGGCCCTGGATCCAACTAAGAATCTCCCTGTCCTGCTGGAGGATCCGCTCGGGTACCACCTTACTGTCCCAATGGACTGGATCAATAGCTGGGAGGTAAAAACAACGGACACTGCACGGGGAAGTTACCATACTGACACCTCTTATAGGGCTTTTACGGTCTACTGCAGTTGCGATTTGAGGAACTCGGAAAAGGCCAGGAGCTTGTTCGGAGACGACAGTTTGCCCTGGAGAATCACACCACCGGTCTGGATATTGATCGGAGAGCTTCGATCTCCCTGTCATTTCGACCGGGAATGAAGATTGATATGAGCATGATGCTTACAAACACAGAAGATGTCAACGGCGCGTGTCCTGGATGCCGTGAAGCGGCGGATGTGCCGGAAAACACCACGGTTCAGTGGTAAGTTTGCCTCACACGCTGCAACTGTATGAACACATTCTAATAAGGGTCCAAAAGTGAGAAATGCGGATTGTATTTCCGAATGTACTCGGCCGGCTCCTCCGGTCCTGAAATGATATCTTCTATTGTGTCTGGACTCGAAGATGAAGATCCTGAGATTACGACGTTGGTATCAGATTTTACAAGAGTGCGGCTACTGCCAAAGGTTACCCAGACCGTTGCAGCTCCGCAGAGGGTGTCTGAATCGTCATATTCATACATTTTATTCTGGTACTGCGTAGGTCCTTTGGCTACTTCCCTGTTCGCTGGTTGATTTGACCCATGAAAGGGAGCGCAAGTTACTGAAAAGCCTCACAGGACCAATGCGGTGCCGAGAATTCTGCTGCGAGTAATCCCTCTTGCATAAGCTGCAGTCACGCCCAATGCGTGCTTTGCACAGTGCAGAGTGTTAGGGTAAGGAAAGGGAGATAAATGGGAAAGTTCTAAAGAACTCTTATTTTTAGCTGCTGTAATATCGTTTCTCTTCAAATTGTCTATTGGTTTTAGCCACCTCAAGGGTGTAATCACAAACTTAACATACCCCACTCCCCCTTTACCGCGTGTTATTTTATTTTATTTTAGAAAGCCCCTCCCTAGCCATTTAAGCGCCGTGATGTAGTTTTATTCTCAAATGTTAAACTTCAGGAACCTACAGGCCTGTAGTACAGGGCTGTAGCTCAGAGGAAGAAGTGCAGTACTGGTCCTGTCAGAAGCGCGGCACTCTGGATTCTGTGGAATTGAAGGGGTTGCAACTGCGTGATTGTATTGCTTGTTCGGCTCTCTGGCTCAGCCAGAGAACCTTCCTTATAGCTGTGAATAGTGGCAAGCCGTGTGGCAAAGCCGCGCGGCTACAATTGCGCGGCTACAATTGCGCGTCTGTGGCAATGGTTACAAATCTATTGTTCTGATGGTTTCCAGACTCTTCTTTCTGACAGTTCTGGCCTCTGGCCAGAACCCCCTTCTTTCTGACAGGTCTAAGCCGGCTACAGTGCCTACGGCACTATAGGAAGAAAACAAAGGCCTGAATCACAGGGCAGTGCCACTGTAAATAGGGGTGTCACAGCGAATATTAAGGCTGGAAACAAGAGAATCTAGAAGGCAGTGCCTTGTAGAATGACTGGAAAAGAGTAGAATTGCTTGCTTAACTAGAATTAGATATAGGAGAGGAGAGGGCCTGGTATAGGCTGTGGGAGGCTCTGGAAGGATTCTAGAGCCTTCTATTACGACCTGCACCCGACACAGGCCTCGAGAGGACTGGCGCGGGTTAAGACAGAACGTATAGTAGGACGCTAACAGGTAAGGGGCGTTCCGAAGACGGCTTGTTAAGCTAGCACTTCTAGACGGGGGGTTTAATGTCATTGTAAGTCGCTGTCACTATAATGCACAGAGGTAAGTCTGAACAGTAGGATATAAATGAACAATTAAATACTAGCGTGAGGAACTAGAGTCCCTTACGGTGGTTATAAGCATAACTATAGCTATCTATACTAACTAGCTAAAAGGTACTTCGTACCTTAATCATTATGCTTACTTAACATAAGGAGTGATTACGGTAATCAGAATGCCTTTAATTACTGTAATTACCATGCTTTTAGTAAGATTAGAGTGATCACTTAACGATTAGTCGTAAGGGCTTCAGGTCTTTACACCCCTGGCCTAGTACGCAGTACCGTGCGTATTACCTTCCTACACTATTCCTTCTATAAGGGATTTATTAGGCTGCCCTAACTTAAGTAACGGCCTGTAAGGTCGTTACACAATTCCCCCTCTTTAACGTTCTTTTTCCATAAAGAATTACTTATACATTCCTTCTTCTCTCTGCTAATCGTTATATTGTCTAACTAGGTAACTAAGAACAGGAGAAACGCAGCGCCTTTATCGACTGAACGCTGCATTACTAACGCTAAGTTTATTCTTACTTTTAGGATCGTTATACTTATAAAGTGTAATCGTTACCACTACCTAAACCTGCCAGACTATAAGGTAACTAGTAAGAGTAAGTTATATAACTACTGTATAGCGGCTGGTAAGATTATATACTTATCTTATAACGTTTACAGAAACGACCTGTCTGTCTTACGTAAGGTTCTAGACGAAAAGAAGCGCTTTAACGCTAAGGAGCGTAAGACCGCTCTCTTTCTTTATAATATAACCTTTAAGCTTCTATACCTTAAGGACTAACAGAAAGGACTAATGCAGTAGGTAGATAAACTTTTTAGCTATAAGTTTAACATTATAGTGGAAAAGGAGCGTAAGGCTTAAGAAATAACTGCGTTAGTTCTTAAGTTCGATTAAGGAAGCCTTTTAGTGGAGCTAACGTGCAGTTCTTTTTCTAAGGGGTTACTGTAATTAGCGATTTCTTCTTAACTTAATCTATCGCTTTTTTCTTTTTAATAAATAAAAACAGCTTTTCCTAATATAATAGTAACGCACTTACTTATTTTCTTTCTGTTAACTTTTCTAACAGTATTTATTTTCGTATAAGATATACTGGGAACTTTAGAGGAGGCCTAGCCTCCTTATTAAGTCTAAGGTCTTTTTAACTCTAACTAAGGTTTTTAACAAATGTCCTTTTATACCTACTAAAGAGTTTCCTACTGCTTCTTAGGCTTTGAGTCTTACAGTAGTCTTACTCTTCAGTTTAACAGTTTAAATATTAGATCTTATCTTATTTTTCTAATTCTTATTATTAGCTTTAGTCAGTCTAGATTCTTTCAGTAAAACTCTGTAATTAAGTCTAAGTATTTAAAGTTCTTAACTAGTTCCTATAAGTTACTCTTAAGGCCGTAATCTAGTTACTTAATAAGATATTTAAACGTATTCTTTCCCTTTCGTAAATCTACAACTTCCTTAATATCGTACTTGTCCTTATCAGCGTTGATCTCGATCTTCTTTTCTAAAGGGACTTCCTTTAAAGTAAGTTCTAAAAGTAAGATATAAAAAACCTTAATCTGCACCTTTATATTAACGGGTAAGTCTAGTTTGTAATTAGAAGTAACGACCTTTTTCTTAATTTAAAACAGTCTGTACCTTTTAAAGTTAAGCTTCTTATTAAGTCGTTTCAAATGTAGGTTTCGTAAAAAAAGGTAGATATAATCCCCTTCTTAAAGAGTCGGTCCCTTAACTTATTCGTTATTATAGTAAAGTCTTTTCTTAAGCATTAATTACTTAACTTAATATTTATCAGCAAACTTCTTTATTCGTTCGCGTATAAACTTAAGTTTAACTTACAGATAGTTATATAATTCCTGTATCTAGTCTATATAGATTGTAACTTAGAAGGTACCTGTAGGTAGGCCTCGACAGAGCTTAGGCTCCTTACCGTAATTAGTAAAGAACGGTAATATACTTATTAACTTAACTAGTATTATATTATAAGTTATTTATACTATTAGTAATAGTTTAAGCTAATTATTTTATTTAAAGTTAATATAAGCTTAAAGATACGTTATAAGTATCTAATTAACTTATTCTATCTGGCTATCTATCTGTAGGTAGAATATTGTCGAAAGCTTACTCTTTACCCCTATTCTTTGCATTAGTCCTTATTAGAATTTCGATATAATTAGCTTATCTTAATCTGTAACAATATTATTTAACTAAAGGTATTGTAAAACTACCTCTTTCTCGAAGATATAAGCGAGTTACTCCGCTGTTATATCCTTCAAGGTTAGCAGAAAGTAAGCTTATTTTGTTAATCTGTTAACTATTATAAGGATCTAGTTATAAGTAACTCTTATAATAGAGTCCTTAAACTTTAATATTCTAGTAATAAAGTTAAGTAAGATAAAGTTCTATAGTGCTTGTAGTATAAGGAGTAGTTTAAGAAGTCTATATAACTTATAACGCCGATTTTACTTCTTATAGCAGATATTGCAGTGTGACGACCCTGCAGGCCGTCACTTGGGCCGGAGCGGCCCGACGAATCCCCCGCACAAGGAACAGTGCAGGAAGACAGTACGCACGGTACTGCGCACTGGGCCAGGGGTGCAAAGACCCGAAGCCCCTACGACCAACCAGCAGTTGCTCAGTCTTGGCAGGAGTGCTCACCTACTGAGCATCTGAGAGACCTCTGAGCAAGGAATGCTCAGTAGCAAGTTGCTCAGTTCCTCACTGAGCAACAGGCCACTGAGCAAGGTACAAGGTACTTCTGGCTAGTTAGTATAGATAGTCATGGTTGTGCCCACAACCACCGTGAGGGACTCGAGTTCCTCACGCTAGTATTCAATTGTTCATTTGTGTCCTACTGTTCAGACTCACCTCTGTGCATTATAGTGACAGCGACCTACAGTGACATTGAACCCCCCGTCTAGGAGTGCTAGCCCAGTAAACCGTCTTCGGAACGCCCCCTACCTGTTGGCGTCCTGCCATACGTTCTGTCTTAACCCGCGCCAGTCCTCTCGAGGCCTGTGTCGGGTGCAGGTTGTAATATGCAGTTATTAACCACTTCCTTAACCAGCTTCTTTATTCCTAAGAAAGTATACGTTTGCTAAGCTTATACTAAAGTCTTAACTTAGCCTATATATCCTCTAAGTCGAGATTTATAAACCTGCTAAATATACTCCTTTCTCCTAACCAGGTCGTAAATATACAGTTTTTCTTAATACTAAAGCTTTACTCTTAGTTTAGGCACGTTATTTACACCTTCTAATAGTTACTTTAACTAATAATTAGTTTTATTATAGTTTAGATACATTAGGCACTCTTTATTACAGTTTTACAGGTACCTTAAGAAGTCTCCTAAGGGGCACTTATATTCGCAGGTTCTTTCCACTAGCCTTCTTGCTTAGAAGTCTTATTATTACTAATAGACGTTATACTCTATTTATAAGTTTATACAGATATTAATAGTTTATTCCAGTATCTAGTTATTTAACACTTATAATATATATTTTAATGTACTGTTCTCTACTTTATTAAATATAGTAACGGGGATTAGGACTAGATTAGCATCCTTATAGTCCTATCTCTAACTAAGAGCATTAGCTTACTTATTATCTTTTCCTTTAATATAGTAAATCTGGAAGTGGAACGGGGCTATCAGTTCTGCTTACTGTGCTTATCGTAAGCTAAGTTCCTTCGTTAAGAAGTATTAAAGGTTATTATAATCTAAAAAGACTTAAATTAGTTCTTCTATACTGCTTAAATACAGTGCTTACTTAGTAAAACACTAAATAATCGCTATCAGTTCCTTATTGTAGATTAGGTATTGTAAAGCTAAGCTGTAAATCCCTTTCGATAAAAAGGTAATTAGGTAGCGTTTCCTATCGTCTTAGACTTAACTAAGTTCTCTACCGATTACGAACTCTAAGGAGTCCGTTTCTACTTAGAAAGGCTTTAAGAAATCGGGGAGGGCTAAAATTAACACTGTAATAAAGGTATATTTAAGGTCTTTAAACGCTTTTTACTATTTATTAGTCCACTTAAACGGCTTTCCCTTACCTGTAAGTTCGTAAAGTAGTTTTGCGATTTTTGTAAAGTACTTAACAAAATACCGATAGAAGTTCGCAAAACTAATAAAAGCTTGTAACTCTTTTTAATTCTTTAGAGTAAGCTAATCCTTAATTACCTTTATTTTCTCTGGTTATATTTCGAGCTTTCTAAAGGTTACTCTGAACTTTAAGTAGTTTAGTTCTTAAACGTAAAAGTAGCTTTTCTTTAAGTTTATTATTAACTTTACCTTTTCGAGAGCTGTTAGAACTTATCGTATATACTTTTAGTATTTTTCTAAAGTTTCAGAATAAACTAAAACGTTATTTAAGTACATAAAGATAAACTTATTAAGGAAAGGGCAGAAAACACTGTCGATAAGGCCTTAGAAGGTTACGGGGGCGTTTGTTAATCCCATTAGCATAACACAGTATTAGTAATACCCGTTATAAGTTTAAAAGGCCGTTTTATACTTATCTTCTTCCTTCACTCTAATGTAGTTAAATCTTATAGGGAAATCGAGGCTAAAGAACCAGTTTACTTTAATAATCTGTTCTTGCATTTCCGTAATAAGTAACAGTAAATAATAGTTCTTAATTATATCTTCGTTTAACATTTAGTAATTAATAACTATATGTAACTTACTATCTCCCTTTTATAAGACGAACAGCATTAAGTACCCTATTAGGGACTAAGACTTTATAATAAACCTATTTTTTAAGTTCTCATTAATATACTTCTGTAAAGCCTTAGCCTATTAAGGGTTTAAATAGTAAAGTTAGAAGCTGCAGAGCTTCGCTCCCAGTTTCAGCTTAATTTCGTAATCTTATAGTTTATAATCTAATAATTGTAATATCTTTTTTCAAAATAAGGTAAACTTCCTGTACTCCGTAAGTACCTTAAATAAGTTAACTTCTTCACTTATTTGTAGATTAGCTTTTAACTTCTTTCTACCTTCTAAATCGTTATTTAGGTAATGCAGTAGACCTTTTAATCCTTTAACTGTCTTAATAAACTTAACTTAAACTATACTTAATTCTAAAGGTTTAATGTGCTTTTAAGTGCTTTATATAACTCTAAAGTAATTTAATACCTTCTTAGCTTTCTTTAAACAGTAATTATAATTAAAGGACTTACTAAAAGTAAGGTAACCACTCCTCTAATTAATTATAAGGTTATACTTTTCTAGCTAAAGTAAACCTAAAATTATATTATACCTTATTATTAATATAACATTAAAGTTTACTTATTATTTATCCCTATCCACTTTAATTAAGAGTAGTAAATAATAAGTAACTTTATTATTATTATACTAATATAAGCCTCCTTCTCCATTTTATATAAGAATAGCCTCTTTATACTCTTAGTTAAGGAGTTTCCTTCGGTTAACTAATAAAGAGTATATACTGTGGGTACAGGCTTGGTTAAGCAACAGAGTCGCGATCCTCTACTTTAACGGCTAGAAAACAGAGGATATTCCGGTAGCTGCAGGGGTACCTTAAGGCTCCCCACTCTCCCCCGTTCTCTTCATCCTTTACATAGCCTCGCTATATAAAGCTTTGAAAGAGGACTACCCACTTATCAGTATAGTGGGCTTTACTGACGATACGAACTTGTTAATGTTTAAAAGAAGCCCTGAAGCCAATACCAAGCAACTGGAGAAAGCCTGGAAAATATGCTTACAGTGGGCAAACACTCACAGGATGGCTTTCACAGCCCAGAAGTGCGAACTAATCCACTTTAATAAAGGCTGAAGGTAATAGAAGAACCCTATAGCTCTCGCCAACACAGGGGGCTAGGAGGGCTACAGCTTAGTTAAACTAATAGGCTTGGCCCGGTTCTTAAGGGTCTGGCTAAACTAGAAACTATCGTGGAAAGCCTATTACTAAGCAATTAAATGGAAGTTAAGGACTTAAAACTTTATATTATTAAAGATCGCAGCTAAAATATAGGGCTTAAGCTTTACCCGTGTTAGGGAGGTCTATACCAAGTGTATCTGTAACGCTATAGCTTACGGGGCTTCTAGCTTCTACTAACTAACGGCCCTAAGAGGTACCAGTAAGCTAAGAGGGCTAATAAAGGCCTTATTAAAGGCCCAGAACAGGAGTTTCTGTATTGTGGTTAAAGCTTACTAAACAGCCCCTATAAGGTGTTTAGAAATAAAGGCCTAGGTCTTACTACTAGACCTCTACCTTAACAAACGACTAGCCGACTTTAAAGACCGGTTACAGGAAAAAGCCCTACAAACTGGAAAAGGGCTAAAAGCCGAACGAGCTTTAACAGCACATTTAATTACAGAAGCCTGTAACAGAATCAGCTAGCGGTTCAGAAGGAAAATAAAAAACTGGGGATAAAGGCTTCGGCAAGGACTATAAGGCCCAACACTTACTAAACAGGCTGTAGTTACAGTAACTTAATAGGCTAGCTAAAGGTGGAAAATAGGGGAAAAGAAGGATAAAGAGTTAAAAACAAACAAAGTTGTAAAATTAGCCTGGTAGGCTTAGTGGGAGAGCTAAAGAGCTGGCTAGCTGGTGGAAAGGCTGGCAGACAGAGACCCCCTTTCCTTTTTATTTACTAATAAGGCCTTAAAGCGATATAAGGGCTTTACAAAGGCCTAAAGTAGCCTCCTTTCCTAAGCCCGGACAGGGGATATAGGTTTTAAGGACTACCTGTTTAAGGTAAAGGTTCTAAAAGTCTGTACTCTTTACTGTGGATATGGGGAAGGTAGGGAAACAGTGGAGCATTTAATAGTTTAGTGCTTTAACTTACCATTACAGAGGCCGTGGGACTACCGAGAGATTCGATCACGAAGGGACTTACAGGCCGTATTATAAGTAGCAAACGCCCGGAGTGGAAGGCTTATTCGGAAGGTCCTTAACTAGCTGATAGACTCTAACCGGCTACTGGAGTACAGACTAGCTAGACGGTTAAAGCTAGAAACAGGAGAGGAGGGCTAATAGGGCTAGAGGCCAATAAAGGCTTCCGTTCGTTTGTAACAAGATGGACTCGCATAGTTAGTGGCTTCGAAGAAGTTAACGAAGGTTTTTATCCGGCTTATACGGCACGGTTTCCTTTATACATAGCAGTAGAAGGACCGGCGCGCCTGCGGGCATATCGGTGTAGGAAATAATAATAATAATAATAAAGAGTACATTAGGTTAAAAGCACTCCTATTATTAATTACAGCTCTTACTTTAAATAGCCTCTCTCTTCTATCTATTAAGTTAATACTAACAGAATAATACTTATACTCTTTTAATATTTAAGTTATAATAATTATCTATCCTTAAGGTCTTATCTAACTTAACCTTTAAGTACCTCTCCTTCTTCTTAAGGTTTTTACTAATTAGTAAACTACTAATTTCCAGCCCTTCTAAAAGGCCCATAACCTTTTCCTAATTCCTTTTAGAAAAACAGGCAACTCTAATAGACCTAGCGATTAACCTTTCCTAAGTTTTCACACTTTAATGTCCAGTCGACTTTAAACAGTATAATATTCCTAAAGTCCTTAATAAGTCGATAATACACTTTACAGGCTTAAATTACAGTAATATCTTTTTACTCTTAAATCCGTTAGTAATCTTCCTACTTCTACCACTCCCTAGCTTTTCCATTAAGATATAATAAACACGTTATAACTAAGTAGTTATTAAGTACCCCTCCTTACTAACACGTAACAGGAGCTTAATTAACTACAGTAACTTTCCACTTATTACTAAACTCCCTTATCGGAGAGTAGGAAACTCGGTAGTAAGTTAGTTCTAACTCTACTTTAATAATAACATAATCCCGTTTCTATATGCTTAAAAAGTAGTTATAAAAGGCCTTAAGCCTATAATACCAGTTAAGAGCGCAGTTATTATACACGTAATTAATCTATAGTATATCTCTGTAACTAAAGTAATCGATATTAACTGTTAGTGCTATAGTTATAAAGTACAGAACGGGAGAAGTAACGCTTTATTTCTTCTCTTCCTCCACTTACCTTTATATACATTATTTCTCCTAAACCTCTTCTTAAAACTTAAGTAACAGTAACTTAACTTATTCTTCTATAAAGTAGTCTTCTTTAATAAGTCGATATTCAAGCTGATTAATAAAGCGAACTCTATTATAAAGCTATAACCTAATCTCTATTGCTTTATCTTTAAACATTACAGTAAGACCTTTAACTTATAAGTCCTTTATTTTATCTACTAACTTTTAATATTTCTCCTTTAGCTCTTAGACCCTTTATTAGTGTACTTACTTTATACCTTCTTAAGGGACCTTTAGGGTCCTAGTCTGAAGTATATCAGCTTTAGTACAGGGCAGCTATCTAAGCTGTCCTTCTTTTAAAGAAGTAAGGGTGCTAATCTACTTAATGTACTTAAAGTGTTTAAGAGTCTTAAGGGGTACTGTTAAGAAGAATTTTCGTTTCTTTAGTTCGATTCTCTTAGTTTATTCCCTTTTACCTTCTAAAGCTTACTTTACCGTTTAGGTAGCTTAAAGAACTAATTCTTTAACTTTTTTTACCATTTTAGTAATTTTTAAGTTAAAGTCCTTCTTAGACTTCTTTAGTTCTTAAGCTTATAAAGTGAGGTTTTTAAGGCCTGTAATAGCTAATTGGAACATCTCTTCTTAAAGTCAGTCTTTTATAACCTATACCTTTAATAGTTTTAAGTTTCCACTTTAAAGTTAGTCTTCTATAACTTATACCTCTGTAACTAACTTTTCTAAGATACCTTTAAAGACTAAGTATACTACGTCTTAAGGTTCTTCCTCTTCTTCCTTATCTCCTAAGTTACACTTGTCTATCTAGGTGTAGTCTTCTTTGTTACCTGCTATCCTAATGTAAATATCTCTTAAATTGAACTTAATATGCTTTCCTCCTTCTAGGACAGGTTTTTAACTAACTTACTTTAGCAATAGGTACTGCCGTACTATATAGCCTTTCTTATCGTAGTTAAAGTATTAAACCTGCAATAGGTCCTTAAGCTGTTTCTATTACTGTTATTATTAAATCTTATCGCAGTTAAGTCGATTTTAGTAGTTTACTATACTAATGTTTATTAGCCTAGGATAGTAACCTGTCGCAGTCGATTAGTTCCCTTTCTTTAGTTTACTTAACTGGGAGGTTCGCTCTTTCCAGAAGTTCTTTTGATAATAGTAATTATAGTACTGGTTATTGGCCTTAATAACTATCTTAACTAACTCTTAAAGACAGTCCAGTTAGTCCTTTTAGTAAAGGTCTCTAGTAACGTGCTCTTTTAGGCTACTTTAGAATAGCATTATTAGGGCTTCTTAGCTAAGTTTAGTCTTTACTGCCTTTAACTTAAAGTAAGTAAAGAACTTAAGGATTAAGGATATCTGTCTTAGGGTTATAAGGCGTTATTCAATCTGCTTAAGAGCGTCCAGTTTTTTAAACTTAGTTTAGAGTTAATTAATAAAAACGTTAAAGTTATTGAAAAGAGCTTAAGTCTCGGGGGCTTCTTTTCGTGCTCTGTTTATAGAGAGGTTATTAATTATCTTTATATAAGGTTTATATTAGTAAACAGTTACTCTATTTAGTAAGGCTTTAGTAAACTTAACCTTTCCTTCTTCTTCAAAGAACTACTTGTTATAATAGGTAATATAACTCTAAAGTTAAGTTATTTAGGACTCTAGCTACGTAAAGTCTCCTTTAAAACACGATAGTAAGGGGAGCTTTACTTACTTCTTCTGTAAGCTCTTAAGGTTATTATTCTCCAGTTTAATAACGTTAAGTTAAGCTTAAAGTTTTTCGATAAGACTGATATAGCTTTTAGTATCTCTAAGGAAAGCTTCGTTAAATTCCTTAACCAGTCTCTACTAGTTAAGGTTTAACTCTTTAAGGTATGCAGCTAACTCGTTAACTGTAGGAAGCTAAGGCTAAGCTTACGCTTCTTCGGGCTCTTTACCTTTTCTAGAAGTCGATATATTAGTAACGGGAGGGAAGTAATGTCTAAGAATTCAATAAATAGCGTTTAGAACTAAAACGCTAATATCGTATTATAATTTACACCCGACACAGGCTTTAAGAGGATTAGCGTAAGTTAAGATAGAACGTATAATAGGATGTTAATAGGTAAAGGGCGTTCTGAAGACAGCTTATTAAGCTAATACTCCTAGACAGAGGGTTTAATGTTATTATAGGTTACTGTCACTATAATACATAGAGGTAAGTTTAAACAGTAAGATATAAATAAATAATTAAATATTAACGTAAAGAACTAAAGTCCCTTACGGTAATTATAGGCATAACTATAGCTATCTATACTAATTAGCTAAGAGGTATTTCGTACTTTAATCACTATGCTTACTTAACATAAGGAGTAATTACGGTAATCAGAATACTTCTGATCACTGTAATCACCGTGCTCTTAGCGAGATCAGAGTAATCACTTAACGATTGGTCGTAAGGGCTTCGGGTCTTTGCACCCCTGGCCCAGTGCGCAGTACCGTGCGTACTGCCTTCCTGCACTATTCCTTCTGCGGGGGATTCGTCGGGCCGCCCTGGCCCAAGTGACGGCCTGCAGGGTCGTCACACCTTCTGTGAAGTGAAACTAACTAATATAATAATAGAATAGTATTATTCTGAACTGTTCTGTATAATTCTGTTGACGTAGTGGCTGACGTGGCCACTACAGTATTCTAGTTAGTTCTATGAAGCAGTAGCCCTACTGGATTCAGGGAGTTCTACCTCCCTAGATTCTAAAAGATCTAACTATTAGTTACAAGATACGTAACCACGTAACAGCCACAGGCTATTACTTGCTGGAGGCCCCTGTAATACAGGGAGCTTACAGGGCACTCAGTGGCTAGAAATTAATAATTATAAATAGGAGAAGGAAATAACCTATAATCAAGATACACTTAATAAAAAAGGTTTAGATATAACTAATAAGCTGCTTCTTCTATAAGTCAAGTGACCGGCTTTTGGAATACCCCTGCCTTTAGAACAGGATTTGCTACTAGTAGCTCGCCATCCACTACCTAACTCACTTATTTCAAACGATAATAACGCAACTAATTCTGCTTTAATCTTCTTCCTGTCTTTTTAATTCGATTTGGAATTGAATAATGAAGCAATATACCGAGTCAGATTTGCAGAATGCGCTGGCGGAGTACGCTGAAACTGGCTTGCTCCGCAGCTTTGCTGAAAACCATAGCATACCCTTTACTACCCTTTTGAATCGGGTTTGCGGTTCTGAGCCAGCCCCTAAAGCCTAAATTATCAATTAAAAGCTCTCTCCGGCTATAGAAGAACGTTTAACCAAATAGATTTTATTCTAAGGGTTGCTTGGTTATCCTCTAACCCACGTCCAAATTTGGAAACTGGCTAAAAGAATGCTTAAAGACGATAAGGTCCTTAGAAAACGCTAAACTAGCCGGTTTTTAGTTAGAAACCCTTTTATTTCCACTAAAAGGCCTTGGAGAATCCACGCTAACTGTGCTGATCGAACCTGTAAGGCTGTTATTTGGCCTTGGTTTGATTACCTAAGGCTTCCAGGTGTGGAGGTTATTCTAGCTATGTGGAACGTTTCACTGAGGGTACGGAGCTTATGGGAGCAGCGGAAGTGCAGTTATAAAGTGACTTAATTAAGTAGAAAGGGTAGGAGCGAAGCTCTCAGACTAAATACAAAAGAGAGCTCCCTGCGTGTGAGGAGAGTACATAACGAAAGGCTCCTGCGCTCCAGCCTAGCCTGGAGCGGTAAGGCGCCTGCGCGCCTGAGCGCCAAGAACTGCCGCTGCAGTTCGACAAGCTAAGAATCGGTATAATATGGATGAAACTGGCATTACTTCTGGCATTAGAGATAATAGCTTGGTTATTAGCTTTAAGGAAAGAAAGAAATTTTAGAAAAAGAAGAAGGTAACCAAATCTAGACTTTAATTATTAAGTATATCTCCGCTAATAGCCAGTATTTAAACCCGGTCGTTATTTTTAAAGGTGGAAACCTTTAACAACAGTGGTATCTACACGATTTACAGCTATTTAGGGGCTGGAAGTGGAAAACTACCAAAAACTATTACGACCTGCACCCGACACAGGCCTTGAAAGGACTAGCGTAGGTTAAGACAGAACGTATAGCAGGACGCCAAAGACTAAGTGGGTGTTCCGAAGACGGCTTATTAAGCTAGCACTCCTAGACAAGGGTTCAATGTTACTGTAGGTTGCTGTCACTATAATGCACAGAGGTGAATCTGAACAGTAAGACATAAATGAACAATTGAATACTAGCGTGAGGAACCAAGAGTCCCTCACGGCCATCGTGGTCACGATGATGACTATCTATACTAGCTAACTAAGAGGTACTTCGTACCTTGCTCTGTCTGCTCTCTGGCTTGGCGACAGAGTAACCAGAGCAGTTGCTCTGTCCGCTCTCTTACTCTGTGACAAAACACCCAGAGCGACGGAGCACCCTTCTGATTGGTCGTAGGGGCTTCTGGGTCTTTGCACCCCTGGCCCAGTGCGTAGTACCGTGTATACCGTCCTTTTGCATTGTTCCTTCTGCGGGGAATCCATCGGGCCGTGCCGGCCCAGGTGACGGCCTGCAAGGTCGTCACAAAACGGCTGGTCTAACAATAACACTGCCGTTACCTGGCTCCGTAATATCTTTCTTCCGGAGACTTAGCTAGCTAACCCTTTAGAGAAGCGCCTCTTTATTTTAGATAGCTACAGCAGCTATACTACTAAAGAATTTATGTGGCTGGCCTTTTCAAATAACGTACAGTTATTATTTTTGTTAGCCTACACCTCCCACGTTCTCCAGCCCTTAGATTTATTAGTTTTCGGCCCTTTAAAGGCCTAGTATAGAGCTAAGTATAATAAGGTTATTTCTGGCTTTAATAAAGGTACTGTTACTGAAAAGACGGCTTTTTTAAAATGCTACCAGTAAGCTAGGGTTTATAGAATAACTAAATCCAACATTAAAGCTGGTTAAAAAGCTATGGGCTTTTAGCTGATTAACCTTAAGAAGCTCTTAAGTAATACCTTTATTATTAAGAATTCTAATGGTAACGTTAGTTAGGTGACCATTATGGTTTCTGTACACCTTTAAGCGGTTGATACCTATATTTTAGGTAATAATTTGGAGGACTGGCTTTTATGGTTTACCTTTAAAAAGCTAAAGGATTTCCGTGTTTAGGGGCAGGTTTTTCTAGCCGGCTAAAAACGGACCGCTAGCGACCGGCTTTTTTTACGTAAGGCTACAAAAGTCTTTAATAATATTGTTTTCTAACTGGCAAGTACAAGGCATCAGTTAGAGGCTGCAGAAAAAAGCCTGGAACGTATAAAAGGCTGGGAAAAAAGGAGGGTTGAAGTTGACCCCAACACGCAGTTCGCGGGGATTAAGGAAATCCGTCGCTCACAGAGAGAAGCTGGCAGAGAGGACCTTAAAGATTCTGAAAGAGAAGAAGAAGAGGATTCTGGAACTGAAGACTATGTTCATGTAGCTATCTAGTTGATAAGTTATAGGCAATTGAACTTTGTGGTGTTGTGCGGGGTCCGACGCAGGGGCTGTTCCAAAAGCAGGGGTGTTCCAAAAGCCGGTCACTTGACTTAGAGCCTTATACTTAAAGGTTTTAATAACTGATCTATTTAACCTACGGCCCTTTATAATACCAGCTTTATTTTTATTTTAGTGATTTTCTAGAAAGATTAGTCTATATTACAGTTATCAATCAGACCTTTTGGTGGTATTGTAATATTCGTGGTTCTACAACAAGGTCAAGGATAGAGGGGATCGCAAGGCCCTAGATAAACTGGGCAAGCGACTCCTCCAGGTCACATAACATAGCGCTAGTCTACATCGGGACACGATGGTCCACTTTGGGACAGTCACATGTATCCTATGACAGTCTAGACCTTTAGAATCTTAAATAGGTTAAATTAAGGCTAAATTCTAGTTCCTATAACTATATAAAGACGCTTTAAATCGATTAATTTAACTCTTTGGTCTTTAAAAAAGAATATCTGGTAAGGAAATCCTGTATCTACTTAATCCTAAGTGGTTAAGAGTTACCACGTTTAATGCAAATACAGCTAGCTAGCTCCTTGATTTATTAATAGGTAAGGGAAACTTGTAGAGCTTATTAAATGTATACTTAGTCAGCTAGATCATTCTCCTGCGTTACAGAGAGCCTGTATTTATTTTAGTGAGCCACTAAATAAGGTAGAGCACCATTAAACTAACAGTATAAGAAGGGGGGAGGAATAGCCCAGTTACAGGCAGAGGCATGGAGATTGTTGGTTCTAACAGCCTCTGTGCAGGTATGGCGTATGTCTTCTTCCGTGTACTGTTTAGCGATTAAAAGAGTTTCAAAATGAAGAAAAGATGGAGAGAAACGGAAAATAATTGATAGAAGGAAGGGGGTTTGACATTAGGAGTTAGTGTTTGTGACCCTTGGATGTGGCTTGTTCCGAAACAGGGGGTGTTCCGGAACCCCCCCCTTTGACTTAGCTGAAAATGGACCAGATCCGCTAAACTATCCAGTGCCCGATTCACGGAAATCAGGGAAGGGAAACCCCCCACGGGGAATCTAAGAAGACCTGTTCGGCGGTGATTAAGATCGTGTTGATGCCTTTCGCGTAAGAAATCCCCTACTACCAGCTAGATAAAACTCAATGATCTGGCAGGGTGAGTTCCCCTGAAGGTTGGTTTGGAGCAAAACCTTGAACGATGAGGGATCCGTCAGGATTCAGCCTGCTCCAATATTGACCCGCATCGCTTCTCGACGAGGAATCGCCGTGCAAGGTGCGCGCTCAGCCAACCTCCTTGCATGACCACTGCATGTGCCCGTAGAAGAAGATCCTCCTCGTATCTGCAAGCCTTGAATAGCAGTTACATTGGTCTGAACGCACTGGTAAGGCAAAACAGGCCGAATGGCCCTTAGCCCGCCGGTAGTCTTCCGTCTCTTGTTCTGTGCTCCTCTCCCGCCTACGGAGGCCAGCGCATCCTGTCAAAACATACAGTCAATCGAGCAGCATGCCAAGAATCCAAGAATCTCAATTGCCGTTAAAGGAGACCCACGTTTCGAATCGCATTTTTCAAGCTCCCTACCCTAATTATTTGACAGCCAGCTGTGCCCCTTGCAAAACTAGCTCTGAAATCCAACACAGTTGGAACATGACAATGAAACCACCGACAGCGACAGCGATGAAGTCAGTGAGCAGCATAAGGCCGGCCGACAGGAAGTAGACCCAGTAGGCTACGCTATGGGAACTTTGCGGCCATCTCGAAAAAAGCTTGACCGTCCACCTCGCCAGTGTGACCATGACCCAGTAGCCCTCCAGAAGCTGAGCGCCGAGAACGGCGAGGTAAATGGCTACCGCCAAGCGCGTGCGCAGTCTCGTCGTGAGGTATGCGGTTGTCCATGCTGTGAATTCCGGTTGGACCTCGAGCCGTGGCTTGTCCGATGGCATTGCCGATGATGAGTCGTGCTCTTTTTTCGGCACGGAGTCAAGCGGGCGGCTCTCCTTGCTACGCCGATGTCGGGCATATGCAGCCAAGTTGGCGGCGCAAAAGCCAATGATGAGGGCCCCCAGAAGCCAGAACCGTGGCTTCGCGGCGTGCTCGAAGAAGTGCATGTCGAGTTCTTTTCTGGTGGTATACATAGCGGTCTGCATTGTATTGCCCGTCGGTTTGCCTGTCTGTCTGCCGATTGATTCGTGTTGTGTCGTGCTAGAGCACTTGTGCGGCGGAAAGGGATTGCGTGGAGTCGGTCTTGTTGCGAGAGACGAGAGAGGATCGAGTCGGGGGAAATGGAACGACGGCGGAAATAAATGACCAGATGAGGCAAACAGCAAACACATAACCCTGCCCCTCAGGCTGCGTCAGCGTCGCATTGTTGAACACGGCCCCACCCGTGACACGCCAGGCTCCATGTCCAATGGTTACACTGGCATCTGCTCTGCGCCTCCCAACGCCGTCTCCAAAACGCTATCATCGGATGAGGGCATATGCGAATTGCAAGGGTCTGCGAGCTGTTAACCATATGACCCCAGTACACATTCTCGAATTCTGGCCAGCTGCAAGCGCTTAGACTACTAAGTCAGGTGGGGGGCTTTTGGAACACCCCTGCCTTTGGAATACCCATTCCCATATATAACCCTGAAAACCAGGGTCACGTAATTAATTAAGCGAAATTACTAGATAAAAACAAAAACCTGCTTAAAATACTTGACTAGTAGTTTACTAGGAGTATATGTTTATTGTATTCTTTGTAGCTACCTATTATAGTTTTATTCAATGTTAAAGTTCGAGGCTTTCGTTTACTAGTAAATCCTATATATAACCCTAGGATTTATTTTTCTTAAATAAAAGCTTTATGCTAAAGTTTAAAATTAAGCAAATAATATTTTATATTATTAAAAGGTATTATTTAAACAAAACTTAGTTTATATATATAGACGTTATGTAATTAAAATAATAATTAAAAGTGAGAAAAGCTCCTATATAAAATTTTCAGGCTTTTTATATTATCGGAAATATAATTATAAAATATATAGTTTATAGTTATATAAGATATAATATTGGATGCTAGTAAAATTCTTGTATTTAATAATATTTATTACATATTTATTTATTAAGTATTATGTAAGTAATTATGAAGAACAAATTTTAGGGTTATGTATGGGATTTGCTAGTAAACGGAAATTTTAAACTTTAACAATAAATAAAACTATAATAAGCAACTAAAAAGAAAAAATAAATATATACCCTTAGTAAACTACCAATAAAGTATTTTATGCTGATGTTTCGTTTTGCTTAGTAATTTCGCTTAATTAATTGCGCGACCCTGGTTTTCAGGGTTATTTATGGGAATGGGTGTTCCAAAGGCAGGGGTGTTCCAAAAGCCCCCCACCTGACTTACATATTTCAGGCTTAAACAGAACAGGGGTGCGAAAAGGTTGGGCAAGCAGTACAGCGCCACCCTTTTTTTTTATAAGTCTTGTCCTTCATCTCATTACCTGCAAGGGGAGGAGGTTGGGGGTGAATAGTTATGAAGGAGATAACCCAAACTATCAAGAAATATATCCAAGTACATGTAATCAACAAATGACAATGCAGAAGAAGACGAAGAAGAACCATCGCCTTAGCCCCGTGCCAATAATCCACCAATATAAGCCCATTAAAAACCTCGGTACAGCCGTATCCACCCGGCTTGTGAACGATGCAGGCCGGGAAGACCGTGGAAGAAACAAATCTTAGGAAATGGTAGGGACCTTCTAACATGTACCCCCGCCCGGTACGATGCAGAAATCCCCCCACCCTCCCTCACCAGCAGATGGGCAGCCAGAAAAAGAATTCACAAAGCGAGTCCCAAAACGCAGAGCCGTCCGAGGGGATGAAGCCACCGTTCGGCGCACCCAGGCGCGCGGCGTTGCACCGGTGGCCTGGGTTCCCGCCCATGAGGCCTCCGTAGGCGTAGCCATCAGGACACATGCAGAGGCACTCCCAGGCGGCGCCGGGCATCCACAGGCGTGCGCAATGGCCCATACGGCAATCGGTGTAGTCGATGCCCGGCACCGTCGGGCCGACGGGGTCGATGCATCCCGCGTTCGGACACGTGCCGCCCGACGGGGGTGTCGGGACACAGCCGCAGCCGGCGTAGCGACCGGAGCGGCAGGTGCCAAGGCCGCTCGACACCGGGGCCGCGTTGCAGTCGCCAAAGTCGTAGCGCCCGAGGGTGCCGCACCCACCCAGCTGGCCCGGCGCCGGCGTGCACCGACACCCACGGTAGGCGGCCTTGCACGTCGCCACGGCGAGGTCGCGGTTGTCGTAGGTGCCCTCGCACCCGCCGGCCGTACAGCTCTGGGGCGGGCCGCACGTGGCCGAGGAGGGCAGGCAGATGCAACCCGCAAAGTTGCCACGGCAGCGCGCGACGTTGGAGTTGGAGTCGTAGGTGCCTGCGCAGCCGTTGAGCCCGCAGCCCAGCGGGGTTCCGCACGACCCGGTCGACGGCACGCACACGCAGCCCGCGTAGTTGTTCCGGCACCGCGCCGTGTTGGAGTTGGCGTCAAAGGTGCCCGCACACCCCCCATTGCTGCAGCTCTGGGGAGTCCCGCAAGTCCGGGGGGTTGGATTGCACTGGCAACCCCTGAAGTTGCCGCGGCATCGCGCGACGTTGGAGTTGGCGTCGTAGGTGCCGTCGCATCCGTTGAGGTCGCAGCTCTGGCGGCTCCCGCACGTCGCCGGCACCGGATTGCATTCGCAGCCCTGATAAAAGTTGGTGCACCGAGCCGTGTTGGAAAGGCCGTCGTAGCGTCCGCCACACCCGTTCAGGTCGCAGTTCTGGCGTGCGCCGCAACTCGACGGCACGGGCGTGCACACGCAGCCGCGGAAATTGCCACGGCATCGGGCCATGTTGGAGTTGGCGTCGTAGGTGCCTGCGCAGCCGTTGAGATCGCACGGCTGGGCGGGTCCACAAGCGTTGGGGCCAGGGGTGCAAACACACCCCCTGAAATTGCCCCGACAACGCGCCGTGTTGGAGTTTGCGTCGTAGGTCCCGTGACAGCCGTTCAGGTCGCACGACTGCGCCTGGCCGCACGTGGCCGCCACAGGCGTGCACTTGCACGGACGGAAGTTGCCCGTACAGACGGGCTCAACCATGGCCACCTCAAAGTTGCCGGCGCATCCGTTGCGGTCGCATGGCTGTGGGGAGCCGCACGTCACATCAGTGGGATTGCATCGACATCCCGCAAAGTTTCCGGTACAACGCGCAATCGAGCTGAGGCCCACGAACTGACCGTTGCAGCCATTGATGGAGCATGCTTGGCGGGGGCCGCATGTCTAATTGAAGTGCAAGGAGGGCGCGAGAGGGTTAGTCGCGGACACTTGAGATGGGGGACAGTCAGAGTAAAGACGAACCGTTTCAGTAGGTGTGCATGAGCACCCTCTCCTGACCCTAGTGCAGCGTGCCTCGTTGGAATTGGCGAGATAGGATCCCTCGCAGCCATCCGAGTCGCAGGGCTGAGGGGGTCCACACGTCGCGGCGGTTGGGATGCAGGGACAGCCGGGATATGCAAGGCTGCACTCCGCGCCATCAATGGTCCCTGGAATGTAGACGCCTCGGCAGTTGTTGAGGTGGCACTCTCGTGGCTCGCCGCATGTCGTCAGAGTTGACACACAGGGGCATCCCGCAAAGGGGGCCGCTCGGCATTCTGCCGTGGCGGATAGCATGGGGAAGAAGCCGTTGCAGTCGTCACAGCTCATTTGGGGGTTGCATTGTGGTGTTGGCGAGCTAGTGCTGGAGGAGGTGGTGCTGCTGATAATGCTGCTCAAAGTGGTGGTGGTACTGCTGCCGTCAGAAGTGATGGCGCTGCTAACAGAGCTGAGGGTGCTGCTGCTGACAGAGTTGACGACGGTACTGCTGTCAACAGAGCTGATAACATTGCTGATGCTGGTGCTCGGTGTGTCGGTAGTTGAGGAGCTCGCAAAGGACGTCGAGGGAAAAAACGAAGGAACAACAGATGAGGCCGTAGGCTATGGGTCGGGCTTTTCCCGATACGCCGTAAGCCGCCAGGCATTCCCGCACACATAGCGAGCATCGCCGGCACACGTCGACTCGCACTGCAGCGGATCACGCCGCAGCACCTTCTTGGACATGTCCAGCCCGTTGCCGCAGAAGCACTCATTACGGTTCTCCACACCAAAATAGTCGAAGCCGTCGCAGAGGCCCGCACACAGAGCTGCCGTCATCATGTTATCGTGCTTGGGTCCTTCAGGGAGCGTCCGGGCCGTGGCATCCGAGAAGCAGCTGACATATTCCCAGCCCGGCACCAGCTCAATCTCGGCCGCCACGCGGCGATAGGCAGTCAGGCGCCAGCCCGCACCGCAGAGTACCAAGTCATCGCCCGTGCAGGGCGTGCTACACTCGGCGACCCCGACCCCTCTGGACCCGTCAATCGTCTGACCACACCAGCACTCGTTACCGTTTTCGACGCCAAAATATTCGAAGCCGCCGCATGACGCCGCACACGACGAGGGCGTCAAGTTAAAGTGCGAGCCACGAAACTCGGACAGCGTTACGGAAGAACAAAACATCAGAATAACAATTGTCGAATCGCCACCCGGGCACCGCGGCCACCATTCTCTCCCGGCGATGATAGACGTTGATGCGCCATCCGCCTCCGCAGAGGCAGCGGTCGTTGCCCGCGCAAGACGTGGTGCATTCACCGTCCCCAACGTGTCGGATCTCATCTACTGTGTTGCCGCAGAAACAGCCAGTTCACGACCCTAAAATCGACACCATGAATTTCCCTTTCCCTCTTCGGAACTGAGCGGTTGCCGCCTTGGCCTGAGCCAGACTGAGCCAGACTGAGCGAGGGGGTCACAGTTCTGGGCTGCCTCGGCTATAGTTGCCACAGGTCTAAAATGGCGGTACAGTTACGAGGACCAAGTTTGGGACCTCAACCACTATCACCTAGCCGCGCTTTCCTTCACTCTAACTATATGAGAAGAAAAAATCTGCAATTTTAACGTCGATAAATCATGGATATTATATTCGGATTCCAAAGTGCTGCTCTCGACCTTTCCCAGTGTCTCTCAACCCGTTGCGCCCAGGTTAAGTTGTCCATTTTTCTGAATAATTTATCATTATAGACACTTCTTTCACCAAGCGTAATAACGACTAGGTAGTGCGTCATGTATCATCACGGTTTAGCGCCACGACTTAGGATTGCCAAAGGAGGAAAACGTTTGTCACGAAAGTTATCAGATGTGGCGGACAGGCCGCCATTGGGCCGGAATAGCCCGACGTGTCCCGTGTCCCCGATGCCCCCGCGCAAAACAGCTTGGTTTCCTGCGACGAATCTGGGCACACCAAATTTCCTTTTTCGTTCGCAATCCTAAGCTGGGGTGAGCTGGGGTGAGCTGGGGTGAGCTGTGGCTGATTTGTCCTGAGCTCTCCCTGATTCTTCCTTAAGCTGGGGTGATCCGGTACACCGCCGCCGCACAGCCTCAAAGGCCCTTTTTCAGTCCCCCCAGCTAAGTTTTCCTAAATCTCAATAATACTATTGTTGGGCTAATTACAACTTCTAGCCTTGAGCATACCAGAACCATTTATCACACCATTTTATTACGTCAGGGCTATCAGGACATACTGGCTACACACTATAAATGGTGGGTAGCTGTACCAACCTCTAATTGTTCCGTTCAATATCAGCTGTCACTGGATAATACTAAAAAACCACAATCAGATGGGTAAAAAAGAACAAGAACGAAGGGTGACCGCAAACGGCGGAGAACGATTTGGATTTGGACTTGCGTTCGTCTTCAAAATTTTCATCAACTTCTCTTGACAATGCGCTAACTTTATCAAGTGTTGTGGTCATGTTGCTGGTGGCCTACTTTGCGAATACTGTCCTAACTGTTCCCATCCTCGGTGTTTCAGTTGCGATGTTGTTCAAACCAAAGTGGAACGATAAAAAGAACAGGACAAATCGGAAATCATTGTTATCTACGCGGAGAGCTCGAGCTGCAGGAAAGAATGTGGGGAAACCAACCCGGCCTGTAAGGTGGCTCGGGTTGAATTGAATTGAGTCTGGTTATTACCTTTGAATAACCTATTCATAGCGTAGCGATGCAAAGGTAAGACACCTTAGTGTGGGGTGAAAAAGACTCCATGTACATCACACCAGAAATCACAGCAAGAGCTGCGCTGCGAAAGTCGCTCAGACCTTTGTTGGGGCTGATTTTGGGGTGATATTTGACTAGCTAGTAGAGGGTTTTTGTTTGGGGTTGCGGGTGGCTGGGGAGTACATCTGTAACGAAGGGTCTAAGCTTGCTGGAATAAAAACAGTGTTGCCAGAAATGGCCTTGGCGATGGCCTCGTATTCGGATTTTTGGCTCCACTGGAATACCAGGGTTGCACTGTTGTACACTAGCCCCTTTTGGACCCTGGCCAAGCCCCCTGAATGGCTTCACCAGACCGACTATTTCAAGGCCTTCCTTCCCCCGTATTCAACGGTTGGAAGGCCAGACCAAATTAACTCTTTGGGTTCCATTCCATTCTTTCCACTGCGAGAGGGCTCCTTGCTACCAAGGCTTCCACGAAGCAACAAACAGTTTGAGATTTGGGTTCGGAAGATAACCATTTTTTCTGTCGCTGAGATTGGGCGTGCATTGTCACAGATCGTGGAGATGGAGAGCTCGGTGGCGCAGATCCTTTATCGGAATAGAGAACAAAGAATGGTCGCTTCAACTCACCTGGAATGCATTCATACTCGGCAGTTCAGCGGACGTTATTGTGTTGAGACAAACTTGCCTCTTCCGGCAGAACGGGTCCTCTCGCGTCCATCCCCCTCACCTGGGGTTTCACAGCACATGGGCGCCACACGGAATGGGCCGTTTTGGTCGTGCAGTGAGGCACAGCTGCTGCTTCAGTGCGAATAGAACGCACATCCCTCGATCTCAACGCTGTTGCTTTTTCCTTCGCAAACAGCCTCAAACCTTAAATTCTGCCAGTCACCCTCTGTCGAGATCTCGCAGCAGCCCTTGCACAGGAGAGTGAATGTGAGACAACCACCCACCCAACTCCCCTGGCCGACCCATTCATTCTCCACTCGCTTCGTCCTCAATCTTGACCTCCGCCAAGAAACCCAACCCAGAAGGATGCATTGGGCCTGGCGCTTTGTGCTTCATGTCAGCACTCTCTTGCTCCCCACTTTAGCAGGTGGCAAGCGAAGCGCCCAAAATTCCCGATGGCGACGCCGCTCTCCCCAATTAGCAACCTCGGGCTCCGCACACGGAACTCTGTCTGCTCTGGGAACATGAACGGCGGGGTCAGAGCAGATGCAGAACAGACAGTGCAAAACCCCTCGAGACCACGCACCCGGGTCGGTTCCGACACGTCACGCCAAACAGCAACAGCTGCTGGATTGGGACGGACGCATGCGGGCAGTCCCGAATCTTGACAGACATGGCGCCAAGAGAAGCGATGGCACCACCATGCCTTTCGGAGCGGGGCTAATGTCGACATCCCCGCCGAGACCGAGCAACAAATCAGACACGGAGCCCCGCAGGCGGACCTACCAGAGCGCCGGGACTTGCGTGTTCGCTGCGGGCCCGACCGACGCGGTGATACCACACCTTGCTGTAGACTTTTGCGGTGAGCGTCTGGATAATGCCTCTTCATGCACAGTACGAATTGAGTACTGCGCACATTATTGGCTTCCCACGCGCAAGCGCCTTATCTTCAAAGGTTGATGCATCACGACTGCACCACGACTCAATCGCGACTCGCGGGGTCCGGGGCTAGCTGTTCGAGTGGGATGATCGAGACTCGCGGCCGAGCCCGGAGGGTACCGCTACCATGACCGCGTTGGCAACAGAGGGGTTTCCAGGCTCTCAACGACATGAGCCTTCCCCGGGATATATAAGGAAGGCGGGCTCCAGACCTTGACGGTGGGTGTTGCTTTCTCCCGGTGAAGGAGGATCGAGTCAAGCCCACTACCTCATTGCGTGCTTTGCCGACTCTCTTCACGCGAACAAGAGACAGATAGCTGTCGTTCTGGCCGAGGGCTTTGGTCACTTGCCTCGCACGACTTAACCACTTCAGCAGTCATATCATCCCCATTCCCTTCTTCATCATGTCGACCACCCCTCTTCTCCCCCAACATACGAAGAGCACATCGCTCTCCACCCAATATGGTGGCCACCATGCAGTACGTACCGGTTCATCCGCCTTTGCTCCCCTCCCCCTCTGTCCCTTGTTACACTGCTGTCTCGACCATACTGGCACAGCACCACATCGCTCCTATCACTAACCCAGCCTAACACACACAGGGCACCTGGGTTGACCGCCTCCCGTCCTCCTGGATCCCCTACATCCAACTCTCCCGCCTATCACCCCCCACCGGCCTATTCCTCATCTTCTTCCCGCACCTCTTCGGCGCCCTCCACGCCGCCGCCACCCGTTCCCTCCCCCTCTCCACCCTCCTTCCCGTAACTGCATATCTTCTCTTGGGCTCCCTAAACTATTCCTAATGCCAGATATGCTTTTTTTAAAGACTTTCTCACCATATATACCTGTAACTACACCAACTTCCTCAGCTAAAATCACAGCTTAAGAACCTACTAATACTCTATCGCTAAGAAAACTTTAACCGTTTTAAACTTATGTCAAGGGGTTTTCACCAGTGTGAAGGGCGTGGTTTCCAGCGCGTGAGCCAAGCAATAGTAGGTGGTGAGAAAAGACGAAAGTTGATGCCTAGCCTAGAAATCTACAGGGGGGCCGAAGGCCTCCTTTATAGTGCTCCGAACCACTATAAACCCTAATCCAGTGGCCAACACTGAACCCCCCCTGACAACTTATGGCTTTTTCCCACTGAAGAACTTAGTCCCTACGTAAGACTTATCCTTAAAGATCCCTCTGATATTGATACCTTTATAACTGACCCTTTTAAGAACACTACCTTATACCTTTTCGCCTCGCGTAAGAGTTACCGCGATAAGCTCTTTACTATAGTTCTCACCAGCTTAATCGTCCGGAAAATAACTAACACTAGTGACCAAACCTTCTTATATGCCCTCCACCTTAACTAGTTCACCGACCTCGCCCTCAACTCCTCACCTTTATCCGCAACACCACCCCCACCCTCTTCCACGTAACCGACGTCTACAGCCGAACCTTCCTCCACCACGCCCACGCCCTCCTCCGCGACCTGTTCTAACTAACTCCCCTCCTCCCCACCACCCTCCCCCACTAACGCGACGCCTTCGGCTTCACCCCCCTCGAAAACTCCCCTCCCTTCCTCCCCCCGCGCCACCCCGGATTCGGGTCCTCTCCGCTCCGCACAACCCCCCC
>Ga0247780_1000104_pt1 | contig 77582 bp, 84 predicted proteins | sample UWRJL079202R5_FD_179927 | JGI IMG/M metagenome (GOLD analysis project Ga0247780, IMG submission 179927) | Plant litter microbial communities from Arlington Agricultural Research Station in Wisconsin, United States - UWRJ-L079-202R-5 | ecosystem: Environmental > Terrestrial > Plant litter >...
ACTCGCTTCATCAGGTCGACGAGGGGCGTCTCATCCTCTTCGCGGACCGCCGGGGCGTCGTCTTCGGGCCGCTCGCCGAGCCAGTCGTTGATTCCTTGCCGTACTGGCCTACCATCAACCCACTCCATCATGACCCAGCCGGCCGCCGCGTCCAGGGCGTAAACTGCCGGGACAGGGACGCCCTCGCGGAACAGTCTGTCAAGTACCTTAGCCTCGGCTGCTATGCGCGCTTTGGTTAGCCGCGCATCGAGGATTGGGTGTCGGTAGGGCTTCGACGGTCGGTATTTGAGAGCGCAGGGCAAGCCGGATTCGAGATGCGTTGTCTTGTAGAGTCGGCCTTCGGCGCCCTGGGCGATGAGCAATGGCGGGGCAGACGCGGGGTAGGTGAGGATTTTTGGGAGGGCGAATTGTTGCTGCTCGGGGGTCGCCATGACGGCAGGAGGTGAGAAGGGTCTTGAGAGGTCGTTGAGTGGATATGATGTTTCTTTAGACTTGGGATATCTTGTTTGTTTTTGCCGGTTGCGAGTGTTGCGCCTGATTGGTGCCAAATGGCAGCTCCCGTCAAGTGGACATGCAGTTGAGTGCAGTTCGTTTGGCGGGCGGAATTTACGATAGCCGCCTGAATTTCGGGCAGCCTACCACGGCTTCACAAGTTTCGCCCAAGGCAACGGGGCACAGCAGCGGAAAGTGCGACTCCCAACTTCATTAAAACCCACGGCCCGCACCTTCGATTCAGCCCTGCATTGCATTCATTTTCTCACACCTTTCCCACCTCCCGGTGATCGATTTCTACAGAAACTGATGATGACCTTGCAAACGAATTGTGCTCGCGCCGCGCAGCAATGCGTCACGCGCTCAGTCTCTGCGCAGATGCATGAGACTCAGCGTTTTGTGCAGCGACAGGGGCTTCAAGTCCCTGGGCTCTGTCCCAGCCATCCCTAAAACCGCCAAAGGCGAAGATGGGCGTATCGCACGACGAGGAGGGCGGAGAGTGGAACAGGGTGCAGCGTCGTCCGTTGCCAAGTGGCCAATGGCGGCCACCCCTGGTCGGGCGAGTCGGTGAAGTCACCAGCGCGGGGGCGAGGTGGGTGAGTGCGTCCACACAACTCGGATACCGTCATCATTTTCGCCGCTCAAATCCCAGAAAAAGACTGCATGGACAAGCTGTCCACAGTCGCGCCTGGCCGATAACAGACGACGCGATCTGGTATGACCTTGAAAGCTAGGACATCGCCATCCCAAGTTTGTCCTCCACTATGACCGACTCTTCCGCTCGACAGTGGATCCTCTTGCTGTCCCTCACCGCCCTTCTGCTCTCACTCGCCGTTCTCGCGCAGTCCGCAAGCCGCTACGCCTCCGCATATCTGACCGCGCCGCTCGAGGTCTCAACCTTCCTGGATGCCGTCGACAGCTCGATCGCCGAGAATGAGTCGTATGACCGGGATGTCACCAAGGTGCAACGCCTCGAGGACAAGCTCCGGCTTAACCGGCTCCTCCGTGACATACAGCGGGAAGGGGACGCCTTGCGGGAAAATCTGAACTCTATGATAGTAGGGGATGAGGGCACGCAGCTCCGCATCACGGCGCGCATATTATGGGCGGGGAAGCGGCTCGAGTTGGAGGAGAGGCTGAGGCGCCTCGACATGCTGAGGATGCGCTTCCTGGTGATGCACATGGGGATCATTGCTGGAGTTGCGACTGAAGCTGCGGCAAAGAAGGAAGCTAGCGTCAAGGAGATCATGGAGAAGGACCCCGAGAAGTCGATAGCACGTTTCTCGACTCCGGCACGCTCGTCGCTGGCGCGAGTTCTCACAGATAGCATGAAGTCGAGGCCGCCATTACGCCGGCTGACAACTCAGGCGATTGGTCATCAAGACAACTCCGAGGGAAGCCATCGCAGAGGCTGGGCAGGTGTTGTCCAGGAACTCCAGAGGAGTCCATTACTACACAAGAGACACGCCAGCATCGAGATGGCCCTGGCGCAGACACCCTGAGTGTTTATTGCCTCCCCAACGGCTATTCGCTCGTTACATTCACTCGGCGTCAACATATGCCTCCCTGACCGATTTGCTACGCATCAACATCACGAACGGTTTACGACTGCCATGTCCTTGACGAAACCATGAAGGCGTTTGACGGCGCCCTCGCATATACAACACTGTACGATTTTACGACCTGATCACTCTCCGCCGGCTGACGACTCACGAAGCATTGGGTAGGAAGGAAAGAAGAAGGATTCATTTTGGCGTTACCAGCATCCATACCCTGTCACCGATTATCACTTCACATGAGATACCCCCTTTCCTCACTTCATCAGTACCCCATTACACTAGTCCTCCCCCTCCCCGGGTCTAATAGATTCACTTCTGCTTTTACACGCCGTGCTGTGTGAGTTGAACATTGCGAGTATGGTAGTAGCGTTTTGGAGCGAAGAGCTGTGTGTGGAAGGGGTGTAGCCATATGTGTATCCGTAATGTTAAGCCTCCATCAAAACATGCCAAATCTGCGTTGCAACCCAACCTTCCACCTCAACAACCTCTCAGAGATGCATCCCTCCGGGCCACCACCTAGTGCGCCGCATCCGGGCCCAGGCCATTCTTCTCGCCAACTGTCGACACCATCAGCATAGCTCACCAAATAACCATCCAGCATCCAGCAGTACTTACCATTTAGCGCCACCAAAAACCGACTCACGCAGTTATAACAAGCAACCTAACACATCCACGTCATTAGCCTCATCCCATCCACCCATCACCAACCCAACAACTCAACTCACCGTAGCCGTAATCTCCACCACCTCCCGCTCATCAAACAGCCCCCTCAACCGCCCAAACGTCCCCTCCCTAACCTCCACATTCCTCGTCATCTCATCCGCATAGCACAACACAACCCACTGCCTCTCACTCAGTCCCCCCGGCACCCCCTCCTCCCCATCCACATCCAGCCCCCCCTCCCGCTTCACAACCTCCATCCCCGCCTCACTCACTCCCCCCGCGACCGCCAGCGGCGCATGGTGCATCCACTCGTACCACGCCTTGTTGACGATAGCTACGCGGCTGATAGCGATCTCGCGCAGGTCGGAGGCGATCGTGGTGCGGGTGCGGATTGCGCCGAGGAAGGAGTTCCACCCGTCGGCGACCGGGGGGGAGTGCAGGAGGGTGAGGTCGAGGGGCTGGAGGGGACGGGGGGCGCGGCGGGCGGAGATGCGGGCGATGATGGCGGCGTCGTCGGGGGAGGAAGGGGTGGGTTGGTTGGGAGTGTAGGGGAGGCGCATTTTGGTGGTGGTGGTGGTTGGTTTGGAGGGTGGTTGTTGTGAGGGTGGGGGGGATGTTGAGTGGTGACGTTGGAGATGTTGTTGTGCTGCTGTGGGTTGTTGGCGAAAAAGGGGCCGAGCTGTTGTTGTTGATGTTGTTGTTGTTTTTGACAGCGAGCGGAGGCTAAATTGTTTTAGTATCGCGTGCATCTGGTCCGAATTATAAGAGGTATTCCTTCCCAACATTGGTTTGCAATGGCGCCATGGCCGGCAATGACGTTCGCTTGCTCGCTCGCGCCGGCCATCGGCAGCGGATCGGCGGATCTACGTCCACGTGCGGGGGGATCTCTGGCCATCCCTTCTGCCGGGACGGGAGATCGGTAATGTGGCCCTGACAATGGGGCCTCGATAATCCCACCAAGAAAATGTGCTGGTGGCTCCCGCGCATGGCCGCCGCTTTAAAAAGCGGGATGGGTAAGGTGAGCAAGCACCCAAGGTCGCGCGACCCTGGAGACGAACAAAATCCGCACATTCCGAAACGGAACGTCTACATCAAGATCCGAAAATAAATTGCAGACACAAGCTCAAGTTCTCGCAGTCAAGCTTTGCTACAAGCCATAGACACTAATGTTGCTTCAACTGCACTATCTTTACGTACCTTACCTACTCTTCCATGGCGGCGCTCGATATTTTATTGCGATTTAGAAAGGCGTGAGTAGGCAGAACAAAAGGCTGCCAAAGCCCAGTGTCTGGGGTTTGTCGGTGCACTGAGCCATACCATCCGGCCTCAGCCCTCCAGTTGTGTTTGCCATTGGCCCAGCACGCAGCTGGGAGCTGGCCCCTCAGCCTCAGACGTGCCTGAAAAGCTCACTGGACAAACTACCCGGATTTTAGTGAGAGGATTGCAAACAATTTGCTATCCGGAGCTTCACAGCCTTCCGTCCTAGGGTATTACTGCCATCTGTAGGTGCCTACCTATTAATGCTGCCCGACGTTCCAGCATAAGTGCCTATGTCCGAATCCGGTCTGTGAAGATGGAGGCTCTCGTCTTAGCACTCTCGTCCTTGTGGCAACAGCAGATAAATGTGCCCAAGCCACGAAAGGTTGGTAGCTCTATCAGCGGGCACAGCCTCCTTGACACACTTTCACCTCAGCAACAGTGGAAGCAAGCAATTACCACCAGCTACGTATCTCCCACGTACATTGGGCCTGCAGATCAGCCTTGCCACTTTTCACTTCGTGTCTGGTACTTGTCACGGCGTGCCCAACCTCAACGCTGGCTTTTGCCCATGCTAGCCTCGTCACACCTCTGCAGCCATGATCATATATAGAGACCCTGAAACCTAGGTCATGATGGCTCGGACGAGTGATCTACACACCACAAACACAGCTTAAGCCGCCCAAATGGCATACCCACATTGCGAGCCTCTGGGGGACGAGCTTCAGCGACAAGCCGGAGGAGACACAGCGCCCCGGTGGGCGTACATCTTCAATCACTGCGATGGATGCTACCACCCGACAAAGATGCTGCTCGACACCGGCTCGACGGCGAACTTCATTTCCAGAGCACTGATGAAGAGGCTCGGTCTGAAGCCCGTTTCCTGCATCCCAAGGGATTTCACCACCATCGACGGCCACCAATTCCGCTGCAGCCAGAATGCCACCGTGTGCTGGCAAGGAAGCGAGGAGGGCGTCCTCTTTGAGGCCGACTTTTATCTCCTCCCTTCAACATCAGATCTCGCCGAACCGCTGGTGGGCAGGCCCTTCATCAACCAGTTCCGCCACTGCCTGTTCGACCAAGACCCTGCCCGAATCGCATACACGGCCCAGAAGGCCATCACAGTGAGTTTTACAGCCCTTGTCTCCTCAAGAGACTGCGCCTGATACAATACAGGTTGAGGAAGAGAGGGAGATCCAGGCGAGGCGCGCTGAGCTCGCGGCTCAAGACCGGGAAAGAGCCCGCAAGAGGGAGGAGCGTGGCCAGAAGCAGGAGAAGAAAAGGAAGGAAAAAAAGAAGCGGCAGAAGTAGAGTGCTTGGGGGCTTGGTTTTGAGGTTGGGTATATTTTGAGGTGGCGCTTTCTGTGATGAACATGCCGGAATCTCCGGATATCTCATTGACTACTAGAAAATTGAATTGCCTATGCGGAAATTGAGTCGGATCTCAGCTTGCTCTTGTCCCGATGCTATATGCTAAGCGTAAATAAATCGGAACTTGTACGTGCGATGATGGTATCTTGCAACGCACAAGTCCGCAGAGTTTCCAGTGCAATGGGATCAAAACCACTGGTGCACGGGGAGGACTTCGCAGCCCTAGGTAGCTCCTGTTCTCTAGTCAAGTGAAAGGGTCAGGTCCTTAAAAGTACTTCTCCATAGTGTTAGGGGTACGATGTGACGGCGGCGGTACATTTAAACGGGCGTTGTGGAAAACCAACTGCTAAAGAGTACAGCTGGAGCTTGTTCTGGAACTGAGCAACCTGGAACAAACCCGCTGCGCTCCCGTGAAGATTGGACTTGGCTACGCATGCGGGAGTCCTCCTTGGCTCCCTCACCCTCACCGCGGTGAGATGCACATGAGCATCCGAGATCAAATTAGAGATGCGGCTGTCAGGTTCTCACCAGATCCGACGATGCTGCCCTGAAGCGAAATGATGCGATCCGATTCGAGGTAGCGTTCCAGCTGGACCGAACAACAGGCCCGTATCGACATCTTGCCTTTGTCCATTTCGGCCCAAACCTCTAGATCCGTTATGATTGGTTGCCGGAGGGAACGGTTGGCTGTGATCGGTGATGCACCTCATTGATGCCCAACGCCGGCACTCGAACGATGCCCAACCCGTTCAAGCGGTAAGTTTCGGAAGTTTCGTTTCCATGTGGGAATTGGTGCGATTGTCCAATAGAAAACAAGGGGGGGCCGCGGGTTGGGCCTCAAACAAACCACAGGGCCAAAGAATGCCTTGTGGAGAATGAGCTGAGGCGAGTCCTGTCAATCTGTGAGTGGACGGGACAGCGATGACGAACCGGCAGACAGCGCAGACGCTGCCCCGTCTGGGGTGTCATTCTGGGGGGTGGACTTTTTGCCCACCCCGCCTCTTCTGGTTGGTCGACAGGTACGTGCCTTGAGCTTGTGATGTTGGCATGCTCGAGTTCATGGCAGAGTATTAAAATCAAAAGCCGTACTCGCTCTTTTTGCGCAATCTACCTCTGCTGGAGCCAGACTTAGCAATTGAAACGAGAGAAATATCGACACTTGCAGCATCATTCTGGAAGAGAGAGAGCAAACCGGTACGAACCATGTCGGACGGGGAAGACTTCGAAGATTTCGAAGGGTTAGGGTTGTTGGTATGCACAGGTCCCCAATCATCGTCGAGTCCGCTTCCTCCCGCTTCCCGCCGCTAACCACGTGCTTGCATTTTGGCAGAAGGGACCTATCGCCGCAAGTGTATTCCACCAAGACACGCGGGTCTACACGCCCGTCAAATTGCACCTGCGCGATGGCCGTAAATCCTTCATCCGACAATCGGCACTCGCGCGGCTTCAGATGACGGCGAGCCTCCGCAGCCATAGAGTCTCCCTTGCCTGGAAGGAATCTCCCAAGGTCACTACCGGTTACAACCCCCGAGACGACCACCCGGGTTTGATGAAGACCCGATTCACCGTCGTCCAGGATGGCGACATCGACCATGACTTCGTGCTTGGAAACAGGGCTTGCAACCGCCTCGTCGTGCTCACGGCAGCTCCGTCACGGTCCCCAGGTCCGAAGAAGACGCTTCGAGGTGCCAGCCCGGGCCAACAGTCTTGCAATGCTGGCGACATGCATCTCAATCGCAGACCTCAGCTGTCAGAACAATCCACCACCACTGAGCCGTGGAGGGACGACCAATCTTCAAAATCAGGGAGATGCCACCACGGAAGGATGACTTCCCGCCATGGGGGATGGACCGAGGCCGTAGGCAAGGCAGCCACCGTCATTGCCTTTGGTGCGGTTGTTGCTACAGTGTCTACAGTGTTTGAGGTCCTCCTTGGCAGAGTTCGTGACTTTGCGAGTTGCCGCTGGTGATTAACCCCTCCCGATCTCATTTTCGTTGTTTTGCCCTGTGGTTTTTCATTTGGAATACATAACACCGAGGATACCGTTTTAGATTTCTGTCTTTGTTCGCATTGGAAGGGTTCTACCAGCAAGCTATGGGTTGTCAAGGAATCACGGAACTTCGACATATGGGGGCGGTGGTATCTTCGGTTATAGGCGGCAATTTTTAAGGGTAGTTTTGCCCCCTTTCTACGTAGTAGAGTGTATTCTGGGTTGCATCCTAGGTGGCTGTTTTTGGGTAAATTGTTATTCAGCTCCTAGAACTCAATACGCATGCATTTGATATCTTGAGATCAACACTCCCAGTGTTTTGGGTCCAACGCCAACAAACAACTCAGCCCGTGCCAACAATTGAAGTTGGTACAACAGAGGAGCAGTTCATGATTACGTTAGTTATGTACCTATATATACTCCCACTCCTCTAATCTACACCGACGGCATAGAACCGCTTCGAACAACCGCAATGTGCTTGCTTCTCATCACCATCCTCCCACCAGATTTTCACATTTGCAACCATCATCCCTCCTAGATTGAGACCATATGTCCGAGATCCTCAAAGATTAAGATGCATTGTGCATCTACCATTCCCTCCCAGATTGTGACCACATACCTTCCCAAGATCCTCGTAGATCTCCAAGAAACCATCGCAATGTCGCTATCTTAACAGTCCTTCCTCTCCTAATCACACATATGACTTTCCAGCGCCCTCCACAAAAACAGCGCAATGCGGCTGGCTGACTGCCCGCTGAAGTATTAAAACCTTTTTTCCCATGTTCCGAACGCCGAAGACTCCGCGCTATCGCGAATAAAAAACAGAGACCGAACCCTAACAACGCCTCGCCATATGCTTGGAACGCGTATCGCGATAGAAAACGGGACGAGACGATAATCGTAGTTAATACCGAACATGGAAAGACGAGCAAACGACTGTGAGCTGAGCCAACAGGCGAGTTCGTTTCACCATTTACCAAAGAAAGACGGTGTGTGAGGGAGATGTCACTCCTTGACCCCGTTCGGATGCACCCCATTGGGTTGCGGCGGAGCAACGCCGTTGATTCTCGGTGTCGCCCCTGCTGCCGCCAGAGGATCGCCACCCTCCCTTTCACTCGGCGTGTGCGCCGGAGTCCGCTTCTCCAGACTCGACGTCTCTGGCTCCTCCTCGATCGTAGCAAACTTTCTCAGAACTTGCTTCAACGCGGGCCGGCGAATTGGCTTGCTCAGAAACTCGTCCATGCCCGACTCCATACATTCTTTGACGTTACTCTCCTCAGAAAAGGCCGTCAAGGCGACAATAGGAGCCGAGTAGCCCATCTTTCGGATAAGTCGAGTGGACTGCAGGCCGTCGAGATTCGGCATCTGGATGTCCATAAAAATCACGTCGAACCGCTTGTTGTTCTCCATGTTGATCTTGACGAGGTCGTATGCCTCCTGGCCATCCTTGGCAATGGTGACGTCGTAAATGTCCTCGAGTTTCAGCATCCTACTGACAACCTCGATGTTGGTGGAGTTGTCATCGGCTACCAAGACACGGACTTTTCCATGCCCCTCGTGATTTGACACGGCCCTGTCGATCGCAGCCATCTGGTCCTCTCTACTCGGCCGTGGTGGAGGGAGATTCGTCGCGAAGAACGGCTGGCTCAGGCCAACGAGTCGGGGCTTGTTGTCAAGGACTGTGGTCGTCGGTGGTGTTTGGTGCTGGCTTTCCGTCGCAGACTTCGAGATGGAATTCCTTGCAGTTTCGCCGTCAATGGAACCAACGCTCCCAGGTCGTGACTTCATACTATTGTTGCTGGATGCCATACTTGATGCACTATATGTTGTTAGCACTCAAGGCGGAATACGCCAAGCGTAGAAAACTCACCGATCCTTAACATATTTTAGCGGGATGACCATGGTGAAGGTCGTGCCGACTCCAACCGTGCTCTTGAGCGTGATGTTCCCTCCCATGATGGTAGCCAGTTGGGAGCAAATGCTGAGGCCTAGACCGGTGCCACCAAACTTCTTGCTGAGGCCAAGATCACCCTGTACGAAAGGCTCAAAGATCTTCTGCTGCATATGTTCTGCGATTCCTGGCCCCGTATCCTCAACCTCAAACTCGAAGAGGAATGTCTTCGCGTTTGGCGGCGGGGGTGTTGGCGACCGCTCCCTGATGTAAACATGCGGGGTAGGCTTGCGATCCACGGGGTTGATTGCAAGAGCAGTGCCGCCCTTAAGTTGCGATACTGGTGAATGCGTGCCCTTGGAGTTTGCAGAATGCGCACCCGCGGATCCCACTCTGTTACGTGTTCGTCCCGCGCGGTGCGAGCCCGCTTTGGACAGTGACGACGTTCTGCTCTCATCGCTCACAGTGTCGGGCTCGCCAAGACACTTTATCCTAAGCTCGACCTTGCCTCCAGCTGGCGTGAACTTGAGACTGTTGTTCACCAGATTAATAATGACCTGTAGGATTCGGTGTTGGTCGCCCCAGAGGCACATGTCTTTGAGTCTGCCGATACCCGCCGGGCCGAGGGCTGGAAGCCTCTTATCCAAGCTTGTCCGTCGCTCGGGGCTCGGGTTGGCGTCCAGCATATCGGCACCCACAAAGTTGACAGTAAATGTGATCCTGCTTTCACGGACCTGCTTATCGAAGATGGCCAACATCTGAGACCGGATCTCGCCCAGGCGGAATTCCCGCTCCTCAAGGCTGACTTGCTGTCCGATCTGATTCTTCGAAAAGCTGAGAAGATCCTCCAACAGATGAAGAAGTAGATCGCCTGTGTTTGTTAGTCTCGAACACACTGCACCTCTACCAAGACAACAACAACAACATACCTGATTTGTAGAGTGTCTTCAACGACTGCTTTATCCGGTTGATGTCGTCTTCCTCCATGCATACCGCACACATTCCCATGATTCCGTTCAAGGGCGTCTTGAGCTCGTGTGAGATATTCGCAATGAACAGAGTCTTACTCTCGTTCGCAGCCTCGGCGGCCTTCTTGCTGATCTCAAGCTCCCTCGTCCTTTCGGCTACCTTCTCATCTAACGAGGTATACTGCTTCACCAACTCTTCAGTCATCTCATTGAATGTTTGGGTGAGTTCCGTCAGCTCGTCGGTCACAAAGTGTTTCCGCTCATCAACCTTCGCCGGGATCTTGAACTGCCGACGGCTGGGCTCATTTGTCATTCCAGCTCTCATCTTAGCTCTCCGTCTCTTGCGAATGCGCCTCTGAATAGCTTTGAGAAAACCCTTTTCGGACCTTCCCGAAGTAGTCCCCCCAGAACTAGGGTTCTCCTCGTCAAAGGACTCATCCTCAAAGTCCTCGTAACCGGGAGGGGCAATCGACTTTTCTGTCGCAGCCTTCAGCCTCCTGATCGGCATGACGCTAAGATGGGCACATGGGAAGATGATCAACAGGATCAAACCAGCGGTGCCAAACACACATCCGAGGAGAATATCCCTCAGAGTCCGGATGGGCTCGAAAGCTTCACTCCGATCTTGCTCCACAAGCACAGCCCAAGAGACCAGCGAGGTCTGGGGGCGCGCAGCACCAACTGCGACCGACCACCCCTGTTCGTTGTTCGTTGACAGTATACTGGTGGCGTTGTTGGGGGCTGAGTTATTGTTATAGAAGACGCTGAGAGCAGCTGGGTAGGCAGACAAAGGGAACGCTGTGTCAAACGAGCCCGAAGTCAAGCTGTGCTGGTCGTGGCGGTCGGATCGACCATTAGGCATAACTGGCGGCAGCAAGAATTGGATTGGCTGCTTCTGGAACGGATCCAAGGGAGGTGTAAAGCTCTTGTTGGCCGCCGACAGTGGGTCGTCAAAGTGATTCCAGGGGTTCGTCGTCCCAACAAGAAGCATGGTACCTGTGCTTCCCAGTCCCTCATCCGAGAGCTGGACGTCCACGATGCTAGTGGCGCTTGCCACTATAGTCATATATCCAAGAATATAGCCCGGTAGTTTGATCTTTCGGACAGGAACGGTTATGGAGATGAGAGCATAGGAGGAGTTGACGACCAAAGGGCCAAGCAGGACGCCAGCCCCATCGCTACCGTTGCCCAGAGCAATACCGCGAAACGCAAAAGCGGCGAAAGCCTGTGTGGTATTTATATACGCATTCGGGCGGCCTAAAGGCGTGTATGTGACATTGGGATATAAAGACGGCGGGAAGCCGCCCGGTCCATCGCCCAGGAAGGCAGTGCTACCATCGGGGTTCTTATAAGGGAGTTGGATCTTCTCGTTATTTGGGACAGAGTCTCCCGTTATGTTCAGCAGGCCATTCGGATCACCGGTCGTGTTGCGAGAGTATAGTCGCGCCTGCAGCAGGCCCGAGAAGCCCGTCGAGCTCAGGGCACTCGCGAGGTCCTTGCGGGCATCCACGAAGGGATCCGTGGTATTCGCTCCGGCGCTATTGTCAGGATCGAGATCGTAAAATGTTTGGAAACCATTTTGCAGCAGCAGCCGGGTCGAGATGGTGAGGCAGGTTGTCTGCACGAGCTCGATCTCGGACGATATCCTCGCGGCCTTGAGCGAGGCTGTCAAGGAGAGGCCACCAGATTCGACGTCGCGTACGAAGCTATTGACATAGATCCATGTGGGAATCGAAACTATTGCGAGCGACACGAGGACGGCGAATATTACGAGCGCCGCAAGCTGCTCCCGGATGGCGACTCGCAACATCTTCGGCAGACTACAAGGGACAGTCTAGACGGTTCGCTCGCTTTGCATGCATGATCTGTCGACCCGTGTGTGGACTGTCGGCGTTCGGAGTGGCTTGGAAACTATCGTAAACGCAATATTTCGTCGTAGTCGTCGCGGTGGCCGTCGGACACAGCGATTTGGATTCAGCTCTGGATGGTGCAGCCAAAAGCATACACGTACGAGGCCGGGACCTCGGCGGAGAGGAACGAGGGTCGGACTCTGCGCGTCCTCGACGTGCGGCCGCGAATACCGGGAACGCCGGCGAGACAGGCACGGCGCTAATATCCGATCAAAGACGCTCGCGTTGCTGTCGATATGCAAAAAGAGGCGGGCGTGGGGAAGGCGAGATGGAGTTTGGGCTTTGCCTCTGAATCAGCTCATCACCGCGGAAAATCGGCGCGACGCTCAAGGGAAAAAATCCGTAGTCGCGGGCGGTCGAAGGGCCGGTAGTTGTCGCCACGAAATGGGCTTTGTGAAGGAAGCGAAGCCAATTGTGGAACGACGGCGGCAGGGTGTACCTCGACAGTCGTGTCTTTGTCGACGGCTGCGACGAGGTTTTGCGGAGGAGATGGAATCGGGGAATTGACGGGACGGAATCAACTGCAAATCCCCAGTTCGGATGGAGAAACATCAGCCGGGATGATTTTTGCCAAGCACCTGCGCTCATGGCAGGACCGAACAGGGAGAGCCTCGCGTGTATTTGCACCTTTCGGCCTGCACACCGCGCACGGGCTAGGCGACGGAAGTGGCATCCAAAATACGATGGAGGGCCTGCGTTGCGCTATGCTGCACTAGGGATGTAATGTAAAGGTGGCTGCATGCACTGATTGTTCTGGTGTTGCGGTATGCGTCTCCTCATCCTGGCTTGACAATTCAACTCGCGCAGAGGCGAGGAACCAAATCAATCAGCACCCTCATCGTGGTCGGCCTGGGCGAATGCAATCGAGAGGGGAATTCGATGCGTCCAGATTCGAATGCCTTGGTGGGGACATCGCTGATCATTGGGCCGCACCATCGCCCAGAGAATTAGCGAGTGGCCTGAGTCTTGGACACTTCCCCACTGTCTCGCCTCTCTCTGAGAGCGAGCTTTTTCTGTCACTGCCCAGGTTCGGAGCATTCCAAGCGCAGCTGTAACCTTGCACAGAGTGTGATTGGTTTGAGACGCACGCGGCGGAGTCTTTGTCTCTGTAGCGCGTGTAGTCGTTCCGGCGGAACCGCGGGGACGTTTGCTGCTGGCTTTCCGGAGCAGAAATCCCGGGCAAGATTTCCCGGATTACCAAGACATTCCAAGACTCGATGCCAAGGAATTGGAATGACCTGGAACGCATTGGCTAACCCTAACCCAGGATTATTTACCCCTTTTGATTCTCGCTATAATCACAAACTGGCGCAAGATGTTGGTGAATATGTTCATTAGATTCGCATAAGGTAGCCAACCCACTAAATACCGAAGTAAATATCGAAACATGATAATGAAGAAGACATTTTCATTACAGTGTCATTACAAGATTCATAACCCGGTGACTGGTCCACGCGGGTGTCTCGTCCGAGCATTCCATTCATTGACCGTGAGCTCTGCCGCATCCATCCACTCTATGACTCCGTCCGGTACTCCCATGCAGCCGTACAGATGTTAACATCCCCGTGGTATGTGGTATGTAGTAAAGGAAATCCCCATGAAACGAATGAAGTAAGAAAGCAAGAAGCAGGACGCCACAAGCCCTCCAGACAGACCGCCGCGGTCAGCCTTGTATTTGTATTGTACGAGTTACACCTGGTCAAGACCGGCTGAACATCAACGGCACCAAGGCGCTCTGGCTCTCCAGGCTGCGGTGGTCCGGTGCTATAGCCACATTGGCCATGCTGCGGCCAAAAAGGCCCTCGCGGATGCGGAAGCCCATGCTCGATGTCGACGCACAATTCAGCCCGTTGGCGACTGAGTTGTTCTGGCCGATGGTGAGCGCGGACAGGCCGGCCACAACAGCGGCAGAGTCTTTGGAGTGCGAGCCGCTTGCTTTGCGCTTGCAGAACTCGCGCGACAACTTCGCGAGGACAGTGTCTTTTGCCCTCTGTAAAGCCGACGATCGCGCTGCGGCTTCCTGGGCTTCTGCTAGGAGGTCGGCTTCGATGGTGCGTTGCACCGAGGAGAGGCCGTCGTGAACAGACTCAACTTCTGAGATGCTGAACATCGGCCCGGTCTTTGATGGGTCGTATACTGTGGGTTGCAGCAAGAGCGGGAGGGGATCGGGGTTCAGAATCGGTGCTGTTATAGAGAGCTGCGGCCGTGGTGTAATTGGGCGATAATATCCCTCATCGTCTGTGCCGATGACCTCAGGCATAGGAGGAAGCTCCGGGATCTCTTCCGAATGGTGGCGGTGGTGACGGTGATGTCCCCGACGCGAGTGGGAACGGTCCCTGCTGTGTGTCCGGTTGCTTGTCTCATCGCTGCGAGAGCGCTTGTGTCGACTACTGCTGCGATCATGGCGATGTTCCCCCTCCTTGTCCTTCTCCTTCTCTTTTCGTCGTTCGCGACGCTCACTCCGATGTTCATCATCGTCCTCCGCCTCGCCATCATGGCTGTGGTGCTTCTTCGATCTCTTCTTTCGAATACGTCGCTTCTTGAGCTTGGTGCTAAAGCCTAGACTGGCTTGCCTCGCGGCCTCGATGTCTGAGGCTAGCCCGCCGTCGTCCTCTTTTATCTCTTCATCCACCTCCGGGATACTCTCCGGGATGCTCTCTGGGATGCTTGCAACCATGCTGCCAGTTTGCGCAGCGGCTGTCACACCACGCGCCCACTGTTCGACGCCAGCTTCGAGCGCGTCGACGTCGTTCGCGCCGCCAAATACCATACCGTCGAGGTCAACATCAAAGAGCTCCTTGCTCGCCGCGGCAGCTGCTGCCGACGAGGCCGGAAGTTGAACATCCTCAAGCGAGCTTGCGACCGCGGAGCCGGAGCCTGCCGACCGCGCGGTTGACGGCCTGAAGCTGCTCTCACTCCCACTGAGAGAGTACCGAGACCAAGAATCGCTGCTCCCGTCTGTCAGGGGGGCAAGTGCGTCGTCCCAGGTTCCCCCTTTGATCAGCGCGACATTCTCAAAGTCAAACTCGCGCACCGTGGTCTTGTGGCCACGGATGAGACCCTGCAGCTGCGGCGCATTCATGGTGGCATTCCGCACAGCCATTGAGCGCAGGCGAGGCATCACCAGCGGCATACGCGGCGGTGACGGCGGCAATGGTGACATGGGACCGGTGACCTCGTTAAACAGCTTCTTGGTGTTCCGCGGTGGCGCGAAAAGAGGATCGCCGGACAAGGCGAGCGGGCAGGGGCCCCGGCGGCCTAGCCAGGTGAACGAGAACTTTTCGAGTTGCGGGGCAAAGGTCCGGATATAATCGTCGATGATTTTGAGATGATCGAGTCCTCGAGACGGCCCGTAGAAGTCCCAGGAGTCCACCGAGATGTTGAGTTTTTTGATCTGGCGCCAACGTCGTAGAGCCGATGGCGATGCCCCGAAACCTGGCAGATGACGCAGGTAGTTGAAAGACGACGCATGAACACCCGAGAGCGAGAGCTTGTTCAGCTTGGTGAGTGGTGCTCGCTCTAGGGAGATGCGCAAGCTCATCAAGGCATAGTCGACAATACCCCGGCGATATCGTTCCTTGGGGTCCTGGCCTGGCGTTTTTATCGTGACGTGACGAATATTAGGGAGGTGCTTCATAGCATTGATGAAGGAGGGCACATTGCTGGCGGCGTGGAAAAGGGGCGGGTATTGCTGCGTCAGGATCTCGCCTAACTCCGTGTTGGCGTATTTCGGCCGTGACAGGGCCGATGCCATTGATGTGTGAGGAGTGTACAGGAAGCAGATCTCCCGTCCTGATTCCGGGTGGATGAGGGGCGGGAGAAAGGTGGCATCTGAGTGGGCGAAGTAGAAGGTGAGATGCTCAACATGATGGCCGATCCTGGAGAGGGCCTGTACCCTCTGGGGCTTGGTGAAGGTGTTTGCTGTGAAGGTCAAGTGGGTTCGGAGGAACAGTCTCTTGGTGACGAGGTTGCAGCAGGCCGAATTGGCGAGTCTGACGGCACAGATGTCCTCCTTGTCGAGGAGCTCAAAGAACTTCTCCCGGATGGCGTTGTCCTGCCACAGGCGGTAAAATGCTTGTGGAGTGGGAGCCATGGCACTCGCATGTCGCAACGACAGTGAGCACCTCTAAGATGAGATCCGCCAAGCAGGCGGGCTGGCACAGCGGCAAAACAATGGGCGTTGTGGCAGACGGAGATAGGCGGCCGCGAGAGTAGGAGTAAACAACACAGCCCAAGGCGAAGGCAGACAGACTTCCGCACAGCGGAGCGGCCCGACGGGTGGAGATTGAGGCACGGCGGGATGTTGAACAGACCGGCTGAGGCAAAGAGCCAAATGATGACAATAAACAATTGAGGGTCTTGCTTATGAGGCTTCACACAGATATGATATGGGACGGGGAGAGCGGGCTGATTGGAGTCGTCGAGTGCTCGTGCAGCAAAAAAAGCCCGAAATATCAGGACAAGATCAAAACGGTCTTCTGGGCTAAAACAAGTCGAAACGAAAAGACGGACAAGTTATAAGAGTCCTCTGGACCTACATGTGGACTGCCTCCGCATTTTTCGCTGCGCAGTCTGCGCGACTTTGCAGAACGACCCCATGGCTGTCACTCGCAAGCGTTGAGCGTTGAGAATGAGTGGTGATGGGTGACTCACTCGCTGCTGCTCCATCCGTTGCCCTGGTGCAGCCCTCGGCATGCAGGAGCCCGCGAGGATTTAAGGTAGAGAAGTAGCGACGGCCGCGACCGCGTCCAGCGTGGCCGACCGCGCCGGGCCTCCTGACTGGCCGCCCGCGGAGGGCTCCTGCATGGGCCCAATGCAGCCGGCTGCAATGGTCTCGGGGCCGTCATCTCTCGGCCACTGGGGACGCATGAAACCGCAGCAGTTGCTGCAAAGGGGGGGTTGGATGGATGTGGGGAGGTGCAGACGAAGCGCTATCGATAAAGATGGGGCGGGAGGTGCGAGCAGTGGAGCACAGACTCCCTTGCAGGCCGCGCCACTCAGCCAATCGTTTTGTGCAGATCTGGTCGAGGAAGCCGGGGTTGGACGTGTGGCAGATTCTTGGCGTGCCACGGCATCGCGTCTCCGCGCGAAACACGCGCGATTACCACACGGAACTGGCGCGATGCAGATGCCACGCCACGAGGACCCCGCTGACTGGCACCCCCGGCGATCATATAAAGCCATTAAGCGCCCCGCAGCCTCAGGAGTAAAGGACAGGCTAACGTTGATCTCCCGGTCGTGCCTGTCCTCAGCCCAAGGAGTTGACAAGAACCCAAGTTTTGGCCTGAAAGTGTTTTCTGCGATGGATGGAGCCAGACTTTCTGCTGCTTTTTGCTGGAACTAGTGCTCAATTTTGGCCGGTGTGGGGCCACAGGGACATGCGTGATGCGTTTACACAAACGCGCTCCCACCGCAAAAGCCGTAGGACCTAGAACCTGGAGAGAAGGGCAGTTGTGCCCCGCGCAGCTCGTGGACCGCGACGCTGTACCTCCGTACTCAAGTACTGTAGTACGTAGTACGTATACAAACCCCGCAGTCGAAGACTGGTCGCGTCTCAAGTCGCGGCTCCACCTGCCGGCATCTGATTGATGATTCTGAGCAAAATGTTTCGAAACATTTGGACAGGCGTGCCCTGGTTCGCCCCGGGCCGAAGCACCAGATCGTCTGTTGTCGAGTCGGACGACCCCCACATTGTCAGAATTTACCAGCACTTTCTTTCAACAGGTGAGCTTGAGCGCCCCTGAGTCCATATGAAACACCGGCACTCGGGGAGAGAAAGGTAGCTAGTGATACCGATTTGATAGGTGTCCGCCGATTCCGGTATTATACACAGTACAACTCGATGCCCGTTCCAGAACCCATCGCGCCGCCCAATAGAGACCTCGCTGTGTGTGATATTACATCGCAGTCTCCAGGACAGAGCCCCTCGTCCCCTCCCACCCAAAATTGAACGTTTATTCGTCTACACATATCGATGGCCTTGGCCAGTTCCAACCACACCAATGTGATGCTTCTGCAAATCGGGATAACCTATGGTCGCCCACCTCCACCTCCACCTCCACGTCCCCGTCCCCGTCGTCCTTTATGCTTGCTGGCGGCGAACTTGCCGCCTCTGTATGATCCTTGGTTCGACTTTTGGTAGTCTCCTGGGGGTAGAGGCGGCAGAGGCGGAGGAGGACCGGGGGGAAGTGGCGGGAACACGTTACCTCCGCCGCTGGTGAAGGTAATCTGTCCCGGACGGGAGTTCCTCTGCACCGGAGGGCGGATGAACGCCTCATTGTCATCGTCGTCGTCAGCAGCCTCAAAAAATACGTGCCGTGTGGGGACGATGCTCTTCCCGAAGTCTGGTCGTCCGCTCCACGAATCCGTCGTGATCGCGTCCGGCGGGAGTGTAATGGCAATAGCTTCCTCAGGAGAATTTGGATCGAGATACATCTCGAGATTCGAATGAGTCCACGTCCGCCAGGGACCGACATATGGTTTGGCGTCGGGCTTGGGCTCGCACTCCGCGCCGTAATGACCCTCCTCGCCGCAACGGTAACAATACGGAACCAGGCTCTTGATTTTGCGAACTGTGCCAGAATCCGGTTCATACGAACGCCACACATTGATGCACGACTTCTCAAAATGCTCGTTTGACTGGCACAACACACAGAGGCGGCTTCTCTCAAATATTGATCGGTCCTCTCCCTCTGCGGGAGGGGGAGCAAGTTTCCCTGTTGGGCACTCTATCCGGTTGTGGCCAATCAAATGACAGGTGGCACATCGAAAGGCGGTCGGGCAGGCCAAGGATCGATGCTCGGTGCTCTGACAGAAGCCGCATTTGTAACGCGGACAGGCGTCTGCATGGTGACTGCTCGATGTACACACCACGCAAAACACCTCATCAGAACCAACACCAGGGAAATATCTCCGTCGCTCTCCGGGCTGCTCGTTGGAAGGTAACTGGACAGGTGAGTCGGCGATCTCAACGGCGGGTTTTGGCGAATCCGGCTCATCAGTGATCTCCATGACAGATTCTGGCGAGTCCGGCTCACTGTGAGGTAGTGTAAGGGACAGCTTGCTAAACAGCGTGCCGTCAAGTACCGAAATAAGAGCATCCCTGCTCTTAATCGGTTCCATGCACTCAACAAACCCTCGTCTCGCCGAGAATGGCTTCTGCTTTGCGATTGCTGGTGCAGCTCTCGCGAGCCATTCGAAGTATGCCTCCTGCATCTTGAGTTTGACAGGTTTGCAATTCGGGTTGACTTGAAGGGGCCCATTGATCTGCTGGAGAGCCTGGCACCACTGCAAGAAGAGTAGCTGCCAGCCGACAGTGTTTTTCAGGGGAATGTCGAACTGAGCGAGAGGGCCCACTGGAGGCAGCTTCCATCCGTGAACCATCTCCCATTCTTGGGTGTCTTGGATGGGAGGCGGAGAGGCAGCAGGAGCCAACCCCAGCGCGTCGCGAACCATTTTGTCAAACTCCTCAGGCAGTATCTGGCTGATCGGTCCATATTTCTCTGCAACGGCTTTCAAGCCGTGGGATATAATAGGCTGACTGTGAAGCCAGCGGCTCCAGGCGTCCCTCACCGTTGCCAGATCCCAGATGCCAGGTGCGTTTGGATTCCGCTTGAACAAGTCAGCGCACCACGACTCAAACCGAGTTTTCCAAGTCTCGCCAGCCCTGGGGCGCATGCTCCAAGAGTTGTTTTTGGGTGGTAGATCCCAGCTGTCGACGACTGTGGGTTCTGGCGCGACCTGAAGCTCGGAGACTTCTGTGCCAGCGTCCTCTGCGGACGCCGATGTGCTGGCGAGCTCGGGGGTCTCCTCGACCACAAGAGCTGGCGCGGTCTGACTTGTAGACGGCTTAAGAGTCCCATTCGGAGTTCCATTCTGGGCCTTCGCCCCGAAAGAGGTTCTCAGGCCGTTGCTGACCCCGTGGTTCCATCCACGATGAGATTTCACGGATGGCGCTGCGGCCTCGCTGGCGGCGGAGGATGGGTTGCGACTGGAACCCGAGTCCCCGACCTCTCCCTCGTCGATACCGTCAGACACGCTGGCTGAGTCCACAGCGCCAGTTTTCACGCGCTTCCTTCGCGAGCCAGAGCTTGGCACCGACTCGTGAGCCTCAGAGCCCTCATCCGAGTCGCTCAGAACAATAACCTCCGGGGCCGGCCGTTTTTTTCCGACCGAGCTCAGTTCGGATTGAGGGCTCGGTTGCTCCGGGTTCGAGCCATTGCTGGCCTGTGAGAAGAAGCCTTTGAGCGTTGTCTGCTTCTTCTCTGGCCGCTGCGAGGAATCTGCCATCCTCGGAATAGCTGCTCTGGAGCTGGATCAGGCACACGCCTGGATTTCGATGGGCCAAGCCAGATGATTTCTGACAGTTTCTGTTCACAAACGGGCGTTGGGAGCACGTCAAGTTGAGTTTGTTCGGTAGCCTGAAATGGCGACAAGAGTGGCGTTCTTTGTGGCGACTGTCGTCGATAATGGGACCTGCTGGAAGCCCGGAGAAACCCTGAGGCAAAAACAGATAGGCAGGAAGTAGCGGAGCAAACCAAAGCAGGCGGCTTGCTTGAAATTCACTCTTGGTCTTTTTTGAAGCCGCCTTTCTGAGGTGTGACGTCCAGGACGGATTGCTGGCTCCCAAGCTTGCACCTTCCTGGCTGCTTTTTTTTTCTGGGAGTGGAAACGCGCTGGGCCCACATTTTGGTCCAATGGTGGGGGGCAAAACTATCCCTGCCGTGTTCCGCCCAGCAAGCTTTGCACGTGCCGGCCGGCCAGCGAGACGGTCCCAAACGATTACTTCGTCCACTGTTGGGATGTTTCATGTCAATGCCTGACAATGCCCCAGATTCCGGACGCCTAGGTACAACAAGCCTGCGAAGTGCTCTGCCCTTTATTACACTGTAAACTGCTCGTCTGCCATCAAGTTTGGGTCATGGGCGGGCCCGCGCCAATACGAGTAGATATCGCCACCTGTTTCCAGGTCTTCAACAGGTAATTTTCCAGGCCCCGCCTCTCAGCTGTCGTCTGGCGCTAGCTGCAAGCCTCCTCTCTGTAATTTTCGCGGGAAATCAAATGTTAGCACCCAAGTCCCCGCATCCGGTTCTCCCGGCGTAGCCAGCCCAGTAGAACCCTGTAGGTACCTGCGCGCCCATCTTCCTTTTTTGTACGTTTTGGCGTTCGTGGCCAGATTGTCATTGACTCCAACTCCAACAAACGTGCCCGATTCAATTCTTGGTCTGCAGCATCTCGAAAGAGACGCGACCATCTTTTGCCCGGCACCGTCTTTCTTCTCCGTCTCTCGTTTATTCCGGGTGGCGATTTTTTTTCCGACACAGTATTATTCCCGCGACAACAGGCAATCGCCAGCAGGACGAACACGAGACAAACCGAATTTTGGCAGCAGGCAGAGCCCGCGACCTTTGAATCTTGGCTGCAATCCGGGCTCACGTCCGCCTCGACCACCCGCCTGGTAGTCGATATTGCGAACTGTATTGTACGGCCAGCCCGCCCCCCGCCGCGCTCCTTTACACAGCCATTATTCGCTCCGGCGTACCACCCGCCGACCCGGCAATCCCCCTTTTCGGGCTCGTGACATCATAAACGATTCCGCGTCGACCATCGTGCGACCTCATCGCTCCAACGTTCCTCACCCCAGCGATACACATCGGCCTACTCGTCGCAAACCCGCGGCGACAAACGCCGACAACACCGCCAAACTGTCTTCCCCACTTCTTATCCCTCGCACCGTCTCCTACGACGTGGGCACCAACGCTCCGCGTCGGGGCACTCAGTATCCGGAGATGGCAGACAAAGGCGGCCGGAGGAGGAGATCTAGTAGCATCCTCCAGGTCTACCACGAACCCCTGGAGCCGATTGAGCAGCTGAGCGACCAGTCTGCTCTGCCCAACCTGAACGCGAACTGGGTCAATGCCAAAGGTACGGAACCACTTTGCCCTGAGCGCGACCTTGCCACCTTGAGCTGCCCTGCCGGCGATACCTCCGGGTCTTGGCGCTGCCGTGTGTATGGAGAGGGATTGCCATGACGCTGACAGTGATTGTTGACAGGTGCATGGACCATCCATCTCGTGCTGATCGTTGCTCTCAAGATTGTTTACGATATCATTCCCGGCGTGTCACAGGAGACATCATGGACGTTGACCAACATCACGTACATGTTCGGGTCTTATATCATGTTCCACCACGTCCGCGGCGTGCCGTTTGAGTTCAACGGCGGAGCGTACGACAACCTGAATATGTGGGAGCAGATTGACGACGGGGCACAATACACACCGGCCAAGAAATTCTTGCTCAGCGTGCCCATTGCCCTCTTCCTTCTGAGCACCCACTATACCCATTACGACCTGGCATACTTCACCATAAACTTCCTTGCCGTGCTGGCCGTCATCATCCCGAAGCTGCCCTATGTAAGTTGACTCTTCCCCGCCGTGCCTTGAGTCTCACGCTTACGCCAGAAACAGAGCCACCGAATGCGCGTGGGGCTTTTTTCGGGAGTTCCGGAGGACTAGTTTGCATCGCGGCGATTTCAAAAGGCGTTGGGGTCTACGGTTTCGTCAAAGACTGGGCTGTCGAATAGAGAGACAGCCAGCATCGATTGGGTACGGGCTTACGGAGGGAAGGAAACATCCGGGATCACAGAAACAGCTCTCATTGTCCGGGGAGACGAAGTCGGCAAATGGGCTGGGAACAGAGCTGAACATTACAATTGATTCTGACCGCCTTCACATCCACCTCTTGTTTGCCTCGCGCGGGGCGAGCTGACGCCTTGAACAAGGTTCGGCCTCACACGGGACCTTCAGGGTGGCTTGCTAGCTACGGCTTTGGTGGGGGAAAAGTAATATGGCGGACGTGCCGCGAGGATAAGCGTTCCGGAAGACATGTGAGAGATTCCTCTCGGGTAGCATGGGGCTGGATATACCCGCAAGAGCAGCGCCACGAAGCATATTTTGCAACCATTTCCCCGTGTCTGGCCGCCTTGGCTATGTGTTGACGCTGAATTCCGACGGCGGCGTCCTCTCCGTCGGCTATGCTGAGCTCATTGATGATGCCCACATGTTTGTCCCCCGCGAAAACCAGACGGAGACCCGCGGGTGTCGGGGAAGTGCGAATGTTATCACACCTCACTTATAAGGAATCTCCTCGGCACACATACTCTGCCTCTGCCTCTCTCTCAGCCCTCCCCGCTCTCATCAACTGTCGCTCGTTTGGGATTATTGGCTGCCCTCATTACTACTCCCCGCTGGATTGACTGTAGGAGTGCCATACCTGCCGGCTCCGTCCGCCCGCCCTCTGGCCCGTCCATGAACGAGCCATGAAGGCCTCCATCTTGGCCCTCGGGGCAGCCCTGGCCGTCGTCCAGGCTGCCCCTCTCAACTCCCCCCGGGAAGCCCCTACCGAGCAGGCTGCCGCTGGCCCTGAGATTGCCCTCCCACAAACCGGACTCCCCCCCTCGGGCACTGGATCCGATGGCTTGGAGGGACTGGAGTGTAAGTCTGCCGACGGAAAGGTCGTGTGCCACCACACAAAGATCCTAGTCTCAACCAAGCCCATAGTGATTCCCATCGCCCACACCAAGACCATCGCCGTGACCCCGTCACCCCAGCCCAGCGGAAACGTCGACCTCCCCGGTCTTCCTGGATTCAAGTCTCCCTTCGGCGGCGCCAAGGACGGTGATAAGCAGAAAGAAGACAAGGACGAGAAGAAGAAGGAGAAGGAGTTGGAGAAGGAGCTCAAGGAGAAGGAAAAGGAAAAGGAGAAGGAACTCAAGAAGGAGGAGAAGGAGGAGCGGAAGAAGGAGAAGGAAGAGAAGAAGAAGGAGGAGAAGCACGGCGGCAAGATCGAGCCGCTCCCCGGCCTCGTCCCCGGCATTGATAAGCCCGACTTCATCGACCCCAAGAAGGGCGGCAAGGTGGAGCCCCTCCCCGGTCTCGTCCCCGGCGTCGGAATACCCGACCTCCAGCCCAAGAAGCACCATGACAAGGACCACGGCATTGAGATCCCCGGGATTCCCAAGATCCCCGAGATCCCCAGGATCCCCGAGATTCCAAAGGTCCCCCAAGTGGTCCCCATCCCCGTCATCCCCATCCCCGAGATTCCCGAGGGCCAGCGCGGCGGCCAGTATGGCCCCTATGGACCGTATGGGCCATTTAACCGCACTGGCTTCCCTCATGGCGGCAACGATGACTATTATGGCCGTGGCAATGGTAACAGGTATGAAGACTATGGCCGTGGCGGACGCAACGGAAATGGCCATGACGGCAATGGTCGTGATGGCTACGGTCGTGATGGTTATGGTCGTGACGGTCATAGTGTTAGCGGCTATGGCCAGGGTAGCCAGGGCGGTCACGGCGGCATTGGTCACGGCGGCATTGAACACGGTGGCATCGGACACAACAACGGTGGCTATGGAAATGGTCGTGATGGCTATGGTCATGGCAATGGCGGTCATGGCAATGGCGGTTACGGCAATGGCGGTCATGGTATCGGCGTTGGCAATGGTCGCGAGGGCTACGGCAATGGCCGTGACAACTACGGCCACGGAAACGGCGGCTTTGGTCACGGCAACAACACCTTCGGCCGTGGCAATGACAACTACGGCAACCGGAACAACAACTACGGCAACGACAACTACGGCAACAACAATGACAACTATGGCCAGGGCCGTGACAACTTCGGTAACAACAACAACAACGGCTTCAACAACACCTTCGGCCACGGCAACGACAACTACGGCAACGACAACTACGGCGGCAGCAACAACGGTTACAACAGCACCGGCGGCTACCGCACCGGCTACTCCTACGAGCACCCCAACGGCTACCCCTACGGCTGGCGCCCCAGCTGCCCCATCGGCTACACCTGCCGGCCCATCAGCGAAGGCTACGGCAGCCCGTCCTACTCATACCCCGACTACGAGCGCTGCCCGCAGTACCACTCATGCCAGCCCCTGCGCCTCGAGGCCCCGTACCACGCACCCCCCGGCGCCTACCCCGGCGCCTACGAGCACACCGGCTACCGCTACCCGCGCTACAGCAACTACAGCTACCCGTCGCCACCGACCGTCTACTGCGAGAGCCGCAGCTACGGCGGCAAGGGATACGACAGCCACTGCCTCCCGCCTCCTCCTCAGCCTTGCGAGGCTGACTACTGCTCGTCGTACCCCAAGAACGTCCCCGCGCCGCCGCTGTACTGCGAGAAGCAGAACTACGGGCTAGACTGCTACCAGCCGCGCCACAAGGAGCACAAGCACAAGCACAGCCACAAGAAGCACAAGTCCTACGGCGGCGGCAAGGAGGAGCACCACGAGCAGGAGGAGGAGCACGGCGAGGGCTGCGGCTGCTCCGAGGGCGGCGAACAGCAACACGGCTCCGGCAGACCCGACATGGGCCACCAGTGCACCGACGACTGCGGCCAGCCCTGCGGCTGCGGCCACGGCGAGTCCCACGGTTCTGAGTGCGAGCACGGCCATGGCCATGGCAACGCTACCGCCCCGCACAAGCCCCAGATGCCTCACAAGGAGCACAAGCCCAAGAAGGAGCACAAGCACAAGGGACAGAAGCCTCAGGAGCAGAAGCCTGAGGAGCAGAAGCCCGCCCACGGTGGATGCCCCGTCTGTGCTGGGAAGCCCCAAGGCGGCGAGATGCCCCACGGTGGTGGACACGAGATGCCCCAGGGCGGCGGCCACGAGATGCCTCACCAGCAACCTCAGCAGCCCCCTCACCAGCAACCCCCTCACCAGCAACCCCCTCACCAGCAGCCTCACCAGCCCCAGCAGCCCCACTACGAGCAGCCTCACTACGGCGGCGGCGAGCAGCACCAACCCGCTCCTGCTCCCCACGGTAGTGCTCCGGCTCCTGCTCCGCACCAGCCCGAGGGCGGCATGCCCCACGGCGGCGGCGAGTGGTCCGACTCGGAGGGTGACTCCGACGACGAAGAGGAGCAAGACTGGCCCGGCTGGCCGCCCGTGGTTCCCGCTCCGCCCGCCCACGGCGGTGGTGGTGGTGGCGAGGGTTCCAAGGGCAACGGCACGGGCGGACCCCCGCCCCCGCCCCCGCCGCCTAACAAGCCGGCGCCGACTGGTTCTGCTCCTCCCCCGTACGTGACGGCCGGCGCGGGCAGCGTCGGCGCCAGCGTCTGCCTCGGTGCGCTCGTGGCCGGTCTCGCGGCTGCGATGGTCCAGGTGCTGTAAGCGGCGGCGTGCGAGGCGCAGCGATGTGGCATCACATCACATCATGGATGGGGACCGTGGGGGGTCCGAGTGAACAACACAACAATATCAACAGGATAGGATACAGGGGAGGCGGGGAAGGAAAGGAAAGGAAAGGAAAAATCCGCGGCGGTTTCTCTTGTGGAGAACAACAAGGAGAGGACAAGAAGGAAAATACCAAAAAGGTGGAAGAGGAAAACAACAAACCCCAAAACCGATCACATCCTGTTTTGTGATGGCAAGCGAGTCGTACCATGATCCATCCCCCATCCCCCAGCATCTACTGCAAGCCCCCAACCCCCCCGCGGCCCTCAGAGCCAAACAATTTTCATAAGTGTGTGTGTGCCTGTGTCTATCTGTGCGTACAAAATAGTCTCGTAATAATAGTTGCTTTTCCTTGCCTTGTCTAGCCGTCTCGCTTGGGAACTTGGAGAGGTGTGGTGTCAGGACCAATAGATAGGATACAGATAGAGAGGGTAGACGGTAATATGATTTTGAGTTTTCTTTTAACCAACAAAAGAAGAAAAAAGGAGACCGAGAGGGGACATACTTGCCTGTGATGATGGACGTCTAGCATCAAAAGCCAATCAGTCATTCGGTTAGTAGCACAAGGCTGCGGAGATTTTCCGTTGCAAATATATTATCAAATCGTCCGAACATTTTAGGGGACGTACACACCTTGCACCAACACACCATCACGAGTCAGGCAGGAGCCGTGCCCGGTAATCTAGGAGCAAGCGCCGAAAACGTGCCGTTTGCGGGCACTATGCAAGCTTCGAACAAAGGCTTCGAGACGTGTTCTGCCGCCGTCGATCAGGGTCGAGTGATACTTGCCCGCCGGGTAAAGGGAGAATTGCCCGACTCGAGATGTCCGGTGATGAAACCGGCCTCTCCTTTGTCGAGAGAGACGGCTACCCATTGTTGCGCAGCACTCTGAGGCTTCAGAGGCTTCCGCTAATCCCGATAGGCCAGTAGCTCGCGTCATTGGATCTTCCATATGCGCTCACTTGAGCGCGGAGAGGCCACAGCTGATGAACGTCACCCGGGAATGCGGATAAAGGAATCTTCCCAGCGAGATATACGCAGATAAGATGCTGTGTATGAAGTGCAATACCGGTAGTCGCTGGCCGCCAATAGTCCCAGCTCAGTCGCGGCAATCTGACCTTCGCGGATGCCAATCGTCTTCAGCTAGAGTAGCCGGCCCGTCATGGTGGTTCTGCTCCATACATACCACCCGTGCTGCTCCCGGCTTGGCTAGCCTCCGGGTTCGTGGAGAAGAAAGGGGCACGGGACATTTTGTTTTAGAAACAACCAGAACCTAAATTGGGGCTGCCATCCTAACCCCTGGGTTCATCCGATCTGGTCCACTCTGCACCCGAGAATGCGTGAATAGGCAGGTTCGCGGAAGGCCCGATGTTCAGGAAGCATCATGCGACGCCATATTAACCGACGCCAATAGCGTGGCGGGACCTGTTGCTAGGACTGAGCACGGGTCTGAAGTGGACGACCTGCTAGGGCTCCAATCCTAAAGCAGCCGATTCTTGCGACCGCGGGCGAGCACGCTCATCATCCCATGTTCCGCTGAGAATGCGACTGCGTGGAAGAACAAGAGAGCTTTCAGGTATGGAAGAGGGACTACGACTTGGACTCGACGAGGCCCGTGTGTCTCGGCCGTTCCCGAGGACCGCAAGGAACTTCTCCTTTGTCAGCCAGTCCTGCGAAGACGCCGGCCTCATCATTTTTGACGACACCCACCCGACTGCGCAGAATAGAGGTGGCAGGCTCCGAGATGGTTGTGCTTGTGCCTTCTGGGCCGCTGCTAGCCCGCAGAATGAGGCCAGGCGGCGTGCTACCGATGCACACAGACATGAGCGCCGTGCGTGATCGCGGGCGAGCGAACGGACCCCGCGTCCGTGCTGAGAGCGGAGAAGGCCATCATTGCGCAACAGACGATCCCCCAGATTCGACTTGGCGTGTGCGAGCACGAGCTAGGCGAAAAGAGCGGAATGAGACCGAGAAGAAGTACTATCGAAAAGAAATAATCAGACATGGCTTTTCGCGATGTCTGTGATGGCTGCGCGTGTGTGTGTGTGCTGAGCCGCCGGGCTTGATGTGCTGGACGGGCAGCGCTGGAGGGATCTGCGTAAATAGTGGAGGTGGGGCGTCCAGATTGTGTCCAAGATGTGCATGGTGATATGGGCGAGATGGAATATGTGAATTCTCCCGGCACCCCGCAGGTCTGCTGGTCGCGAGGAGATAATGAAAGGCCCGGCACGCGGCAAGCTGCTGTTGCCCAAAAAAGGCAAAACCTGAAAAAAAGCCTGCTTTCCGCGCTGCCTGTTCCTCAAGTCGTCCGCTCAGTTCGCGCAACTTGTTGGACGCCATGGCCACTGTGCAGCAGCGCGGCATCCACACTCACCAACAAGCAGCGGAATGTGGGACGTCGGGTTGTGGAAATCCACGATGGAGGGGGGAAGGTGAGCCAAGTGCCAAGACAGGAGGCGCGGGCGCGCTAAACGATGTTCGGCCATGAGGCTAGCAAGGGGCAGGGGTTCCCGTTTGCGACGATCCACTTTTGCCGATTGCGACCAGGGGCAATTGGGTCTTTGGGCTTCTGGATGCAGCTTCCAGCAGCAAAAAAAGTTCAAGGCAGCATGCCGGTCTTCTCTGGTCGGACGCAATTGCGTCTGCATTGCATTTGTGCCTCGACGTGACCGTGTTGACTGGTCAATCCCATCCCGCCAAAAAGGTCCAAACGTTTGATATCTTGCGGGGAACTCTTCGCCAGTGCCAATCTGAGTCGTATTCCACCTGCTCCGCTTGCTGTCCGTCTCAACGAACCTGGGAATCATTGCAACCCCTTACTGCTAGACCGCTCTGGGTATCGCGTCAGGGACCCTGGCACGCCCGTAGCTCCCCCCCGAGCTTGTGAAAGCCACGAGAGAGGAGGCGGGAAGCAGGGGAAAACCACCGATCCCGCAGCCCTGGGAAGAGTTGAAATTTCCCTCCGATCTTCGATCTCTGTCGAGTGCTATCGTGTTGGTTTCGGGTTTCGTTTCTTACTACCAACTGGGCCGCGGATTGCATTTGGGCATCTCGAGACCGACTACGCAACACGAAACCACGTATTACGCCCCCAACGACCACGCCGAATACACGGATCAGCCTCGAGGACCCGACGGGACCATTGGAACCCTCAAGGTGTGTGCTACATGATCTCCTCGACCTCCTAGGACCTCTTCCCTTCCGCAGTCCATCCGCGCCATATCATCGATCTTGCCCGTACAATACACCATACATGCTGGATCGCGCCTGCCCTCTCTGCTGCTGGCTGGCTGGCTGGGTGGCCGCCAATGGGCCGCGCGCGGAGTGCAGCGTGCTGATTCTTCCAAAATTATCACGGCTGCTCTCCACCACATGGCTGCTTCGCGATACACAAGCCGCCGGCCGCGTGCTTTACCTACTCTCTGTACTTCTTCTTTGGAGCAATGAGGCGCACACAGGCGGCGGGTGCCTGCGCGCTTGCGGGAATATATCCAGCGGACAGCAGACAGCGGGCTGCGAGCAGCGGCCAGTTGCTGGCTGACTCTGGCACACATCTCCGGCCATGCATTGGGTGTTTTCTGCTCCAAAGCGCATGAAGTGCCGCCTTCCTGCTGCTGCTTCGTCTGCCTCCCCTCACACCCCCCGACCCGATTTGGGTCAATTCGTGCCGCTCTCTTTTTGTGTCTTGCTCCCCCACCCTCCTCCAAGCCGCCCCCTGCGGTCCCCGGGTCTTTTCCCTCTTCTTTTTCAGCTTCCCCGTCCGCGTCTGTCCGGTTTGTCTGGTTTGTCTGGCGGCCGAGTCGAACTGACAAAAAGCAGGCTGCCGTCCCAGCCCTGCGAGATCAAGCATCGCAGCCAGTGTCCCGCCCAATTACCTCGTGCAATTCGCAGCGCAATCTAACACGCAGCGCCCTGTCAGGACGGGCGCCCGCCGCGACAGCAACACTACCACGCCAGCCATCCCTGGGCAATCGCGAATGCTCGGTCCTTCCCTGTTGTGCTGGCAATACGCCTCCCCGTGTTAGGTCTCTGCCGTCTTGCAGGATAGCAGCAGGTCTGCACTCGGCCTTCCCACCGTTACACCGGAGTTGCGGTCGTGGTTTGCCTCATTAGAGCCTGCCATGTCTCAACAAACTTCCTCCGGGGTCGCCTCCCCTCCACAGCAAAAAATGCCCTCGCGGTCGCGGGCCCAGAGCATATCCAGCGACAGGCCGTCGACCATCGCCTACAGCTTCATGTCGCCGCCGTTGACAGTGTCGCCCGAGGCGGCCTTCATCGCCGCGTCGGCTGGCTCGCAGATCGTCACCAACGACCACGACAGCCACGCCGACGCCTGGTACGATCAGCATGGCGTCGAGCCGTCGGGCGAGACCGCCGTGGTATCGCCGGCAGCCCTCCAGCTGGTCAACAACTTCCTCGACCAGCTCCTCTTCAATTTTCTTTCTATTGCCCGCTCGACGAGCATTTCCGCCCTGCGACCCGCCGTTTCCGAAGTCCTCAAGCCAAAGCTAGCGAAGGATGCGATCAACCAGGCAGACGAAGAGTTGCGCGAGTACCTCGGGGGCGACGACGAGGATATGCAGCAGGCACAGTCCCCGGCTCCTATCTCGCCTAGAGACTGGGATCTGGAGTTGGCATGGAAGCGGACACGCCTGCGGTGTATGGTGTACTCCTCTCTTGGTGACATGGAAGAGGAGGACGAGGATTTCTACATGGAACAAGAGCATTTGGATGCAGGGCTTGGGGACCGCCTCTCCGAGGTCGTATCCCCTGCTGTGGCCATTTTCTTGACCTCTATTCTGGAGTTCATGGGAGAGCAGGCCCTGGTGGTGGCAGGCCAAGCCTCATATCATCGCATGCGCTTGAAATACGAGAAGGAGCTCAAGGACGGCGCCCGTAGCCCCTCGGACCCTACCGACAGGATTGTCATTGAGGAGCTCGATATGGAACGTGTCGCCCTGGATCGGACACTTGGTCGGCTTTGGCGGGCTTGGAAGAAGAAGATCCGGTCCCCCGGCATTGCTACCATGGACCAGCGCCTGGCTCGTTCATATTCCAGAGACTCCATGCGTGCCGGGTCGGGGCATCTGCGCTCGCCGAGCAGCATTACCGCAGAGCCCTCGGTTCCTCCGGTTCCTGAGCCTGCCCACGAGGCGCAAGGTGGCGCTCCTGAAGAGTACGAGTGGGAGTTGGTCGAGGAGCCAGAGTTGTTTGAGGAGTATCTGGTCGCCGCAAGCATCCCCCTACCAATGGGGGCCCGGGACATTGACGAAATTGAAGTCCCCGGTCTTGCATACTACAGCGATGAGGAGACGGAAGCAGATGAAACGGAGGAGGACAGTTTGCCAGCACGCCCTAAGAGTCTGATGGTCTTTTCGTTGTCCGACTTGCCAATTGTCACCCTTGCACCAGCTTCTACTTTCAGGAAACGATCTAACTCGGTGCCAAATGTCGCCATCGCTGCCTATCTTTCGCGGGGATTACGAGTCGAAACAGATGGAGAGGAATCGAACGATGAAGAAGTGGATGACGACGAAGTTGGTGATGTTGTAGAAATACTGGACAAGCCTCGCCAGCTCAAACAGGGAACTGATGGTAAATCGCCGAAGAGCCCCAAGGGTGGTTGGTCCGAGTCTGAAGAGGAGGAGTCGCCCATCCACTCGGCCACCATGCCAGCATCCCTACAAGCTGTCCTTGCCCAAGTCCAAGAAGATGAAGATGAGGAAGCGGGCGAGGCGCTTGAGGATGAGGACGAGGAAGACATCGTCATTGAGGAACCTCGGATTTTGCTGTCTTCGAGAATCTCTATCTCGGGCCGTAGCATTTCACCCGCGCCATCCGAGCGTGGGAAGCCCGCTGCGATTAACACGAATCTACCCCTCCGGACACCTAGCATTCATTCTGCGCGCCTGGTCGATGTGGTCGGCCCTCGCAGCCCTGCAGTGGGGTCGCGACGAAGCTCCGTGGAGGTAGATCTCATTCGTCAAGTCAATCCAGTCCGGTTGAGTGGCGGCAGGACACAAACGCCTCCTGTCGTGGAAGAGCGGATGCGTCGTTCACCTGACAGCATGTCTGCTTTCAGGTCGGGTGTCAAGAATGGACTCTCAGGGAACTCTATTTCCGAGGCCGAGGAGATTGCCGGCGTTCATCATGACGACACGGCTTCTCCCACCAGCCCCGCCAGCAGTAATAGCGGCGCAGGAATTGGCCTGGCAATCATCCCAGAGCCAGCGGAGAATCATCACATTGCGCCAAGCACTAGGACTGTCTTCGGCTCCGTCGCTCAGCGGGCGCCAGCGCCCCCCGCTCCCCCTTCACCAGTCAAAACCACGGTCACCAAGGTCACCATATTGTCCTCGACCGCGTCAAACGGTCCCTTCAATGTCGAGGAGCCTCCCCGGAGACCAACGGTTCAAACGCGCCCTCAACCAACTACGCCCACAACTGGGTCCTTCTCAGGCCCACAACCTTCTGCAGTTCCCGAACGTAGCGCTTCAAGGCAGACTGCTGGCGGCTCACCTCAGCAGCCGTCAACCATTGGTTTGGTCTCAGTCGAACGCAAGCGCACCCGCAGCCCTTCGGAACCGTTCCCGCCACGAACGCACGAATCTCCAAGCCAGTCGACGAGACCGCCGCTCACATCTGGGTCCTCATCTAGCGCCTCAACTCACAGACTCAAGCCTGTGAGGACCTCCGAGGAGACTACACGGTCACGCGTTGACGTCGCACGCGATTTCGAGGAGCTCATCCAGAGCGATCAAACAATCCAGTACACATTGACGCCGGAGAATATGCGTGACATAGATGTGAGTGTATCTCTCGAATTTCATTCTATGGTTAGGATCTAACCCGAAGCTTTGTACAGTCGCAGTCAAATCGCTCAGGTGCTACGGGTAGCCCAATTGTTGCATTCAAGACTCGCAGGAGCGAGGATGCCCGCCCGAACGGAGACCGATCTCGTTCTTCATCTTTCGCTCAGCCCAACGAGATGAAGAGATCGACATCTGTCTCGCGGCCAACAGTAACTGGCGACTCTCAGCGCCAGAACAGCCTCAACAACGTCCAGTCCCATGTCAGCAGTTCATCGGGGCGGACCGCGCCTTCAGTGCCAGCAAAGCCTCGTGCTAACGTCCCCATCCCTCAGGCCCGAGATGCAAGACTGCCTCGTGAGTCTGTCGCCGAGCTTGCTGATTTCCTCCGGTCGACTGGCCCCCATGGTGGCAGTGTGGTGCGGAACCCCACGGCCCCCTCGCCCATTCCCAAATCAAGCGTGGAGACCCCCCGGGTATCGACAACTAGTAGCATGAACCGAAGTCGACTCCAGGCCCGCGAGGCTGCTGTGGACTACAAGGACGACAATTCTGATTTGATTGACTTCATTCGCCGTGGTCCGCCGAGCGTTGCAGGTAACCCCCGCATCCCGAGGACCGTCGCTCCGTTCCGCACGACGATGGACTCGGACCAGCTCGCCGGCGCTGTCGGGGGTAAAGCGGTGGATGCTCAGCTGCACGATGTTGAAGTCAGAAACAGCCAGGCCTCTACCAACATCACTGAGTCTTCGGTACCATCGTCGATAAACTCACAAAGCGCCCTTCTCGGGAGGAATAAGCCCCTTCCTGGCAGCAACAACCGGTTCGGAGGCCCCGCAGACGATGATATGCCGATGCCCAAACGCAAGACGCGCCGCGTTCGTGATCCTTATGCCATCGATCTCAGCGACGAGGAGGAGGACGATGATGTACCGATGTCAATGTCGAGGCCGCAAAGACGGGCGCCGCCGCAAGAAGAAAGCCTATTGGATTTCCTGAAATCCATGCCTCCGCCGCCGCCGGAACCAGCAGCTGTGCAGCCATTCAGCCGTACTCGGACACAGGACAAACCTAAGAAGAAGTCCAGTGCTCCGAGCCTCATGGCTAGGCTCACAAGGCGTGTTGATCGCGGCGATCGCGGCGAGAGCGGACGCAACAGCAACAGCTCGTCTGGAAACTCCAGCCCTCGGAGTCCTGTCCCGCCAATGGCAGCCGCAGAACCGAGGGGCTTGAGCAGCCGGGCGAGCAGTGGAAAAGGCTACATTCCCATCCAGGTCAACATGCCACCTGGAGTTGATAAGTACAACCCGTCAAATTTCAGATCAACGGCCTCTGGTGGCGGTGCTGCTCCGGCCAGTAGCGGTCGGGTTCCGATGAAGAAATTCGAGCCTCGTGATGCGGTGCCAGTTTCCAGCCGCGGCACCTCGGAATTGGCAGACTTCTTCAAGAACTCGGCGCCTCCTGGTGGTATGGCAGGTGGCCGAGACGACCCTGGGGCATATCCAGCAAGGCATCCCGGTCGTAAGAAGACCGGTATTGCCAACTAGTCGCCGCCTGCCGAGGGCTATTATGCTGCCATCGCTAAAAACACTATTACATTGCATTTACGGAGAAAACAAAACGAATCCCGGAAATGCCCTTTCGCTTCAGATGAAGCTGGACAGAAAGCTCCTTTGTCGATCTTCTGTTTCGTACCAACCCCATACTCCTCAAATTTTGCATACGAAGGGGCCGGAGTGCCCGCAAGCGAATCTACCTTAATCTCACCTGCAGTTTACTTTCTTCCCTGTATTTACATTTGCCGCCTGGTTGGATTTCCAGCCGCCTTTCTGCATTGGCTTCCACGCCCTTGCGCCTTGATACCACAATGGTCTTGTCTTTTCATCTTTGCTGCCTTGTTTTATTAGATATCCTTCTTCACGTACGTAGCTGGGCGAGTCTTTCAAGGGACGCCGGGGATGACGTGGACACGATGTATATTCGTACCCTTTGGCGATTACAGACGGAAATTTGACTTGAAGAAAAGTTGGCGAGGCTGGATTGCTGCATGTGTGAAAGTGGGCGAATCTACAAGCGTTGTTACCACTCTGCCCTTCCCTATGTGTAATTATGGGATATGAGAGGATGGTGTTAATATATATCTGGTCTCAGCTCATTGTACCCTTGTCTTCGGTCGTTCATAGTGGCTGTTAGTGATCAAGAATGTGATGTCCCTGTCGTACAATGTACTTTTGTCGCCAGTGGAAATGGAGTGGGCCTCCCATGCAGCAACCCAAACTGCAGGACAGCGAGAGAGCAGCCAATGCATTGTGAACGCCGCGACAGGCATCTTTCCTGCTTAACGTATGTTCTCTTCTTCAATCTCACGGTTGGTGGTTACACTGCGCTGCCGGGAGAGGAGAGATGCACCTATCCACGTGCGTTGTGTGTGTGGGCGCCCCGCGGCACACAACCTACCTCACGCAAACATGTCAGATCCGTCAGATACGATGGGCGCAGCATACACAGTAATTTTAGGTAGCGGGGCTTCAATTCATTCGCGGGGTTGTTGATGCTTGGCGGTTGGCGCGGCAGAGCTGGAGTGGCACCGAGCTGACATGGCTGCCACCGTGACGGGCACGACTGGCAAGGAGAGGAAGGATAACTTGATATATCGTATTTGTTATTTGTTATGGCGGCAAAGTCGCGGCAAGGTGTTTCAGTGTCTGGTTTCGGCGAATAGAACGATTACTAGGTGGGTTGATGGGGGGGTCCTGTCGGTCCCGTTGGGCGTAGTGATGAGCAAGTTTCCTTTCTTTTCCATTCCATTGTTAGTAGGACATCAGCGTATCCCATCAGTGGAGCGGCTGTAGTGAGTCTTCATCGAGGAGGGCAAAAGAACCGACGGACCCAAACCCAGAGAAGCTTTTTTGGGGCTAACTCCTCCCGTCGGCCGGCACGTCTATAGTGTACGGCATTCCTGCACCCTGCTGTCTTTACTTTGCCCGTTGTGGGAAACAGGTGCGAGACTCCATTGGTGAGGCACGATAAGTAACCACTGGCAAGCACTGGAAAGTGTTTCCGATACCCCACGTGGTAGGCATTAGATAAGCCGGCTCGCAATATGTAATGCAGATGGCACCTGAGGGAATGGCTTGACGGGTGGCTGGGCTGGGCTGGGCTTGAGGACCCTGCTGTTTGTCCTGTGCATTTGGCGATCGGATAGGGAACTGACGAGTCGAGATGGTGGGTGATGACAAGGGGTGGGAGGGGAAGGCGCGCCCGGGGCTAGCCTGCTGCCATCAACAGAGGTACCCAGCGGTACGGGGCACACAGTACGGCGAATTCTAGTGCACACTGCCTGCGGGCGGGGGCGGCCATGCGGCCCTGCGACCTGCGACCTGCGGACATGCGGGCGGCGTGATGGCTGGGTCGGCTGGTCGTCTTTTTTGTGTGCTGGACTTGCAGTGATAAAACGCTGGACCAAATCTGGGACCCGAAGTCTCCGAGCTTTGGTCCCGGCCACGACGCTGCCCCTCATTCTGGAACAACCCCGCACCTGAGTGCGGCCTGACGACTAAGGTGAGAGGGCGCTCACTTACCAAGAGAGCAGGCGCAGGTGTGTCAGCCTTGCTTGAGCTGCAACCAGCCTATCGGGCTCCAGCTGCCATTTGTCGTGCGTATTCGAGTTGCCTGCCGGGCGAAACACCCGGCAACTCGATTGGGCGGACGCAACGGGAGACGGGCAGGCGTTGTCGTTGACAGCATCCGATAAACGCACGCACGCACCACGCACCACGACTCCCGGGAGGCTTGCCCTGACCCGACGGAAGATCGGCGGTCGACGTTGACAACGAACGAACGAACAAACGAACGAACGAACGAACGACAAGGCGATGGCGTCCCCGTCACCGCCGTCGGGCTCGCCGTCTCCAGGGCCCGCATCGCCCCGCGGCCGGCCAAACCCCGGCAGCAGTGCCAACAGTGCTATCAACATCCCCCAAACGCTCTGGGGCTTGCAGATCCCGCTCTACATCACCCACGCCTCGCAGCCCACCACACCGCCCTTCATCACAGCAGTGCCGCGTTTCGGCTACCTAGCCCTGCTGCTGCCGCGTCTGACAGCCTACTACGGCGAATCCTGCTCGAGCTTCCACCACGAAGAGATCCAGCTGCGCAACTTGGCTGCTGGCCTGCTAGTAGATCTCTACCAGCCCACGCTCCCATGGCGTCTTGTCGTCGGCGACGGGCCCGAATGGGATATCGGCGACACCTTCATGAACTCGGCCAAAGAGGCCGATTACATCCGTAACAACAATGCCAAGCAGATCATGAGTCTCTCTAAGGAGAACACCAACGCCCTCTGGAACGCCGTTCAGGACGGTATGCCCCCCCTTTCGTGCCTGTTCCTCCCTCCCTTCCCAGCCATGACCTGCCAAGCCTAACCCCCTTTCCCATTCCCAAGGCGACTACAACTCCTTCGCCAGGATCCACGCCCAGCTCCTCAACACGCCCACACCGCTGAAGAGCGTTCCCCTGCGCATCTACATGCCCACCTCTCCTTCCCCTGATGACGCAGCGTCTGCGTCGTTTCGCGTAATGCAGACACTTGTCCCGCCACGTTTGCCAAACCGTGAGTACCCCCCCACCTCAGCACCCAGCTCCCGAGTTGAGAGCACGAGTCCTAACCCCTGGGAAGGAACACCACAGACCCTCGGCGTAGCTCTCAAGGGCATTCTCCCCAGTCTCTTCCCCAGCAGTCGAGACCCCATCTTAGCAAACGTAATCCTCCACGGTGTGCCCGCGCCCTTTCAAGCACCCCTCGAGGAACTTATGCGCGAAGCGGCATACCCCGATGGTTGGCTTTGTCTGATAGTAGTCCTCCTTTAGCTTCACCTCTGTCTTGCATTTTAGCATCTGATATCACTTCACTCACACCGCGGGGCGTTAAGGCAAGGGGGGGTGGATGGATAATAAATGTTGATTTTCTCCATCTCTGATGATCTGGCCAAAAGACTGGCTGATGGATGATGTACTTTTATATCTCTGGTGCTGGTGCTGCCTCCTCTGTACTCGTGTCTATCGGCACCCCGTTCCTCATCATTTCTATGGGCCGACCTCTACCAACATACATACAACCAACCTCGAACTCTCTTCATAGTGTGTGCCGTACACGATATCAAGCCCCCCCCTAACCACTCAGTTAGACTCTCGTGTCCACAGCTCTGCCCTCCTGCTAGTGCCTCCGATCATTGACTCGTTGTTGCAATTTTGTACAAGCTCTCAACGGGATTGCTTTTCATATCAAAGAGAATCAGAAAATATAAGCCTGCGGGTGCCCTCCCTCCTAGTCGCTAACACTCTCTCCGCTATAACTGCGACCGTACGACTAAAAATGTGTTCTGCATCACATCGAGAGAGGAGGAGGTGATGAAAATGGCAAGAATAAGTAGGTGGATAGATAGATATGTAGGTAGATAGATAGATAAGATGGGTATGACGAGATGTGAGGTAGGTAGTAGCTAGGTAGGTAGCATAAAAACAACAACAAAAATCCGCCCAAATATGATCGTAGACACGTTTCACAGATCGTTTGGTATCTCCTCCGCCCCCGCTGCCCGGAGAAAAAGAATCAGAAACAGGAAACGACGGAAACCAAAACCGGGCTAATGCTATGAAGAGACCAAGGGGTCGATGAAAGCACGCGAGTCAAAATAAGCACAACGGCCGCCTCCCTCCCGCAAGATGCAAATTAGTAGAGGAAATCAGGAAAGCGGGTGAACGACGTGACGGATGGGGCTGCTTTCCACAGTCCCACACCGTATTAGCGCCTAGTAGCGAAGATTGTCGTAAACCCGTCGCAATGGATGCCACTTCTGCCTATCCATGCCAAGGGGGGAATAAAATAGACGTCTGCCACCAAAGCGGCTTCGAGGGTGCGGTCGGCGCTGTTTGTGAAATCAGCGTCTCTTGTTCAACAGTTCCAGAGCTGGTCGGCTGTTAAGAAGGATGGTGCCTCATGGGAGGTAGCTGAGGCAATTGAGGTGGATGCCCGTCGACCGGGGTTGAAGGGGCGTGCATGCCGGAATGGAAGGGCGGGCCAGATAAGGGAGGCGGGCCTCCAGGTGGACCCGAAATCGAGTTCACCGGTGGTAGTTGCGGCCCGTTACTTGTGTTACTGCTGGTGAAGCTGGAGCCACCTTGGACGTCCATCATGTCGGCGTTCGATGTCTTCCACAGGTCATGTTCCACTCCTTCAAGGATGCGCATGTCGATGGCCAGGGCACTAGACGGCTGGGCAATAAGCCTGAAAAAGGTTATCGTCCTCGCGAAGAGATCCCTGAGCGTCTGCTCATCGATGAACTTGTTGAGCGTTGGGTCCCGGAACGCCGCTGCGAGGGTAAGGAGATTGCCCCATTGTCTACAGAGTTATAGGTTAGTTTGAGTACCCACAGATAAAAAGAACGGAATGGTGAAGGCCTTACGCGTGGGCGGTACCAAAGACGTTGGTAATGATAAATCGCTTATCTGGAACCCCGTGAAACGCCCGCGTACTCTCAATTAGTGCCCGAATGCCCTTAGCCGCATTGTCTACCACCTCCTCGTTGATGCCTCCCGGGGACAAGGGATCGTCCATTCTCCCGGGCCCATGTGTGGGAGCCTCACGATAATCTCCAGAGGTATGGATTTGCGACTCCATCGCCGCCTTAGGTCCCATCAACATCTTGTGGTTGTGTTCAAGAATCTGGCGGATGAATGGGCGATATGTGATCACATGCGCTCCCCAGTACTTCGCCCGTAGTCGGGCAGATAGGATGTCAGGCGCAGGGGGGTCGGTGTGCTTGAACTTGAACTCCGGAGGCACAAACCGCATATCAAGGGACTTCTGGATATACTCGACAATGGTGCCCGCAGGTGTTCCATCCTGGGCCTGGAGCGGCTGCGGGTTTTCTGGATTGTAGAGCATCTGATGGATCACGTTAAGACTCTTGCGCAGGTAGAGCTGCGCGAGATAGCTCTGGAGAATGTGATCCTCAAACCCCAGTTGCTTCGCAAGGTTGATGTTTGGATATGGCATCATCTCCTCAAAAGCTAGAATGTGTGACTGCGGCAGGGGTAGCTCGGCAATGATATCGCTTGTTACAACACACTTGTTAGTGTCGTACACAGAAATGTCTCAGTTTCTGACATTGAACGAACCTTTCGAGCTGCAGACAGGTCCAAAAGGCGAAAACTAGCTGATTATCCGATTTCTCGGTCACGGCATTCAGGCCGAAGGGCGAGTGATCCTGCATCTTTCTAAATCGGTCGAGGCTCCTGGTAGAGTGGTTAGCCTTGCCAGACAACACAGAGCTAGCAAGAAACAAGGCTGCATCACCAAGGGTTCAACTTACGGCCTCATTTTTATTTGCAAAGCCCAGCCGGCTTCCTTGATGTAAGCATAGCTTTCCATCACTCTCCCGAGCTGGCCGTGATACAACCCCGCCAAGATGTAGGCGTGAATGTGCCGAACACTCGTACCCGCCAGTTGGCCTCCGAGAATATCCGTAGCATAGGCAAAGTAGTCCAGGCCAGGGATGACATCGAGATTCCTCTTGAGGGACGCACCCTGCTTTGATGGTGGCCCACCGCCCTGAAACGACGCTCGCCTGCTACCCCCAGACCGCTCCCCACCGTCCTTAGGCGACGGGAGACCAGACGAGTGTGAATGGTATGAGGGCGGTGACCCTTGTGAGCCCTGAATGGGAGATGCTGGGTGTCCGTTATGCACGATCGGCGACCCTTGCGAAGGTTCGCTGACCGGGACGACGTCTGATATTTTGGCCGACTTTTGCAGGCAAATCTTTCCGAGCGCAAGGACGAGCAATACAAGCGCGTTGTTGATGGACCGCTGGAACGTCGGCTTCACCGACTTCATCGAGATACCTGGAGGTACTTCCAGGCCATCCGGCGCTGGAGACCGTTTCCTCTTCGCCCCAGTCTCGGGTTGCTGTGTTCCTACAACATTAGGCGTTACAAATGTCGCGACACTTGGACCGGAAGCCTTCCCTTGCTTTTTGCTTTGCAAAATACCGTCCAAAAACAACCTTACCATGGCCTTCAGCTCAACTGGTATTATCAGCGGGTGCATGTTCTGGATATTTTCTTCGTAGCTCTCCACGTATCTCCAGACAGTGCTTGGGGTGAAGTCCAGGTGCCGCGACCCCGAGACAGAGATGCCGCCATCGATGGGCCCCGGAGAGCCGCTAATGGTGCCCCAGCAGTCTGCCGGGGAAGGAGCCCCCGAGTCCGAGTAATCGTCGTTGATCTCAAGTATGCCAAGATCTTGCATCGCTTCCCTGTCGGACCGGCTGCTGTCAAGACCCTCACCGCGACCCCACAACCGGAGGAGACCTCGTCGTTCCTCCTGGCGTATCGGAAACTCGTCCACAAATTTGACTTTCTCGGCATCCAAATAGCGCCTCACCAGGCTCTCGATAGACCGCCACTTGAGCAGCAAGGCCGCTAACGTCGTGTGGTTGAGCGGAATCGTGGGCACGCCTGGCCGAACGTGAGGCCCAGGCTCAACCTCCATCTCGTCTTCCATATTTCGAGCAATGTTCCGAGCCTCCATAGTACCTATAGGCGCCTGGGTTACCGCCATCGTCTCTCCAGGTGATGAGGAGTAGTTATCGTCAGCCATAGGATTAGGGGAATCGGGCGATGCCCCGCGGTCATCGTCCATCCGCATCATCTGCTGCGGCTGGATTTCGAGTGAAGGCGCAACACGCTTCATAGCGTGCTCCATATTGCTCATGCGCTGGTTGAAGTTATTGAACTCGTGCTTCAAGAACATGAGGGTGTCCAAGATATCGGCTGCAACTTTGTCTTGCCTGAATCTTGCATCAGCAAGCAAGAAACGCTTCCTCTGAGGGGGGCAATACATACTGCTTGGGAACGGCCTCTCGATACTTGCATTCGACCTTCTTCTCTTTGCAACTCTTGCACGGTTTCAGCTCGTCGCATTTTGCCTTGAGCTGCCGGCAACTGTCACAGGCCTGGATTTTGTGGTTAGATATGTGTGGTCCTCGCGGGGGTCTCCCGTCGTTGGAGGGTCGTACCTGTGAGGCCCTCTGGGCTTTCCGTTTCCCCTGGGCGGATGTGATATGGATCGGATATGGGAGCTCGCCATGGGGGTTTCCGTACGACTGCCCGTAGTCGTAACTCGGGGCGTGCGGTAGGGGTGTCTGCGGTGGGTAGCTTGGCTGGCGGTACATGTGCGGCGGCGGCGGGCCACTGTCGAAGCTCATGTGCCGCTTGTCGTCGCCATAGCCTTGGGGAGGGATGGCGGAGTGCGGCGTGCCCGGCGTCATGGCGTCTGGGCCGTTCCCGGTCGACTGTGGGCGGCGCAACTGCGGAAGGGTGTCCTCTCCGGGATCCGGCTTGACCAGCGGCTCCCTGGGAGGATATCCAGGGAAAGTCGGGTGGGCGGGAGAGTGCGGAGGTTGCCTGTGTTCCTGCATTGGGGGATATCTGTCGGGCTCATGGTGCCGCCGATCATCGACCGGTGGTTGCTGTTGCTGCTGCTGCGAGTGCTGCTGCGGATGGGGAGGCGCTGGCGGCGGAGGGTGAGGATGTTGATGCGGGTGAGGAGGAGGATGGTGAGAATCCCCAGGGCCGCCGGCGGGTCGAGAGTAGGGATGTGGTGAGGGCTGCGAGTACTGCGTCGATGAAGGGGGGTGATGAGGCAGGTGGGAGTTGGTGGGCGAGGGAGTGGGATGAAGTAGGGACACACCGTGGTGCGCTCCGCCTGCTGACCATGACGGCCCAGTCGACAGACGGGGTCGTTTGGTGTCAGGCGGCCCTGGGTCCATGCTGGGGGATTTATATACGCGAGTACATAAATACCATAAACACCAGCGAACGAGGAGGGAGCGGGCCAGGCGCGAGCTCCGGCAGGTAGGTAGGCAGCTACTGCTAACCTAACGGGAGGCGGCAGTGGCAGGAAAGGCTACGGCAACAGGAGCAGCAGCAGAGGAGCACGAGCAAGCAGCATTGGCCCTCATGGACAGCATGGACAGCACCGTGGCAGCACCATGGACCATGGAGCAGCAGCGGGGAGCGCGATACCTGTCTCAGCGACGGCCGGGAGCTGGCAAGGAACGACCTGGAGACCTGGGCCTCCTGTGTCCTGTGCGATCAAGATGGGATACGCGCACGACAGGAGGCGAGCTCAGAGGGATGGCGGAGTCATGAGCGGGCTCGTTGGATGGGAGCTTATTGGCCGTGAGAGGGCATGGAGGGGAATCCGGCAGAAACAAGCTGCCAGCGCCGAAAAAACCCCGGACGTTCGCTACTGCTGCTGTTGCGGTTGCGTAGCCGTTTCCGCCTCACCTGGCTCGTGCTGGGTGTGGTGCCGGCCGGCCGACTGGGAGCTTGGGAACCTTGGGAGCCTCAACCAAACAGGAGCACGGGTTGGGCAGCAACGGGGGAGACGGGGGCCACCGCTCGGCTGCTTGCTTGATGGCTTGCGTCCGGGTTGTTCGCTTGCTTGCGTCGTGATCTGCTTGGGTCTTGGGGTCTTGGGTCTGTCTGGGGTGGTGGACCGGATGGATGGGCGAGTGAGCGGGCGGGGACTGGAGGTTGAGAAAAAAAAAGTCAGAGCAGATCTAACCTAGCTCGATGCCGCCGCTGGTGCTGGTGCTGCTGCTGGTTGTTGCGCTTGTACTGAGGTACAGGCACACCACGCACGCACCACTGGGCTGGCTCGGCAGAACCCAGCCGTGTGGTCTCTCGCGGCAACAAACGGCGTCTGCAGCAGCTGTTTCTGGCCGTGGCTTGCTAGGTACCGGACGCTCGACGCTGCTGCTTCCGTTTCGGCTGCCTGGGCTGGCAGGGAATGCGTCAACGTCAGAGGAGAGACAGAGGAGAGACAGAGCGGAGGCGGGCGGAGAGGCGGAGACAGCGGAGGGCACCGCGAAAGCGGCGTGTGGACGATGCGACTGGCAACCCCAAAATGACGGTCAATGGGGCGAGAGGTGGGAAGGAGCCGCGTCCCGGACGTGTTTTGGCCAAAACCCTTTGCTTTCCCGGAGAGAAATCCAATTGAGAGGTTCGGGGCGCCAACCTTGGCGAGTCGGGCACGTCTCATCAAGATCCTAGGCCGAGCCAGGATGCTGGAGAGCCAGGGTCAATGGATAATCAGCAGAGGCCAAGAGGCCAGCATGGAAACGGGTGGGCCTCAACCATCTGTCGGGCCGGGGTCACCCCCGCTGCAGCCCTCGAAAGGGTCAAGCGGACTGTACCAGCTTCGCCCGTGCAGATTCTGTCGTGCTGCCTGCGTGCACTGCGGCGTGCGATTGCCTCGTTCCCCTTCTCATGCCCCTCTGGCCCTCTGCGGTGCCTCTCCTGGCCTCTCCCGTGCTGGCTCCTCACACACACACCGCAGAGACGCATTCGCACACCCACACCCGGCCTCCCACACCGTTGCTTGTTTGTCTGCGGGGAAACCTGGACGAGGCGGTGACGGATCCGCAACTGGGGCGGATAAGCAACAGCCAGACACGGGCGATACCATCCCAGCCTACGAGCGCCGGTGAGGGGGAGACCCAGAGATCGGGAGCGTCAGCTGGTAGCGCGAGCTCACCTCACACCAACGTCGCAACGGCTGCCGTGGAGATAATCTCACGACCAATCTACGGCGAGCCAGAAGAAGCTCTAGAAGGCCGGCCACATCCTGGGAAAAGGCACGAGGCGGCGTTGGTGGCGGGGGCCAAGGCACTCCAAGGAAAGGGCGACTGGGAGATGGGCGGAATGCGGGATTAGCGCGCGGCGCGACAACACCGATTCGATTCGGCAGAGCCCCCGACAAGGACCTCGACCCAGGACCCAGGAGCGCGAGAACTGGCTGGCTGGCTGGCTGGACGGCGGGAGGGCTGGGCTGGGCTGCCCGGCTACCTGCCTCACGTACTTGCAGCAGATAGTGCAGTACGGGATGCCGCCGACAGAACTCGCAAGCCTGTGTGTGCTCTGCATGCTGCGTGGCAGCAGAGCACCCACGGGCAGCTGCAAACCGGCGCTGTGGAGCCGTCGAGTGCAGACAGCGCGTGGTCTGGCTGCTCCGGGCTGGGCAACTGCCAAGGTGGGGTGGTCCCCACACGTGCCTAGCTTCGTCGTCAGGTCGCACGGTTGCACACTCCAGCTCTGGGGCAGCTCTGAAGAGGGGAAGGAGCTCACTCCCATCACAGCTTCCCTGCCCGCCCTTTGTGCAGGGGTCTGCCCGTCTGCCCGCACTGTACATTGGGCACCCGAATGGCCGAAGAACGTGTCGTGTACGGGCTGCGAAGTACCGTGTGGTAGCACCGATATCGTCCTCTCGGGTTGGGGCGAGCGCTATCCCTCTTCCTCTCGCCATCCATCCCAGTCCCCAAGATGCATTCGGGCATGCTAAGGAAACAATAGCTCGGCGCTTGGTGGCCCGACATTGGGTTGTCGGTTACTAGCTCAGCTAGATGATGGTGGAGGGTCCCGTCGCCCACCGACCGCAACATGGGACCCTCCTCAACAGATAATTAGAGGACTAAATGCCACGCTATGCAACGCTCGGGTCGAGTCGCTTCAGGTACCCCTCAGCTGCTATTCCAGGCAGATGTCGATCCACCAGAGTCCCATTGCGATGGAGCATGGCAAAGCAACGGAGAACGGTTTCACCGTGCGGAGAGGCTGGTCGTGGCTAGGCGGGCGCGTCCGGGGTTAGAGACAAGGTGCTGGGATCTTGGGATGAGCACGGCTCTCGGCCACCCAGGTCTGCACCCAGGTCTTCGGAGATGCTGGGGGGACTGGAAAAGAGAACGCACGATGCGGGTTTTCTATTGGCGGCTACGCAAGTGTGGTTGTTTCTGCAGAGCGGAGGAAGGCACGAAGGCAATCCAGACCCTCCAACCACTGCGGCTGCTCCAGGCCCGCCACCACGCAAACAAACCGCAACCTTGGAAGATGAGAATCATGACTCTCCTGGCGCCAGTCTCGAAAGTTCCCTCTGTGCGGAGTGGTATCTCGTAATTCGACTTCAGCTGCTTCACCTGCGAACACCCACTTGCCTCCCAATCACCAGTCGAATCCAGGATCGTTGCAAAATTGCGTGCGCTCTTTTCGCTCCTGTCCCAAATCGGGACTAAGCGGCCAGTCAGCGTCAAAGCCCGCTCCTAACCGCAAGCGGGAAGGCGGGCTGTTGACCACGCTTCTCCGATACCACAGCCTCGGAACCTCGAGGGTTTCGCAGTCGCCCGCCCCCCGTTCCCCCACCGACAAAACGAACTCCATTACCTCCATTCCCTCCCTGACGACGGCTGCTTCTGCGATTCTGCGAGCCAATGACACTATTTTGCAAGCCAGTACGTAAGTCGGCATCAACCAGATACGCACTCCGTATGTTATACGCCACCAAAAAGAAAGTGTCGTAATCAGCACAGCGGGCAAACTTCCCATCTGGTGTCTCACGTCGAAAAGGGCCCTGTCTCCGTCCCGGGTCTCGGCAAGTGGTGCGTGCTCTCGCACTGGACAGGCCAGCCAATTCGCCTCTCGGCAGGCTACCGAGGGGATGTGGCCGATGGACGCAAACACCTGCTGCCACCCGGACAATTTCACACAATCAGCCAACCAGCGCTGCAGAACGCCAACCCGACACAGCGCAGGTTCTCGCAACAAAACTTAACAAGCGTGTGTCTTCCAGAAACAAAGAGGCGCCGCCTCCCGAGGGCCTCCAATTACAGTCCCGGACCCCGATGTCATCATCGCAGTTGCCAACTCTCCGTCTCGGGAGGATTATTGACGTCTGAGCACTCGGCCACCACACCCTTACGAGTAAGGGTAATCAAATATTATGAGGCATCCTGCGACAGGGGATTCGGGCAATGGTTCAAGAACCGTAAAGGGGGCTGCAGTGGCGTCTTCATTAGCACCCAATCAACGGACCGAGCGCAGTCCCAAGCACTTGGATTCGAAGACAAGGGAGGCCCGAGGGCATGGGCATCCCATCCTTACACGACGCTACGGGGGCCGTCACTGATCTTGCTGCCAACATCCATCCCAATCACGGCCTCTCAATCAACCTCTTCCAGCAAACGGTCTCCGCTCGTATCCCGATCAATTGGCACCGCCTAGCTCGAGTCAGACTGTCACTAGAATGCCTTAGGTTCCGCAGTGGCGGCTTCTAGAAGCCAGATCGGATCGCAGGCGGCGAAGTTTCGCCCGCGCCGCGTTTTGTGCCTCAAGCGGTGATGGCGCGTCGCGCTTCAAAAAAAAAAAACGGGGGGGGTCGTGGCGGGGGGCAGCTGAGTGATGCCACAGCAAACAGCACCTGTTGTTTCCGAGCCGGGGGTGAACAGGGGATTTAGGGAGGTCGACGACGCGCTGGTGTCACATTCGGAGCTCCTCACTGGCGACGTCGGTGGCCGTTCATGCCTCCAGCCCACAATGACGTCTTGGCGCAGTTTGGGCCTCTGTCGGTTGTGACAGAAACTGGCCATCTCCTCTCGGACGCCTTGATGTGATACCCCTGGCGACAAGGTTTCTCCGTGTCTTCCAGCAACGAGATAAGAGCTTTCCCAAGGCACCCATGATGGAATGAAGACGTGACGCGGCACAAAAGTCAGCACAGACTCCGACACAGTGACTCCTATACGCAATATCTTGAATCATGTGCCGCGCCCGGCAGTGCCAGATGGCCAAAAGTGATGCGAACCGTGTCCTCGGCGATGCTATTTCTCAAGAGCTAAGTTACCAGCGGGATTGTGGTGGGAGGGAAAAGAAGCAAATTCCACTCCAAGTGCAACCACGAAAATGATTGGCAGTCTTGGCTGACTCGTTCCCAGTTCCAAATCTCCAAATCTGGCAAGCCGACATCCCCCCGTCGTCCCCAAAGTTTGTCCGCCGTGGGAACTCAAGATATGGCTGGCACTAATGATGGTTGAGACCCGAATTACGTGCTTCTACAGGGCGAATTGGGCCGCATTGCGCCGGTTTTACGAGGGGCCCTCGGCAAACTGGAGCACTGGGTTTCATGGGGAGAGCGAACCCTGACCAGATGTCAAGAAACCCAAGGGATCGAATTTCCCCGCATCGGAGAAGAGAAGGTGCAGATCGCCATTCTCAGCGCGGACATCTCCTGATGCCGCCGTGGAATGCGGAAATTCAGATGCGCCACAGATTGTGACGGGTCCAATCTGGCGGTCTGATGGGCCATCAGTTCCACGCCCTCGGAGCCTCTTTCCTGATAAGAGTGTTGATCTGGAAGCAGTTGCTGTGAAGGGCTGTCCGACCCGTATGCTTGCGCGCGCACGCTACACCGACATGGCGGGGGTTGGTGGAGAAAAGCACATCAACACTCGAACCACAGAATCCGTTCGCTGGCCGGACATGGCTCCGGGGTGCAATGATTGGTCAGGATTCCCCCCCCCCCTAGCTCGCCCAAGGCGCGAGGTGGTCGGTGCAACCTACTAGGGCTCCGAGGGCTCCCAGGCTCCCAGCAGGCCGGTGATCAGCGCTGCCATTCTCAGTTGATCTCGATGCGGAGATGTATCACCGTTGCGCTCTCGATTACTGACTACCAAGTACCCCTCCCGTCGCACTGCTTCACCTGGAGTGCCTCGCTGAGAAGTCACCGGTGAATGTAACACTGGTGTAGCATGCAGTGGGCCCGCCGTTGGATCATTGCTGTCTGATCCCACACCTCGGTCACCAGACAGGGCGCCTCGCACTGTTTAGGACATGAGTGGCAGGTTGTGATTGCTACCAGAGCAAACATTGGTAACATTGAGACACTGTGACGGGTGTTTTAGGAACCCACGTGCTAGCGTTAGATGCAGCGTTGCTCTACAGAACGAGACAGCGACACGAATACCTTCCATCGCTGGGCCGGCGACGCTTGGTCCCAGAGAGCATGTCCTGTCGTTTCCTGCTCTGTTGGCTGACTGCATCCGTCGCATTCCAAGCGAAGTGTGTCCCATGTTCCAATGGAGTCAAGTATTCCCATCGGCTTCAGCAAAGCAGTCGTAATCCTCTAATCCTGGCGCTTCTCAGCGCCTATTCGCAATCATGGCGCTGTTCCGAGCCTCATCTCATACGCCGCTGGGCCGCATACATGGCCAAGTCAGTTCTCGCGCTTCTCCAGCCAAACGCAACTGTCTTTCCTGGTCAACTTGCGACTCCGAGCACATACATATGCCAGAGTTCCCCGGCGAACACCTTGATGGCCAGGTACCCGACGTTCCATCGAGAGGCCGGTGCCGAGTTCGTGCTGGCGCGTAGAGAGAGCTCCGTGGTAGGCTCTGTTGCCGTTGGGATCCTGCCCTTCCGATGGCAACAATATGTGAGCTCCGAAAGAACCTGCGTTGGAGGTCTCTTCCAACTCAGCAATCGCTGGCGGGCGGACAGATGCTCCAGCAGAGCAATAAACCACCAAGTCGCATCACCCTTTCAAGTCCCTCGCTCCTCGACATACTCCTCATTCGCAACCTTCCTCCTCTTGGGCAACCTCGCGCTCCCCGTCCCCGCCCCCGCCCCCTTCCGGCCCTCTCCTCTCCCTTTCCCTAGCGCCTCCGCCTCTATATCCCCCCCTTCTTCCCCCTCTCCTTCAGTAAACACCAAATCCCCCCTCGCCCCAATGCCCTCCCTCCCCGCCTCCTCGATCAAAATCCCAAACGCCAGCAGCGCCGTCTCGTCCATGCTCCGCTCGTCGATCGTCCGCGACCGCGCAAACGCCTGCGGGCCGAGGCGCTGCGCCATCGCCTCGTAGAAGTGGCTGGCGTAGCTGTGCATGCTCTTGACGAGCGCGCTCGGCGGGAGGGCTGATGACGTGGAGGGTCCTGTGGTGGAGGGGAGGGCTTCGTGCGCCCAGTAGAAGTCGTCTTCTTGGTAGCGGATGGGGGCGTGTCGGTGCCGGAAGAGGACGTCTTCGGGTGCCAGGCGGTTGTCGCGGGCGGAGTGGATTGTGGTTGGGGGGGTTGTGGTTGCTTGGGGATGGTCTTCGTGGGTGGTTACCCGGCCTGGAGGCAGGGGGAGGTTAGTTTTTGTGGAAGGGATGAGGAGGAGGAGAGGGAAGGAAAACAAACCTGCGACGGCATCGTAGACGTTGTAGTAGCGACCGTGATGGCCTATGGCGGGTGATTTCCGCTTGGGCCTGGGCGTGTCGTTGCTGGATGAGGCCATGATGGCTTTGGTTGGTCGGTATGTTGGTAGGTATTTGCTCGTCAACAATTACGCGGCGGGAGGAGTGTGTTGGATCCCATTTCAGGGCGGAAGTGGAGCTTTCCGAGCGGATGGATTTGTAGAATAGGCGCGCATGGAAAGTCAATGCAAGATGCATGCGGAGGTAAAGTTTTGGGCTCAAGTTTGTCTGGAAGAATTAAAGTTTGTGTCTGGCCCCCCCCCCACATTCTGAAGGCGGGGTGTTGCCGGAGTTAACCCCACTCCCCTCCCCCGCAGTGCTGCTGCCTGTCTGCCCCCCCGCCTGCTGTCTTGGGGACATCAAAATTCTACAAAGGGATTTGTGTGTCTCTGAGAATCCCCTCTTTTTGAAGCATACTGTTCGGAGCTCACTAACTGAGTTCTCCTATTTTTATCTATGTATGAATTCGCTTTTGTTTGAGAGATCTACGGGAAATGTCCCTCCGCGTGAGTTTGCGGTGATTCAGACGGAGAAGCTGTTGAAGTCATTTCGCTCCGCCTTGCGCTTCCGCTTCGATGGCGGCGAGCGCCCGGCAAGGCCGGCCGTCCGCACCAGACTCAATGCGGTAGCAGCAGCGGGTCCGTCGAACTCGAGTCTGCCGGCTGGACCGGACGCGCCGTCGATCTGGGCCCATCAAGCTGGAGTTACGGCTTTGGCACTTGAGAGATTCGACGGGAGAATGTGAGAGCCAAGGAGACAAAACTCATCTCATATTCTCGGCCAGCTGACCCCTATCTAGACTTGTTTCTGGTGGTGCCGATGCTACCATCAAGCTATGGGACCTCGAGCAGTGTGGGAACCCGACTCGGCCTCACACGTATCAGACCGTGGCATCCATTCCTCGGGCCGAGATCCCCCCTTCCGGCACCCAGCCCAGCGCCGCTGCCGGTCACCGCTTCGGCGTCACTCACTTGTCCTTCTATCCGTTTGACAGCGAAGCTTTCCTGTCCTCCTCGTTTGACCAGACCCTGAAACTGTGGTCCACGAGATCTGCGCGTGTATCTGGCTCGTTCAACCTCGGCGCAAAGGTCTACACTCACGCCATCTCGCCCATCGCTTCCCATCTGCTCGTTGCCTGTGGGACACAACACACCGCAGTCCGCCTGGTTGATCTGCGCTCTGCAGCAGCGGTACAGTCTCTCGCGTCTCCTGGTCAGATTGGCGGCACGGCCGGGGCAACGCTGGCCGTTGCCTGGTCACCCTTACACGAGCACGTCCTCGCCAGCGGCGCCGTCGACGGAGCCGTGCGCATCTGGGATGTCAGGAAATCAAGCGGGCTCGTTGGTCTTCTGGACCAGGAAGACAGCCTGGGCATCCTGCACCCTGGCAGAACACCAGCATCGGACAGCCCCGTTGGCGCAGGCGCAGAATCCGAGGGGCTGCCGGGCAGGGGCATCCGCATGTCAGCCAAGGCTCACACCGGCCCGGTGAACGGACTTGCTTGGACCGACGACGGATCCTACATCGTGTCTGCAGGTCACGATCGGCGAATCCGCGTTTGGGATGCTGCCACGGGAGCCAACACACTGGCCAATTTTGGCCCAACCATCCGAAACAGCCAAATCGGGAGCTTGACAATGTTTGTATCACCGACAGGCCTCACCCAGCACAAGAGAGAATTGCTGTTCTTCCCAAACGAGAGCGAGATCTTGGTCATGGATCTACACGACGGAACTATTGTTACCCGCCTGCGCGGCATGGGGCCTAGCATAGCAGCGGTAGCAGCGCAGAGAGGGGAGCGGACAGTCAGGAACCGGCTCACAAGCATTGTCTGGAGAGGGGCTGGTGGCGGCGGCAGCTCAAGCGGGCCCGTCATGGGCGGCACCAATGCTCCGGGTGGCGTCTACAGCGGACACCTCGATGGGCAGATCCGTGCATGGATGCCGCAGCTCGAAGGCCTGGACGACGAGGATGAAGACACCACCACGGACGAAATATCTGGAGCGCGGGCAAAGAAACGCAAGGCACTCGACGATGCCTTCCTGAGCCTGATGGGCAGGCAGATCACATTCAGCTAGCAAGAAGATGGTCCTTCAAGGAAGATCAGGAAACGTTCTAGAGTACGGAGGCTCGGCAAAAGAAAGGGTCCCTCTTCTCCGTGCGAAACACGTTGTCGAATCCTCACACAGTTATACACCGGAACAGAAAGTCCTAGGTTTACCACAGACCTTGACGGCATTTTAAAGGGCCTTTTCGGAACGCAGGATGGCATTTCAAAATTGGAGGAAGGCCTTTTGAGAATGCAGTTGGGCCCTTTCGGAATGGGAGATAGCCTGCGATAGCCAAAACCAAGGTGGTCTTAGCAGTAAGAAAACATCTTTCGCACTGGGTGAGGGGACCCTTTATTTTGGCCCGAGCCTTTGTACATCCGGCATGTCTTGTCTCGGAAGCGCGCCAAGTCTCAGCCCAGCGAAACACTGTGCGCCACGCGACGCGATGCGGTAGTCTTGTCAAGAAAGAAGAATCCTCCCACAGCAGCAGCAGCCAAAGAAAGGCTGTAAGATCCTGTAAGACCACCCGCTAATCTCATGTTGTGGAGGTGGGGAGCGCCGCCCTTCCTCATCAGCAAATTGCAAAAGTACACCACAGACGGAACAGCACTCATTACAAATGTACTAACACCGCACACAGACACACACGCTCCTGCAGAAAGCAGGGCAGGGAGCTTCTGGAAACGCCTCTCAGGAATGTGGTCTGATGTTATGTGCGCCTCCCGAGAGCTGAGGAGGGGAGAGGTTCATTCTGCGAGGGGGATTGTGGAGGCGGCCGCTGGGGAGGCAGGAGATTGCCTTACGGAGCGCCACACGCGTGCTGGGCCTTGGAAGAGGGGCGCTTGGCGGCCGCCCGGCCAGCCCTGGGGGGTGACGAACTGCACACACCATCTGGTTGAAAAGAGGTGATCAGTAGTACAGACTGCTTTAGGAGACAGGCTGCTTTGGGAATACTCTTCGTGACCTAGTGAAGGTGTGAGGGGGTACAGAGAAGGGAAATGGGGAGGGAGGGTTTGACCGTGGTACCACAAGACACACAAAACCATGCAGCGTGGGGAACTTTGAACCTAGCCAACCATCAAGACTTGGGAAAATGGGCGTTTTCTAGAACCAACTAGAAACAATGGTGATCCGAGCAAATGGTTCGATTCTCTCCCAGCTCGGGATACGGAGCATACACCATAGTATTAATCTCCGACCTCTCTTGACCGACGTTCTCGCTTCACTTTGCCCCGAGTCGTCCGAGAAGAAATCAAGGATACCAGTGCGGTACGGTGTGACGAAGCACGGCCGGGGATTCAATTTTGGTATTCCTTTTTTGGGGGAGGTTGTGGACGGTCTACCAACGACAACAGCGTATTGTTACCGACAGAGTGGTTGCAATTTCGAGGTGCATTGCCCCCCAAGGGGTCGAAGCGTGGCACCGTCGTAGTCGGCGAAGTGGGAGGGCTGGGCGAGCGGGTAGTCTGGTTTAGGAAGAGAGATGACTATTGGCGAGAATATTGAATTGAATTGGATTCGATTCGATATTTGTATGCGACGCGATGCCGCAATGTAACGTAGGTAAGCAAGGTAGTGCCACGCGACACGATGCAGTGTAGTTGCAGTATTGTATCTTGCTGCGTTTCAGATTCGGGTGTGGGTTGGTTTCCACGTTCAACTTACTTTGGCTATTGGTTTGCATCTTTGGGTTGGCTATTGCCGGCGCAATAGTACGAATGGGTGGGTGTTTGTGTGGGGGTTTACCCCAAGCCAGCATGATGGCGTGGCTGGTGTGTGTGTCTCGGTCATTTCTTCGGCATTCTCAACTTGGAAGACAGGCAGATATGTCTCTCATCGGCACCGACAGGATGGACAAAGGGACGATGTGTCTCGGTTGTTCTGTCGGCTGGCGACGTTGACATCAAGGTTGAAAAGCGAATGCGATAGAGCAACGTCTCATTCGTTATCTTGGTGGTTTGAGGCCATATGTGTCAGTGGTGAGTTGAAGTGGTTGAAGCACACAAGCCAAAGACATATTTATCTTTTCATCTCACCGCTGCAGTCACTGGTCACAGGCAAGTCTTATGCCCAAATAAGTAGGAGATAACTGTGTTATTCTCCAACTATCTCACCAGCTAACTATCTCATGTTGTACAGGTATTTCCCGTCCCAACTAGGGGCGTCATTATCATATCAGTGTGTTCCGTAGTGTCTGGTATCTCAGATTTGTGAACAAAGGAGAGGCTAAGAAATTTACAACCCCCGGAAAGTCTCCTGGTCGGTCCTGACGCTGTTGCGCCTCTCGCGCTGGTGCGTGTGGTCGTCATGCTCGACGAGGGGATCACCAATATGCTGGCGAAGGACCGAAGGCGGTACCTGCGCTGCGTCTGTGGGATCCCGGTGTCCAACATGGCCTACGCCTGCTCCAGTTGATGATCTGTGGGTTGCGTGTTAGAGACTGCGAGTTGCGGGGACATGTCGCCATCTTTACTTACTTACTGGTAAGTCTTGTTGGGTCCCATGGTCTTGCTGCCGTCCATGTCGGAGTCGACGCGGGGGTCGACCTTGTTCAGCATGTCTGACTTGTGAGGGCCAGCAGTGTTGGCGGCAGGGCCGGGGCCGGTGCCGATGGCGCCGCGACCGTCGCGGTCGGAGTCGACGCGGGGATCGGCAGCGTTGGCCATGCGGGAGCTGTGAGGACCGTGAGTGCCAGCGGGGTCCCCGTGGGTACCGGTCATGCCAGTCATGCCGGAGCCGGCGTGTGTGCCGTGGGTGTTATGGGTGCTGCTGCTGAGGCCACCGGTCATGCCACCGGCATTGTAGCCCGAGTTGTTACCGAGGGTGTTGGAGCCGTCGCGGTCAGAGTCGACACGGGGGTCGGCAGCGTTGGCGAGGCGCGAGCTGTGAGGGCCGTGGACACCCTCGGCGGTGCCGCTGTGGGTGTTATGGGTGCCGGCAGAGCCAAGGACGCCGCCGGTTCCGGACGAGCCGAAGTTGTTGTGTGTGCCGGACGAGCCGAGGGGGTTGCTGTGGCCGGTTGTCCCGGTGGAGGAGAAGGGGTTGGAGCTGCCCATCTCGCCGTGGCCGGCAGTGCGGCCAACGGTATTGGAGCCGTCACGGTCCGAGTCGACGCGGGGGTCGGCGGCGTTGGCTACACGAGAGCTGTGAGGCCCGTGGACGCCCTCAGCAGCGCCGCTGTGGGTGTTGTGAGTGCCTGTGGTGTGGGTGCCGGTGTGGGTGGTGGACTTGGAATCGCTGTGCATAGCCTCCTTGATCTTGTTGACAATGCCCGACATGTTGGGTGGTTGTGTTTGTTGTTGTGGTTTGGTTGGAAGTGGTTGGTGTTTGAGTGTGAGTTGTTTGATGTTATTCTTGGTGTGAGAATGGTTGACTGAATGTCTGATGAGGAATATTTTTGTTGTCATGTTGCAGCAGGCGAAGGCCGTACTTATACCCTCTCTCTGCCATCTCAGAAGGCGCTGCAAGGCGGGGAGACAATGCCATCATCGCCCATCGCAAACAGCCTTTTCGTCCTGTGTGACGTTGGGACCTGCGTCTTGCTCGACAGGCGTGGAGCCGGGCGGCTCTTTCCTCGCGGCATTACCTCAGTGTAGTCGTCATAGCCCCGCAGAACAATGAAAAGCCGTCCGCTCCCATGGCCTGCCAAGCACCGCTCCCCAAGTTTGGAGTTGCTGCAAACGGCACGTGTATCCGCCCAGTCGGTGTTGGCCAATGGCGCCGTTCGGACTGACACGCAGCCAGAAAATGCGCGGTGGATCGCCAGCATTGCTGGGTTTTACCTTCCCCACTTTGCGCCTTGCCTCCCAACGTCATCCCGGCGGGATCTGTGGCTGGTGACGTTTTCTGAGGAGGTTTCGGCCAAGAACTGCCGCACAGCCCCGGGATCAGCCACAGACAGGTACAGACGACTTGTTACATGGATAATTGCCGTTCAATGGCAAGTACAGAAGTACCTTAGTAGTGGGTAAATGGCGCACTGGCAAGTTCTTGCCCAACACAACGGCTCAACGCGCCTGCCTCTGCAGGCTCAGGCACCTTCATGACCGCATACCAAATTTCTTGCACCTACTTCAGGAGAATCAACACCGCGGATTCCCCCTGAGCAGCTTCTAAAAGACATTTCTAGAAGACACCAGCCCACTACATTCACACAATATGCGTGGAGGGGTTGCCAGTTCACACCCGGAACGGAAAAGCGGCTCAACGCGGGCGTCATCTGCAGCTTCCCCGGCCCCCTGGCCGTTCCGATCTTCGATTACCCCACACTTTTGCCGTTCAAAGCTTGGCAGTAACAACGTCATTGCTCCACTTCAAACATACCAAACATCAGCCGCAGCTCTGGGCAGGTGAGCAGGCAGGAAGCAGGCAGCTCGGTACCTAACCGCGAATGACGCCAGGTCGACTAGCTTCCTTGCCTGCTTGCATTCTCTCCCATGCTCTGTCACGAGACTAATTTCGGGAGCGACTCTAACTTGTGATTTGAAGTTTCATGACACACCAACTTCCAATCACGGCTTCCTCTTCTACTCTTGCTAATGCCGAGCTTGGTTGAGCTACACGGGTACCACCTCAGCCCGCTGTCTTTCCCGATGGTCTCACGATCTCACCCGCCTCAGAGCAGAGCCGCTGCGAGCCGCGGTCTCGGGCTCAATCAAGCATTCGCATCCGCATCCAAACCCACTGTATTCCATTCGAACATGTCAACCTCAAGCACTGGCTCCACGTGGCATCACATCTTGACTCCGCAATTCCCAAAGCATCATGTCACAGCTTGCACTCGAAATTATTACGGAAAATATCCATGCAAAAGTTATTTTTTTTCTTAACCATTATTGACCAATTGTAGGCATTACCTATTCTCCTGCCATGCGCCAACCTAGCTACTACCCTTCCATCGCAATGGGATCGGGCCCGCCCTTCCCAGTCTTTCCTCTCAGCAACACTGATGAAGCAGACCATCCGAAATAAAAAGTCCAAAGCATATTACGCATCGGCCGCTATCCCAGCCGCCGAAGAAATGCAACGAGAGAGAAAAAGGGTATCATGGGGTATGGGTATTTGGTCGTTCACTTGAAGTCGAAGCGGTCGAGTGAGATTCATTTGTCGTTAGTGACGACAATGATTAACGCTCTCCGATTAGACGCGCGAGCGATACCAGCGTCTGCGGCGGTGCACAGTTCCGGCCGGGACGGTGGTGTGATGGGTTCTGGTGTGTTTGCGGACCCAGTAGACGCCGAGGATGGCGCTGACGAGCCAGAGAATGGCGCTGAGGAAGGCAAATGCGATGTTGGCTTTCCATTGCGAGCAGGTGTTGTTGTCGTTGATGGTGATGCCGTCCCAGTTGAAGATGTTTCCACAGCCGCCGTCGAGCCAGCTGACCAGGAGGCCGAAGACGACGAACCACATCACGCTGATGAAGAAGTCGGCTGGCCAGTGGATGAAGGACGAGCTGAAGGGGATGAGCCAGATGATGGCGAAGATGATGGACAGGCCAGCCACCACTTCGGTGTAGATGAAGCGGCCCAAACTCCACGACGATGCACCCTTCTGCGAGGCAAGGTACACGCCCGTCAAGCCGGCGACGATGGCCGCGAATGCCAACTCGCCGAGGCGGAGGATGATGGAGACCATGTTTGCGAGAACCATATTGGCGGATGATTCGATGCGATGCCCTAGTTGGCTGCTGTGTATGGGACTAAGGTATGGTAGGCGTACGAACTAATGTCCGTCGACGTTTGTGTGGAAGGAGTACAATCGGATGCAGATCTAATTCCCAACAGCAACGAGGAACAGCGACATATATATGTCGAAGACACGGGCACCACTCATTGGCAGTTGACACGCGGACGGCATATCGTCACGCCAATGGCCCCTCGCCAATTTCCTTTTTTTTTTCACCAAACACCTTTTTCAAGATTTGGGCACCGTTGATCACACACCTGACAACTGCGCAGGCGAGGGCCCAACCTGGACAGGCCAGAAAGGGGGGCTGGCAGACGTCACCCCATCTAATAGGCTGTGCGGCACCGAGGTACTCTCCGGTTGGTAGAGCATCAGCCGTGTTTCGCATGCGACGGCCAACGCAACCAAGGTATTCGTAATAAAGCAGGCTCAGTTGTCCCTTTTTCCTTGGCCATTGCTGGCTGGTGGCCTGTGAGTGGCTGGTGGCGGGACATTTGTCGCTTGGGGATGATTTGTTGGCGCTTTGGTCTCGCGAGGTGCATGCGACTGCGGGATGATGTCACTGTGGCGTTTCCCCCGCGACTATGCCCTGGATAGCGCCGGGGTGTGGAAGCTTGACCGTTATTTTTCTTCAACTTGTGGGAATGACTTGACTCCGCCCGGGATGCCCCACGTGTTGCTGTCGATCAAAGGAAATAACGGCTGGATGGAGACAGAGAAGGTTTCTTTTGGTTCCTTTCAGAAGAGACGTTGTGGGGGAAGGGCGTGGTTGACATATGCTTCCGTGCGGGTTGTGGGGTTGGCAAACGGCCGTGCAGGCGGCCTCCTTGGGCGGAGAGATTTCCGTTCATGCTCTGCCGCGAATATTTTGACACGAGCATGTGGCGGAAAGGGACTTTTGCTGTGATATCCTTATCCGTAGGTAATCTGGTAAGCAGGCTTCCTCCTGGAAGGCGTAAATTTACGCTCATCTTGCCAGTGGATGCAGTTAATTTTGTTTCTCTTTGAGGTTCTCCAGATGGCCATGGATCTGGAGATACCAGGAGATGATCAGATATCCTTGCCGAGACAAATTTACACTTGGAGAGGAGTTGAAGGCTCTGTGAACATGCTCGATAGGTATCCTGGTATTGTCCCCGAGTCGAAGCAAGTTTGCGCCAAACGTCCATCCGTGCCATCTCCGAGACAGCCCCTGGCCTTGAGTGGCTTCGGCCACATTGCGGTTGAGGGCCTTGAAAGTACAGACACAAAACATTCTCGACAGACATAGTAGAGACAAAACTTCTTTCTGTGATGCAAGTTCAATGGCTGAGACTACAGAGGCTTGGGCCAAAAGAAAGGGGGTCCTTTATCCCCATGCGAAAATGCGTTCTTGGAATCCTCACACAGTCCTGCTCGTGGAACGGTATGGCCTAGGCGTGTGACATTACAGGCCTTTTTGCTGTTGATGTTTTCGTTGCAGCCCTATCGAATACTTCACTATTATCTTTCTTCCGCCCCCTAAACCATCAATACGATACAACCTGGAACCTATGACCATTCTCATACTTCAGGTATTACCACCCTCCTCTATCCCCTCACAAATCCGCCATGCTACCCTCAAGTCAACATCGTCACATGGACATCAAAGACATTATTCCTCCACCCTCCACTCTCATTCTCCCGTATCCTCTGCGCCGCTTGCGTGGCCTCCTCGTTCCACAACTTAACAACACTGCCCGGGGCATACACCCCCTCAAACACGCCTCGCCCGGGCTCAGTAACTCCGATCCTCGTCTGCACATCCGGATCATCAGGAGGCGTCAGCCGCGCTAGCACAGCCTTGACAAACGTGGTGAGATTATCAGGATCGGCTATTCTCGTCGCGCGAAGCCTCTCACGCGCGTAAAGAAGCTCGCGGTTGGCAAACTTCAAGCTCTCTCCAATGGCAGTGGCGAGCTGCATCTCTATTGTTGAGCGAATGATGGGTTTAAGTAGAGGCTTGAACAGCCAGGCCAGGATACTGAACTTGCTTCTTCGGAGGGTCCAGTTGAGCTTGTGGATGCGGACCTTGACGCTTCGGAGCGAGAGGATCTTGTCCAGTCGGTCCTTGCCAATCTCCATGTCGAGTTGGATATCGATGCCGCGTTCGTCAAGAGCAAAGGATGCGATGCCTTCATCTGCCAGACGGAGAAGTCCTGAGTGCGCACGCATCCAGAAGCCGACCTCTTCTGCTCGGACAGAGAACCCGTCGATGTTGACGCGGACGAGGCTCTTGATTGCGGAGGCGGTGCGGAATCTGGCCTTGCGGATTTCAAGGTCGTTGTACGTCTCGACCCGCAGTTTGTAAGGGAGGAATGAGGAGTGGTTGACAGTGATGCCGGGCTCCAGAATGAGGTTTTCAAGTAAGAGGTCGGCCTGTGGCGTGGATATCTCGAGCCTGGGAATCGGGATATAGGAGACCGCCTGAACCAACAAGGGGACGAAAACATTGAGCGAGTCCTGGACCAGATCTGTATTGGCGTAGTGGTTTGCAGGTGACAGAATCTTCCCAATGGTGGTCACCGTTTTGATGAGTTTTGCGACGTCTTGATCCTTCAGAACGGCGTTAAAGGTAGATCGTAGCTGCGTCAAGAGTCCATCCACGTCCTCCCTCAAAGAGCCCGAAGAGCCGTCGGCCAGCTTGCGAGACTTGTCCTGCAAATCTTGAAAGCGTTCTTCGGCGTGGTCAAAGAATGAGGGATCCGTAAACATCTCCTGAGTTGCGTTCCCCAACTCGGTAATCAGCTTCTCAAACTCGGGGTCGTTCTGACTGTGGTCCATGACCCGCTTAAACCGTTTCTCTAACTCCTCCCACTCATGATCATCGCCAAATGACTTGATCAGCAGCCAGAGGTTATGCACGGCTTTGTCCATTGCGGGGTTGGAATTGACATCGTTTTCGACGTCTGCCACTACACCACCGATGCGCGAATAGACCATAGCGTACCGTTTCAGCAGAAGGGACACGGTGGAAACGGAATCTGAGTAATCTCGTCGTTGACGAAGCTTGGTGACCGCTTGCTTCAGCCGCTCGAGCATGGTGTCCTTCTCGACACCCTGCAGCTTATCCACGATGCTGCTCTCCGCCTCTGCGACCACCTTCGATGCGCTGGCGCCCAAGACATCAGCCACCTCGGCAGCTTGCTCGGTGACGTCCCCTTTGGTTGGTCGGCCATTGGACTCGTTGCCTGGATTCTTCAGCGCGTCCCGTTCGGCCTGTGATGGCTCAAGGCGTTCGCCTGCCTCCTTCGAGGCCTCTGATAGGGCGAATGCGGTGTCCTTAAAGACTTCCCTACCGACGACGTTGAGATCCGAGAGAAACAAGCGGAAGTCAGAGTTGGTGAGGAGCAGAGAGCCGACCGTCTGGACGCTCTTATACACTGCACCTGCGTTAGTAAAGTGCGCCTAGTTCACCATTCAGGGGCACTAACACGCTGCGGTATCAGCTTGAGATTTCGCCTTGCTCGCTTGCGCGGCAATGTGCTCCATATCAACCGACACCCTGGCCTTGGCGAGACACCAGATAAAGTCCTGGATCTGGTCATGGTTGTTTTTGTGCTGCAGAAGCTCGACGAGCTGTGTTATCGCTTGTTTCGTGTAATGCACGAGGGCGCGGCCAGAGTTGCTGAGATCGGCGTTGTCTGGGTTCAGAATATCGGCCGAAAGCAGAGTGCGGAGGTTGACGATGGCCTGCTCGTTGGAAGGCATGAAGCCCTTTGAGAGCGCGCGGAGCATCTGGTATGTATGCAGCTTCTGGTGCAGCTGCCGCTGCAGCGACGTCTCGTCGTCATAGTGCGAGAGCAGCGGCTCTTCCTCGTCCGACGAACGCGTCCGCGAACCGAAACAAGAGGAAAACATTGTGCTGCACAATCACGATGTCTGTGGTGATGGCCGAGATGTGTCTGTTGCTCGTGCCGGACTGCGTCACGCCCAGAATGCCGTGGCCGTAAAATCGCTTTGCATGCTCTCAATCTGACCTTCTTGCGCTATGAGCACGATGTCGTGGGTGTTTTCGCTCGCAGCTTCCCCCGCGTCCCAAACATGATGACGTCGTTGACACCTTTGTGGCTGCAGGGTGCCCCACCAACTAACAGCGCCCCTGGCCCCTTCCCCAAGCGCCCGGGCCCTCCACCAGCTCGTGTGCCTCCATGCCAGAAACGTTCGAGAACTGTTCCGCCTTCATTTCATCACTCATCGTGATTTCTGCACCACGAGTTCCTCGAGTCATTGACCGGCCTGCTGCCGGCCCGGCCCGACGGAGGACTTCCGGAACCACATTTACTTTTGAAAGTGCATTGCTGCACTGGTGATCCGAATGCGTCATCGGCTCTTGGCCGCTGATGAAGCGAGCTGAGACTTCACACAGCCACTGGACTTCCTCGAGGGCCACGTCAATTGGACTGCTGACCGAACAGCATCGGAGAGCAGCAGCAGTGATTGGCGCAACGGCCTTTCGTCAGGCACGAGTTTCCGGTCATGGATGAAGCGACTCTCAACCACTACTGCCGGGCACTCGTCAGGTACCGCATTTCTTGCATGTTTTTTGCCCCCCTTTTGATGTCGGCGGCCTCTTAAGACCGATCCACATGCCAGCAGAGGGTTTCGCGCGACGAGTGCCGATGTCCCGACAACGACGAGTGGAGCCTACCGCGCCAGCGAGAAGCCGACCTCTTATCCACCCGAAAATGCGGTTCCAGGCACCGCCACACCGAAGTCGCGTTCTTGTGTGACGCTCCGAGCCGTCAGCACGATGTGGCCGAATGCACAAAGGGACAATACAGAAGTAAGCTGCCGGCGCGTCCGGATTCTACATAGAGAACAATATCGATGGAATGCTCTGCTTCCTACGGTGGAGTTTGGTTCATCTGTGAATTCGATCCTTCGTAATCCGTAATCGCTCCCATTAGGTTCTCAGGCCGCAAGGCGAATGTGGCGCCTTGCAAGGTTGATCCCTCCCCATCTGGCCCAAGCTCCTGCGTCACACTCCACAACCAGTGAATTCAGCCAAGCCTTCCCACCCCGCGACGGGACACCCCCAAGGCATCATCGCCGTCGCCACTTGAAAGCAGCGCAGCCTTCTTCTCTTCTCACCCAATTCCCCAGTGCTGTCTGAGAAGCGACTATCCCCACTTGCTATCTCCAGAGCTGTTTTGAAAGATGGATTACAGCGCGCTCAAGCGCAAAGACACGACCAAAGGGCCGCCCTTGCGGATCCTGTCGCTCGGTAAGCCTCACCCGCGCCAAACCCCTCCGCTAGCCGGGCCGGGTCGTCCGCGCCATCGCTGCTTTTTCTTGCTAATCGCGCGACAGATGGAGGAGGCGTCCGAGGCTACTCGATGTTCCTGATCATCCAAGAGATCATGCACCGCACGTTTGTCGAGATCGAGGGTCGAGCACCGCGCCGCCATGAAATTCCCAAGCCCTGCGACCATTTCGACCTGATCGTTGGCACCGGCACCGGCGGCCTCGTCGCCCTGATGCTCGGCCGCCTGCGCCTCGACCTCGAAACTTGCAAAGAGCTGTACGTGAGATTGACACGGATGGTTTTCGAGACGGACAAGACGATTGCCGGCATACCATACCGGTCGACGCTTTTCAAGGCGACAAAACTCGAGGATGCGATCAAGGAGGCCGTCAGAGAACATACGGTTGACGAGCGGGAAGGAAACGATGGGACCCTGGGAGGTAATCCCATGAGCGCTGTTTCTCGGTCAAGCGCGGCGGCCTCGGCAAATCCTAGGAGGCATGCCAGCAACGCGAGTGTCGTCAGTTTCAGTGCGAGGAGTCCCGCCGCGCAGAACGCCCGGCCCGCGTTCTCCTCCCGGGGCGGAAACCCTAATGCACGGCTCTACGATGAGAGGGAATGCAGAACCAAAACGTGAGTTGGTTGACAGCATGTCTCCCATTTTTAGCTGGAGGCTAACGTTAGTGCAGTGCCGTTACAGCTATTTATAAGGGAACGCCAAAGGGCGGAGAGCCGGCGATGTTGCGCTCTTACGACTCGAGGCGAGAACCTGCTCCTGAATTCGACTGCAAGATCTGGGAGGCCGGAAGGGCAACGTGCGCCATTGGCCTTGCGTTCAAGCCGATCCAGATCGGCCAATCTGTGTTCCACGACGATGGCGCGGGTAACTTCAACCCCTCAGTCACAGCACTGAATGAAGCCGTGGTCAACGAATGGCCTGGGCGTGAGGTTGGCGTCTTTCTGAGCGTTGGAACAGGGAAGAGGCCAAAAGGAAGCGATGCAAACTCGGCAATGTGGTATGAGGGTTTCCTAGGCGACTTTGCCGACGCCAGGAGGAAACTGATCGCGAAGATCGAAGGATGCGAGAGGATCCACGAGCTGATGAAGAAGGAGTATCTTGCGAAGCGTGGCGTCAACATTGACAATTATTACCGTTTGAACGTCGAAGTGGGGGTAGGCGAGTTTGGCATGAACGAGTGGCACCGACTGGCCGACATTAGCACGAATACGAGGCGGTATCTGGGAAGGGAGGATGAGGTGAAGATGGTACAGAGTGCCTCGGCGAAGCTGGCCAAGATTCACTTTGCCAAACAGCGATGGCAGCGTGCTGCTAGCTCAGCAGCCTTTCCTGACGTGGTCAAGCCGTCGATGGATTTCTCGATGCCGTTCGCAGCTGAACTGCCAGGCGACATCCCGACCTTCCCCCCCCACCCCAGTACACCACCGCCCCGGCAGTCGTATGAGTCTGGATTAGATTCTCTGCCCGTCCCGGGCGGTACCCCGTCGCCGAGGAGCTCGGGGGAACGTCTTTACGCGACCGGGAACGGTATCCACCATCACTCTCCGCTCCATTCTTCTGCTTCGCCTTCTTCAGCGCCCCCATCCCAGGGTCGTACTTCCAAGCCGTCCTCTGCGGCGGACAGAAGAAGCGAAATTGACCATGACGACATGGACCGCCTCGTGGTGAACGCACCGACGCCGACACAGTACCGGTATGCCTCGGGAGCAGACAAGATCGCGATAGTAGGTCCGGACGATCAGCCGCGTTGGTCCCAGGACCCAATGGCGAACCGGCAGAGCCAACCGACGCACATAGAGCCCCCGCCACTACCGCCAAAGACCCCTCTTCCCGAGCACCAGTCGGGAGCCGGCCATACTCGTCCCCCCCGCGGTCTGCCTTACCCACTCGACGACGAGGCGCCACCGGCGGTCAACCGGGCGAAGAAGCCCAACTACAGCTCGAGGTAGTGTCGTTGACCGGTTCGTGGCATCTAAGCGCTTGAGCTACTGCGCAGAACGACCAGTGGTGGCGGTGACGCGCGGGGAAATCACGCGCCGCAAAAAGGGGATCATCCCACCAAAATGAAACGAGCGACAAATGCCCAAATGATACCTGATCTGGCTCCTTTTCATGAGTTCTCATATTTGCACAGCAGCGCGGGAAGTAAACGCCAAGCGGGGGCTATACAATATATTTGGTGTGGTGTTTGGGGGGGGGGTGTAAATTTGGCTTTTGGATGTTCGACGGGCAATTTTCCCATTCTGTTAGGATACCAACTGTTTTTTTCTTCCAAATTTAGCAGCGTTGGAAGGTACTTGCCCACACGTTAGGCAGTAGGGGGAGGTGGGAGGTGGGCGGAGCCGAAGCCAACGAATGACGACGAGTTCTTCCGTAGCAATCACCTTTTTTGTGTGCTTCCCCCGACGAATGAGGAGTGGTGTGTGTGTCAGGCTTTCTTTCAGCCATCCATCGCTGGTCTGTCATCTCCCCCTCGCCTTCAGCAGCAATCAAGGGCCGGATCGCTGCCAGCTCCCGTTACTGGTCGTTCAGCTGAGGCCGTTCGAGCGCTCTGATGGGCAGACTTGAGTCAAATGCCTCGGGACGGTAAGCCGCATCCGCTCGCCCAGCCCAGCCAGTGTCACGCTCCTCTCCACTGGACCTGATGGAAGGAAAGCAATCTGGAGTCTAGGCCCGTCTGGACCGTCATCCTCAGACCCCAAATTTCCCTCTCAACAGGGCCTTCTCGCCAAAACACCCACTATGGGTTAGTGCGCACCATCTGATCGGACACGTCCCAAACAGTGACCAATCTCTCCCAGAGCACCGGGTCGATATGTGCCTTTTAAGTGGAGCGATTTCGCAACGTCACTCTGCAGTTCCAATAACGTTATTGAGCCCCCAATTTCAGTGCCAAACACAAAGCTTAAAAAACAACTCTAATCCGACCGACCGAGCGAGGAATGCCTTCCGGACGTAGGGGCGGAGGGAGTGATGGACCAGAGCGGGCGAGAGCAGCTCATCAGTGTTGGTTACCGTTGTTGACAGGGAGGGACTCTTTCCCCCTCGCCAAACTTTGCTGAATAGGGCACCGCCTCGGCCCGTTTGATCTTGGTTTGCATGTTGTGCCCTGTCGAGCACCAAGAGCCCGACGGGAGGGGAGATGGGCTGTCTGCTGCTGCTGGCTGTTGTTGCGCGCCGGGCCCTGGTTCCTGCGAATGCGACCACGGCAGGCAAGGGCTTCTTCCTCTCGGGCGCGCGCTTGGATAGTACTTCGTACGTGTACATACCCATCGTGCTCAGCATTGCAGATCGACGCCCGCCCGAGATGCGGGCAATCAGGCGGCGTGCCGTTGCATATCGGAAGTGCAGCTGGGAATCGCCCAGCACACCAAAAAACCATCCATCACACCCCCGCACCGGCGCCGGCAGTCAGCCCCTCGGCCCCAGCCTCGTGCTCCTCCCCTCTGACAGCCCGCCGGTACGCACCCTCGCGCCACGCTCCATTGGCTCGCCAGCAATAGTGCACAAAATGTCGACACCAAGTTGGGTGCTCCGTTCGCGAGGGCTGAACGGGCCCCATGGCTATTTCCTTCGTCACCAGCCGTCACCAGCCGTAACGGCGTCTGGAAGTCACCATAATTATCGCTGCCCGGAGATGCCTCGCTTCGCCTTGCATGCGTCATGTCGTCTGTCACATCCCTGCCCTTTGGACATCTCTTTTTATTTCCCGCGCCGTATAGTAAACCTCTACCACTGTGCGCACGCCGCCCAGGCGAGCGAGCTATCCCCTACTCGCCGGCGGGCCGGTAGGCGGAGCCCCTCCGTCCGTTGTTGGTCTCCTGGCAGCTGCGGGCTGGCTCATTGGACGATACACCCTTGTCGACCTGCATGGCCAGGAACTGTGATCAGAACCTCCCCGCTATCACCCAGTGGCCTGACAGCGCAGACCTTCGAGGTTTTTTGTTTCCACTGTTTCAGCATCTGCCCATGGCGGCGGCTCTTGAAGTGCGGTCTGGAAATCGACCCTGTTCCCGTTTGCGTGAGCCGCTCCGCGCACAATTCCAAGAATGCCCTCCAGAAGGCAAACCAGCTCGTCTGCCTGACTGAAGCTACATATGATGTCGTTGACGTTACGCAACCCAATCGGGACACAACCTTCGAACATCGACGTCGCTCGACGACGAGTCAGTCCGTCGGGTCGGGAGCACGGAAACCTCTCGATAGGACGGGTTCGAGCATCAAGTCCTGCAGCTTGCAGGCACCCATCTCGTCGGGTGCCTTGTCCGCGTTACGTATTTTGCCGTCTCGCGACCGCGTCTTATAGTCCCTAGGCTGCAGATCGTACACCCCCCTCTGCCTGATCGTGAGTCCTGTTTTGCCGTGTGGTGTCACTGGAATATGGTGCCCAGGGTCTGGCTGCCAACTCATCCCTACACTGCTCTGCCGACAACCTTAATTCGATGTCTCAGCTGCCAGTAACTGGTGGGCCAGTCACAGTCGCGGGGGCAGGATTTGGAGTCTGGGCTAGCAGGCACCGCCATCGCCGAGAACTTCGTGACTGTTCGTTTCGCGCAGCAAGGAAAACCGTCGTCGTCGTCCAGTTTGACATGTGGCAGCGAGGTTCCAAAAATACTCGTCTGGTGTGGGCGATGAGGATAAAGCTTGTTGCCTCCCCGTTGTCCGTTGCGATGGTCAGTGATGTTTGCAGATTCGACGCTCATCCCTTTGCCCACTCTGAGTTGTGTCATTCCCACGGTAGCGAGTTGCGGCTGTGGGGGGGAACTTCCTCAGCTTCCGTCTCCCACCCCCATCAAGCGGTAGCTCCCAACTGGCTCCCCTCAGACCATCTGTCAGGCTGGCAAACTTGCCTGCTCGGCATCCAGGTCGCACGCTAGCCCCAACGAGCGCAAATCCGAAGGCTTGCATGCTGAAGCCCGACACCCCTGTCCGGGTTGAGGTCCCAAACAGGACTTCCCTTTATAAGTCAGCCCTACAACCAGACTGACGGTCCCTATTGCGGAGCGAGCGCCCAGAAGACCGAGGAACTCGGCGTACGGTCGAGCTCGTTCATCTTCCCAGAATCGACTATGTCCGAAGCCATGCAGTACCGTTCTCATCGCCCCTCACGTGCTGAGAGGACAACGACTTCGTGTGGGGAGTGTCGGCGGAGGAAACAAAAGGTAGGGGCTTTGTGGCTTCCCTGAGCCATCAACAATCCGCTCAAGATGGCGTGCGTCGAGGGTTATTGCAGATGCTGATGCTCAAGACCGATAGTGCAACCAGGGGCAACCGTGCAGTAACTGCGCAAGACGTTTTCCTCAGCCGCCTTGTGAATACAAGTCGAGCAGCAGGTACCTTTTAACCGAGAGTAACCGGAACCATGGACCCCTTGTTTGCTCACCAGAATTTGCTTGCAGGCCTCCGAGTGCTGTAAAGACTCCAACGCCGCCAAACTTCGAGATTTTTCCACCGTCGCCATCTGGAAGCGTGACCTTCGATACTGGTGGTTCGCGACCGTCCCTCCCATCCAACGCCCCAAGACGGAGTTCCCCTTTGTCATCGGCCTCAAAGCCCTGGGGCGGGTACCACGGTGAAAATGTTAGTATTGGTGAGATTGCAGCCCCCTGGCCTTGTGTCGACGTCTTGAACCAGCCGCCGGGACCAATTTATCCCTCGCCCTATGCTTGGAGTACGACGCAGAGCACTTTGTCCACATATATCCTTGTTTGCGAGGAGGGTTGCACGTCTCATTCCGATGATGTCCATGAAGCGGTCGCAATGCTTCAGGCTTACCGCTCAACGGCAAATCAGCTCAGTCCAGGTCACTGGAGCCCAGAAACAGGCGCGTGGGTCCCGGGACAGTCTTCTACCAACGCTGGCGGCGGGAGATTTTGGTCGACATCAGGCAACCCTCAGGGACTGGTCCATCCGTCGATGTCGCAACCGATGCAGAATTCGGATCTGTTGACGACTTGTATGTCGCCGCTACTTTTCGCCTTCAAAACGTCCCCTCGCTGATCAACCTTTCTGCTCGCAGATGTGAAGCTCATTTCCCAGTTTAAAGCGTCCTTAGACGGCAAACCGGATCCATCAAACCCGTACATCAAATACCACGTTCCATACTGCGTCCAATCTCCGCTGCTGGTGAACGTTGCCATCTACACCGCAGCCTGCTTCCTCAGCGACACGGGGCACATTGACACGACCGTGGCGATGGCTCATAAGGGTCATGCCATTCAGATGCTGAACGAACATATCCAGTCGACGTCAATACCAACTGACGAAGGGATAACAGGCGTGGTCCAACTCATAGTGGACGAGTGGTACTGGGGAGATCCAAACCACCTCCAGACACATCTTCGTGGTCTGCGGGAAATGATTAAGCTGAGGGGTGGCTTTCGAACTTTAGGGCTTCATGGATTGATCAGCAAGTTGGCAATAACGTGAGTCTCCATCCGCTCTGCTAAGCGGTTCCGAAGCGGGACGACAGTTGAGGGCCTGCTGAGCTGTCGATGTTCTGAGCTGTCTATTCTGATGATATCGTCGACAGATCCGATGCGGCGATTGCCTTGTCCTTCGAAACGAATCCTTTTCTGAGAGGTGGAAGCGAATTCGAGTTTCAGGAGAACGTCCAAGTGCCGCTTCGGCTCGCCCTCAACAGCCCTTTTATTCCCTCCCTCCCGCGCTTTTCGTCGTGCGACGAAGCTCTGCGCATCCACCCAGCGACTGCCTCGATCCTTGACGACATGCGATTCTTGCTCGGTCTGGTGCTCGCGCTCCCTGACAGCCCTTCGATCAAGGATATTACGAAGGTAGCCACGACTTCTGCATGGATCCACGAGCAGATACTGAGCCTGCCATCGGAGGGTCCGACCGCCCGCCGTCTTTCGTCGGCCGCGTCTCCCACCCCATCCTCAGCGACAGGCTCGGCGGCGAGCCTCGATGCCAGAAGGACTCCGGAGATTGGGGACGAGCTGCCATTAGGTGCGAGGAGTCGGCAAGCATCAAGTCGAAGCCGCAGTCGTGGCCTAAGAACACATGGATCCGGCGCGTCGCTACAACCTCGGCCGGAAAGCCAAGACAGATGGGAGGGTTCGGAATCGACAGGACGGCCATCTCCGCCCGCGGCCGAGCCGCCCGACTACATTTATCAGGCGGTACGACTTGCGGCGCTCATATACAGCCAGGCGATCAAACTCCGGCAGCCATTCAGCAGTGTTGTGAGCGACAGCGACTTCATGCAGGTTTGGACGACGACTTGGCGAGTGCCGCTCTCTACCTGGCGGTCGCTACTGGGTGTGTTCAACTGGATCCTGGTGCCGCTCCTTCCAAGCGGCAAGCGGCCCCATGACCGCTTCGTCAAGACAATCGTGAACGTCAGCCTGTTCCAGATGGGGATGGACAACTGGGAAGTCGGGAGCGGAGCCATGGACGCAGCGCTGAAGCTGCAGCGATGGCTGGGGCCAGAGCCTCGCGAGCCCAGCAGTGCTGAGGACTCTGGGTCGGAACGGCGGCAGCGGGAAGACAGCAGCGAGAGCGCGGGGCGCGGAGGTGGCAGCGGCAGTGCCGGATCAAGGGACAAGGGAAAAGGAAAGGGAATGGAACAGATGCGGTCAAGGACCCCAGCAGACCGCAGGCCGGCAGGCTGGAGCCTCGCGTGATGGGAGCACGCCAAGCTGGCTGCTTTCTACAACATTATTTCTGGAATTTTGGATGATTCTCCATCAAGTTTTGGGAAGCGACGGCGTCGAGGTCAATGTAAAATTTTTGGTTTGGACACAAGTCGCACTTGCCATGTCACGGTGCTTGAGGTGCCTAGCACCTGACGCCTGGTTTTAAGATTCGTCAACAAACCCCTTTTTTGGCTGTGCCTCGAAATTGCCCAGGGTGTCAGGATACTCGGCATGCGCCACTTTCCACTGAAAGAAGGTCTGGATTCTGTCAGGCCCTCCCTCTTTGCACTTACGCATCTTCTCGAACTCCCTAAGAACGTGACGTCACTGAAGAACCCCTCATCAAGCAGCTCCGGCCGCGCTGCGATTGCGCTGCCCCGCGCCCGAGTCGAGGAGATTGACACCGCTTCTGGAGCGGCATCGCTTCGGTGATTTTTGCTATGCTCCCAATTGATGGCGCTCTCGCCGAAGCTCTTCAGTTTTCCTTGGCGCCGGAGAGGACCCGGAACTGAGAAGACTAACCCGACGGATTGTCACCAAAATCGCACCCGGAGACCGTTTCAAGGGCCGATTCTCAGGTTCCAGAGATGTAAGTCAATCGGCCTTCGCCCGTGTGTTCGGATTCCCGGCGGCGAGTGGGGGCTTGACGATATCGCAAACCTCACCCGTTGCGCCATCCTCCATGGAATGCTTCTGGGCTAGCGGAGATGGCTTTTACGTTATCTTAATTGGCCCCAGATAAGACACAACCATTTGGGGCCATCTTGTGAGGTAAGAATGGTGAAGTACCCGCATATCTTTTGTCAGTCTCCTGACCAACGACATCTTCAGGATACAGCTCGTCACCAGCACCCCCCGTCCAAAACGCACAGCGCCAAATGCTGTTTTTCTCCCAGCTGGATTTGCGGCTGTAATCCTGTCAGGATGTCAAGCATATACTAAGATACGGTGTTATCTCGCCGTTCGTTGCCTCTTCAGTGGGCTCGGCCAGCCTGCATCAGTACCTGAGCGGTAATTCGTCCGGAGCAACGAAACCACTGCACCCACGCCGTCTCGCATCCCGGCCGCCGTCGCTGACTGGCTATCCCACGGGACTTACGCCCGCCCGATAGCCTCCGGGATGCCTATTTCCCTCGAGTGGCTCCGGCTGTTGTCTCCGTGCCCCATCTCACGCAGCCCGCCGCTCTCCTTATCTTGCATCGTGCGTGCTCGCTGCAGGCCAACGTGTCCTGCTCGACATCGAGCTCCGTCCAACGGTCTACGGGACGACCATGTGTTTGCTGCGCGCAAAGAACAAATACGGACCCCATCCGGTCCCGTGGGTCTGGTCGATGTGGGTTTAGGACTTGTTTTGGCTGAGGGACTCGACCATTCCAGAGCGGTATATCCTTTCAACCTTGTAGTTCTGCGATTCGCTCATACATACCAGGCTTCTGGTGTAGTTCTACGGCAGCTGGAGCCTTGTACATAGGTGCTAAGACATCAGGGGCCTCTGACGTGGCGACCTACAGAGCATCATCGATGGCACAACATGGCGATGCCATACTCGAAGGAGCGGCCGCGCAGGTGGACGAGCGTACGAGCCTGTTGGCAAAGCCTCCTTCTTCCTCGGGTCATTCTTCTGTCGGTATCTCAGAGTCCTTCGAGCGGCCACAGTACCAAGCATGGCTCTCCGAGATGTGGCTTCTCACTCGAACATCCGTCCCAGTGATCTTAGCCTACACGCTTCAGAACTCACTGCAAACCATCTCGGTGCTCATCGTGGGCCGCCTGAGCCCCGAGGCGCTTGCAACGGCGGCATTCTCATACATGTTCGCGATGGCCACCGCGTGGCTCATTGCTCTTGGCGGCACAACGGCACTCGACACGCTTGCCTCGAGTAGCTACACCGGCTCGTCTAACAAGCACGACCTTGGTATCCTCCTCCAGAGGGGCCTAATCATCCTCTCTGGATTCTATACCGTCGTGGCTGTGGTCTGGGCCTTCTCCGAGCCTCTGTTTCGAGCCCTTGGCCAGGAGGAGTACATCTGTGTGCAGAGCGCGATGTTCCTCCGTTGCCTCATCCCCGGCGGATTGGGTTATGTGTGGTTCGAGTCCATGAAAAAGTTCCTGCAGGCTCAAGGTTGGCAGTTCCTGTTTTCGTTGCGTGATGCTTCAACACCCTCTGACTATCTGCAGTTGCTGACATGGGGCCAGAGATTTATCGTCCTGGAACATATGTCCTATTGATCACATCGCCACTCAATGCCTTTCTCAACTGGCTTTTCATCCATCCGCTTGGCATGGGTCTCTACGGCGCCCCGATTGCCACTGGCATCGCATATTGGATCTCCTTCATCCTCCTTGTCGCCTACGCCGCCTTTGTTAAAGGCAGCGAGTGCTGGGGAGGTTTTGCGCCGCGAACGGCCATCTCGCACATGGGCCCCTTTGCGCGCCTAGCACTGCTAGGCGTCGTTCACGTGGGAACGGAGTGGTGGGCCTTTGAGATTGTGGCCCTCGCAGCGGGCCGCTTGGGCACAATCGCCCTCGCTGCGCAGTCCGTCATCATGACAGCCGATCAGATCATCAACACGATCCCGTTCGGGCTGGGCGTAGCCGCCTCGTCGCGCGTAGGGAACCTGCTGGGTGCCCGCAAGCCGCGCGAAGCTGCCCGCACCGCACACTGCGCGGCGATTCTCAGCACCATTGCTGGCGCGCTGATATTGTCTGTGCTGATGAGTGTCAAGGACGTGTTTGGCAGGATATTTAACGATGATGAGCGGGTTGTGCGGCTCGTGGCTGAGGTGATGCCGTATGTGGCCCTCTTCCAGATCGCCGACGGACTCAACGGCTCATGCGGAGGCGCGCTGCGTGGCATGGGGCGGCAATGGGTTGGGGCGGCGGTGAATCTAGTCAGCTACTACTGCGGCGCATTGCCAGGAGGCATCTACCTTGCCTTCCACGGCTGGGGGCTCGCTGGGCTGTGGGTTGGGCAGTGCGTTGCTTTATACTTGGTTGGTGCCTTCGAGTGGGTGATCGTGGGCATGAGCGATTGGGAGGGCGAGGTGAAACGTGCAATGACGCGCCTCGAAGATGGAGGGATAGGGGACCACGGCGACCTGGGCGGTCAAGACGGGACGCGCGAACAGCACGATGCACTGGTATAAGCAGTGCCGCCGCAGCTTACGCTCAGTATCCCCAACCGACTCCAGCCCCTATTGAGACTAAGAGAGGGCTGAGACACACTCGGATCTGAAGCGCCCCACCGGTCTTACCGCAGCGTCTCGAGCATCCTTCGAGTAACACTCGGTCGCTCTCGTCAAACAGGAGCCTCTTGAGCATCGCCAAAGTCTGCAATCGTCCCAATCGCTGCCAGGTGGCCAGACAAGAACTAGCGGAAAGCGGGGGAGTTCTCAGCGTACTTCGTATATAAATTACTTGTAAATAACGGCGGAACGCTATTCCGACCGCCCCCCGCCATTTCGGCCTCGGCCTCGGCCACTCGTAATTGTGAATAGGGGCTGCACTGCCAGGAAAAAAAAAAAGTACCCCAAAAATTGCCGTCAGCCGTGGCTTGCCACAGACCGCAGACCACAGACCACAGACGGGGGCACAACGGAAGACACAATGGGCGGGGCGTCGGCTGCCGGGCGGGAACAGGTGGGAATTGGCCAGGGCCGGGGGAACTTGGCTTGGAAGTGGGAAGCGGTGGCCAGCAGAGGGGGCGACAGCGTCGTCACTCTCGAGGTTTGGCAGCGAGTGCGTGGATTGGCTGGCGGGTGGGCTGGCTGAGGTGTGCCAATCAGATGCGCAGCCAGCTGCAAAGGCTGCACCGAAGCCAATGGGAGAAATGGTGCCGGCACGGTTGGGCGGATTTCTGGCCTTGTCGTGCATGCTTATTTGGCCGGCCTGATTCGCCCTCGCCGTCGAGCGCTGGCGGGTGAGTGGGCAGCGAGCGGCGGGCGGTCTTGTCAATGCAAAGTGGGAACAGGTGCAGCAGGACGAGAATCGGAACATGGGGACAGAAACAGACGGCGAGGAAGGGTTGGGCAGAGACGCATGCACTACTGCGTAGCAACGATGAATCGGATCTGGTTCTCGTCCGACGGCTTTGACACACTGACACCGAGGTATGTCACCGCTCTCTCTGGCGCTGCCGGGTCTGGGTCCTGTCTCGCAATACCCACACAATTTGGGCCTACCGTCCGTCCTTCCAGAAGAGGGGAACGCCGTTGAGGCCGCAATGCCGCATCCCGGCATCGGGTTAGGTGAGCGGTACCGACGCACCACCCCCCCCCCAAAATGGGCGCCCAGAAGCCCAGAGCGACCGGGAAATGGGGTCGTGCTGCTGCGATGATCCCAGGATTTCTGTTCGTAGAGCGCCAGACACCAATCGTCCGCAAAGATAGGGGAGCGAGGTGGAAATTCCAAAACCTGGACAGCTGGGCAGGCCAGGGCCGCTGAAACCCGTGATTTGAGGAAGGCGCCTGGAAGCGGAGGAAAAGGCCTCAAAAGCCGTGGAGGGGAAGCAAGAAGGCCAGCTCGTGGATCACACATGGCTCGTGCGTCGGCCGTTTGGCGGTCTGTGAGTGGCTGGCGGCGACACTCCCTGTCCAGTCAGCCCCGCTTCCCCCCCTTCTCCTCTCGAGGCCGTTGCCCTCTGCCTCTCCCTGCCCACCCGGCTCGACGCCAATCGAGCCAATCGAGGTCGCCCACCGCCCTGCCACGAGGCTAAATCAGAGCCGAGTGGCTCTTTCCCAGCTCAGCACAGCCTTACTTACGCAGTGCCTTCTGCAAGGTGCTCTCCCACACCCACCCCCAAGAAGCTGCCTCACCTCGCCCACCCGCCCTTTCGTCTCGTCGCACTCAATTCGACACCGTCTTCTGCGAACACTCGATTCTGAACCCCGACCTATTATTGCTGTCCTGCGCAGTGCGCCTGCACCCAAGTTGTTGCCGACCTCGACGGATCCGCCCTTTCCGAATTTCGCCCGGTATTTTGCGAATTGCGTCGGTTGCCGACCGCCGACCGCCAGTCTTTGCTCTTGGCTGCGGTCTTTGGCCCAACCACCATGGAACCGTCGTCGAAGCGGAGGAGACTGGCTCCCAAGGTGCCCGATCCTCCCGCGCAAGCCCCCCTACCGCCGGCGCCGCCACAACCTCAAATCCAGCCGCAGGGACAACCTTTTCCTCAGGAGCAGGTAGGTGGAAATTTTTGTCGCATTTGTCGTCTCCACTGCATGGGGCTTACATTTCGAGGTGTAGCTTCCGCCACAGCAATTCGCAGCTCCCGAGCCAGTCGCGCCGCCGCAACCAGAACGCCATGACTTCGAGGCTTTTGCCAGGCATCTTCAAGATGCTGCTATGCACATCTACCAGCAGACGCTCAAGTCGAGCCATAGCACCGTTTCCGTCTTGATGCTGCGGTGGGAGGAGGACGAATCGGTAGAACATGACATGATCGGGCTGGAGAAGGTGTTCAACGAGCGGTACAATTACCACACCGACAGGTGGGCGATTCCCACGGTGCCGAACCCGAGCATCAAGTTGGGCGCTCAGATCGCTTCCTTTCTCGAAAACGCCCGTCCCGACCATCTTTTGATCATATATTATGCCGGCCATGGTTATGTTGGGCCAGATAACCAGCTATATTGGGCTTCGTAAGTACACCGCTCCTCTCGTGCGACGCACTGGTTCTGACCTGTCGTCTCCAGCAATAAACGCGAGGACGCGGCCAAACTCAAATGGGACGGCGTTCGCTGTCTCTTCGAAGACGCACAGTCCGAGATTTTGCTTCTGATTGACTCTTGTGCCGTTCGGGATACGCCCATGGCTGGAAGGCATGGCGCGAAGCAGGCTATCGCCGCATACCCCCCTGATGAAGTATCATTGGGGAACGGAACTCGCTCTTTCACGGCTAGCTTAGCCGACTCACTCAGTAGGCTCAGCACGGGTCGACCATTTAGCGCGCAGAGGCTTTACGAAGAAGTCGCAGCACAGAGGCAGCAGGAAACAGCACAAGCTCTCGCCAGGATGCCTAACGTGGCCAACAAGCCTTCAGCGCCCCGTGAAAGGGTGCCCGTATTTTTTACCTTGACTCCCGCAAAGGCTCACGGCATTATCCTGGTTCCCCTCGAACCCAAAGATACCCAGCTGCAATCGCCGCCTCAGTCCGCCGAGGCAGAGACGCAGGGCTCGTGGAGGGCCGGGCAAGAGGACCGCCCTCTCAACCCGGACGAGGTCATTGAACTAATCTTTGATGAGCCTAGAGTCCTTGTGTGCACAACCTTCGTGGGCGATGCGAGTCCAGGCATGGCCTCCTTCAACCAGTGGCTACACAACAGGCCCCCTATCGCAGCAAAGATTACTGTCGAGGGCATGTTCCTGGGCCCTCCGACCATGCTTTTGATCTCGATGCCGCACTCGATCTGGAACGTTGTCCAGCATGACAAGGTCTGCTGCTTTTTGGGACATATCAACTCCAACAACATGATACATCTTTATCAGCGGCTCGTCAAGTCAGCTTCCAAAGAGGCAGCGGCAGTGGCGGCAATGCCAATCGCCCCGCCACCCACCGCCCCGCCGCCCGCCGCCCCTGAGGTTGCACCCCGAGAAGCACCCCAAGAACTGGCCCG
>Ga0247780_1000105_pt1 | contig 77413 bp, 82 predicted proteins | sample UWRJL079202R5_FD_179927 | JGI IMG/M metagenome (GOLD analysis project Ga0247780, IMG submission 179927) | Plant litter microbial communities from Arlington Agricultural Research Station in Wisconsin, United States - UWRJ-L079-202R-5 | ecosystem: Environmental > Terrestrial > Plant litter >...
ATCGACCCCTAGCAAAAAAGCTGGGGGTGGCCCAGACAGCTCAACGGTCACGTCCCGCCAAGCTGGGAACAGCGAGCTGAAGGGCTGTTGTCCCCCGGATTACGACCTCGCCAAGCCGTCGGCAGTGACAGACTTTGCTCTCGCGAGACCAACGGGGCTGGGTTGCGAGCTTGATCGTTGTGGCTGCGGTGTGCTGCATGGCAAACCGAGAGCGGGTTAGAATAAGTTTTTGGGTGGCAGCCATGTTGTTGAGGATGGAAGGCGCTGTGTAACTCTGCAAGGAGGCAGTTGGTAGGCCAACGCCATCTCGGGCCTTAGAAAAGCCCATCGGCACCCCGACGCCGAACGTCCCAGGTCCTCGTCCATCCCTTCTTGCTCGAAGGGTTCGTCTCCCAGGGCACGAAACACAACGAAATGGACAGCTTATCAAATCTGTGCTGGTGAATGGTGTGGTTTCACTCAAATGCGGTGGCAATAAACTTCATTCGTCCCCTGCATCCTCACAGCTTGAGGCGTTCTGCAAAGATATGCGCTGTGTGACTGTGATGGTGACGAAAAAGCCACTTGCGGCGCTAGTCAAAAGCAGTGGACTCGGAGCACATTGCTCAGTCTGGACAGGTGCGGCAAAGTTGCACAGCGAGCCAGCTGAGGCTCGTTGCCGCGCGTCAATACAGGTTCCGGGGCGGGCCTCGGCCATGGTATCTGGGCGCCGGTCTCCACCCCGGTGGCCTCGGAGCATCAGTCCCAGGTGCTAGACTGCCGTTGCATTCCATCTCCGAATACAAAGATTCGTGCCTCGGTGGAGCAAGCGCGTTTTGCCTCCTCGTTGGGAACCACCGCGGCCATCCAGGTTTTGTGAGAAGAGGCTGCCGACAATTGAGCTAGCCTATAGCGTTGGCCTCGGATGGTCAGCCGAAGGAGCGGAGATGAAGAGGGGCGTGGACCATGGTGCTCCGGTCAACGTTATTGGGAAGGGCGAACTGGGTCGCATTCGAGCAGGATGATGGGAAAGGAGGATCCAGCTGCTGTGCGTGCCATGGTCGCTAGATCACATACTAGTGCCAACTTGCATTTGTACGGTACGTATACGAGGGGGTGGCCTGCGCGTCGTGAGTTGGAAGTTGCCGGCGTTGCTCAGCGCAAGAGGAATGGCAGTCACCAGGAATCAAAATAACCCAACAACCGCCACCGAATGGTAAAATCGCCGGGTGTCGGGCCCGTGTTTCATCACCAGGCCTTCGAAAAGGACTCTCCCGACAGTTTGGTACTGACAGATACCAGAGCTATGTCATACCCTAGCAAGTTGTTCGCCCAGGCGGCCCCTGCGCCAGCATGGTCGGTGTCATCAAACGTACTTCGTACAGGTAAACTGACAGTTGAGCAGTCCGTAAGTGACGGCATCGAATCGGCAATTGAGTACAACAACGTACGTTGCCTGGGCCATGGCGACATCATCCATGCTCATTATAAATAAAGCCGGATGTGACAACGGAGGTTTGAAGGAAATTGTAAGAGCTCGGGGCAAAAGTGGACAGGGCAGCGCAGGAACAGACCGCGGTCATGCGGAAGTGCAAAGTCGGGTGGAACGGACGGGAAGTGCAACAGGGTCGATGGGCTGATGAGAGTCTGGAGATGTGGGGGTCGTTGGGGGTGTATGAGGGGCTAAAGCTCCTGTTGACCTCCACTTCCCGCAGCTTGACGGCAGGAAACTTGGGATAGAGGAGTGGAAGGGAGGAGTCAAACGTCAACTCCAGAAATTAGAAGCATCCGCTACGCTCCCTATGGTTAGGCAACCTCTGATGAGACCACAATTGCTCCATTATCGGCAGCCTGCCCGGTTGGTCAGCTGTTTGTCAATGCGCTGGGCTGGTTTCTCGTTCATGTTTCTCTCTTTGGGGTTCCAGATTACGGACTAGGTAGACCTAGCTTTTATGATTCGCACCTCGGCGGGCTGCTATCCCGGGCTGCCCTCCCATGCCTACCTATCTACCGGTAATACTTCGTAGGCATTGTGGATTAGGTGTTCTGCTGTGCTCCCACACGCTAGGTCGTGCTCTCCGATTGTCCCCATCGAAACCGCTGCATCTCTACACCCAACCAGATGTGCAAGCAGAAGTAGTCGAGCTCTAGGCTTGCTATGCGACTTCCCGCGAAATATACGGCTTCTGCTCCGTGTGGTAGCTGGCTGCTGGTCGGGGCCTCGCGCGGAGCACCCGATTCGCGCATTCAGACAAGCTCGAAGATCAGACCTCTTTTGGAACCAGCTGCAGTATACTCTAGACCTCACCGTTACTCAACATGAAGCTGCACTCGCTAGCGCCCACCTTTCATTGCACCCAGTTCCTGTCTCCGCTCGCTTCCGTCAACAGATGTCCTCGCCGGAGCCTCTCGTTGGCGGCAGCGAATGCGCAGAGAGAAAGTGTGGCTGCATTAGATATTCTCCCTTTCGATCGATATGCTTCCCCCTTGCTTCGGTTTGGGTTGGGATGCATCCGACAAGCACCACCGGGAGCTTCCCCAGAGTGCTTTGCATCCTGAAGGCGCCGTCATGGGTTACACAAAACTCATATCTTCCAGTTGTTTGGTCGGCCCTGCTGCAATCTGTGACGGAATTGTCTAGCCCACCAAGCCCTGCGAAAATGAGAGGGAAAGATGAAAGAACGAAGCAATCCTACTCTCTTGGGGTCGCTCATCGTCTTCGATGAGACTTAACATTGTTCCATCATTCGTACGGACTATCTTTTCAGGTATTTTAGATGACGTGACTTGGACGGGATGTGGGCACTGCGTTTCGAAGGCAGTGATTATCTCGCCCGGTACCCCCACACCTTCCGGCCGGACACTTCTGTTCAATGGCTTGAACATCCATAGTTGATTAGGGACTGCCAAAATCCGAACGCAACCCAACTCGCCTTCAGACGACACAACTATCGATCCAGTCATTGGTAGCCTTAGCACCTCCGAGTACCTTTATTAGACCTGTGTCCGTTCTGCCTATCGTGACGTAGGTATCTTGTCTATGTCTGAGGCCTGCAGCGCTCCAGTTATGCTCCCATGGGAACGTACCGTCCCGCTAGCGCCAAACGAGCTGTCAACTCGGACCATTGCTTGCGCCATACTCAGTGCCTCGAGTACCTAACTACCTAGTGCACGTAGGCAGATGAGGCAGCGTACAGTACGGTACTTGCAGAACATCCACATCATCTCATCGAAGACACACCGCATCGAACATGTCACTTCGTTGGTCTGCGTCATCAATCGTTGTCTCTGGCTGTGCAGCATCACAGCGCGACGGGTGGGCAGGGCACCCTGTGGACATGGAAGCCCCCTGTCAGACTCGTCCGGCAGTGGAGGAGGCCTTGGCGCGGCTCATGCAGTGCATTCAGCTGGCAGGCCCATCCTCTTCAGGCCCGAGCTCCCGTCCCGCCGCTCGACGTTTTCAGATGCTGCCAACGCTGTGTGTATCTCTTCTCACGTCGACAGTTCTTGGTTAGGAACTGGAAGGCACAACGCCGTTGACGATCTACAACTGATTGGGAGCTTTACCCACTCTTCCAGTCTTCCAGTCACCTACCTCTTCGTGGCTCCGGCCCTTACTCATCGTCCCGCGCTGCGTCGTCGGCCCCGACAGCCCACACGAGAAAAGCGTGCGGCCCGGAAATACCGTCACTTCAGTCCTTACTCCAGTCCGGGCTGACACTACTTCAGTCAACCCAGCTGGGAATCACTAGCAGAGAGCTCCGCCGGCAAATGGGCTCAAACAGGGCGACGAGAGGGGTGTCGACCCCGCCAAACAATTTGCCCTGATCTAGATCTCGGTTGGTTATCAGCAGGGATCAGATGCATCCAGATGCGGTTCCGGCAGCATTCGAGTGGCTGATGCAGCAGGCCAAGCCTGGGAACAGCAAACATTGGACGACACCCATCGTGATGCTGAATCGCCGAGTCCGAGGCTTGCCGACGCGAGCACTTTACCTAGGTGCGGCGTATTTACTCTGCGCAGCAGGTATGGACAGCAAGCCGGCAGTTTGCGGCAAGGATGAATCGATGAGCAGGATTTGTTGGAGTGCCCAATCTGGTTGAATATTAACCACCAGACAGAGCCCGAGATGCAACCTCCCGCAGTGTCGCGCAACCCATCCTCCCTGTCCCTCTACGGTGATTGCGCGAGGGTTGAAGTGCCGCATATCACCCTCGGTTCCAAGGGCCAGTCGCATACGCCAGCGTGGAGCTTAGGACCTTGGAGCAAAACGGCCTTTGCTGCATCATGCGAATCCGCTGCCGTCACGGTTCTGTCCGCCGCAAGGGCTTGTTGGGTGGGCACTCAACACACGGCTAGTTCAGTCCGTGCATTCTCGCGCTCATTTTGGGAAACATAACAAAATGGCAGCTGCAAAGTGCTCTCTGCTGTCCAGGATCCAGGAAGACAGCGAGGGGAACTCCCGCAGAGAGTGGGGCGGCCGAACCGCTTTTCGTGTGAATCCGGCACGGGTCAGGGCTCACAGTTCGGCCAGCGCAGAATTGCGCCAATGCGCCAAACAGCACTCTCGAAAGCAACAGTTCAGAGCTAAGACCCCCTTGTTGTCGACCAGGGTACTCTTCCCACACATCATGCACTCCCTCTCCATCTCACCACCAACACCACCCACAACCACTGCAACGCAGGCATCTTCCACCACTTTGAGGCACTGAACGGGTCCCGAAGCCGATGTCTTTGCATTTTTACCTTTCTTTTTTTCGTTGCTTTTTTTCCCCGGGTTCTCGATCAATGCTGCCCCTTGGCAACCAGCAAGATGTAGCGAAGTGAGATCGTCAATGATGACATCCCATCCAATGTCCGCTTCTCAGCAGGTTACGATACACACCAAGTCAGAGCTCCCTACTTCAATCCTTCGTGCGGGCATCGCGCCGGCGGGTGTTGGGGATGTTTCGTTATCATCAGCAGCATGCTGATTCCATCACCACGGGGCGTGTCTCTCCCCAGAGAACGCTGCTGGTGTTGGGCTTGTGTCGGCTCCCGACAGCAAGGCCGAGGGCACTGCCAAGGGTACCTACCCGCTTGGGAGTTACTTCGGCCGGCATTCTCCCGCTGGCCCTTGGCCATTGATGAGTTGTGTCCACGGCCCAAGATGCCTGCCTCCTAATCGGAGTTAGGTGCTGAGAGGATACGGAATACTCTACAGTACAGATGCTGTCCCGCGGTGGTACAACACGACGGGGTACCGTGTAACCACAGTGTACTGCATCCATGTCAGGAATGGCGGATCCCGCGAGGCGGGCGGTGGCTCTTGCACCCACCCAGGCCCAGGTCCTGTTGAGCAGGGCTACCACCGCCGGGATTTGAGCTTGGGCTGCCCCATGTCGGGTCGGCTGCACGGTAAATTCGCGGTGGAGTTCCCTGAACCCATCACGCATTCTATTGCGCTGACGGATTGGCACCTGGATTGTCGCTTTGCGGCACGTCTGTGGCTGCCATGTCTCGTGGCGCTGGCTGGCTGCTGGCTTGCTGCTGGGGTACCATTGAACAAAGTCTGCAGTGCTCACTCAACTTACATACACCCCCCTCTAGCATCCGGCCAAACGCAGCTTCTGTCCCAAGGTATAGAGTACGAGGTACACATGATTGTACTTTGCGATTACAGTGTGGCACGTCCTCTTCAATCGCCCTCGAGTCGCATCTTCCGTCCTCTTGTCTTCAGCAACCTCTACGGCCGGCAGCCCTGTCCGGTGGTCCGCCGGTTCGCCTCTTCCACTAGCTGCTTGTTGTCTGGCAGCGCCTCGTCCAGTTAACTCGGGGTTCGAGTTCGAGTTTATCTAGCATCACGTACCGAGGAGAATCAACCAAGCACGTTTGCTGCTGCTCGCTGTTGCCGTACGCTGCGTCGTGTCGTGGGGCGTTGGGTGGCCATGCGAGTGGCCCTTTGCAGCCCCCTGTCCCAACTCAAGGCTATAATCCGTACTATTTTCGCAACCGGGGATCGAGCGTCGTGCAGTCCCCTACCCCGGCCTCTCATCCCCCAAGCCTTATCTTAGCCCTGCCCTCTCCGTAGTCGTCGGCTTGGGCCAAAGGAGCACATCACTCCTGTATTTTCTCTTCGGCTCACATTGCCTGTCGAGCTCTTCATTCACTTCTTCTAGGAAGCATACAACACTTACATGATTCCCAAAGTCTCGGTTGCCGGCACGTTTGTCCCCGCCCATCGCATCGTCGCTTGTCAACCCCAAGCTTCTCACAGACTTGTAGAGACGGTCTCTGAGGGCGTCTCGATCTTCACCTGTCAACAACATCCAACGTCCAATCGTAACTCTGGAAGACAGGTCGCTCTCGACTTCTTCTGAACGCTGGTCAACCAATTCCCAGACATAAGTTAACGACAGCCATCTTGTTCTCTCGTCGGTGGAGATCTTGTTGACTTGGGAACCTTCTCCGGATCCAGGAAATATACAACACCAGCGGTGCAAGGCGTTGTACTGCTGCCCCCACCCTCCATTGGCATACCCTACCCAAGCAACTCTCTCTCTTTCTCTCTCTTGCGCGCGTTAAGCTCTCTTCCACAGTGAGCGTTTGGAGCTGTCCGGGAGCTGTCCCCACTCTAGCTGCACGCTCCCGTCGCCATCGGCACCTCACGGCTGGGGCAATTAAAAGTCCCTGGCTGCTCAAATCCGCCCGTCCCTCAAGAAGCTCGGAAACTGCCAAACAGCTGGCAGGCTCCCACATCCTCTCACCTCGTGGACTTTCTTGGTCGGTGGTCTCCCGCCGCGGTCTGTTTTCGGCACAACCTTCCGTGGGTCAGGTCAGATCATCAGCCACTGCCGTTGAGAGGCCCATTGCGTCCGAGGGATCCTTATCATTCATCACACTCTGAGAAAGGGCCCGCGTACTATCGTCTGGCCGCTGCCGGATCAATATCATCCGCGGCGTAGGGGGCGCCCTCCACACCTCCCGTCTCCATCACCACCGGGTCTGGACACAGACACTTCGGGTATTACACCACAGACACCCGCCGGCAACTGAGCAGCCTGGACGCTCATGTCTCAAGGCTGCACGGCAGACAAAGAGCATTAGAAGACCATGCCATACGCTCTCGAATCACAACTGCCAGCTTCGTCGTCCGTTTGACGCTGCGCTTCCGCCATTTCCACACGCACAGGGCGCAAACGCCCCGGGGCTGATCTCTAACCACCAAGCCGCCGTCTTTCTTTGTTGTTCCTCTGCCGAACAACCCCCTAATTCGAGCTACGAGCCAGACTATTGCCTCTACCCTCCAGGCAGCATACGGCCAGCCAGCTCCTGCCTTCTTCGTCTGTTTGGTCCGGTCCGCTTCCATCTCGGCCAGCGGCAGGTTCCCGTCGCCTAGGACGAGTCGCAGCGCGTTTGGCCTCTCGCTCCCGCACTTGGCCCAGCCATTCGCCTTGTCTTATCTCCTCGTCGCTCGAGGAACGTCGCCGTACAGCCTACCCAGAAGCTTGGGAGTGTATGTTGGGCTTGCGGTCCCCACAGACGCTCAACCCCAAGAGACTAGCTGGGCACCGACGACCGCGCAGTGCAAGAACAGGGGCGACTCTAGCCCCAGCCAAGCACCTTTCTTTACAGAAAGCCCCCGACACCCCAGTCGTATTCCCACGGCCCCGCGCCCGTGACTCCAGAGCCTTCTGGTCTTCGTTTCAGGAGCCCCGTCCTTTCACACAGGAACCTTCTCGAGGGGTATATCTGCAGACCTGCACTGCCCAGTTACACCTGCTTCTCACACGATCTCATCTTTCCAGTTGCTTCAGTTTACAGTCCCGACTGTTCGAGGTGCTCACCGGGGCTCACACGTCCCCCTCCAATATCCCGAACTTGGTCTTTCTCGTCCCCTCTTCTCTGTTTTCGTCGGCTACCAACCTCTTCGTCACACAACTGAGCAGCCATGGTCACCGACTGGCGCGGCCAGTATCCCCGGCCTCACTGGCAGCCCGATAGAGCAGCCCCGGAACACATCCCCGATGACGGACGTTTCTATGAGAACGCCTCCGTCAGAACGCCTCCCATCGTACGCACCACCACCCAAGGAACGAGCTGTTGTTTTCTCCATTCTAACCATGTCCTAGACTATTAACCAAGCACTTCGCGACCATTGCAACATCAATTCTCAAAGCTTCTTCCTTGCCGTGCTTACTCAGGATGGAGAGATAGCGTACTTCTCTGGACCCGAGGGAGTACCGGACGATGCGGTTCCTTCGTTGTTCAACATGAAGAAGTTTTTGCAGTACCAGAAACGGGCTGTTTCGGGTGAGCAACAATGGGATTGAGCAGTATCCGCAGCGTTCAGAGTCACTAACACGAAGCAGTAGCGGGTGCTGGGCACGAGGACTCAGGGTTTCCCTATGACGACGTGTACTATCGAGATGGGCCGGAGTATCCTGGACGACGGAGGCTCGGTGGACGCCACCGTGACCTGGTGATGGAACGCGCCGAGGACGATGGCCCACCAGCATCCTATCGCACCAGGAAACGGCACCGGGCTAATCTAAACCGGCGGGCGCCTGACGATGACGACCCACCCGTCATCACACGATCCAAGCGGGGTATCAAGGTGGGCGACGGGAACGAGCTATGGGAGTTTTACGGGCAGCGATTTAGGAACATCCAGCAAAACGCCTGCAAGCTGATTGCAAAGATCTGGGTGAAGGCTGTGGCGCCGAAGAAGCAAACCCACAACCCCTATACAGCAGGTGATTCAAAGGCTCCAGATTGGTGGCCGAAGCCCTGGGGTCCAGGGAAGGACGAGAAAGTGCGACATGTAGAGCCCGACCATCTACTGAAGAAGGGTCGGTTACTTCTTCTCCCCTCTTGCATGGCGATGCAAACTAACGTGGTTTCAGAGAGGGTTCACCTTTTGGCGCACATTCTGAGGCTCATCATCGAGCCCAACGCCACACAACATCCAGACATCCAGAAGCTGAACATCGACATTGCTAAACTGGAGGAGCTGACAATGGAGGGTCTGTCGGGGTTCTTCAATGACAACGACAAAAATAACAACGGGAAAAAGAAGCCGTACCTGAAAGAGATCTTCAAAGTTGCAAGACACGAAGAGCAATTCAGGAGAGGGGAGATCGGTGGGTTTACTGTCCCGCTCCATAGATGGAATTTATTTATCTGGGCTGGTCACTGACTGACCTTTCACAGACGCCAGCACTGAGGTCTTTGTCATGGCCGATGGCAAAGGGCCTGACAACTACCAGTCAGACGACGACATGGAAATCGCCCGGGAGGAGGACAGCAACGATATCTCTGGACGGTCGTCGAGGATATCACCGCCAAAAACGGCTGGCCCGCACAGTATTATTTCTGGGGCTAGTAGTGATCACAGTCCGGCCACTCTACAGGGCGCAACCTTCATGGGCGATATACCGGTTCGAGGCCCCCAGCCACAGTACCCCCCGACGATGCTCCCGCCAGATATGAACCCAAACCAGCACTCCTATGTCGAAAGCGGAAGCATTCCTGTCGCGGCGCAGCCTGCGCTGCAGGGCCATGGCTCTATCCATATGCAGGACATGATGACAAGTTCCCACGATACCAGCCGCCGTACATCCTTGTTCAGCTCGCCGGCGACCGAGTTTTCTAACGGCTCGGCCCCTAACCTTTACTCCGGGGCCTGGCAACAAAGCACAACGGCACCTGCTAACACGGGGCTATACGCCTTCAACACGCAGACACAAAACCCGCCGCAACCCCCAAGTACGTTCGTCCCACAGCAGGGAGTCCCGCTCAGCCAGAGCCAACAATACATCGGCCCGCAATACCACGGTCTTCCACACCCCAACGATATGTACCGCGGCGGCGGCGGCGGCGGCGTGAGCCAGAGCCCGGTCGGACATGGGGGGCCAGGGTATACAAACTTTATCGCGCATGATGGGCGCACGATGCCAGGAAACAGTCTCAAGATGGAACCGCTTAACAGAGGCCCCCTCCATTAAACGGGACAAGCGAACAGACTTATCAGCGGTTGAGAGAAGGGAGAAGAAGGTGGAGAAAGAATACACGAGTGCGGACGAATCAACGACATTACGAGCTTCTCTTTCTATTGTCTTCATTGTGTCTCTCGTCTTTCCGCTCGGCTTTCGATATGGTATGGTGTTTTAGGTTTTGGGGACAGGATATAGAGTGCCAGGGGATGGAGGCTGGTAAAAAAAATCGGAACAGCGGCACAACGAGTTTGAAAGGAGTTGTTGTTTTCGTTCTACACACACACACACACACCGCCACCACACGCATACATTAATTCATTCGTATTGCAAAGGTCGAATGTGCGGGCGGTTTAATACTGTGGGATGCTACGACAGACTCACCCGCAAAGACCTGGGGAGGAGTGAAGAGGAGAGTGGCACACGACGGAGATACAGCTGCCCGGTTTCGATCCTTCATTGGGGGGGGCAACACCGACAGGCCATCCTGCTGGTAATTCCGGGTCGGAAGAAGAGTGGTGGTAGTTGTTGTTGTTGTTGATATTGGATACCTTGGTACGATGACAGGAGGGTTTTGAGTTCCCCTCGCCTTACACAATCTAGAAGCACGTTGCTTGTACCTTTGACGCTCCTTCCTGTCGAGCGTATCTCCAAGGGTTTGTTTTTTTTGATTTCTTTCACCTGGGGTCTATCTTTTCTATCCTAGGTTATTTTCTCTCTTCTTTCCTTTGGTTAGCTCAGTCCGCTCCCGGTTTAGCCTTCTCTTTGTGGGCCACACGCCCGGGAGGGGAGAGGAGAGAGGGATAAATAACTGTGGCCATTGCGGATGATCGCATCGATATCGGTATTAGCGTAGCAAGCGTAGCGCAGCAAGATGATATTTCATTACTTTTACCTTTTGCTCTATATTGCGTTTCTAGGAGCGAGTGTGCAGATTGGAGCTTGGTGGGATGTTTGTTCATCCATAGACTCATGGTAGGTATGATGACGACTGTTGTGGGGGATGAAGGCTCCAACTGAAAGTGAGGATTACCGCAGCCAGTGCGCAAAAGGTTTTCATCTACCGTCTAGGACGCCTTTCTATTTTTCTCTACACTCATCTCCGGTTGGGTTCATCAGACCTTGTTGTCCTCGTTCGAGACACGGATGACTGGCTTCCTCGGGGCCTTGCTGTTTACCTTAGGTAGGCAAGGCATGCGAAGGTGTTTTCTAACATACCATCGCAGAGCGAGCGTCCCTTCGTCACGCCAGAGCTTTCGCAAACTATTGGAGCCCCGGATGGTCTGGAGAGCGCAGTTCGATTGCAGACTTCACAGTAGTGGCAGGGGAGAGAAACAGAGGAAAGACATGGGGACGGCTCTAGCTCGGGCTCAAGACCCGACTCATCATCGTCTGGACAACTTGCGCCTCACTCGATGTGGGAAAATTAAGAGAACACCTGGAGCTAAGGCAGTCTTTCGGGGATCATCCATCATCTAGAACCAAGCCAAACACGGGTTTTCTTTGTCCCCTGGTGACGAGCACAGAACACCACAGACGAGGGCTGGACTTAGGCCAGCCACAATACCTATCGCCCCAACCGACAAACCCCCTGCGCTAGCTAGTCTAAGGAGGGAAAGGGGAGGGAGAGACGCAAGTTGGCTCGCTCCGCATGTGATCGATCGATCGTCACCGGCAGCAGATTTTCTTGTCTTGTCTTGCTTTGCCTGCCTAGTAAGGATGGGTCAGGTCTGGCTGGTCCGTTGACCTTTTGCTGGGTGGCCTCCTCCTCACTTCTCACCTGCATGTCGTCTCGTGCTCGGGTTCGGGAGGAGGCAAGCTAGCGCTCCGTTCCGCCCGCTTCAGCTCGGCTCGGCCAGCCTAGTCTAGCTTTCTTTCTATTCTCTTCTATGACTTCCCCTGCGGGGGGATGTGAGGAGTCTCTTCATATTTCTCGCTCCCTTACGACACAGAGTATTGGATGGATTTGGAGGTGAGCAATGCGAGGACAGAGCCGTATCGGTCCGAAGGGGGCGGGGAAAATAGGTAAACAAAGAGAGCGTGGCATTGTCACATATTCTTTATTGGGGGGAATAGGGATGGAAAAAGGCGAGAGAAATATACGACAACATCCCCATGACTGCCTGCCTGCTTGCCTGCCTGGCTTCGTGTTTGAGCAAGGGGGGGGGAGGGCATCCCCATCCACTCGGCTATTATGAAGACAAAGTGCTGTGCAGTGCAGCAGACAAGAGGAGTACGGTGGTTTAGAGTATGGGAGGTGACGCTACGTGGCATGTCTGCCCATACCGGCTGCACCTTGACCGGGCCGAACCCAGCCCAGTCGGCCTAAGTACCTGGTCAGCAGTTTGCCGGTCAATGAATGGATTCCTTTGTCTCTCTTCCCCCCAGATGTACGCATGTGTGTGTGACGTGAGAGGCCTCAGCATCTCAACCATTGCCCTTGCCCCCCCCCAACTGAAAAAGGGGCCCAAGGGAACCCGGGCAACGAGGATCAGGGCAGCGGGAGCACCAGAAGCTGCCGCAGAGAGGGGGGAGTGTGCGTTGTTAGCGCAGCTACAACGGGTATTTGCAGAACTACTCTGCACCTCGGGCGCGGCGATTGCATGAACACTATGTCAGGGGGGTAGTTGAGGTACCTTGTAAGCGATGTCCATGGGCGTCGAGAATGTGCTCACGCCACAGCGGAGATGGGGATATGTAAGGTAGGTAATGTTTGCTTCAGATTGGTATATGCAGGCTGCTGCTGCGTAGGCAATGCAAGCCGCAGGTTTGCCTGCTGACTGGGTTGTGTAACTTGTTTGCTTCTCGCCCCTCCTGACCTCCTCGGCTGCTCGATAACAGGGGGCCGAGGTGCTCCCCGCGGTTGAGTCGCAGACCGACTCCTTGCCCGCCTGGGGCCGGTAAACTGCATTGTTGAGGAATTGCCGAGTCCGCACCGTTGAAGTTGGGGTGCCGCGGCGCTTGTTGAGTATTGTCAGACCGCTGGTCTCCGTTGCGGCCCCAGTATCTAGATGTAGCCACCTACGCGCCATTCTGAAGGTTTATATCCTCTAAAAGGAGCATGCGGCTCATCCCTGGTCCAGTCCGCGAGGAGGGTGCTCACCGTGCACTCACCTGGCGAAACACAGCCGCCAAATACAATCAGGGCAAGTAGAAATAGGGCGGCGGTGGCCTAGAAATATACGGCCTCACTCCGCCTTACAACCTACATCTTCGCCGTGGTTCCGTGGCGCCCATTCAGGCCTTTGAATCTGGGCCCAAAGGTCCGCTGTGCGGATGTCTACAGCCGGGCCGTGCCGTGTTACCACGACATACCGATTTCCCGGCCCCTCTTCCGTTTAAGTGGGCGGAAGCAGGCTCAATCGTCGCCCTTGTGGATATCGTTACCATCCTCATCACCATTCTCATCACCGCCCTTTCCATCACCGCCCTCATCCTCCTCCTCTTCCTCCTCCTCGCCCCCTTCCGCATCCTTATCCTCATCCTCACTCACCCCTCCCCAGTCACCCTCCCCCTCACTCTCACTCTCACTCTCATTCCCACTACTCTCCTCCCCGGCCTTCCTCTTCCTCGCCCCAGGCTTAGGCGCATCCTCCTTCCTCACAAAAACATAACTCCTCGCCGCCCTCTCCTCCCCCTTCCACCCACTCTCACTAACCTCCCCCTTCCGTGTCCTCACCACCCCCAGCGTCCTCGCATGCCGATACCCCGGATAGGTCTCGGCCCTGAACCTGAAGCTCCTCTCAACCGCCAGGCCCGCATGCCTCGCCAGATCCTTCACGTTCCACAGCGTGTACGGCTCCCCCTCAAACAGCGTGACGATCATTTTCCCATGGGGCGCCAGCGACGGCAGCGCGCGGCGGAAGAAATCGACTAGCAGCTCCTGGTTGGCCCGCACCTGGCGGTTGACGTCAGTGCTTTTCCCGCCGATGTGCGGGAAGTTGAACATGATGCGGTCCATGGCGCCGACCTGCTGGGGGTGTTTGGGTTTGTATTTGGGGTTGGCGTTGGGATTGGAGGGTTTTGGCTTTAGTAAGGGCGTCATGCGGCGCGCGTCGATGTTGAAGAGCACGCGGGCGGGCGGGGTGGCGGTCTCGAGGGCGGTTAGGTTCGCTTCGGCGTGCGGGTATTTTTCGAGCAGGGCGGCGCGCGAGGGCTCGAAGACGGTGGCTGTCAGGTGGGTGCAGGCGTGGTGGGTTGCGAGGGAGGCGGCGAAGGAGAGGTCGCCTTCGCCGATGAGGAGGATTGCGTCGGAGGGGGAGAAGGGGATGATGGGCGCGAGGTGGGCTTTTGGCGGGGGAGCTTTGGGTTTGGTGGGCTTGGAGGTGGTGTCGTCTATCTTTTGCTTTTTGGGCTGGTGGTGTTGCTTTTTCGCCGCTTTTTGGGCCTGGACGAGCCGGCTGCGTCCTTTTGCCATGATGATGGGTGATTGATGCCGGTCGGCGGCGGTAGGTCCGGGCCGGGTGTGAAGATATTAGAAATGGCGGGGTTGACCTGCCGTAGCCGTGACGGAAGGAACGGAGGGAAAAAAATAATATTTATGCAATTAGAGGGGTCGGGGACGGGCCACTAGCGATAGCCGCAGCGGTCCGGGGTGCGGGAAGTGGAGCTTTTGTCATCGGCCCCTGTGCCCTTCCACGTGCTTTCCTTAAAAGTCAACTTGAGATGGTATTGTTTTTGGAACTAACTGTTTATCGGTGGAAGTTACCCCTATGTCTTCTTCTACTTAAAGTTTTCAACCCACATTGAGCGTGCCGTACCCAAGTTTTGAGCGCATCCAACTCGAGGGTCTCAGCTTCACCAAGCTCCCCAACCCATTGTGACTATGGTTTTTCACGAAAGCAAATATCGGGATTTTTGAGATTATTGTTTCCTACAGCTGCTACCTCTACATCTCACAAAGTCTTGGGGGGGTTTGGAGGCACGACAGTGGACGAAAAATAAACATTCCAAGTATTCCCTATCATCGGATAAGCCGGTGCGAATAGTTCGATGAACTTTGGAAGGGGAAGTTGAGCTTCTCGGGGCTCCCGCTGCCGTCTCCGCGCTCCGGTCTCTCTTATCCCAGTGTCCGAGTCAACTATGCCAGATAGTACCCGATCCTAATTCTAGGTAGGTATCTAGTATCTTTGCGGCTGATGAGATGCTTTACAGTGCCTAACGATGAACTAGCTACATATGAACGGTGTCAAGGGCATCCAGGATATTGGACGGAATGTAGGGGCAATTGGCAAACAAGCAGATGACATCTATCAGGCATAGGCCAACATTCTTGTTTTCTCGCAAATACGGGCCATTTGATTGGGCTGATGGCTGATGGCTCACCAGGGGCATGGAATGTAAGTAGTAAATGAGTTTTCTTATGCTTCCATTATCCCGGCGTTAGGTTTCCCAAGACTCTCACATTTGCTACTAATTTCAGCGGCCATCTTCTTCACCAGCGCGGACTCCCATCTCTAAACACCTTCCCTTCATACTACTACAAGCCCGAAAAGTCCAGGTCCATAGGTAACTATAAGACACAAGCTCTTCGAAGTATAGATACCTTCTGGTTAGCTGAGTTCCACAAGTGAATAAGCTGGGATCGTGTTGGGCCCACCGTAGGAGCCTGAAGGTTTTTAAGGAGATCTAAGATGGCAATGTTGATGTACGTAGTACCTCGAGCGCTCCGTATTCCTGATGATGGTATCTATCGTTAGCAGTGAAATACCAGCTAATAAAGCGGTGTTGGATTTAAGACTGTGTGGGTACGGGTGTGGCTGCCACGTCAAACCGTAAAGGTGACGGGGTATATACTCCTTCACTGTCATGTTGAAGGAGCGCCATAAAATTCGGCTGTCCCCCTGGATTGCTGTAGCATCTTTGATCTGACCCGGTCGGGCACAAACCTAACTCTGAGAATGCTGGATGTGCTCCGAAAATACAGACGGCAACACCCGGAAGTGCACAGTGCACAGTGAATAACAACGTTGGTGCCAGCTGTGCGAACACGGCAACGCTGGCGCTATGCCCGATGCAGGCGTTCGTGAGTTGGTGACGCCCCCCTGGGCCTCGTGGCCATAGATCGTCAACATTGGGCGCTGAACAGCGACTGCCTCACAAAGTGATCTCAAACTCCCCAGAATCCTGAAAGGGCCTTGGAACTGGATACACCCAATTTCCATGCTCCGGGACTTGTCCTTGCACGCAGCAGACCCGCCGGCCCGTAAAGGTGGAGGCGCAAAACCGCTCTAGATCCTAGCAGCGTTGAAGCGTTACGGCCACCATTGAGCCGTCCAAACTCTGGGCTCCTCCGTAAGCAGCATGAATCGACAACGTAGAGGCCCAGCTTGGCGCGGTTTATGGCAATAGCACCGCTTCTAATTGTGTGTGAAAGACTTGAAACCGTGGCAGAAAAAGAGGAAAAGCGCACGGCTGCGAAGGGAGTTCCTGTTTTGGAAGGAGATGCAAGGCCCTGGTTGGCTGGATGCTCGGTTAAGCCTCGGTGGAGCGGGTCCAGTGGCCCGGATGCCAGCGGGCGTGGAAAGGGTGCAGGGACGGGAGAGATCTCTTAGTTATTATTGCGTCCCAGCGTCGAACATCGACTGCAAAAGCATCAACATAACTGCTGCGGTGCGCTGGCCACGCCATTGTGAAGATCCTGAATAGGGCAACCGTCTATTCAGCCATTCACTGAGCAAAGTGCAGAGTACGCTGTAGCCCAGCTCACAGCTTGCGGTGCTCCTCAAAAGGCACCAACAGCCGCCGACTTTTCGAACCTTCTCACACGTCGTTTTTTCTACCCCATTCATACTTGCTCACCCGCCACTGGGCAGTTCTGCAAGCTCACAACCTCCTGCCCGTCTTAGCGGCCAACCCGTCCTCCCAATTTTCTCTTTTTATCTCTCCCAGGACCTCCAGGCCGCGTGAGGGAGGAGCCGGCACATATCCGTCTCAAAAGCTGCGGCGGTGCCTGCTCCACGCTGACATAAGGTACCTGGTAAATTGTTCACCGTTGGCGTCTACACCAGCAACCTGGTCAACCTTCTGCTGCCTCCGTCCCCCTCTGCTTGACCTCGCGGCGGATTCCATCTGGATGGAGTCATGGACCACGCCAGCCATCCGCGCCAGGTAGAGTCAGCACACCATCACACTTACAGCGGCCCGGATTTCACAAACTCCGCGACTCTGCCGTTTTCCGGGGCCTCATACACCCACAACGACACACCTCAACACCACACCGCCGCCACCATGAGCCACCTGCACTACCAGACCGCCGATCTCTCCGAGGTCGACGACAATGTGCCCGAGGAAGCCCCCGCTGCCCACGTCGGCTCGACCAGAGGTCGCGGACGGGGCAGAGGCCGCGTCTACCGTGGAAAGGGCAAAATCGCCAAGCCTGCGCCTGCAAAACCCGTGACCGGCCGTGGCCGCCGTCACAAGGTTTACGAGTCCGCCAGAGCCCAGGCTGCCCACGAGCGCATCCAAGAGCTCAAGTCTGCCTTTGCTACTGTCGCCAAGGTTGTCAAACCTGCTTCTCAGGAGATCGCCGACCGTAGCGTCAACGAGCTCCTGCAGGACCCCGAACTCATCCGTAAGGTACCCGAGTATGAGAACATCCAGGGCTTCCTGCGCACCCGCCTCGCCGACACCAAGAAAACCCTGAACATGCAATTCAAGATCGACAATGACATGGTCAAACACGTGTACGAAGGCCAGATGCAGATTGTTCAAGAAGCTTACACCGTACGTCCATCTCATCCCCGCCTCAATCGCTGCCCACTAACAAAAGTCTCAGCGATCGCTCACCGAGCTTTGCGATGAGCGCTATGACCAACTCATGATGGAGCTGGATATTCTTGAGTATCTCCATGACAATAACCTACCTGTCGATGTAAGCCGTTTTCTTCCTTATCTCTCATCAACAAAGATGCTGACTCGCGCTCCCGAAGCTTCCTGCTGTCACCGAAGAAGGCGAGTATCTCTTCAAAGAGATTAGCCAGAAACAGTATGATGAGCAGAGTGGTCCTTATGTTGAGTACCAGGATGGCGTCGAATTGCCGTTCCATGGAAGGCCGGTAGGCGATCTGTTGACCAAAGAGTATCAATTGCCGGAGATCGACAACCCTAAGCGCAAGGCCGATGGACAGCCTGATGGCCAGCCAAGTGCAAAAATGGCAGCTACTGCTGAGAATGGTGAGGCAGTACCAACCTTGCCGCGCCATGTCAGTGGTCTTCTCTCCGCCGTCGAGGCGCTCGAGGAACGGCAATCCACCCCTGCCGAATCGTCTTCCAGCGCGCCTACACCGGTACCAGAACCCGCGGATGCCCCATCACCCGGAAATGCCGACCATATTCTGGGTAGCAGCGAACACATCCCTCTTGACGGATTAGAAATACCTCTTCCTCGTTATACGACAGGCCCTGACGAATACGGTGTTCGGATCATTACGCGGAAGCCAACCCGTCTGGACATCCCGAATAACCGCATCGCCGTGCCGAACATCTTTGAATGGGACGATCTTGATATCGGCTTCCGGGACTCCGCCAACTGCGTCCAGAAGGGCGCTACCAAGGCAAAGCGGGGCAAGTACTTGGGCAAGCCTGGCTCCAACTTTATGTTCATCGACCGGCGTGTTGGCACGTGGGACTCGACGCAATCAGCGGGCGAGTTCGACGACATACTGCTCAAAAAGCACGCCCTACATCCAGCCCTTGGCATTGTTCTGCCTACTTCCGTCAATGAGGAGGAGCCCCCGACGCCATTTGTTTCCGGGTGGAAGTCAACCGTCTTAGTATCACCCCGCGGTGAGATCGTGCACGCCTCTAGAACAATCCCTTCCGCGCGACAGGACGAAAAGGCGCGGAAGCTACACACGAAAATCCAGTTGAAGGAGGTGCTACGTGACTTTTGCGAGCAGGAGGGTATCGCAGAAGAAAATGTTTCGCCTACCGAGGAGGAACGCGAGGAGCATCGAAGATCCGTGTTGGCCGCCCGAGGCATCGACCCTGACGCCATCATCCGCCCGCTACCATCGCCCGAGATTAAAGAAAGCGATGAAAACGTGGTCGATCACACAAAGAGTTTCAACCATTTTGTCGAAGAAGCGATCTCTGCCGCATCGGTCCTCGAGGCCGAAGAAGACGCTGCCCGATCCGCACAGACGAAGCGTCCTACCACGTCCTCAAGGCCTTACGACGCCATCCGCGACGTGTTCACCGAAACTACATCTGGCACGGAGTCCGTATCTGCTCAGCAGTCAACCCCCAACCCACACACCTTGGACACGCTCAGCTTGTCTTGCCTTGCCGATGTTGCTGAAGCAGAGCGTAAACAAGAGCCCGTTTACGATCATCTTTCGATATACGACCAGCCTGCATACACCCAGGCTCGTGAGTTTTACAACCCACCAGAAGGACCGTCACAGCTAGCGTACCCTCCACATATGGAACAGCCCGGCCAGGACCCGACCCGGAGCAACGACTTCCTGAGAACTGCTCTGAATCCACCGCCCACGGATTATCACCAACCAGCAGAATACATGCTTGGCCCCCTCGCCCCTTCGTCTGCACAGGGCCAACGGACACCATTTTCAAACACGGGCGCGGGCAAAGCCTTGCCGGCACTACGACCAGTCCGCGGTCTTTCAAATGACGGGACCCCGCTACCGGAACCTCATGGTAGCCCAGTACCGCAGCACCCTGGCATGGTGGTGTCGAACAGTGGCGTATTTTATCCACCTGCACCCAGCCGTTCATTCCACAACGGATACGTCCTCCAGGAATCAGGTGCTGTCAACGGTCTCCAGCAGCCTGCGATGCAGCCGCAATTGCATCCGCTCTCCATCCCAACGGGCCCTCTCCAAGCCCCCCCCCTGGCGCCGCCGCCGCCAGAGCGCATGAGTCCTTTCTCGGTGTCCCCTCCGCCGTACCATGGTGCCCCTTTTGCGCCTGCACCTGTCATGCAGCAGCCTGGTACTCCCTTGCAGATGTCCCCTATTATACAGCAACAACCACCACTACCTGCTCCCTCAACATCTTCACCCCGCTCGAGACCGGGCAGCTCGTCAGCTGCCTCGCCATCTAGCGCAGCGACTGCTGGATCGTCAAAGTACCGCAAACTCGAACCAGCACCAACTCCGCCGCATCGTATGGGCTACCATGGTAACGGTCAGGAGTTACGGACTGTACAGTTTGACTATCGTGAAGCTATCAAGGACTACACAGCCGTTGAGGCACCACCGAGGCATGGGCCCACACATATCAGGGGTTGGACGCATAACCACCTCAAGAAGGCCAGCATTGGTGGCAGCAGCACGAACGGAAATAGAAAGACCGAGGAAGAGGGTAACTAGGCGCCGACGAGGGGACCGGATATTGGGGGAAAAGGCAAATATACAAAGGAGTTCGGAGTTTGGGTAGTGCATCAAAGGCTCGGGGAATGCATGTAATTTCATGTTGTGTGTATGGGAGCTGTTCATTTTCATTTCTCAGAGTCAAGGCTGGATATACACATCATACATACTAATGCCGCGGCTGGCATATGACAATAGAACCAACGGGCGGTGTTCCGTTTACTATAACCCGAATCTTGGCTTCGTTGCCTATGTGTGACTGTGATGGCCAATTTGTATCGGGGCTGTTGACCAATGTGAACTTATGGGATGGCTACCACGTGCCAGGTTTGCCTACCCGCGCACCATAATTTGCTATCCACCATCCGCTCACCATGACCGCCGCCACGAAAGCGTCTAGAAATCTTCTCGAGAAATATGGATAGTGTTTGAACGAGGCATATGAATGCTGGCGATTGGGAATTGCACTTCCGTGTTGCACATTGTATTGAGTGTGTTTTTGCACTGGCACAAGTCCTGTCTAGACGGATTATTTACTTATTACTGTGCTTCACTCACTTTATTCGGCTCATTTTACCCTGCCCTGTTTTGTTGCCAATTCCCATGTGTCCAAGGCGCGAGATATGCCCTTTTGTTTCTTCCTCCCCACCCAGAAGAAATATCGTGCAATGACCATCTGCAGCCTCTGATACTCATACATATGCCTCAAACTCCATTAATTAACGGAGAGACCATGCCTTAATCCAGAGAAATCACCTGCGAGGGGTCTACCATGGAGACCGCCATCGGTCCAAACATGCCCATCATGGCCGTATCCCCATTGGCCGTCTCCATCCCGACTTCCATCTGCGACGAAAGAAGCGCCCGTCCCAATGGACCATCAGGGTGAAGCGGATACATCGTCGCCTCCATAGAGTTGCCGTCAAAAATGACAAAGTTTTGGATCGGCTGCTGCGTCTGTCCCAGCGCGTTTATGACATCCTGGGCGAGCTGACCGCCCAGTACCGCAGCGACAGGCGAAATCTCCGAGCCAATGTTCTGTAGGAAGGACCGCAGCACCTCGCTCCGCAACGTCTCGGCCGGGAGGCCCAGCGCTTTGTGCTTCTCCTGAGCGAGGCGCGTAAACTGCTCCAGCTCGGCACGGTTGTTAGCGTGCGGTGGAGTGTTGTAAAGACCCGTGAATGCCCAGAGCGCGCGCAGGCAGCTGAGTACAGGTGTGACTACGCGGCGGCGGCGGGCAGAGCGTAGGACGTCCTCGGGGAGGGTGGCGACATCTGAAGCGAGCAGCCAGGTGCTATAGAGCTCGCGCTTGGTAACAAGCTCGACCTTTTCGTCGTCGCCTTTGGGGGAGACAGCAACGATAGAGCGGGTTTTCGTTTCTCGCCCAAGCGCTGTAGCCATGTTTGAACGTGCTCGCTCGATCACGTAGTCGTGCTCGATGAGGTCTGCGAAGAGGAAGCCATACATGCCGTGGGAGCTGGCAGCGTAGAAGGCCCGGCCGCTGAGTCTCGTCGTAGTGTTGATAATGTCTAGGAGGTTGGAGTCGAGGTCGGTCGCGATGACAATGTCGAACCCGCCGTAGAAGGACGGTGGCTTTAGTCTGATGTCCACCTGGTCGACGACCACGCGTACGCGGGGGTTGAGTCGCTGGATTGCTGCGCTCGCGGCGACAGCGCGGTTCATACCAATATGACCATCGGCAACGGAAAGGAAAAATTGCGCACCGAGGTCTGCTTCGGTGACAACCTCGTGGTCCACAACGGTAATTGAGCCAATGCCCGCAAGGACGAGATTCTTAGCAATCTCATTTCCCAGTGCCTTGATGGTGATGAGGAGAATATTGGCATTCCGAATCTTTTCTTGTGCCTTCATTCCCCAAAGACGAATTTGGCGATCGTAAAGCGCAATCTCATCTAAGCTTGTGTTAGAACGGTGAGGTTCGGGGCGCTTGACGGGGGTCCTGGGCTGCACGTACCTGCGCTGATGCCATTCGAGGCAGGCGCGGCCTCTGTGCCGTTGGGCTCGACATGAACTGCAGACATCGCGGTAGTCTGGTCTTGAGGCAGAGTGGTGTCCATGTTTTAGGTTACTCTTGGTATTGAGAATGCTGGGTTGCGAAGCTGGAGCATGAGGTGGGATGCCAAAACGCCGAAGAGGAAGGCGCGAAGTCCGCGACCAAAGACACAAAAGAGCGCCAAAAAGCCAAACAAATCACTTGAAAGGGCAATCGGGCGATTTGTATAAAGAATTGTTGGATAAAAACACCTGAGTGGTGAGTGTATGTGCACCAAAATAAAAGGTGAGATTGACAGCCGGTGTTGTCGTTGAGGAACACTTTTAGTCACTGGAGTCAAGGCTGGCTGCTGAGGCAGCTACAGTCTGACAAGCAGATCGTACATACACCGAAAAAGGGTCAATTCAGATACATTATTCTACACAACTACACTACTCATCTTCGATAGCCAAGCCAGATACCCAGATCCCGTGAACATTGATGTCAAAACATGAACTTTCTGCTTGTTCTCGCTTTTTGTAAAACACATCTGAACCTGACGGAACGGATCGCCAGACGCATGGGCCACATGGTGAACATGCTTCACCCGTGGCTAGAGGCACTTTGGGATCCTACAAAGACCTCATCCCTATTGTCCATCAATGTCTTTCTCGAGGGGTGGCCAGAACATCCAGGTACCTGCTTCCTGGACACTATGCAGAAACACATCTCCTACCGAATATGAAAGCAGGCTGCACTCGGATCTGAAGTGAGCGTGTTGACTGCTGCTGGCACGCCAGAGATATGATTCCAAATGAGATCTTCTGGGTTCGTGGGGGATCCAGGCCCTACCGGGCTGTTAACTTTCCAAAAGCCCGTGGTTGAAAGTTGCAATTGCCTAGGCATGGATTTTAAGGTATGACGGAGGTGCCAATGGCTTGTGGGCAGCGAATGACAATGGGTGCATGCTAGGAGCCTGCTAGGTTTACGCGAGTTGCATGTTAAAGTAGTACTTTCTTTGGCTCCGAGTTTCCGCCCCAATCTCCATACACAAAGGTACTGTTAAACAATATTCCTGCCCTTGAGTACCCCGCTGTGCTCAGCCTGTCGCCTCCAGTCCTCGGGACTTCGATTGACGTCCTTCCTTCATTCACTCAACTTCGCTCAACCTCCTCCGCGATCCCCACCAAACACCAGTGTTGATAGCGCCTTGGCCGAACCTACGACGTATATTTCCGCATTGTCTCGTCTCGTGCCGATCAGGATATCGGCCTTCCAACCACTCCCAAGGACGTCCTCCTGCATTGTCACCTCACATCTGCGCCTTTGTTGCGGAATGAATGGTGAGCTCCCACCGACCACTTCTTCAAGGTTGGCAGGACACCACGACCTGCAATCCCCGGACGGCTATACGGAATAGGTTCGATCTCTAATTTTGCAGCAGTCTGACGATCACACCCCGATCAATGATCGCCCTCCCTTGGAGTTTTATAGAGCAATAGAGAGATTCCACCAGAGCGTCGACCGCCTTCTCTCCCACGCCACTGCCGCAAACGCTGCTGCCTCAAGTAGCATGTCTTCGGGCTCTGATCGGGAGCTTCGACGAAGATTCAATCGGGATCCCGAGCCCCCAAATGAGGGTGGTCGCTCCGCGAGTATCTTGTCGAGCCTGCCCCCCCTTCGTTCTCTCCATCGTTTAAGCAACATGTCGTCGGCCGGTGGATCTAGCAACCGCCCTGGTCGGTATCACCGGGACCGCATCATCGAGCGTCATCGGCTGGTCATGGAAGCCAGGAATCAGAATGCCAACCTGGACGACATGAACCGGACCCTAGGTGACGCAAACTCCCACCTCCGGGCCCTGTTGGAGTTGACCAACAACCCGCTCATTTCCCAGCCCGCCATCTCACCGCCGCTTCAAAGCAATGATCATCCTGAGGACAACCGTCGGATCAAGCGCCGAAAGCTGGACTCGGACAAAATTGCGCCAAGTTCCAAGTGTATCCGTTATGGCAGATTCGGACAGGTGGAGCCGGGCCAGCTCACCATGGAAATTGTGAGCTGCGATGGGGGAGTTTATTGGTCTGATGGGTCGAACTACATGGCCGAGAACATCTTGAAAAATGACGGTTCAGTTTATTGCACGAAGAGCATCCGGTGTAATATCGTATTACGTCACTCAGGTGCAAGTGCATTCAGTCTCAAGGAGTTGACGATCAAGGCCCCTTGTAGCATCCGCTATTCGAACCCGTAAGTTGTAGCCACCTGGACTTGGTGCGTACTCAAGCTCACTATTTCAACAAGCAGCGTTCGAGAAGGAATGGTGTTCGTGTCAATGAACAATGATGACCTATTTACACGCACGGCACAATACCAGATTCAGTATCTGCCTTCGCGTGCCAACCCGTCAAGCAGTTTGCCTGCTATCTATTCCGTCCGCCATGACGATGGTAATACCAGGATCCGGCAACGGGGCTACCAGCACCCGCCGAACCATTTGGACGACGAGGATGAGGATGAAGATTTGGATTTCAAGAAGGCACAAATTCCTTCCGAGTTCACCCCTTGTTCGCCATTCAACGTAACATATGAATACGGCGAGGACGAGGATGAAGGCGTTCACCATAGCTTTGTGCGTTCCAACCGGCGAACCCCGAATAGGATCGGCACTCTGCCCTTTGAGAGTGACAACAGCGACGATGGCGCGGATGTATGGGGTCCCTCTGCCTCCGATTGGTCATTTGACGACATTGCGCGGCTTCGATACACCTCGCGAGGGCGCGGGGACCATGATACTGGGAGCATGACGCTCGATGAAGCACGAGAGGCCAACCAGATCGCAACACAAGAGGCGGTGCGGGCAGTGGGCGGCGAGCTCATGGCGCCGCTGGTGCATTTCAACATGGAAAAGGACAAGGGCAAGTGCACTATCAAGTTTGATCCGCCAGTAAGCGGGCGATTCATCTTGCTCAAAATGTGGACCCCATATCAAGATCATAAAGCGAATATCGATATCCAGGCAGTCGTGGCAAAAGGGTTTGCGGGGCCGAGGTATTTTCCTTCAGTGCAGGTGAGATAACTGCCCATCCGTTTCGTTTCCTAGGAGGCTGTATACGCATTTGTTCATCGCGGCCGGAAGGAAAGGACTGGGAGGACGTGGAGGCACTACCCCGAAGACCTGGGCGGGAGCGGCGTTTGGTGTTACAGAATTGTAAATTTGAAATTGATGGTTTGATCATGGTATTGTTGTATCAATCTAGCCTGATATTCTTGTATTGTGCAATCCGGATCACATGAGAATTCAGCATGTGTATGCTCTAATCAAGGTAAAGTCACATACCGGGTCGTTCCAGTAGTCTAGGTCTTGCAGAAACACAGCCGAAAATGTTTCGATATGATTCATTCTGAATTGGTCTGGCGGCAAGTAACCCGATTTGCTAGCTGAGTCACTGATTCCCGCAGCAGCTCACTCACTCACTGTAGGTATTGAGTCACCGGGCAATCTTTCAGCGCCTCTTTCGCTTGGTAAGGTACCAAGTGCGTGCAGCAAGGATCCAGTGGGGCCCACCCGGTCCATACTAAAAGCTGCCCTCTTTCTCCCCTCCATCTTCCAGCCGGCAACATCAAGCATCAGCGAAACCCACGACCTGACCTAATCGAGCCCATATTACATTTACTTGACTCCTCAGGTCGCGCTACCAGAAACCACACAAGCAGAGTCAACAGAACAGCATCTCATCATGGCTGTTCGCGCACAGTTTGAGAACTCCAACGAGTACGTTCCAATTTTTTGTTTGCCCCGCCCCACCCTTGGCTGCGCTTACCTTGCGCCCGCCCTGACCCCGCGATGCGACGGAGATGTCATGATGGATTTTGTTTGGGATTCAGAGTGGCCAGCTAACAGCAACAAATAGGGTTGGAGTTTTCGCAACCTTGACAAATTCATATGCCCTGGTCGCCGTCGGCGCAAGCGAGAACTTTTACAGTGTCTTCGAGGCGGAGCTCCAAGATGTCATCCCCATCTGCAGGACGACGATTGCCGGGACAAGGATCATTGGGCGGTTAACTGCTGGGTAAGGACCCTTTTTTTCTCCCTTTTTTCGTTGATCAAAAGACGGGGGGACTGACTTGGAGGAAAAGAAACCGAAAAGGCCTTCTTGTGCCAACATCGACGACGGACCAGGAGCTACAGCATCTACGGAACAGTCTTTCGGATGAGATTCGCATCCAGCGCATTGAGGAGCGGTTGTCGGCGTTGGGCAACGTGATTGTTTGCAACGACCATATCGCACTTGTACACCCGGATCTGGAGCGCGAGACAGAGGAGATTATCGCCGACGTGCTCGGTGTCGAGGTTTTCCGGCAGACGGTGGCCGACAACGTGCTGGTAGGGAGCTACATGGCACTCAGCAATCGGGGCGGCTTGGTACATCCCAAGACAAGCATCCAGGACCAGGACGAGCTGAGCAGCTTGCTCCAAGTACCCCTGGCGGCGGGCAGTGTCAACCGTGGCAGCAATGTCATCGGTGGCGGCATGGTGGTCAACGATTGGATGGCCGTCACAGGTCTCGACACAACTGCGCCGGAACTAAGCGTTATTGAGAGCGTATTCCGGTTAGGCGAGGGTGCCGCACCGGGTGCTATCAACACCAGTATGAAGGACACGATGGTCGAGTCGTTCTACTGAGCGGGTTGGCAGTGGTGCTGGGGCTGGGGCTGGCTGGGAGAGGTATTACATGTCTGAAGCGTGGGGGCGAGGTTGGGACGGTTCATGAACTACAGCGAAAGAGTCTTTGAGGAGCCGAACAGGGGTGATTAGTACCTCCTGGTTTTTGACATGAATACATTTCTCGGTTGACCAAACCACCCGCTTGCTCCGTTTGTTGCATGAGTGAGCCGAGCTATTTGGAACTCGGCTGCCAGGTGGACTTCGTTCTCTGGACGAAGTACAAAGGCCTGCACGGAAAGGGACATTCTCCTGTGTGCGATCATGCATCAGACACATACCCCCATACACAGTTTTCACTCCGAGGGCGATGTCTAGCCCCAATCATAGAAGGCCTAGCCTCGGCCTTATGCATTTCGAGGACCTTCTCTACCTTGCAATATGATCTGTTGCATCGTAACAAGCCTTTGACAAAGCAAGAAGGCTTCTTGAGAATACAACTTGGCTAGCAGGTCTAAAAGCTACAGTCTGCTTTCAACTACGAGATGGAACTGGGCGACATCAAATCTATGCCCTTGAATGTTTACATAGCGCACAATAACAATACCGCCCCCTCATCAGAACTGCGGCTATGAATCAGTGATACAAATGCTTGTAGAATGAGAGATTCATATTGAAGATTCGAGATACCAAACAGGTAGTAGACGGTGTGGAGAGCCCCCAAGCTTAGCACCGCGGGAAGTCGGGAAAAGGGGGGTTTGTTGATGTATCGGTGGACAAGGTTTACCGGTGGAAGATGGGCAGTAATTGCCTTCGTTCGACTGCTACCGGTCGTGGTTTGAGTTCGACATGCCTCTCCGTCTATGGGGAAGGAGAGAAGCTACCTGGTTGCCTATGGCAAACGAATTCGAAGGAACATCTCTGGAGGACTGGGGGTGTGGTTGTCCTGAGGGTTTCTAAAGTTTTTGTGTTTTGATTTTCCTGATTTCTGATCAATGAGTATCGATGGCTTTATGGCGTCTCTAGCTGTAAATCGAAGCCGCTGGCGGGTATTTACTCTGTATCACCTATCCAGTGAGGCCTGTGTTGTGTGCCTGGGGGGACCACACGCCGTTGTCCTGATCCGCGGAATCCACCGCCCTGGGCAGTGACAAAACCGATTTCCTATATCTGGAAGATGTCGCCACGTGAGAATCGCAGATTGGCCGAAAATCCGAGCTATAAGTGTGGATTTCTTGGGAGACAAGCATTTTTGAGGGGGCGTGCTTGAATGGACTCGCCGTTGTTGGTACTTGTGGATCTGGCCACGAAGGAGCTGAGTGAGGTGCCCGTAGCCCGCTCACCCACGCACGAGCTGAATGGTGGGGAATCCTGTTGTCGCACAGACCTGCAACGTCGTCAGCTCCGCCGTTGTGTGCTACCAAAACCTGGAAACCTGCTGACAGTCCAGCGCTGTTTGTTTTGAAGTCCCAGGATTCCCAGCTTTTGGTCTTTTATCTGCCTTGCCCTGCCATCCCAGCGTTGTGACCACTTTTTCGCATGAATCTTCAGACGGCATAAGCTCCCGCTTCTTTAGCTTTCTGTCCCTTTTCACTCCGCCGCACTTTTGTTCTGCATCCGCGTTCCCGTTTTTTCTCGGGGCTTGGTTGATGAGGAATCCTGGTTGGTATCGACTCGCTAGGCGATCTCCAATTGCCACCCAAAGGCCCACGTCGCGTCTCGCGACCCCGCTTCCGCGTTTCCGACTCGAAGCTGAGGTGTTTATTGCTCGCCTGCTGGCGAATTTTCTGCTGCCTGCGTTCTGATCACATTCCGGATGCTTTTTGAGGGTTTATGGGTTTTCTGGGTTATTGAGCGGAGGCTGTTCACGTTGTCAAGGGTAATTTGACATTCGGGAATATCGAGTGCCAGATGACGGAAACGTGTGAACGAGGAATCCAGCCCACGCCAGCCAACACCACGATAATTCTTCCACGTTGCCACAGACAGAGACACTTCATTCCGGCTGTTTCTCCACCAAACAAAGCGGCCTCAGCCAACCGGAGAGTCTAGGCCAGCACCGGGCCTCATTCCAAGGATATATACCCAAGCATATACTGTGCCGTCCCGAAACATTAGTCGATCATGCTAAGCAACAGCGCCAACCCTGCTTTCTCTTCCCCTCAGCCCGAGCTGCTGCCTCCCTATGCTCGCTCCCCTCTCCCTGCACGAGCACCCCCGCGGGGATCTTCGAACCAGGCCGCGATCCTAGATGGATATGCTTCCCCGCGCCAGGCTGAGCAGCGAGTAGCTCCCTTGCAGCAGCAGTACCACGGCTTCAACCCGCCTCGCCCATCGCTGTCTCCTTTATCAGAGTACCACAGCGGCTTCTCCAATGAGGATCTCGGCTCCCCTCGCAGTTCTGCCCACACCCATCGCCGGCAACAGTCGTTCCCCAACTTACTGCCACTGTCCTTCCGGAGTAGGACTCCCTCGCCGGTCAGGAAACCTCCCACGGTATCGGAGGAGATGCCGTTCACCGGTGACGGCAGAGGCAACGCAAGGTTAGACAGCCCGAAGAGCGGGCTTGCCGGCTGGTTCAGTGGGACCGTCGCCGGGAGTGCGCTGGGAATGTCTGCCGAGTCGACACCGGATGCCACGCCGACGAAGCTAAGGAGGAGCACCACAAACGCCAGCGCAGACCCGACAACACCCAAAAACGCTGCCTCCCGGTTCATGTCCGTCCTCTCGTCCAGGTTCACTCCTGTCGCAACTAGCCCTATCATCGACGATGAGCTCTGTAACCTCAATCTCGAGGCGGCGCTGTTCCCGCCCGGCTCGCCGACGGATCGGGACTCCTTCTCGCCTGCGGCCTTCAAGAACTTGGAGATGAACGCGCTGGGTCTTCTCAGCAAAATGCAAAACGCATACCGCAACCGTGTTGCGGCGCTCCAGGAGATCCAGAGCGAGAAGCTTGCGCAACGAGAAGAACTCGAGGAGGCAGAGACCCGTGCGCGGCATTTGAAGATGCAACTCGAAGGGATGGCGAGGAAAGCTCAAGAACAGGAGAAGGATATGCACCAGCTGATGGAGGAACTTGCCACCGAGAAGAAGGCAAGGCTCCATGATCGCCTTGCCGCGGAGAAGTTTATGTCGGAGGGCTCCATGGGTATAGAGGATCTGGGTGTGGATGATGAGCGAAGGAGAAGGAAATGGGTCCGAAAGAGTGGAGATAAGTCCGAAGCTGGCTTTGACACGGATGAGGAGAGTGCAGAGAGCGAGAGTGTCTTTTCCAGATGTCGGAGCCCAACGATTCCTACGAGTGCTGGCCTAGAAGGAGGTGCGATTGACAGCGCAACGCCGCTGCAGTCACGGAATAGCAGTCTGCTTGCTCCGCCGAGGATGAGGGCTGGCCAGCAACAGCAACAGCCGGCGCCACCGATGACCGCATTCCAGAAGATTATTAAAGGTATCGCAGGCGAAACAGAGGACACTGGTGTCGGCGAATGTAGAAACTGCATGGGCCAGAACGCGAGCGTGGCCTGGGATACTGTCTCTCTGCTGAGAGACGAGAACAAACATCTGAAGCAGAGAGTCGGGCAGCTTGAGGTCGCTGTGGAAGGGGCTTTGGATTTGGTCAATGGAATCGGTCTATGAGGGGATTGACTTGGTACGGGTGAGATCGTTGTTTGTTGCCAGGGAAAGGTGGTGGCATATACTGGGTTTGGGGCGTTTACGACGGTAATGCCACATGCGCTTTGGCTATATAACCTAGAATGGATCACACAAGTAGGGAAGGGTTGGGTTCAATTGCATTGGGCATGGCGTACCCCAAGTAGGCGATTTGCTTGAAAGCGAACAGGTAGCAATCCGCGGATATACCCCATATAGGATGTTTGGGATCGAAAGGGGCTGGTTCTGAGGGTCCTGCATACTAGCTCGGCCTGACTTACTGTGAACTTGACTTGACCTCTGAAGCTGTGCACACAAGATTTAGAAGGCCCTGTTCTCGTATGCCAAGATTTGTGACCAGACATGCGGTCGGCTTTCGCAGTTGTAAATGAGTTTCACGGATGTTTTCTTTTATAATTCTTCATTCACATCTGCGCGAATTCTATCATGCCGCACTATCCCGAGCTGAGCTATGTCAGCTATCCATATGTACAGTTCCCCCTCCCTCCCTTGTCGCCAGTTAGGCAGCATCTACTCCTCAATGATCTCCTCAGTGGTGCTCCTCCCCATGGCCCTCCGCATGGTGCTCATCCTTGATGAAGAGGTACTCATATAAGCAGTAGCCAGCGAAAGCTACGGACGCGGTGCCCAGACCGGGAAGTGCATTCTTGAATCGGTTGAACCTCGAGAATTGGCCCTTGTATCGCCACGCCTCGCTATTGGAGCTGTCAGCTGTGATTTTCGACAGAATATGAAACCAAAAGGAGGACTGACAGTCTATCCCAGGGATCGTAGCGGACGCCGTGGCCTTGGGCGGCCTTGCCGAACTTGCGGACGTCGAAGCCAGTGATGTTCGGCTTGCCACCTTGTGCGGCTCGTAGTATTCTGTTTATAGTTTGCGATATTAGTAATTAGAACTCTCAATTGAGTGCGTGAGAGAGTGCTTACCTGGAGATATGCATTGTGGCGATGGCAATTGCTTGTCAATCGTGACGATGCTCAGCACGCGGCTCGCAAGCTTGGGATGTGAGGTTGCAGGTCGCTCTGGTGGTCGACCCACCCCTGATGATTAGGTAATGCTTGGGGCCGTGCGACATCAAGCCGCCGATCTCCAACCTCTGGGCTCGAGTATGAACTTGCTCCTTCTGCCGCCTGAATTGAATCACGCCCCATTTCTCCTAGTCCGGAATCGAGCATCCTTGGCACAGACGAAACAACAGCATCATAATTCTCTGCTGCAACAACCACCACCAACCTGCACGGTCCCTTGTCCGATTGTTGCCACACTCCGCTCCTGGCGACAAAGCGACAGCAGCCCGATTGGAAGGCTTTCGCCTCGGCGGGAATGGTACCACACCCAACAACTTATAGTACCACGACGGCTCTCGGGTTACGGACTAGACGGTAAGATAGAACCAAACCCGTTCCACACCGGGGCCTGGCCGTATCCAGCTGCGCAATCGATGCCTCCACTCTCCCGCTTCCCCAGCGGGCCAAACGCCATCTCGCCATACCATCAGCAGTTTCCCGGCCATGGCCAGCACTCAACAAGCCACCCACCCCCCATGGGCGGCAACCCAGCATACCTCAATCCGAACTCGGGCGTCAACCCGTTCTCCGCGAACAACAACCTGCTAGGTCTGGCCGGTGGTCTTAATGCTGGCGGAGGGTTCAACGTTGGTGGCGACTCGGGGTTGGCAAGCCATGCTGCGCGCATGGGATTTGCGCACGCGGGTGGCTTGCAACAGCAGCAACAACAACCGCAACAACAACAACAACACGCAGCGCAGCAGCACGCTCAGCACGCCCAGCATGCACAAGTCGCGCAGCAGCACGTCCCAGGACAGCAGCACGGGATGGTCGAGCATGGCACTCGTGCCCAGTCTAAGGGACGGATACGAGAAGTGTGGAAGCATAACCTGCATGAGGAGATGGCAAACCTACGGGATCTTGTGGATAAATATCCGTACATTGCTATGGTATGCGCCGAGATCTTATGGAATGGCGGCAAGAGCTAACCGTCTTTCGTTGTAGGATACTGAGTTCCCGGGCGTTGTTTCGAGACCAATGGGTGGCTTCCGCGGCAAGAGTGACTACCACTACCAATGTCTGCGGACTAACGTCGACATGCTGCGAGTGATTCAGATCGGTATTTCGCTGTTCAATGAGGACGGCGAGCAGCCGCCGGCCCGCCCAAACTCTACCGATTCTACCGATTTGAACCCAGGTGGCCGCCGGGCCGGCAACCAGGGGCCGTTTCCGTACGCCTGGCAGTTCAACTTCAAGTTCTCCCTCAAAGAAGACATGTACAACCAGATTTCGATTGAATCACTCCAGCAGGCAGGTATCGACTTTGCCGCGCTCGATCGTGACGGCATTGATCCGCACGAGTTCGCTTCTCTATTAATCCCTTCCGGCCTGGTGTGCTTCGACGAAGTCCGCTGGATCAGCTTCCACGGTGGCTACGACTTTGGCTATCTGACCAAGCTACTCATCTGCCGCCAGCTACCCAACGATGAGGTCGAGTTCGACAAAATCATGAAGCTTTACTTCCCTTCCACATACGACGTCAAGCATCTTATGAAACATGCCATTAAGCTGCACAACAACGGTGCGCTGACCCCCAGCGATCCCAACTCAGCCGAGATACTCCAAAAGTTTGAGCAAAAGTCAGGTCTCGAGCATATCGCCGAGACACTCAAGATCAAGCGTGTCGGTGCTGCTCACCAGGCAGGCTCAGATAGTCTGCTTACAGGTCGGGTTTTCTTTGAGCTGCGCAAGCGCATCTTCAACGGTGAGATTGGCGATGACCATATCGGCAAAGTATGGGGCCTCGGTATCCCCGACTACTCGTTAGTTGGTATGACTATTGGCGGAAGCGGGAGCGCCGGCCAGGTTGAAAACACACCCCCAAGCCAGCAACAGCAGAACGGCGGTGCTGCTCAGAACGGCACGCCAAGTACGCCCAACACTGCTAGTGTTGGTCTGGTGAGCACGCCCGCGGCCACGGCACATAACACCAATGGCGGCGGTGGTGGTCTAGGCCCTATGACACCGGGCGGCGGCGGAGGCGTCTTCGGAGCCTTCGCCTTCGGGGGTAACGGGCGGTAGATAAACGGAAGCGGACTTTATTTTGCTCTGGGTTTCTTCATGTGTGCGATAAGATGGCGAAAGCGAAATGAAAATGGGAGTTCTTTTTTACTAGGTCCGTTTGTTACGAGGCAAGGTTTGGGCTGTTAAGGGGGTTGGTGGTGGCTTGTCATTTTGTCCTCCCTGCTGCTTGTCAGTCTCTGCACTGGCGTGGCGAATCGCCCGACCGATGCAGAAAGCGAAAATATACATCCCATTCACAATGACTGTGGTTGGAGCAGCAGTATTCTCTTGTTGGCATTTTTGGTGCTTTGCTGGTGGGTGTGGCTTTCGCCTGCTATCTTCGCCATCTTGTCGCATTGGGTCGAGTTGGGTTTCTATGCTGCTGGGGGTGTGTATGATGTATTGTGATCAGTGAAGTGTTGTCTGATTTGTATTTTAGCCAGAGTGACGATAGGGAGAACTCAGCAGATGCTCTTCTAAATAAACAACGAGTGAGTCTTTCCAATGGTAGGTTATATCCAAACTCGAGAAATAGCGGTACGGCACACAATATCACCGCCAGGGGAACACCACGGCCTCAAGGCAAAACAAAGTATGCCTCAAATCATTCCGTCATTCCCAAACCCAGTATTTATGCATCATATATATCACAAACAGTAGATACAAAAACGTCCACAGCACCGCCCATTCCCCTCAGTGATCGTTTCGTGTAACCCATCCTAGTATACCTTCGGTATCGAAATCGCAATCTTGAATGCTGTCCAGTCATGAAAATGTTCCCGTCCGTTCCTACTCCGCCCAACGCCGATATGCTCCGGTAAAAAAAAGCAAAACAATGGTGATCATTGCTCAAAGCCAGTCTGACAGGGACCACTACGTGATGTATACCTTCTTGAGCTTGTCGCTGGGATATACTTCGCCTGTGACAAGATCCTTGACTTTGTGAGGCGACAGGCCTGCCTTACCCGCGTACTCTTCTAGTCGGGCCTTTCCGTAGACGCGACCGTTGGGTAGGAGCAGGAGGTCGTTCTCGACGTGGCTCTTGCTATGCTGGGCATATGGAACGTTGCGGGCAAGCTCGTTCAGCTCGGTTGAGCAGATGGGGCAGACGCTAGTGGTGAGGCTGGTGCTGTGACCAGGGCGCGACGAGCTGGTGGGCTGACTACCGTGACAGGCTGGGGTCTTGAGCGCCGAGAGGCCAGAGGAGAGGGCGATGTGCAGGAGCGGGAAGGAAGGTAAGCCGAGCAGCTTGTTGTGCGCGTCGACAAATATTTCCGCCAGGCGCGGCCAGCGGTCGGGGCTGTACCACTCAGCGTATGGCTCGACGTCTGTGTCTGGTCGGTGTGCTAGGAGCCCGGCCATCAGGCTGACTTCAGTTGGGTACGTGTCGTTGAAGGGTACGATGAACTTCTTGGCATGCGCGATGGCGTCGTTCATCTTACCCGGCGAGTCGGTGCGCATCAGCTCGATGAACTGCTGGCAGCGCAGCATAAACTCTAGATTAGACTAGACATAATTAGCAACAGGGTAGAGATCGGTGGGGATGTATACCATACATGCATCTCCCGTAGCCCCTTTTTGTTCTCGCTGCACCATGCCAGGGCTTCAGTAACGCTGCCGCCTTCCAGCGAGGCGCGGATACGACTCATAGAAACAAATGTATCGATGTCGACGAGATCTTGCATGCCGCGCTCTTCGGCCAGGGCGGTTGCTGAGGCGTTGTAGCCATGGCGAAGTAGGTAGTCGACCATCAGACGGTCGAGGCGGCGGCGCGACCACGTCTCGTACTTGACGTCCTCTACCGTGTGCATGTCGGACAGCTCGCGAAGGTGGGCGACACGGGCGTCGATATGGCGGTAGAGCTTTGTCTCCTCGTCGGCGTACGTCGACAGCTTGCGTTTGAGCCCACGCATGCGGGCAAGCATTGCGTCCAGATTCTTGACGACATCCTCGGACGATGTTTTGCCGTCGAGAGAGCCCTTGGCCGTCTCGGTGAGCTTGTTTTTTACAAATTCGGCATCCTTCTCGGTGACAAATCGCGCAGAGCGGAAGTTTTTGCGTAGGAGCTCATAGGGTAGACGGAGCAACGGTTGGTCCTGAAAGACGACCGGATGGTTAGCAAGTCTCGGCTCCCGATGACGTCGCGCGAAGAATTAAACCAACTTACAAGAAGGAGATGTGTGTCGTGGTTGATTTTTGATGCTTCAAGATCTGCCATGATATCACTCCCAGGCCAGCAGGATTGTGGGAGGGTGGTTTTGCATAGAACGGACTGATATTGGGACAGCTGTGTCGATGTTGGAGGTTCAGTGAGCTGGAGCTTGAGGTTAGGCTTGGTAGCCACAGAAGCCGATTGGCTCCCCCGCGTTGTGCCGATTCGCCATTCTGCAAGGAAGGTCAGGCCCAGGATCACCGAACCCCTGCCCCCGTTGCAGCAAGCACTGTGAGCTATTGATCGCAGGCCGAGATGGGAACAACATATTGTAGGTGTTTTGTTCCCCTGAAAGCCCCGAACCATATTTATCTGCCTCGCGGGGCGTCCGATCCACACGGAATTACGAGAAGCTCTAACTACCGGGCCGACGAAGGAAACCTTGGACAGCAGAGGTGGAGCCTGGACACTACAGGGCGGCAACTGGGGAGCACTCGTGATACGAGCATGTCACACCTTCCAACAGGTCAATCATGTGCCATCCTGTCTCACAACTGGAGGGCACGGAGGGTTGCTAGCTGAGGTGGATGTCAGGAATAGTGTATGCAACAAATAAGCTCCCCCCGGCCGAGGGCGGTGCTTCGCCGCCGCCCATATCTCTCTGACTTGGAGAAATTCTGGACAATGTTGGTTGCACGAGACGAAGGCGGGGGGGTTGACATCTCCGTCGACGCCGTTCCCTGAGAGCAGGGCATGTCCATGTGCGGCTCCCTCCCTCCGCCAATGGATAAAGAGACGTCTCGCTCTCCCATTTGCGATGCCAGGTCGAAGAGGAAAACTAGCTGTCCCTCTTACATCTGGCTTGCCAGTTGCACATCGGCGACCCGACAAGGCTGGACCCGACCAACAAAAGGGACGAAAGGCAGAGGGCGAGGAGGACCACTCCCCAGGTTGCATGGAGGGGCAAAGCAAGGAGGAGTGGTAGGAACCTTCCTGATTGGCCTTGCATCGGAGGTGCTGGGAAGGCTGGCTGGTTTCGGCAAAGGCCCACTGGTATAGGTGGCCCGAGCGCCCAAGTGCGCCCCCATTTCCGCTGCTTTGTCGTTGACCCTCCCACTCAGCTTCACGTGGTCTCCCCATCTCATTCATCTCTCTCGACGACTACCCCCCGACCAGCTTCGCAAACAAGATCTTGCATTCAGTGGATTGATATCAGGTACGTGGGTAATCCCAGCAGGTGGACAGCAAATGCGCATTTCTTTTTCCTTTTTGTTGCTTGCCCTTGAAAAGCCATGGGCCCTGCGCTGACCGGACCGCAGACTCTCGTCACGTTTCTGGGCACGTTCTTCACATGACCTCGACCTTAGACCAGGCCGAAGCGACAAAGAAGGTAGGCAATCCATCTCTCTGGTTTCCAATATGCCCTTTCAGCGTCGAGGATGGATGCAAAATGGGGGCAGATCCAGCCCTTCTATGCCCCGCGACCGCCGAAGCTGATGAATTTGCTTGCGACGGCGCAATTTGCTCCTCAGCACCAGCAGTCGCACGCCCGAGGCCATCCCCGTGAATGAGCACATGGCCCAGCGGGCTTTGTCTCGCGGGCTTTGTCTCGCGGGCCTTTTGCCCTTCTTTATCGCACAAAACTCGCCATCACCGCATCGAGGCGATCTTGCATCAATTTTTGCAGCCCATTTCCGAAGACTACTGCCCAATACACTCCATCTTGCACTCAAGCGGTTGTTTTGCGCGACTTTGCGCGACAGGCGCGTTATCCCCAGCCCAGCCCAGCGCCACCTCGTCAAACGAGAGGAGCCTGGAAGCCCGCCAGCCCCATCCAGACATCCACTCAATCGCAGCCAAGCCAGTGCTTGCATGCACTGCTCCCGCTCACAATATCCTCGATTTGTGTTTCTTTTCGTGGATTTCATTGTTTGTTCCGCCTCGAGTCTTTGTCAATGCCAAGGTGCTACGCCTCGTGGAGCGAGCGCCTTGTCTGAAATGATGATAGTTCACAACCTCAGTCAGTTCACTAACACGGGCAGCAGCATTGACCCCCACCTCAGCACTTCGGAATGGCCGCAACTGTTGGTATCGAGCAGCCCGATTATTCGGCCGAAGTCGCCAACACGCCCGGCCAAAAGCGAAAACGTACTGCCGAGTCCTCATCGCCGGACTCGCGCAGAAAGCGCGGTGCTCCGGCTGCCACCATGGCAGTGGCTGAGCCGGACACACAGTCGTTCCTTGAGGACACTGTCAGCATCGCCCAGGCTGCCCAGGACCACGTCAATGTTGATGACTTCCATGCCCTAGCCCAGGCCACCGCTGAGCACAGCAACGCCACCGATACTGCGACGGCCTCGAGTACAGCTGCTGCAGCACTGAACATGTATCCGACCCTGCATGTCCCTGCCAGCACTGAAGAGACATTTGCAGCTTCGGCAGGAGCAGAATCACACCACGATGAAAGCGCATTCAACACGTCCAACGCCAGCCAGCCGGATGGCTTACCCATGACTGCCCCGTCCTCACTGTCCACCAATGGTGTTCATACAGAGCAGGGTTATCGCTCTCACAACCCAAAGCCCGTCGTCGGCTCAGACGAGTGGCATCAAATGCGAAAAGACAACCACAAAGAAGGTTTGTTGATACACGTCTAATTTCAAGCGCAGAACTGACAACCCTTTGCAGTGGAGCGTCGCCGCCGTGAGACTATAAACGAGGGTATCAATGAGCTGGCCAAGATTGTCCCTGGGTGTGAGAAAAACAAGGGGTCGATCCTCCAGCGCGCAGTCGCATTCATAACACAGCTCAAGGACAACGAGTCACAAAACATTGAGAAATGGACATTGGAGAAGCTACTCACAGAGCAAGCCATCGCAGAACTGAGCCAGTCCAATGACAAGCTCAAGACTGAGTGCGAGCGTCTTTTCCGCGAGCTGGAGACCTGGAAGAAAGTTGCGCAGAATGCCGGCTTGCAGCTGCCACAGAAGGAGGAACCGGGTGCCACCAGCTAGGACTTGAACACCATTCCCCCTTTCTGGTAGCTGGCCACATACGTGGTGTGAATAGTTTATGGTTGGACTTCTTGGGCGCAACCCCAGCGAAGAATGTCCAGCCATAGATTATGTACACCACGGGCACATCGCCAGACTTTCAGATATGATACCCCCGTTTCAATTTATGTAAGGATACGTATGGTTTATTTTGCTTCTGCTTCTTGATAGTCAGACGCCTTCGTCAGCAGTTCTTGTTTTTTTTGGCAGGCTTTTGGAAAGCACAACTCATGGTTGTTGGGCATTCCTCGGGAGAGTAATGGCGTTTTGAGGCTGGCATGCCTGCTTGGACGCTACGGGGTTGCGAAATGGACAGGCTTTGCACATGAAACGATATACCAATGAGTTACTTGTACAAATTGCAGCGGCTAAGCACGGTTTGCTGTGTTCTCTGAATGCTTTGCCAATCAGCCCATGATTGTTCTCGGGCCTCGCCTGTCAGAATTTTCGACTACGGGGGAGGTGCAGGACCTAACAGGCCGCCTAGATCCAATGGACCGGACGCAGCGGACCAGATCGGGTTGGAGTATATTCTCCCCGACTGGTTGGAAGTCTTCCAAGTCCGTCTGCTGATCCGCCGCTGGCCCGATCTCGCAAATGGCTGGGCAGGGCAGGATGCGGAGCTACCTGAGGATGAGTGAGGACCCGGACAGATAGACAAGATCAGTCATGTGGAGAGATTCCAATTATTTAGTTCAGCATCCAGAACCTCTAATAAGAGATCACGCAGGTCTCCAGCATCAAGTTGTCTTCGGAACCGTGGGTTTTGACCACCCTTACTAGCCTTTATTCCCTGACGTAACTCGTTGAGCACGGCTTCCCTGACGTACTAGATCAGGGGGCATCAACCCCGCTCCAAATCGCCGCCAAAGGGAGGAAGGAGCACAGAGGTAGCTCCTGCTGTGTATAAGCCGGTGATAACCACCTGCAAACAAGTGCAGGCAGTGGCGTGTTGTCCTCCATTCCTAACTGCAGACCTTACCTGCGACGCCAATCCGAGATCTCGCCCTCTATTGGTGTGACACACTCAATTGGCCATCCGGTTTTCGCTCGGCTGCCCAACAACGTTATAAGACGAACGCTACCGACCCGATGGCGTCTAGGACACTGCGAACCGGCGGTACTCTCCTGCGCTCTGCTGCGACTCCTTTGATCTCCGTTGTGAAAGCCAGGCCCATCGCCGCTGCCAACTCCGACCTGTCCCGCCAGGTTTCCCGCCGGTTCACAGCCTCCGCTCGCATCATGTCTTCGTACTACACAACAGGATGGGAGCCCGACGCTCCTGTCATCCAGACTGAGATCCCGGGCCCTAAGTCAAAGGCCGCCATCGCCAAGCTCGATGAGGTGTTTGACACTCGTAGTCTGAACATGCTCACCGACTACTATAAGAGCTCAGGAAATTACATTGCCGACCCGGATGGCAATGTCCTTCTCGACGTGTAAGTTTGTTTGCTGCCTCCATGGTACAGCGCTGATATCTCGGTCAACTCGGATAGTTATGCCCAGATCGCCTCGATCCCCATCGGCTACAACAACCCCGCCCTGCTCAAGGCGGCACGCAGCGATGACATGGTCAATGGACTTATCAACCGTCCGGCGCTTGGCAACTTCCCACCTGAAGATTGGGCTGATGTACTCAAGACGGGCATTCTTAAAGTTGCACCCAAGGGTCTTGGTCAGGTTTTCACGGCCATGGCCGGGTCAGACGCCAATGAGACGGCATACAAGGCCGCCTTCATGTGGCGACGGCAGCAGGAGCGCGGCGGAGCCCACGTCGAGTTCACCGAGGAGGAGATGTCGTCGGCCATGGAAAACAAATCCCCTGGCGCCTCACAGCTCAGCATCATGAGCTTCAAGACGGGCTTCCACGGCCGTCTCTTTGGTTCTCTGTCGACGACCCGGTCGAAGCCGATCCACAAGCTCGATATCCCCGCTTTCGACTGGCCCCAGGCCACCTTCCCCGCTCTCAAGTACCCGCTTGACCAGCATGTTGAGGAGAACCGCGCCGCCGAGAAGGCTGCGCTGGACGAGGTCGAGCACCTCATCAAGACTTATCACGTCCCGCCATGCGCTGTCATTGTCGAGCCGATCCAGTCCGAGGGCGGCGATAACCATGCGTCGGCTGACTTTTTCCGCGGCCTGCGCGAGATAACCCGCAAGCACAAGGTCCTGATGATTGTTGATGAGGTACAGACGGGCGTCGGCGCCACCGGTAAGTTCTGGGCACACGAGCACTGGGACCTTCCCTACCCTCCCGACATGGTGACGTTCAGCAAGAAGGCGCAGACTGCAGGATACTACTTCGGTAGCCCGGAGCTGAGGCCCAACAAGCCGTATCGTCAGTTCAACACCTGGATGGGCGACCCAGCGCGCGCTCTACTCTTCAAGGCCATTATCGGGGAGATCGAGCGCCTAGACTTGGTGACTAATACGGCACGGGTGGGCGATTACCTATTTGCAAAGCTGGAAGACTTGTCTACCAAGTACCCAGGCCAGTTTGAGAATCTCAGGGGCAAAGGGATGGGCACATTTATTGCGTTTGATAACCCCAAGCGGGACCAGTTCGTGGGAACAGCGAAGAAATTTGGAGTCAATATTGGCGGAAGCGGCCAAAATGCCGTCAGACTGAGGCCGATGCTCATCTTCCAGGAGAAGCACGCAGATATCCTGGTAGAGCGACTGGAGAAGATAGTTCAGTCTCTTCAAGCGCAGTAAGATTCGACGGGCATATGAGATGGATAATCGGTTAAATGGTATGTGGCAGCGGTAGTTATATATGTAGGGCGTCCGATGAGATAGTTGAGGTGCAATCAAGTTGTTTGGTAACTTTCTTGTAAATGTTAACCTTGTGTAACGGCCGTTTGATATATTCGAACATCAGGAAAGAGAGAGCTGGAGGTGGGCGTTAATTGTCTGCCATCCCAGCGCAAACCATGCACTGCTGGCAGTGGCAACTTCGTCTTTAGCTCAAGCGTGTAATCAGGCTTTTCCATTTTCCGCATCTCGAGATTGGATGATCCTCACTTCATGCCCCTTTTCCATACCAACACGGTCCCCTCGTGCCCAGCACTGTCCAGGAGCCGAACCAGACGCCCAAAACCAATAATCGTACACAGGGTATCTCATAGAAATTATATTATATGCCATATGTGACCTCATCCCCCTCAACCAGCAACCACCATCCTGCTCTTTACCCCTGCTCGCACCCAGCGCGAATGAACCTCGGCGGAACTCGCTCGCCACGCACACTCTCCAAATGACCGCATCGAATCGCACCTCTCTTCGTGCCCTACCAAACCAGGCAAGCCATGGTACCTTATATGCATGCTCTCATGACCATAGTCCCGTGTTCCGTATTCCGTATTCCATGTGCTGGCAACGCCACATCCTTCGAATAGAATGTGATGTATAAAAAAAACAGAAAACAGGCCGTGCCGTGCCCAGTGAAAAAAGGCCATGCCGCACAAAGTAATGCAATGCCATATAAGTACAATACATATCTCTCCATCGTTGGAAGTTCGTTCCGCTGTCGATGTTCGGCTCCTATAAGTCGCTCGAGCCCCCTTTTGGTGCCCCCCTCCCCTCTTTCCAGCCCGAAGTCCCATTGCCTCCCTGGCAATATCTGGGGCCAAACCAAACCTGTGTAAACAAAGCCTAAAAGGTCCCGTCCCCACGTTTGTTTATCACAATGCCGACTAAGGGAGCCAGAGCGACGGGAAAATATACAACTATGTGTTCTACGCCCACGCTAATGGCTCAAGACCTCTTGCTTCCGCCCCTCAGTCCCGTCCATAGGATTATTATCAGTTGCCACATGAGGGTCGATGTCCATCATATCTGCGGCAACCTCGGCACCCAGCTCACCATTGGTTTTACCGACTGTGCCGTTTGAAAACAGCGGAGGCGCCTTGCTCGACACGGCTTCGTCTTCCAGGCGTTGTGCTTCTTCGTTTTCACGCATCAGCGCCTCCTCCTGCTCACGCATCGACCGCTCCTCCTCTGTCAACGGGGTGTCTGTTGGAGGCGGGGGTGGAGGTGGGGGGCTCGGCGACTCGACTGCGTCATCTTCCTTGACGCGTTTCAGTGACGGTGTCTCGGACGGCGTCTCGGCGCCAGCGGACTCTGCATCGTCATCCTCGCGCTTGCGCTTGCGCTCCGAGGAAGGGCTATTAGGACTGCCGTCGTCCACATCAGACAGAACTACATCATCCTCGACCTGCGCGTCAGGGGCAGCGTCAAGCCCAGTCTCGCCCGGTTGCGAAGAACCAGCTTCTGTTGCTGGTCTAGTAGCACGATCCGAATTTCGCTTCTCCTGCTCCCGATACTTAACCACAGCACGGTCGAAAAAGTCCTTGACGTACTTCTTGACCTTCTTCTGCTGTTTGGATGTGATAGACGTCGGGTCGCCAACCCGGTTGTTTTTGTAGTCTGACGCCACGAGCTTCTTGTTCACATCGCGACCAAACTTCTTCAGATCGTCTTTGGGCAGCTTGTGATGAAATTTATCCATCACATACTTGACGTGTGGAAAGAGCTAAAACAATAGGTCAATATGCGGATGCATGGGCAGCTTGGGATAAACAGGAACCTACTGTGTTCTCATATATTTTCATCTGTTTGTCGATTGGTAGAGAACGCCACTTTTCCTTTTTCGGCTCGGGGCGGGGGGTGCTGGTCTGCTGAGGTGTGTGATTCGCTGAATTCTTGGGTGTGGGTTGCTCCTTGGTCAAACTATCGATGATGTCCTGTATGGCCCTCTGGTCTTTCTGGGCTTTCTCTGACGCCTTGGGCTCCTCGACCGCTGGAGCAGTGGGTCGTTGCCATGTCGTCTGCCCCTTCTTATCGTAGAAATAGTAGCGCCCAGTCTGGTCCGTGGCGACAAACCAGCCAGCGGGCAGGTTGGATGGGAGTTTGCGAGGCCTTTGGGCGCCGAAAAAATTACTCCGTTGCGGAATGCTGCTCCGCGGTCCGGTGGGAATAACCACGTTGGCGAAAGTTTTGACAGGTCTTGCGGTCTCTTCCCGATCCATGTTCCGCCGCTCCTCCTCGAACGAATTGACGGTCGCAGGGGCAGTGGGGTCGACCTTCTTGCGGGGGATGCGGTAGGCCGTCTCCAATTTGCTCCATTCTTCGAGTAACCGCTTCGACTCGAACGCAACATCGTGATGATCCGATGAAGCCAGAGGCTGCACGGCCGCTTCGATGTTGGAGTCGGAGATTTTGTTCTTCGTGATGCGCGGCAGTTTATATAGGATGTCGAGAATCTGCATGACCACGTTGGTGTCGTCCTTGAAAGTGATGAGTGTGTTCCTGAGGATTAGGTAGCCGTGCATCTTCACCACCCTATGGCGCAGATGGTCGTCCTCAGCAGCCTGGAGTCGGGCCAGCAGCTTGACGGCGATCCACTTCTCCTTGCATTGCATGAGTGTCGCCATAACCTTGTTGACGCCATCCTCGTCGAGCCCGCGAGGTTGGACGCTGTTGACATAGTCCTCGTCGTCCTCGGTCGGCTTCTTCTTGCGAGGCTTCTTGGCGACCGATGTGTCCCAGTTGTCCCCGTCGTCAATTCCAAGTGCTTCAATGGTGGCAAGGGGTAGCTTGGTGGCGCGCTCTGTTTGCGTCTTCCCGCCGATGAAGCCCGTGCAGTTTGGCTCGCCACAGTAGCAGGGTTGCGGGTCGGCGCCGTAGCGGTCCACATTGTAATTGAAAACCAACTCCTCACCTGCTCGGATGGCGCGCAACGTGAAAATGCCCATGCGCAACTTGTCCCCAACCACCCACTTGTCGACGTAGCAATTGGGATTGCATGAGTGATTGCAAAACCTGCCTAGATTGCCCTTTTTGGTAGCATCAACGAATTCGCTCCTGTTCAGTGACATGAAGTAAAAGTGTTTGATGCCCTCCTTGTCGTATTTGAGCATCCGGCTGCGAAACGTCGGCTCGTTGATGACCTCGCCAATATACTCAAATACGAAGTCATTGGCTTGAAGCTCTCTGTTGGCCCTGAGACCAAAACCTTTCTTGTCGGTTTTGATGACCGAGACGTCGGCGTGTTGTTTTCGCTGGAAGCGCTGGTTCTGGCAGTCGTTTCCGCAATTGCAGCCCCCGTTGACGCACTCGATTTTTGTCGCCCTGTTGATGCAATCCGAGTCTTCACCACAGGCATGGTTCTCGCCGTCATCTGCAGAAGGGATGGGGTGTCAGGGCCGTCGGGTTAGCAACCATGATGGCGAGAGTGCACTTACGCCATTCCTCAGCACACTCGCAGTCCAGCACTTCGTGCTCTGAGCTTCCCATGCTTTTAGCGCCATAGAGGCAATCGTTAATCACCTGAAATGTCGAGCACGACTCCTCGGTGACATCTGGAAGGTGGTCGAAAAGCTGCGGCGACCCCCTGGCATTCTTCTGAGAAGTCTTGCGTGATAGCTTCGGTGCTGTAATGTTGTCTGGTGGCGATGCGCTGTCGGTGGCAGATTTTGCGCCATCAGGCGACAAGCTCGACGCTCTCGAATTCATTTTAGAGCCGCTTGGGGTATTTGAGGCGCTGGTGTCCTCCCTCTTAAGCCTGGCGCCATTCGTCTTGGACCTCTCTTCAATCTTTATCCCTCCCCTGGGACTTGGGGCGTGGTTGCTGTCCCCCATCCCGAATGTCGCCGAGGCGAAAACTCGCAGAATCACCACCGCGAGTTATCGGTGATCGGAGTGCGCGCGCGGATATGAGCGACAAGAAAGGGTGTGGTCGGTATTGCAAGGAGTGGTTCCCATGTGTGAAAAGCGCGTCCGAGGGAAATCGAGGTAGCGGAGTGAAAGTTGAGCGGTCGGCGGAGACGTTTGAGGTGCGGAAGAAGAAGTGTAGGTTCGGTTCTGGTGGGAGCTGCCCGTTCTCTGTGCACTGCGGATTTGGGGCCGCGAATTTGCGACAGAGCCCAAAACCGGCTCCTTGGACGGGGACGAGCAAGGAGTCCAACGCTAATTGAGAAAACCCAAGCCAAAGTTGTCCGGCGCTCCTCAGGACAGGTAAAAAGCCGCCGTGCACCCAAAAGCTGGCATCACTAGATCTCAATTGATGGTCTCAAAGGACCTAGATGGCAGATCCCAAGTCCTCATCGGCGGGCCCACATCTGAAAGGCAGCCAATCGATCTCTTCGGCGGCAACACTGTTGTTCCGCCCCCCAATCCCTGCTGGCGTGATAATTTCCCCACACCGCCGCAATTGCTACAGGCTGGATGGGGATCACGTCTGCGAGATGTTGACCTATGCCGCCTCCAAACTTTCACCTGCCTTTCGACATAAACGCCCGTTCCTTTCTGCTGTCAGGGAAGACAGCCGCTCTGAGACCCGCGGTACCATACCGATTTTTTTTCTGGATGGATTTCCACCCAGACTCCTGGACCTTAAGCGCACGATCGATATCGATCAAACTCGGGCAGGTTCATTCCAGTTACGACACGTCAACCCTAAACGACGGTATGTATCTACGTAGTACCGGAGCCAGAATGAACCGTTCGTCAACGTGGCGCTGAAGACGGGAGGCGGTGAACTCGGCTTGTTGGCGCGCCTATGAGGCAAACGACTCATACCGGCGGTGAGTGGCCTATGTCCCAGCAACCTTTTGCTCCGTATTTCTCGGGGCAGGCAATGCCTATGTTCCGCAGGCGACGTAGCAGGGACGGAACCATTAACAAATGCACGGGGGAATGCGGGCGTTGCGCACGGCGATGACATTGGTAGTAGCAGCACGGCCACAACGGCATAATCATCCATTCCAAGGCAGGACTTTATATAGCTTGTAACCTGTAGGGAGCCTTGGAAGAAGCTCGCCGTTGCCAGCTCATCGTGCAGGAGCGATATGTGGAGTAGCTTGCGAGGGACCGGAACATTTAAAGGCAAAGCCCCTTGAGAGTCTCGACGCCGTTCAGAAACCCCATGACTGCCGTCGAACGACATCGACCTCCCCGCCAGGTATCACCACCGTCCAGATGTCGACATTGCGATTACATCCCCCCTGACGAGTTCGATGCGGCTCTTTTAAGAATGGACCGCTCTCTAGAGCCTGTGTGATAGACGAAATCGCTTTTGGACGACGCCATTGGCGCAACGACTCGGGAGATGCAACCAATGGTCGCCAGAATGGGCCTTCCACCGCTGGGCGTGTGGGCCAGGGACTGGACCGCTGCGTGGAAGCTAACGGCCAATTGGACTGAGTCTTTGAAAAAGCGTCGAAACTCAACCTGACCTGAAGCGGAAACCAACCTGGCATCGCAGGTCTCATCGTGCGACGGGGCGCCAGCGACTCCATGGCCGTTGATGCGGATCCGAGCAGGATGGAAGAAGGCGACGGGATTTGGGCTTCTGGGCTCGGGCGCCCGCAAGTCGCAGCGGAACACCCTTCCCCCAGAGTGGCCACACCTATCATTTGCTGCCCAAGACAATGGAGGGTGTCATGTGCAGCTACACGCTCGTCTGAGGTGCAGGACAGCCGGCCATTCACGACAAGAGCTTGCACAAGGTGCATGCGACATCGAGTTATGAGGCACTTGTGCAGCCCTCCAGACCCTCAGCAGCGTCCCGCAGCCTCTATTTCTGCGGCCGTGGCTATCAGCGGCACTGCAAGCCCAATTTGGTCCACCACGCGCGTCCCAACCTGGAAGGAACGATGCGACCAAAACGCCCGTCGTTGGGCCGTCAACTCAGGTCTTTGCGTCCAGATCAGATCTCGGTTTCTGGCTTTCCAAGTCGTCTGTTGGGCCAAAGCCAGGGTTTACCCTCGGAGCTAAGAGTTGAAAACTAAGCTCAAGCAGGCGAACCTGAAGCTGCGCTGCCCGAACGGCTTGGCTTATCTGGGTCCAGGTTGTTGTCGCCCTGAAGTGGGGAGCTCGAGCCTAAAAGGACCGTCAGTTTGCTTAAACCGCAATCCGGGTGCGTCCCGGACCTTGAGGCGACCGACAAGCGACACTCTCTGCTGCTGCTGTCGCTGCCCGCTGCCCGCTATCCGCCGCGCTCGTCGCGTATTATTTCCCTCGTCTCTCCTTCGCGGCAAGCGGATCGAGCGTGCTGTGGTCCACACCACCACAACCCCGATCTGGATGCGCGACCTTACCACTTTGATAGTCACTTGATCTGGCTGCAGCTGCAAGTCTCGCGGGACATCCTGGCAGAATTGACTGGCGGCGACACACTTCTCCCACCCCCAGCAGCCAGATCTTGGTCGCAGCCAGACTCGCAAGACAGGAAACGGTGGGCGCCGTCCCAGGTCAAAGACAGCAATCAGCGGAGAGGGAGAGGAAGACAACTCATCGGACCAGGGAACCACGCAACCAAGGGCGGGATCGATCTTCGGAGATCTTTACGACCTTGACACAGGCCACCCGCCCCCTCCCCCCTCCACCACGCTCCCCTGCTGCGATCCGAGGTGGGAAGGTTGATTAACTGAAAGCTGGGAGGCCGGGGCCCGTGGAACACCACCGGTCGCTTGTTGCAAGGTTGGCATTTCGGCTTCCTCTCCCGCAACAAAGACGCGCGCTTCCCTCCGCTCGCGTCTCTTCTTTGCCGCCTTCGCCCTGCAACCCTGTCGGCCACTCGTGTTGAGGGTCTGCGAGCATCTTGAAGACGCAGCTCCGATGCCTTCTCTTCTACCGGCCGCCCTTCTGTTATGACTGCCGCCTTGTCGCCCTCTTGTCTCGAAACCCTTTGGACGCTCGTTTGATCCTTGCTGTCTTGATACCTCGGGTGCAGGCCGCGCAGCGCAGCAGCAGCGAGCAGTCCCTCCCACCCCTCACCCTAAATGCGCTTCGCCACTGCGACTTTGATCCTGATCACGAGCTGTTCCCCTTCCAGCCTCTTCTCAAGTTGACCCGTCAGATTTGCGCCTGGCAAATGACTTTCTGTCGACTCTCGCCATCCTCCTCCTCCTCTTTCTTCATCGCCTCCTCTTCTTTGACGGCTCCAGGAAGTCCGCTCCCATCATGGAGTCGCCCTTTACTGATGATGAGAAGGTAAGCTTTGATCTCGGTTTGCGCCATGCTGCCGCTCCCACCCCCTTTCTGCCCCGCGTATGTCTTAACCGTCCTACCGCGCAGCGCTTCGTTCTCGCCGAGATGATCAAGGCCAGCCACATGGACGTTGGTGTCCTTGTGGATTTTGTTAAGCAGCATGATGTCCAGCCAGAATGGATGTTGATGCAGCTGCCGAGTGGTAAGTTTCACAGTCGCGCTCCCTCAAGACGAGGGCAAGGCCCCCTAACCTGCCACTTGCAGGGCGCAACATGAACCAATGTCTTCGCGTGGCAGAGGCCATGTTTAACATGCCGATACCACCGCCGGCTTTCTCGCCGCTGAAGCGCAAGTCCATTGGTGAAATGGGCGACCATGCTTCCAAGAAGCAGGCAGTTGGGTCTCCCGGTGAAGCATCGCCATACGCCATTCCTCGCAACGTCAGCACGCAGTCCCCTGGCATCGGGCAACCCGTAAACATTCAACCAAGACCCAACGGCTACCCCCCTCCTACACTCACTCCCAACACGCCTATTACCCCGATTAGCCAGAACGTTGTCCTCCCGCCTCGACGGCGCGGACGGCCTCCCAAAGCCGAGACGCTGGCGCGCCAAGGTGTTCCACAGCCGGCGCACTACCCGCCGATCTCGCCTGCGCCGATCGCCCCCTCTCCTGTCCAGAACATTGCCCCACGACCTCCTAGTCCCGGGCCGGCATACCAGGTCTGGTCCGCGACTCCACCGGAAGCGAAATTGAAAAGGAAAGGCCGCCAATCTGGGGGAGATAAACAACTCCCTCTTCCAGAGACAGTGCCGCGCACCATTCACGGTACGCCGAGCTCAGACTCGGACACTAGGCAGATGGCAGGACCGAACCTGGAATACCTCGATTGGCGAGAAAGGGCCTCGACGCAAGAGCCGTTTCGAGGAGGCCCCAGTCCTATTCCGCGGGAATCTACGCTGCCCCCGATATTACCACCCCCGCGGAGTCCCCAACCGCCCATAGAAGGGGGATTACGCGTGAGGGAACCCCCGACAACGACATCTTTAGAACAGACAAGGTAGGGAAGACATGAAGCGACTGTTGACTGAAAAATAATACGCATCACCCTAACTAATACACTGGGCTTGCCGTTTCGACTTCTGCTTGTTGCAGACGGCAACCTCGGATTTCTTTTCTCGCCGCTTTCAGTACTAGCATCAAGTATCCATAACCGGTGCATGGCGGGCTCTGGATGGTTGAGCTTACGCCCACAACGCGCGACTATACTGGGGATATTGGGGGATGGGGACATAGGGATCTGGGGATTGGGACTATCGCATTACAGTCGGTTCCAAATCCATTCTGTTATATTGTTTCTGGGGAAATTGGGGAATTGGGCATCTGGCGTCCGGCATCTGGCATGGCGGCGTGTTTACGAACAGTTGGATTTCTTCCGAGATACCAATTCCAGTACGATTATCATCCGGTACGAATCACGTAGTGGGTAGGTTGGCTGGGGTGGCAGAGGGCAGAGGGGGCCGAAAGGTCGGCCGGGGGGATATTCCCTTTCATGAAAGGAAATAGATGGCGGCGGCAATATGGGGCCACTTGTGATGTTTGTATGACCGCGCTGTTTGTTTATGGTTAGGTGTTCCACTGGTGGTATCGGTGGTGTTGTATGATAAACGGGGAGGGGCAGTTGATTTGGTATGAGGATCCACGGAGACTGGCATGCGGGCGGTTGTATGACTATTCTATGTATCTTTGGGATTGCTAGGCTTTGGTATGTTCACGAGGTTAGTTTTGAGAGGGGGTGTTACGATACCAGTTGTAAGGACGCTTACACTGGGGAAGGACGAATGAACTGCGGTATATAATAATACATAATTTCAGATGTAACATCCTTTGATGTGTTTATTGTCCGGCCTTGAGGAAGAAAATACTCGAACATAGGTAGGAGGGCTGCGAACCAAACTGCGTGTATAGTTACAATTGTATCCGAACTAGACAGCAACCTGCTGAACCTAGAGTTTCACACTACGAATAAGAACCCTGGTGTTGTTTCCGGTAACCATTGCCTCAGATATCTTTACTCAGTATTAGGAATTTCACGATCGTTTGGTTTTTATTGGCCACCTGACAGTTCCGTACGAGCCCAATCTATACCCGATGCGTGAAGAGTGAAACGCGGCAGTGCCTTGGGCTTACTGCTTTGGCTGCCCGGTAAGCAGACGACGTACAGACCATGTGTTTGTCTTGAACTACAGCGCCGAGTCCTGACTGGTGGGCGACAACGTCGCTTATTCTGCGTGTAAACTTGGCCTGGCCAACCAGTTTGTTGGTGTGCGGCTCTTGTGTTATAGCGTACATTTAGCGGATTCGAGATTGTATGTATGCTTGGAAGCATCTCTTGCTCCCTGTTATCATATCTCGGTGCCTCTGCCTGGGCACGCATTTTGTGCCGTGGATGGGAAAACTCAGTCCATTCTGGATGTGGTTGTTGGTATTATGAGATCGTACAACGCATGGGGTGTTTCTTGATGAGTCGTTTCTTGAAAAATGTATTTCATGTCATAAACATCTCGCGGGCTTCAAGCTGCAGGGCCTCAAACTGGAGGAAGTTGCAAATGCTTGGAGATGGCTTCGCAGCTTGGAGTTATTCGTTCTCACACAACAATTTGTCGACTCTTTGGACACACACGTGAATATCAGGAAACATGCCGGTGTATGTTAGCGTGAAGGCCATCATCTCGACGTCATACACCCCCTTCCTCCCAGCTGAATTGTCCTGGGGTCAGATACATTGGCTATTACGGGTCTCGAAGAAACCACAGCGCACCCAGGAGACGGCGTTGCTTAGGTGGGAGAGTTTTTCATCATACAAGACAATAAAGCAATAACAGATGATCACAAGAATGGCTGTGATGCCCTCGCGGCCCAGCAAGCGCTCTCACTCCCGAGCATCAACCATCCACCTAGGAGAGACTTCATCCCAGTGTTAGGGCTTCGGGCGTTATTGTGGACTTCGACACCGAATCGAGTATCGGAAATACGTAGAAAGTTCCATTCTGCGGAGTAGTCTGAATCCCCCAGACAACCGGCATTTGCACAGGCACGGGTTTGCCCGCTTCGACTAGGGAATGCCGGGCAGTTTTAATAGCGGTGATGCGGTGCTGGTGGAGAGCGTGGAGTTCAAGGCAAGGCAGTAACGTGTTTGCATGCTAGGAACCCCCCCAAAAACAGGCCCTCTTGGTGGATTTATCAGCTGTGGGACGCTGAAGAGTTGCCATGGCAAGCTTGAGTCGAGTGTTGACGTTGAAGTTGAATTCGAAATTCTCTCGACCAGCCCCGCCGTAGCGGCGTCGGGCGGGACGGGCGCTCCAATTGCTTGGATTCGGCGGGGTTATCTAATCTTGGAATGTGGGGCAAGGGTCCCGCAGCCCTGGCCTCAATGAATGGAACTTCCCGAAGAGACGGAACGCCCGCCAAAGAATCGAGAAACATAATTCTTGTTTCCGGGGACGGCGCACAATAGCAGGTGCCATTTAATTCATGATAGCATACCAACCGAAACCTCCCACCTTGCGCGGAGCAACCCGGAAACCCTGTCGAAGGTTCGCACTTGATCTGGCTCTTCGACCTGGCTCTTTGATTTGTCGCTATGCATGTCAGCGGGCTGAACAGGGAGCCTGCCTGTTGACAACTGCAAATTTTGAAATGAGCCTGGCGCACGACGCGTTCGATGGCCTTTGTTGGTGTACCAGACATCATTTTTGATTATCACTTGCCCTCGGACCTCACGAAGCGGAGGACTGCATCGTCCAATCAGCACCAGCCATCCACAAGTTCCTGATTCCATGTCTCCAGTATCACCAAGATTTGGCAGAGGTCCTTTGAGCTCCTTTAAGCTGCTGTCACCTGGAAGCATCTGAATTGGGAAGGGCTGAAGCCCAAGATAAGAATTCTCGGAGTGTGAGAACCTCAAAAGGGAGCACAGCGGCGCTTAGCGCGAGCTTCGCAACCAGGTCGATCATTTTCGCGAGGTCTAAACCAGGTGTCTCGCTTCCTTGGCGCCACCACGCGATGATGCACCTCATTGCTAGGGTCTATCGGTACCTGCGTCTGGCGTGTTCGGGCGTGTCGGCTGGCGGGTTTTGGACTTTACACTAAGCCAACGTTGGACCGATGTTTCATCCATCCAAAACTTCGAATTGCAGGAACTGTCACGTCCCTCCACCGTCTTCCGCCACGCTACACCAGGCCAGCCTGTCTCGGCAAGGTGTCTCGGTTCGTTCGGAGCGCCCGCCACTTCGCAAGGCTTGACGTCTGTTCGCCGATTGTTTTGTTTTACAGCTGTCCCATCCCATGTTTACTTTCCACGTGCGGACAGCCCAGCTGGTCGTTTGAGAATTCCAGCAAACGCCACCCACTCGGCAGAGCCGATTTGTATCTGGAAGAACGACGTTAGGCTGGAAAGGCTTCCAGAAGAGGCCATAAGGAGGAATGTGAAGCAAGCTCGGATATTGAAGGAGGGGCTTCCGGTGCGTGCGCAGAGCTGCACACCGCCGTGGGCGACTCGGATGGAGGGCGGTGAATGATCCGCAGTCACATAGCTCAACGATATTGCAGTTGGCGAGGCTGACGCAGCTGGGGCCTCGAGGATTCCAGCCCTGGAGCCTTCCATTGAAGGACCTCTTCACCAACCCAGGGCGCATCACGAGGAGGCATCGCGACGTCAGTGTCCCTTCGTGTTCAGCTCGCCTGAGTTAGTGTATTAGTTTACCATGCTTTTGTGATGTTGTTGCTTGCTGCACTATCTCCAGCTCCAATATTGGAGCAGGCCCTAACGTCTTCCGGTCTCCAGACGTTGGCGCCGTTCCGACTCCGGATAGCAGCGCTGGTGTTTCTCGGAACCTTGTGAAGCGATGTGCAGGTGCTGTCGATTTCGAAGTGGATCGAGTCCCACGGACCACAGTCACCTCATCTTCAAACTTCAGGTGCCGAACATCTGACAGATGCTGCAGCAATATAGAGAAGGCCAAAAATAGGGCATCTCGATTCTAGAGTTCGAGAAGATCGGTGCATGGAACGTCAGAGAGTTTGCGCCATCTTTCAGCCAGATTCCTCTCTTTGCCTCGTGAAGGTGTTGAAGAGATGTATGGAATTCGCGCAACAAGCCACATGGCCAGCAGCTGGCCCCAGGTGCGGGAGGCAGCTGTGGCAGCTGTGACAGCTGCAGCCTACGGCAGCCTCAGATCGTCGCTTCTTCTTTCTTTTTGCTTGGCCATTTCTAGCTTGCAGCCGGGGGCAGCAGACCCCTGCTCGCGAATCGCCAATCCCTGCCGTCTCGTCATTCGCCCATCGCCAGCCTGGGGGGCCGAGCGGTGCCCGTTATCACGAAGACGCGGGCCATATCCCTGCTTTGCGGCGAGCGGCTCCATCCAAACTGCCTGGCACACCTGCACGCTCTCCTCCACACCCGTTGCAGTCTGAGCTGCGAGGGTTGCATCAAGGCACGGCATCTGGGCTGCAGGCCCACGCCCAACAACAAACCGCCCGCAGCCTCAACGCGCGACGCGTCGGCCGCAGGCCGGGCTATCCTGCTCTCTGTAGGCTTTGTATACATTTAGCCGTGTGCCCGCTTCCATCTCCACGGAATCCAGCGAATCCACAGCCTTTCTTTACTCACTCCCGCTCTCCAGCGTGCGTCCCTCTTTTTTCGACCCGTCTCTTATTGATCCAGAGGACTAGAGCCGCCTTCGTTCTTTTTGTGCTCCTGCCCTAAAAAAGTGGCCGCCCCCAATTACAGCCCGCCTTCTCACTATACGGGAAACTCCCAGCCTGCGAACCACTTCAAACCCCGGCCTTGGCCAACCTTCGTTTTCTATCTCCTGGACCCGTCGTCTCTACGACGCCCTCCAATCATTTCCGGACGCCCTGGTGCTGTGCCCGGTTTCTGTTTCCGCATCTTGTCCTCATCGACGTTGAGTGACAAAACGGCCAGCCAAGACCGTGGCTCACATGAACACGGCTGATAAACCGTCCCTCACCAACCCGGGTACACTAGCTGTCGACCTTCGACCTTTCTTGCCCGCTTCAAATTCTGCCGCAGCAGCTTATGCCGCACCAGCTCGCCTCCGCAACACTCCAGTGTCAGCCAGGCGACCAACTCACCCTACCGTCAACCCGTTGTCGAGGGTGACACGTTGATCAGTGCCCCAGTGGGTATCCGAATCGCCGGCGGAAGACTGCAGGGCGCAAGTTGGGGACTTGTACTCACTTACTTGGGTCTCTGTGAGGCTACACCGACACTTCGCGGACGGTTGTTTGTCACCGTCCAAACCGGGATCGACCTGCAATTCCGGCCGTCGTTTGACCGACTTTCTTCTGGAACGGCAGCACACGGCGCCGTGCGGTCTGACAACTTTCGGCAAGGACCGACAACATCCACTTGTTCCATCTTTGCGGAACGTCCACCTTGGTTTCGCTGTACGTTTCCTACTTCCGACTGCCTGTTTACGGGATGGCAATCCCTCGGATTCTCCCAGCAGGGCTGGGTGTGCTAGCAACTCTTCCGACTACGGCGATCCTGGTGATTCATATCATTCTTGCCCATTCACTGGCGGACCCCAGTCCAAGCTCGCCCGTCAGAATCACAGCTATCATCGCCGCTATACTCGAGACCGCTGTACTCGTCGTCATCTCCAGCATTACCCTATCGTATCTGGTGTCATGGCCCTGGATCCATCGATTGAAAAGCTCCAGTGGCATATGGTTTGGGATTGGGCTGTTACTCTGTACCGTGGCTGCTGCGCTGTCTGTCGCACACCTCGTTTGCCTCAGCAACGCTACCCCTGCCTTGCCTAACACCATTCTTGGTTCGAGAGTTATCAACTTTCTTGTCGGATCTTCAGTCACCTTGGGGTTAGCCTTTGCCACCCAATTGGTATTTTTGGTTTTCCATTTTGTTGCAACCCGTTTTCGCAACCAAGACGGACAGCTATCGGTTCGGAACATCGAGGATGGTCATCGGACCCCCTGTCAGGAGGTGAAGTCCATCGCATATCACAAAACAAGCCCGAACGGAAGCAAGCTTCGTGAGAGCGTATCGATGGAATCGAGAAGCCCCCCAGGGTCTAGCGGAGGCCGATCCGTAAGCGAGACTATGAGCTCAATTCGATCATCGCTTTACAGTGTTGTCCGACCTATCACGTCCAAGACGCAACTGTTGCCCGGAAGTCCGCGGTCATCCCGCCGACTGACCGGGTCGTTGGATTCTCTCCACCTCAACGAACAGCGGCCAAGCGCAGCCGAGGATGGATTTGACTCGTGGGATACCTCGGCAGTCGACCCACAGAACCGACAGACAGTTCTGCAAATATCGCCACAGCCACTCGGCCGTTTCCTAGAAACTATCCCAGCTAGTCCGACGACTAGTAGAAGCCCTAGCCCCGGATCGCCCCTTGATCTCGAACCACCACGGATGAGGCGGAACAGGAGCCGGAGTTACAGTCCCGGCCCTTCACAACCGGGATCAACACAGCGTGGACGCCTCACACAGCAGCCGAACCACAGCGAATCTCACATCCATCCCCTATTTCGGTCAGACTCACCAACCCCGCCGCCGACAGCGACACCAGGGACAGTAGTTACGGCGGCGCCTAACGGTGGCCAGACCCTATCCGATAAAGCAAGCATTCGCACCTTGACGCGAATGCGAAGCGGCAGTCTCCCGACCGTACCGAGTCCGCTCAGCCAACAGGGTTCATTTGACGCCTTTCCACGGAGGCCAGGAACCGGCTCGCCCGAGCTCCGAGAGGAGGAGGAGGACGAGCTACAGGTGCTGGCTGACGACACGGAAAGAAAGATGACACCGCCGATCCCTGAGTGGATACTCAGTGCTGGCTCTCGAACTTCTTTCTCGGATTACAATAACCGAAAGGTCAGGTCGTCTCACGGGGAAGATTCGCGCGGCAGGAGGCCGATGTGATGATGCTTTCGTGACACCGAGGTGACCGGGGTATTCCGTCATTGCGCAGGGGAAAGAGAATATGAGCCGACAGGCACACACGACTATCACGTTTAATTTTTATTATGATGACCTTTGGGTATCTGGCGAGGGGAAGAGGGGAGGTCTTTTGGACAGGTCAAGACTTCTTGTCTGTTGTTTGGAGTGATACCATTTTATGATACCTTAGCGCGGCGTTGTCTCGTGGCCAGGGGAATAACGACTTCTCATGAAAGGTGGCCATGATGGGCGGATACAGTTCTTTTTTTACAGACGAAAAATAGACCTCATTAAATCAATGGAACCTTTTACAAACTTAGACCATCGAATGATGATGTGCGACCCTGCGGCAAGAAAAACAATGCCGCAAACCAAAACCTTGTTCTTCCAATGTCGGAAATCCCAAGCAGGATTGGGAGAGGGGCTGTTCTGGTCACTTTTTTGTCGCAACAACCTGTGACATAGTCTATAGCTTCGATGGGTCCGAATAGTTGCCATTGAGACCAGTGGGGTCAAGAAGATGGCTAGGTACGGAGTACACCACTTCTTTCAACGGCGGCGGCACTTGATTGAAGAGTGTGTTTTCACCATCAGATGGAATGTTAGGCAGCCCCACAGGCAGGAGAAACCCAGTGAGGCTGACCATTCAAAGAGTGGGGCCATCAGCCAGGCGACAAGCTTGCCGCGCAGCTCTCCCCAAATTCTCCGCCTCAACACTGCACCTTCCACAGAGGTCGGCTGCTGCCTTTGCCACGGACTCTCAAATAATTACTACTTTCACTTCCCCATCCTGCACCTTTGCAACTCCCACCTCCAGTTCGGCTTCGTGCATCTCTCACCACACCCGACCCAGCCACGACTTACTCGCATCCTACGAAGCAGTCGTTCGCTGCCCCGAATCGCCCACGATGAAGGTGACGTTCAAGGTTGGTCTCTTCCCCCGCAATCGGGCAGCCCAGCTGCGCGCGAGGGTTGCTTGCTGCTCGCCCACTCCCCTGCCCACAGCTGCTTCTCCCGCGGCGCGTTGCGCCCGCTAATTTCGCGATCATTTCGCCTTGCTAATCATCGACTTCCGTCATTTAGGATCTCAAGCAGCAGAAGTTCACGCTCGATGTCGAGCCGACCGACCTCGTAGGTTACCCCTCATCGCCGCCACTCTAACCCCCCCGCCACCATGTTTTGGGTGTTGTTGTGCCACTCCTATTACCCCCCTCCCTTGTCATTTCTCTCTGCTGCCGAGCTCCAAATTAACGAAGGCCGCAGATCTCTTCAGTTAAGGCGAAGATCCAAGAAGAGCGAGGCTGGGACCCCAAGCTTCAGAAGCTTATCTACTCAGGTAGGTACCTTGGCTTAGACTCTGTTGTCAAGCTAGTAGAGCAATCAGCTGACAGACGCTGAAAAGGAAAAATTCTGAAGGACGAGGAGACCGTCGAGTCTTACAAGATCGAGGAGAAGGGCTTCGTTGTCTGTGTCGTGAACAAGGTACGTTGAAATATGACTATGGAGTCGAAAAAAGAGTACGAACATAAGCCACTAACTGAACAAACCAATTCAGGCCAAGGCCGCGCCCGCGCCCGTGGCCGAGAGCTCTTCGTCTGTGCCGCCAGCCACCCCGGCCCAAGCTCCCGTTTCGACCCCGGCGCCGCCAGCAGCCCCTGCCCAGCAGGCAGCTCCCGCGGCTGCCGCACCGGCGACACCCACTCCCACACGGACGGCCCCGGCAGCTGCCGCAGCACCCCTCGATGCCAATGCCCTCGCTATTGGGGAACAGCGCGCCGAGGCTATCGCGAACATGGAAGCGATGGGCTTCGAGCGATCGCAGATCGACGCTGCGATGCGGGCTGCCTTCTACAATCCCGAACGCGCTGTCGAGTATCTTTTGACTGTACGTTGCTCTTGACATAAGAATCGTTTCCACCACCTTCTAACGAGTGATCTTGATCTAGGGGATTCCTGATGATCTGCAGCCTCCTCCGGCAGCAGCAGCAGCAGCTCGGTCCCCGGCAGCTGCCGCGACTCCGGCTGCCGGTGGTGCCGGTGGTGTAGACGACGAGGGAGACGTGAACCTTTTCGACCTCGCCGCCCAGCAAGGCCGCGGCTCAAGTGGACGGTCTAGTGGTGCGAGCGCCGCCGCTGCCGCTGCTGTAGCCGCTGCCGCCGCGGGCCAGCAGCAAAGCTTGGGAAACCTTGACTTCCTCCGTCACAATGCCCAGTTCCAACAGCTGCGCCAGGTTGTCCAACAACAACCAGGTATGCTCGAACCGATTCTTACTCAGCTGAGTGCTGGCAACCCTCAACTTGCCCAGCTCATTTCGCAGAATCCGGATCAGTTCCTCACTCTTCTTAGTGAGACAGGCGGTGACGATGACGCGCCGCTTCCTCCTGGAGCGCACCAGATCTCTGTCACTGAGGAGGAGCGCGATGCTATCGAGAGACTGGTCCGTCTGGGGTTTACCCAAGACCAGGCTGTGCAGGCATACTTTGCTTGCGACAAGAATGAGGAGCTGGCCGCAAATTTCCTCTTCGATCAACCAGAAGACGACGATGCGGGGAACTCTCAGTAGGAATCATGAGCTGCCGACGTTTCGCCACTTCGTTCGTTCTTTTCTCAGAGTTCCTCCCCCAAAACCGTCGGGTTGCGTTTACGTACTTGCTGCCTGGGGTTCGGTTGGCGACTCTCAATGATGCATGAGACAGCGTAGGGGAAGATGCTCCGACTTACGGACGCTTGATCCCTTTTTATTTCTCTTGGGCCCATGGCTATATCTGATCTTGTCTCACGACAAGATGGGTTGCCGGTACAGGAAGAATGGGTAGGATGGGAATGAGATCGTGCTTATCTTGCGATGGATGGATATGAATAGGCCAGCAACCTTTCCGACATCTGACGGATTTTTCCACTTTGTCGTGATGGCGTTACGGCATCCCTCCACGCGGACCCTGTTCGTCTTGAGCTACGTGGATATGGGCGGCATGCAAGCCAGTGAATAGCTAGAGTGCCGTTTGTGGCCCAGGAGGGTAGCGGAAAAAACAACTGACACGTAAAGATATGATTTCTCAAAGTGATGTCCCCTTAGCGAAATAACTGATGGTTTTCTTGTTGAAAACGTCTCCTTGCACCGTGGCCTCCGTCTCACTTGCATCATAACCACACATACCACCTAGATAGTACCCGAACTCATTCAACTTGGCAACCTAATGGCCAGGTAAGAAAAGCCTCGGTGCTACTCTACATACCCTGTCCGCATTATGAGAGGCCCTGAGTGTATCGTGAGAGGCCTTGGCTGCAGTTATACGTCTGGTCACCGAAGATGTTGTAGGTTTGGGATTAACATAAGACGAGTCATCGATGGTACCGCTCTATAACCCCAGTAGAAATAGAAATGGTGGGGTGTTCCGACCATTGTTGCTCTCTCGGTTGAGAAAGGGGTATCATGTATCTATCTACCCCCAAATCCCGCCCCCTCCCCCAGGCCATGCTCTCGTAAAGGATAAACAAATACAAACACGTGTTGAATAACACAATTCTACTCCATGGAGAGGCGTGCCAGGCATCTTCTGCACGCCAAAATATATACCTCCAACGCCGGATCCTCGGAGCACTCACTACCAAGTAGCCTCGACCCTCTTCGCTTTCCTTCCCCTACCCTTCTTTTTCTTTCCGCCCTCCTCGCCATCGGCTTGGCCGTCGCCCTCCTTGTTCCCAGAGCCAAACAGCTCCTCGCGCCTCTTCCGTGCTTCCTCATCTTTTGCTTCCTGAAGTGCCTTCTGTCGCGCCTCAAACTCCTCTTCGGCCTTCTTCTGCTCGGCGTAGATAGCTTCGGCTGTCTCGTACTCACTGCCTGTGTGGCGTTTGTACTCGTCCATATCCATACCAACGGTCTTCTGCCCGACCAGCGCGGACTGGATGCGTGCAGGGGCGGCACGCTCCTCGCGGTTGAACTTGAGTTTGATGTGCTTTCGCGTTTTGCCCGGGAACATGCGAGCGATAGTCTCGAAGTCGGTGCCAAACATAGACAACGCCCAGAAGAACTTGTTTGTCTCCTCATCCGTCCACTGTTGCGGTCGCATATTGCGACGCAGGTAAGTTGCGGATGTTGTGTGGTGGGTGAAATCGTTCTCCTCGTGCTCCTCGAGCTCACCCGCCTCCTGCGCTGCGCGTGCGTGTCGGTTGACCTGCAAAGACCGCTGGTCGACGACGATCACACCATCAATCATTTGGTATGTCTCGCCGACGGGGGCAAGTACGCCTGAACGGCCTTCGGGCTCAGTGGTGGCATCCTTACTGACGGCGGCGTCTGCCCCTGCCGGTGCTGGTGTGCCGGTCTTCTCTGCGGCTTCTGCTGCAGCATCTTCCTGCGCTTTTTTGTATTTCTGGCGTTTCGTCCGCTCGCGTTCCATAAGCTCGTCGTGGAGACTGAATTTCTTGCCAACGCGCATGTCCTTGACAAGATCCGCCATCTTGACCTGTGTGATGTCAATCTCAACGTTCTCGGCGTCTTCGGGCGTGGCCTCACGTTGAGGACGAGTGGATTTCCTTCTCCGCGAAGCCACAGCTCCTTCTTCCCCAGTTTCAGTTGTTGCCACATCGTCCCCATCCTCTGGTTTTCGTTTCCCAGCTCGCTTGGCTGCGGCGGCGGCGCGCTTCTCTGCAGCTGTCTGATAACCCTCCTCGCCCGGAAGGAGGGCGGCTCTTCTAGCTGGGCGGGGCTTCTTCTTGGGCGGTGCGGGACCCTCTGTTTGACTTGTGTCGTCCTCCCCAGCGGCTCCAGCAGCAATGTTTCGCTTTCGACCTCGGGAGACCGCTGTCTTCTTCGGGGCGGCTGAGGGCTCTGAACTTTGAGCCTCGCTTATGATGACAGTATCGTTGATCGGCGGAGCCTGGTCGCTTGTGGCACCCGCTGGTGCCGGAGTATCTGTCTGGACAGCCTCGTCTTGAGCATTCGATACTCGCGAATTTCGGTTACGAGTCCTGTTTGAGGTACGCTGCCGGACAGCACGTTCTGCGCTTGGAGCAGCCAAGATGGAAGGCGTTGCCTTCTGACTCGTCGTGGAAGGCGCGGTATCAACATAAGGCAGTACGAGGGCGGTAGCGATGGTCGGCGCTGACGGGACGGAGCTGACATGATCGCTTGCTGCGGCCTCTTCGCTGTGAGGTGCGGGTTCTGTGGACACTGGGTGCACTGTGCCCTCTGTTTGTGGCAATGTAGGCGTCTCTGCAAGCGGTTTGCTAGTGGCAACCGAGGATACCGCTGTGCCCGGGCCTGTAGAGGCTTTCGCAACTGTTCTTCTCCCTGGAGTAATATCTGCGACTGGCTGCTCTCCCTCCACTCCCACCGCAACATGAACCTCGGCGATTTCGGGCGCCTTGTCATTGGAGGGCGGGCCCGGAGATGCGCTCGGAGGTGGGGGTTGAGACTGAGGCGCGCTCGGAGCTGTGGTCTTAGAGGCACGCTCTGGATTCTGTGACCCGGGTGTTGGGGCGTTTCGGCGGGCAGCGACTTTCGGCTTGAAGGTCGACTTTTTTTTCAACATCTTGAGTGCTGCTGCAGCCGCTGTAGCTTATAGTTTGCTGTCTTTTGTGTCGCGCACAAGGGAACCTCTCATTATTTGTTGGGGTATGGGGATATTATGAATGGTCGTATCCGGTGGATTATCTGGCGCAAAAAGTCGGGGACAGCAGAAGGATCGGCGTGACTCTGCCAAAAAAGATGTCAATTGTGATGGCTCGTCGAGGGGTTGTGAATGCGGGAAGTTGGGGACTTTCTGGTAACTTTCAAACCCCACTCTCGGGTACGCTTGCTCGCTGCTCAATGCTCGCTAAAAAGTGGGGATACAATGGAAACAGCACGTCCCTGTCGTGAAACTGCTGTTGACTTCGTCAGAACTCGAGATGCAAGTATTCCACGCTTCCGAAAGCTTTCATTATCATCCAAGGCCCCCAGGTTGAAATGAATTGATCTGTTGCCCACACTCCGAATTCTGTTCGCTGGGTGAAGAATCTGCACCGAAAGATGTCATCTGAAGAGCATCACCCCGCCATGTTTAATTGCAACACCTGGGGGTTTGCCAATAAGCGTTACTAGCACGGAAACGGCTTAGCGCCATCCTCAATCTTCGAAATGGCCATCCTTGGTCAACTCGCACGTTCACCAGACCCGGTTCTTCTCTCCTCTCTTTCAAAGCCCCAAACCCGCACGCTCATTCATCTTCCTTCGCCTCTGTACGGTGGTCGCCGACACGGATCGATTAAGCGATTTTCTTACGATATCTCCTTGCTGTGTTTTCGCATTTCCCGGTCTTTTCGCAGCCTCGCAGAGGCCTTTTCTGATGCCGATTGCCACTTCGCCATCTTTGCCTCATCCTGCCACCTTCACCAAGATGGAGGACAGGAAGAGACCCGCGTCCAACGCGGTCGACGATGGCGCTCCACCGAGCAAGCGACAGGCCGTAAACGGCAGCAGCAAGTCCAAGGACGATGCTGGCGACGCCAAAGAAGAGAGCTGGATTGAGGTGAGTCTCACGTGAAGAGAGAGCCGTCAGCCTTCTTGCCTTATCTTCACCAACCCACCGCCCTCCGCTTCGATCGAGCGCGTGCCCCGACGCCGTCTGCCCTTGATTCAGAATCGCGCAATTGTCCGTTGCGATTTCTGCCATCGTCGGCGAACAACCCACATGGCGTTCTTTGTCGCAGGGGTGCTCGCCTTGACCGTTGCTAATGCGCGGCTTGCTGGCAACAGCACGCCCGGCTCCCAGGCCTTCATCCCTTCTCAATACCCTCATTCTGCCCAAGATCAGCTCGCTATCTCACCGCCGCGCTGGACACGGGCTGTGTCCCTCACATAGGCCGTCGATAGGAGGAAACGTGTGGCTGACTCAAATTGGTATGGCAGGAATATCAAAAAGGCGCCATATATCGTCAGATGCTTGAGTACAAGCGAGAGAAGACGACCTTAGAAACTCGCGTCCAGGATTTTCAGAAGAAGTGTGTCGATCATGACGACCATATTCGCGTGATCGATGCTTGGGTTCTACAGCTACTGCAGGAAATCGAGCTCCTAGTTCCAGGCGACACGAAAACATCCAGTTATTCAGGTACGGACCCCAATTGTCTATTACGGGATACCAACCTGACCAAAGCAGAATCGATATCTAGGTCTGCGCTTTCATTCAAGGATAACAAAGACTTCCAGCGCCATCTTGGTGATAAAGCCAAGGCCCTTACCACGATAGTGAACAATCTATTCGAGCGACTGCATCAGTCGCGAGGCGAGGTGAAGCCTGAGGTAGCGCAACTGGAGTCGCAGGTTAAGGCTCTCCTTGCCAGCCAGAAGGAGCTGACTATGAAGCTTGACCGACTGGAGTCCGAAAATTCATCGCTCTCCGAGCAGCTCGATACTGCAACACTAAAAGTTGTCAAGGCGGAGCGTAGGTTGGATCGCACTCGAAGCGCACAAGTCCAAAAGCTAGAACAACAAGCGTTGACAAGTGCAACCACTCGTCCCGCATCAACCGAGGATAACGGTACCCCCTTTAGTTCGACAAATGGTGACAGCGATGAGCTCAAGCTGCAATACCAGGAGGCAGTAGCGGCCGTGGCCAAGCAAAAGGAGCAGCTAGAGGCCGCTATGTCCGAAGTCAAAGCCCTACAGGAGGAGAACTCGACATTCAAGGCCAAGAAGGAAAGCATCACAGACGAGGACTATGCCCGGACTGAGGTCTTCAAACAGTTCAAGCTGCAGAACGAAGACCTTATTAAGCGGATCAACCACCTTCAGGCGACCAACAAGGAGCTACGCGAAGACGCCGAGAGGCTTCGTGCTGAGAGAACTGCTTATCGAGTTCAGCTGGAGAGTGAGGCGCAGGCTGTGACTCTGGAGCTGGAGGAGCAGGTACAGCAAAAGGATCAGGATCTTACCCGTATACGTTCTGCCCGGGACGAGCTCACGGCGGAACTCGCCATGCGAAAAGCAACCGAGACACAGGAGAAAACAGCCACCGTTCATATGAAGGAACTCGTCGAGGCGAAAGTCGATCGGATAGCGGAACTGGAATCTGAGCTCGAACGATTGCGACCAAGCGAGGATGCAACAATGTCCGACCACAGGGAGGATCTTGAAACTCTTTCGACGGAAGAGTTGCGACAAAAGTACACGAAACTGGAAAGGGACTTCGAGGCCATCAACAAGGAACTACCCCTCCTGGAGAAGTCGTATAAGAAGGCTATGGGCCTAGCGCACAAGAAGGTCATGGATTTCCACGCATTGGAGCAGCGTATTAGCATTCTGTCGGCCGAAAAGGTCAAGGCGGATCAAAAATATTTTGCGGCGCGGAAAGACATGGACATTCGGACAGCGGAAATTCGATCGCTCCGGGGTCAGAACGGGAAGAGCTCCGAGATCATATCGCAGCTCAAGGATGTGGAGCAACAAAACCGGATGTTGATTGCCTCTTTAGAGAAGCAGGTCGCAGACATGAAGCAGTCCAACTCGTTGATCATGGCTGAAAACAAGAAGCTGGAAGGAACACACACGGAACTGAGCAGAAGAGCGGAGGCGCTAAGGGCGCAGATTTCCGAGCTCACCAATCTGGTGAAATCAAAGGACACGACCTGCGTGACCTGGAAGGAGAAGGTAATGGACTGCGAGACGGAGCTAGAAAAGATCAAGGCGCGGCTGAAGGGGGTCGCAAAGGACTGCGAAAAGTGGAAAAACAAGTGCCAAAACAACTCGTCCGAAGAGGAAGAAGTACTCAGGGTAAGGAAACACATTCCGAACGGGTCTGAAGGAGAAACGTATGCTGACTGCTGGACAAGACCATGGTGGTTTGCTCCATCTGTAGGAGCGGGTTCAAGAATACGATTCTGAAAGGATGCGGGCACGCGTTCTGCAACGAGTGTGTCGAGACGAGGCTAGCGAACCGGATGAGGAAGTGTCCTACTTGCAACAAGGCCTTCGACCGTTCCGATGCCATGCAATTTCATCTTTAGTAAAAGCCGGAAATCACGAAAATAAACGCGGTGCCGTGCGACAGCTAGGCACAGAAGCTTGCCTCACCACCACCTCGAAGTCCGTTAGAGGACATTATGGGGTCGATTACCCGGCCACAGGGGCCAGGGGGGACCATCCATTTTGTTGGATCTTTAGTCAATGTAAAGTACTCATGTGAGACTAGATGTCGGGCAGATTCCCTTATGCGGAACTCCCGAGGGGCTGAGTTGGGTGGTGGGGGCGCCGGTCTTGCTTTGTGCTTGGTAAATATTCATTTGTGTGAGGGGAGAGGGCAGGATAGCGAGGAGCATTACCAACCTGTAGGAAGCATTGTACAAACAAGATGTGTTCATTACCTACTCTACCGGATCATCGTCGACTTGTTGATCCAAACCCCGTGCTCTCGTGCCTGGCACCCGAGCTCGAGCTGCCTGGAGACTGTGAGCCGGATCCAGAAGCCCAGCCACCGCCAGAGTTTCGTCCTCCCCATAAGCCGCCACCACCTTGGTTGTAGCGGCGGTCATCCCTCCCCCCACGATTTCCGGCCATATACCCGGCCGCGGCACCTCCAGCGAGACCTGACCAAAATCCTGGCCGCCACCCATCCCCCGATGTCGATGGCTTCGTCCCCGGGTACGGCGGCGGGGCGTCATCCCACGCTCCACCACCGCCACCTCCACCACCGCCCCATCCGCCGCCCCATCCCCCTCCAGGCCCTCCCCCACCCGGCCGCCGCCCTCTGCCTCCAGCAGCCCGGTTCCCCCCCGCCGCCGCCGTACACGCGCCCCAAACGATCCACGCGAGCACCCCAAAGAAGAGCACCGCAAATACATATCCCGCCCAATCCGCGTCCCCCTCCTCCGTCTTAAACCCCCAAGACGAACCCCCTGCCAGCTCAGGATACACCCTCTCTCCCTCCTCCGTCAATGCCAGCCTATACTCGACTCCGCATGACCCGCGCAGAATGTACGGATCGTCCGGCGACGAATATCCTTCGCATATCACTTCGGTGCTACCGAGTTTGAGTGTCGATGGGAGGGCCGCCGTGCACGCCCATTCAATGTCCTGCTCGGAGTAGGAGTGGCCCTGGTTTGTGCACCGCAGGATGTCGATTTGGTGGAGCGCGCAGATCTTGGAGGGGGAGACGCATTTGAGCTGGGGGATGGCGGAGACGCGCCGGTGGGAGGTGGGCTTGTTGGCGCGGAGGGTAAGGGTTTGGACCTGGAGGGTGGGTTTGTCAGTAATGGGACCTGGGAGGATGGGAGAGGGGGGGTGTACGTACGTCGGAGAGGAGGATTGCGTTCTTGGGTTTGGATGCTGCGGCGGCAGTGGCTGTTGCGAGGAGGGCGAGGAAAAGGAGCTGTAAAAGGGGGTGGTAGTGCGCGAGCGAGTCTCGCCGGTAGCGCATTTCGGTTGTTGGTTGCGCTAATGCGCAGATGGGTCGGTTGGGGTTGCTGAAGGAAATGGAGGCAGCTGGTGAAACGTGTAAGTTGGATTGATGTGATGTCGTTGTTGAAAGCTGGCTGAAGCTCGCAAGGTACAAAAAGGCTTGGCAGTTTGCGGTGCGGCTCCCGGTTTGTTAGGTTGCAGGTTTATCGTTTATCGGGAGGGTGTAAGTCCAGGTGCACGATCGAGTTAACTAGGCTGTATATAAATGGCTACAATCAGATGCAGTGGACAGGTAGCCTTTCTTTTTTCGCGTACTGACGTTTAGAGCATTGATTTCTAGACGTAGCAGAGTCCAGTCGCTGCGGTCGGTGCCGGTGGCGACGCCAGGCTGGCAACCTCCATTTGAACACGTCAGTCACATCCCTTTGACGCTCAAGAATCAGGCCACCAGGCAGAAGCAACTTTGGCACTTATCTTTTCGACTGAGACTTGTTATTCCATTTAGTAATATAATTAAGCAGCATACAACCACAAGAAAGCTTCTACAAAGGCACTGCGATTGCCCTTCTCAGTTTCCTGCACCACGCCTATTGACAGAAGCGTTTAACACAAAAATCTCTGGTGATTTTCTCCTCTACAGCTGGTCAGCCGTCTTCATTAAATAAATAATAAAACAACACCGCAAAGTGTTCGTACATTAAAGAAGTTTACCCCCCCAAAAAAGAGTCGAGTATCCATCTATATTCAGGCGGAACCAACAATATGTATCCCAACAACGCCTCCCAATGCTATGATATCTCGCCGTAAAAGCACCATGGTTCGATTACCATTGACATCCCACTCTTCAGTGCTTTTGCAAGCTCTGGAGATTCACCAACTCGGCATATCGCCCATTCCTTCTCATGAGTTCCGTATGTGTGCCTTGCTCGACAATCCGGCCTTGATCGAAAACATAGATGATATCGGCTTTCTGGATGGTGCTGAGACGATGAGCAACAGCAATTGTTGTACGCCCTTTGGCAGCCTTGTCCAATGCCTGCTGAACGACATATTCGCTCTCGCTGTCCAACGCGCTGGTTGCTTCATCAAGAAGGAGGATCTTTGGGTCGCGAATGAGCGCTCGCGCAATGGCGATACGCTGCTTCTGCCCCCCGCTGAGAAGCGTGCCCTTGGATCCAACCACGGTGTTGAAGCCGTCTGGTAGGGAAAGGATGAACTCGTAGATATTGGCCTCTTGGCACGCGAAAATGATGTTGTCGTCAGTGATCTCATGTGGTGCTCCGAGTACAATGTTCTCCTTGATCGTCCCTTGGTACAGTGTTGGCTCCTGAGACACAAGCGCAATGAAGCTGCGGTACTCGTTTACGTTGAGGCTGCTAATCTCCTTGCCGTCAATAAAGATCCCACCGGCAAGCGGATCGTAGAAACGTTCCAGAAGCGCAATGGTGGTGGACTTTCCGCATCCGGATGCGCCGACGAGCGCGACGTACTGGCCGGGAGAGATAGTCAAGTTCAAACCACGGAGAACGGGCTGCTCGGGCCGTGTAGGGTATCGGAAATGAACATCACGGAACTCGATGGTTCCGTCAACAGCCGTAAGCTTGTTTCCATCTGAGGACCAGGTGTCGATGGTCGGCTTCCGGTCAAAGAGTGTCTTAAGAGAGCGTGCAGCTTCGGCAGCCTTACCCATGTCAGGGGCAAAACTGAAGACCGACCCGGCGGATTGAGCGCCGAAGATAACGCTGGCGAACACGACAAAGAACTGGAACATGTCGTATTCGAGCTTGGCGATCAGCGTCCCGCCGTACCAGAACCCAAGCGCGAAGGCCAGAAACATCAGGGATTGCGAAGCCGCGTAAAGCGTACTCGACCTCAGCACCGACTTCAGACTTTCGCGCTGCTGTGCGGCGAGAGATTCTTTGTATTGCCGAAGAACATCATCCTCCCGAGTCAATGATGCAACCGTGCGGATGGAGGTTATCGCTTCCGAGGCGAAGCTTGCAGAACTAGAATATGCTTGTTTGGAGCGGCGTTGATAATGCGCAAGCATCCAGAAGCGGAGGAAACCACAGCTAATGACAACAGGCATGGTTGCAATGCACACGAGAGCAAGCTTCCAACCGAGTGCGAGCGCAAGCGCACAAGCTGAGACAAGAGTTGAAGAGACCATCAGTAACGTTCCGAGTGTGGAACCACTGAGTCCGGCAACGTGTGTTGTCTCTGTGCTAAGGAACGACGTAAGGGCGCCAGCCGAGTTTTCGTCGCGGTCGAAGAACTCGACGTCCTGGCGCATCATCGTCCGGAAGGACTTATCGCGGACACGGTGGATGAGACGCTCGCTGCACTTGGCAAACAAAATGCCGTTTAGCGTGAATGAGATGAACTGCACAATGGCAAGCATCAAGTACATCAAGCACCAAAATGACGTCTCGGACTGGATGGTGGAAATCGTCTCGGGGAGCACGGGTACAGATCTGCAGAATAGCGGTTAGCGCATATCCAATGGGTGTTGAAATGACTTGACGTTGACATACAACACGGAGATGAGCTTCGCAAAGAATACGGCCTGCGTAGGATTTCCGAGACCGCAGAAAATCGAGAAAATGAGTCCGAGGCACATGATCTGCCATTCCTCCTTGTTGAAGCTGGCGATTAGTTTGATGAGAGTCCACAAGCTATACTTCACGGGGATTTCTGTTTTTCGGCCCGCAAGGGCCATTGAGCTAGCACTCTTCTGTGTTGTACTGCGGCCTAGCTTAGCAGCGATGTCATCGTCAGGATCCTCGACGTAGGCGCCGCTTGCGCGGCCGCTATCGGGCTGGCGTTGATTCGGGGCCGAAGCCTTGCGTATTAGGAGCTGCTCCTCTTCTTTGTTCAAGGCCTCCTCCTCTTCAACTGTCATCTCGTTAACAGCCGCGATGGCCTGGGCAGTCACGAGGTTGAAGTAGGCACCGCGCTTCTCCAGTAACTCGTCGTGCGTCCCCTGCTCAACAATGCGACCATGGGCCATGACGACGATGTTGTGGGCGTCTCTGATCGTAGACAGTCTGTGGGCAATGGTGATGGTTGTTCGACCCTCGGAGGCAACTTCGAGCGCGGCTTGCACCACGCCTTCTGATTTGGTGTCAAGCGCAGAGGTGGCCTCGTCCAAGAGGAGTATCTTGGGGTCCGATACAATGGCGCGGGCGATAGCAATGCGTTGCTTTTGTCCGCCACTGAGCAAGAAGCCACGCTCGCCCACATTTGTTTCGTATCCTTCGGGAAGCTCGCTGACAAAGTTATGAGCGTTGGCCTTTTTAGCAGCTTCGTAAATGAGTGCTTCCTGCTTCTCGCGGCTTTCGTGCTCCCACTTTGTTCCGATCAGGCCGTGGCGAATGTTATCATAGATGGTTGTGCTGAAAAGGGTGGGCTCCTGCGAAACAAGAGATATCTGTTGACGCAACCAGTGGAGATTGAGAGTCGAAATGTCCACATCGTCCAGGTAAACAGAGCCTTCGATGGGAGAATAGAATCTTTCTACTAGTCCAACGATTGTAGACTTGCCACTCCCAGATGCGCCGACCAAAGCAGTAACTTTTCCAGCGGGAATTGTGAGACTGACATCTTCCATTACAACAACTTCCGGTCTAGAGGGATAGATGTGCTTGATATTCTCCAGGCGGATGGTACCTTGAACATTTTGGATCTTTTCACCATCGTCGCTGGACGAGTCGATTGGCGAGATGCGGTCGATGGTGCTGTATATTTTGGCCGCTGCGCCCAGCGCAGTGGTGAACGCCTGCATGTTCGGTGCGACATTGCCCAGATTAAACGCTCCAAGCATGACGGACATCATGACAATTAGAACCTTGCTGAGGGGTACCTCCTTGTCGACGAGGAAGCGCGAACCCATCCAGAAGGCAAGGCCGTAGTTGAGGTATAGAATCAGCATCATGCAAGCAATCATCATGCCGAGCGCGCCTTTCAGCTTGAACCCAAAGAACTCAGCCCGGGTGAGATGGGCATCGTATTGCTTGGCAAGGCGATCCTGAGTGCCGAAGGCCACAGCATTGCGAACGCTGCTGATGACCTCCTCAGCAATAGATCCACCCTCTGCATACGCGCTGACGTTCTGCTTCGAATACTTCACAATGAAGGTTGAGCCACCGCCCATGCAGAGCATCAGGGCAACGACAGTGCTCAGCAAAATCAGCGCCAGCTTCCAGAAGCTGATGAAAGCAATGATAAAGGCGGTGACAAAAGCTACGGTAAAGGTTAGCAAGCTGTCTTCGAAAGCGAAGCAGAAAATGGACACTATTGGGCAGGTCCAGAGCTGAGTACGTACTGGCTACGGCGGCTATCGTCAACCCGACTTTCTCGGAGATGCCGTCCTGGATGAGGTTCGTGTCGGATGTGATCCGGGTGGTGACCTCACCGGCGCCGAGCTTGTCGAAGAAGCCAATATTCTGCTTCATACAGCTCTCCAGGTAGTGCTCGCGAATCTTGGCGCTAACGTGCTCGCCAGTATAGATGAAGCCAACAGTAGCGATATATGTAGTAACGAACTCGCCTATGGCCAGATACACGAAATACAGTACCAATGTGGTCAGCTCGCCGAGGAAGTTGTCATAGCTGATCTCCTGCTGGAAATAGCCCTGAAAGGTCCCCTGGAGATTGCCGAAGATAATGGTCATTAAGGGGAGAGCAGCTCCCGAGGCAATGGCTGCCAGCGTGGAGACGGCCATGATAATGAGATCGTTTCGCGATGCATAGCGATAGAGCGTAGCGATGCCGACCTTGGCGTCAGGGGTGAAGACCTGTCCCTTGAGGATCGCGGCCTCCCTCGCAGGGAGGTGTCTGTAGGGATCCTCATCTGTCGGTTCCTTTGGCAATATGACTTTGCTGTCGGCTTTCTCCACGAGATCCATTGATCTCTTGGGCGTTGGCTGCTTCTGGCTGGTAGCTCTGGTAGAATCGCCATGGCTTGAGGCGCGTCCAGATGGCGCGGCCCCAATGGCCTTTTCTGATGAGTCGGCCGCCATGATTAGGGAGGGCGACACGGCCTTGCTGCAGTAATGAAGCCGGTCGGTAGGTAAGAAGTGGGCGCACGAGAAGCAGCGAGAAGCTCACTCGCAACCGTTGAACAGAGAATGAATCAATGAGCGGCTTGCTCGCTTGTTAGGTATGTGGACGGCCACATGCCAGGGCGGCGAGAAAGTACCGACTGGAATTAGAGCGTGATGTCAGGCGGAACGCGCAACAAGACGAGTTCGGGCCGCGGGTGTGGTATGTCGTGCAGCAGAGCAGACAGAGATCGGGGACAAGGGTGGTGGCAACCGAGTGTGGAGGGGGGAAGCCAAGAGATAACTAGGGAAACCAAGTTGTCACCGAGGCTAGGCGGCAGTAGGTAGGCGGTCGACAGGAGACGAAGAGAAGAAGATTGCACATGGCAAAGACGGCGGCAGATGGGGAACAGGTTGAACAACCTGCCTGTGTGAGCAGTTATCGACCTACAAGCACCACAACTAGCTACCTAGCTACCCTCCATCCTTGATGCGACGTTGTTTGGCCACCCCCCAAATACAGCCAAGACTCGCTAGTCTCCCGGGGTTTGCAGCTTCCCGTAGCCCGCGAGGACCGCGTCTTGCCAGGCACAAGATGCGCTGCTTTGGGACAGAAGTGTGAAAGAACTGGGGCCCTCATTCGCCAACAGCAGCCCGGTCAGCTCGATCCGCCCCACTCCGAAGGGACTGGACTTTGCCCCGTAGTCGCTTTCGCTTTAGCTTGCGATTCGGTCCACACCCGGACAAATTCTTATCTTGTCCGTCCGCTTGCGTATTGGGCACTTTCTGGGGGCTAGAGGGCCAGCGAGAGTGAACTTGCATTACGTAGTATAACAGCCCAGGTACCAGAGATGGGTTTCTTCCGATAATGCACAACCACCAGGTAGCTCGCTGTTGCTGCACATACTTGTAAACCTGTATATCTCTAAAGTTCCAGCCTCACAAGGTGGCGTCTCTCGGAAAGAATAAGCCCGGAATCGAGAGAAGAGTATAGGGTTGTGGAGGCGAGTTTTGTGCCTCGGCTCATTTCGACAACGGCGCGGGATTGGTCAGCCACATCCCGTCGACAACGAGCGGAAACATACAACGGTGGTGAGTCAACCGGCGTTCGGGAAGTTTTAAGGGTCCGAGTGGTCGGTGTAAAAGACATATGACATACTTGGAAATAGGTTCAAACAGATCAAATCCGCGACCAATTGGCCGCTACCCGCACTCGGGCCCGTATTCGTCGGGTTCGTTGGAGCTCGTCAGGAATCCCGACCTCCGACAGCTGCCTTTGAAGCGTCCTTGCTATTCACCACCGGAAGGAGTATCAGGTGGTCTAGCAAGCCACGCTCAGTTGTCAGACAAGTCTGCTGTGCCGCGGCAACAATCTGTCCCGGATTTGCAGCTGTCCGCCGGTGTTACCGGGTAAGCAGTCGAGTGAATACCACCAAACGTATGACTTGCAGATTCGATGTCGAAGAGATCGGCAGGAGGCTAAAACTGCTGTGCGGCTCAATTGATCCAGTCCCAACTCCTTGAACGAGTCGTTATTGGCCACTGCAGCGGTTGCATAGCCATGCGCCATAACCCCCAGGATCTGTGGACACGGAAAGTTTTCAAGTACTACGCGATACGGGCAGGTGGGACTGTTTGCAGCTTTTGTGTGTAAAGGTGTAAACGTCCGCATCTATTTGGCCAAGCATAGTGGCTACGACCCATGCTACGAAATCGACAAAACCACGAAGCGAAATGGACGCAGATACAATGGCGCGGCGAAAGATCGCTGGCGAAGAGCGAAGGCCAATGCAGAACCTTAGGGTACTTGCTATACTTAGCATCTGGGCTCGCGACTAAAGAGATGTTTTGGGCCAGCGGGCTCGTGATCGGACTAGAAAAAGCATACATCAGGCCCTTGCAGAAGCAATGCTAGTGCACATTGACGCTTCCTTAGATTATGTCCGGCAATTCGGAACCCATACCTGATCTCGATTCTCTGATCTTTCCGTCTCAAGGACGAAAGCCCAAGCCAATGTGGAGACTGCCTTCGTGCGTGCCGTCTCATCAGCGATTACTTTTTAAACCATGAGTTTTACGGTGCGACACGAGGCGTGGCGGAGTCTTCAGAGATTTAACAGTGTTTTCCAGAGGCGCGCCCGCCTCTTCGAGGTACAGGTCAGCTCAATCAAATGCTAATAGCTACAACCCTCGCTGTCTAGATTGAAGCGGCGTGAGGAGTTCTCCGACTCATTTTCGCACACAGTAGGGTGACACTGTATTCCGCAGTCCTCCTACAGTAGGTTTCCTGCAGTATCAGACCTATAGCACAGTCGGAAGGAGCTCCGAGCCAAGATGCCGGTCATGTCTGACTGTGTCGGAGCTCGTTATCAGTGTCGTAGGATTCGGGTCCGTCTTGGCAGAACCGGCACAGTACGGCACCCCCCACCGTGGAGGCGTTAATGCGGCAGGCCGGGCGGGGTTGAGCGGTTGTTTCACCGCCCAAAAATTCATGTGGCAGAAAAAAATAACCAGCAACTTGATTCCATGCCACACCTCCCGCACCACAACCCACTGAAGCCGTTTGCCATCTTCGCCCGCAATACCTCGAGTTTCGCCGTTTCCAATTGATACACCAAACCTCACCTAAGCAGCAGCACAGAAGAGACCCCCACATACCGCCAAAAATGCCCAAGTCAAAACGCGCCAAGGTCTTCCACCTCACGCAGGTAACCAAGAAGACCCGCGAGCAAAAGGAGGCGCTGTTTGAGAAGATCCGCGAGGCCATCCCCAACTACCAGTACTGCTATGTCTTCGCCATCGACAACATGCGTAACTCGTACCTCAAGGACGTCCGTCACGAGCTCAAGGACTGCCGGTAAATTTACATCCTATTTCCCCCACAGTCTGTCTGGCTGGCTAGTTTTTCCAAAACTAAACCCTCTTAGTATCTTTTTCGGCAAGACTAAGCTCACCATCCGCGCCCTGGGCGCAACCCCCCAAGACGCTCAAGCCGACGGTATCGACCGCTTGACACCCTACCTCTCGGGGTCGGTGGGCCTTCTCTTCACCAGCCGCGAGCCGGAAACCATCAAGGCGTACTTTGATGCCCTTTCGCAAGTAGACTATGCGCGCGCCGGCACGCGCGCAACTCGCGACTTCACCGTGCCCGCTGGAGTTGTCTACTCCACGGGCGGTGAAGTCCTCGCAGAGCACGATGTACCGGTGTCGCACACTCTGGAGCCGGAGCTTCGGCGATTGGGTGTGCCGACGCGCATGATCAGGGGAAAGGTGGTGCTAGGCGGAGACGACAGCGGAGATGGTAGTGATGGGTATGTGGTGTGCCGCGAGGGCGACGTGCTGGACTCGCGGCAGACGAGGCTGTTGAAGCTGTTCAGCGTTTGCATGAGCGAGTTCCGTGTGCAGCTGCTGGCGCGCTGGAGTGCGGCGACGGGTGAGGTGACAGAACTTAGCAAGCGGGTAACGGCTGCTGCCCCTGCTGCTTCCGCGCCGGTAGATGCAGATGTCGATGCCATGAGCGACGACGAGTAGAAGTGGAGAAGGAAAGGATGGATTTTGATTGATCGGCAAGACAGTGACGTCGATGGTTTTCTTTTCATGACATTCTATAGGGCTACATGATACCAATAGCTTTTTAGGCTGGGCCGGGTACACAGGCGTCTTAGAGAACGGAAAAATTGCTGCATTTTTCACACATTGATTTGTCCTCCCCCAAGACTTCCGCCAGGATGGACAGCGGTGCCTGAGTGACATTAGACAGGACAGTCTCGCCATTCCTTAGGCGAGAAAAGAATCATCAACGCTTTTATTAACATCAGCGAGTGGGGGCATTGCCGCCAACACTGAGAGCTGTCCGGTTGCTAAAAATAAAAAAATAAAAAGGTGACCTATACACAGGGGAAGTAAAACACCTTATACACACGCCTTGCCAGTTGTGCTGGTCAAGGGAAAAGTCGATGAAGCTACTTGGTCAGTAGGCAACTTGAGAAGTCCCTTACCTCTGACCTTACCTCCAGCTCGCATCGATGTCAAGTTTCCTGGTTTGGTCTTCTGCTGTCGTCGCTCGTACTACTATTACCTGAATCATACCAACAGCCCCTTTTTGGATTCCCATTCCCGATGTAGCCACAAGGCGCAAAATAAAATACAGTCAAAGGAAAGATGATTACCTTCCGGCCCAAGCGTGGTTTCCTCCTTCGATGTGGTGACTTCTGAATTGTTTCAAGACAAACCAAGTGGAGGACGGATTGTGGCCGACGGTGAGGTTTCTGAGGCATAAATGATACTTGACGGTTCTTGACCCTAGGCCTTCGGTGGAGAACCAAGAAGGTTACGTTGGCTGAGCGATCGTTTTGATACAAGATGGCCTTGCCGCGTGGTTCTTCCTGGCCGAATGTTTGGGCACCGGGAGATGTGCGGTCGAGCTTACCCTCTTGTCGAAAGCGAAGAAAGGGGGCGGAGAGATACGAACTGAGAAGTTCTGATACCCACCACAAGACGTCAAGGAGATTTGTCTTGTTAGTAGCGTCGCAGCTTCCTGGGGTCTTCGTAGCCACCGTCGAAGCCGCGCTTCCGAGAGTCGTCGCTGTCTCTAGGCCTGTCGTAGTCTCTGCCTCCACGGTTGCTGCCACCATCGTCGCGATACCCACCATTTTCTCCACGAGGCCGGATGGGCTCCATGTTGCTGCCGGACTGTCGAGCGTTGCGGTCACCACCGCCACCACGGTCGCCACCACGGAAGCTTCCGCCGCCGGATCTATCGTCATATGAGCGACCGCCGCCTTCACGGCCATACCCACCACCAAATCCGGAGCCGCCCCGCCTGTCGTCGCGGCCGCCGAAGCCGCCATCGCGACTTCCATCGCGACTGCCGCCAGGGCCGTTTGGTGCATTCGAGGGAGGGAAGCCGTTCGAGCCGCTGAAAGTCCGGTCGCCGCCGCGATCACTGCGATCACTACGATCACCAAACCCACCACCGCGGTCGCCGAACCCACCACCGCGGTCGCCGAATCCTCCGCCGCGATTGCCGAATCCGCCGCCACGATCTCCGAATCCGCCACGGAAACCGCCGCCACCGCGATCTCCAAATCCTCCGCCGCGGAATCCACCACGC
>Ga0247780_1000106_pt1 | contig 76980 bp, 86 predicted proteins | sample UWRJL079202R5_FD_179927 | JGI IMG/M metagenome (GOLD analysis project Ga0247780, IMG submission 179927) | Plant litter microbial communities from Arlington Agricultural Research Station in Wisconsin, United States - UWRJ-L079-202R-5 | ecosystem: Environmental > Terrestrial > Plant litter >...
ACCCGATGCAGCCGATGTTACTGGCAATGTGGTGCAAGACGGCCTGCGCGACAGCGAGCCCGTCGTAAGATGAGGTGCCTCGGCCAAGCTCATCGAGGATGACCAGCGTGCGGGGGGTGGCTTCGGCCAGTATTCTCTTCGTCTCGGAGAGCTCGATGAAGAAGGTGGACTGCCCGGCGAAGATGTTGTCGTTAGCCCCTAGCCGGGACATGATCCGGTCGACGGGCGTGAGCCGGGCGGAGGCTGCTGGTATGTAACAACCAAGCTGGGCCATGATGACGGCAGTGCAAGTCTGCTGATAGTCAGAACCGCTGGTAAAGAAACTCTGCCTACTGTAGTTGTAGTATAGTCCGCGGGGAGGAGGAGGAGGGAGGGAAGGACAAGAGAGGATCAGAAACCACGTACCATCCTTAAAATCGTCGACTTACCCGCTGCATTAGCGCCGGTAAGTAGGTTGATCTTGGCCTCGTCGCCACCGAGCTTGATGTCGTTGGGGATGAAGTCGTCCACAAGCACGCACGGATAGCGTAGCTCCTCGAACTCCACTACGCTCCGCTCCTCTTCGACGAATACTGGGCGGCAGCGTGGCTCAGCCAGGGAAGACGACAGGTTGGCTAGGCTTACGAGGCAGTCTAGCTGCGCAACGATGTGGATGCTCTGGAGCCAGGCGTCCGAATCCGCATCGAAACGTTGGTAAAAGCTCGATGTAAGACCACGAATCGTCTGCGAGTGGGTTTCCTCGGTCTCCTGGAGCTCACGAATGAGGCTGTCCAGCTCCTTGAAATAATACCGCTTAACATTTGCGGTGGCCGATATCTGTCGCCAGTCCTTGGGGACCTTGACGGCCTTGGGGACCTCGAGCTGGTAGATTTCCTTGCTTATGTCGGCAAACTTGATGCTCCGATTCTTGAGCTCCCTCTTTTGCCTTGTTAACAGGGCCTGAAGCTCGCTTTTGATACGGTTGATCGCATCAACGCCGTTGTCAAAGTCGTCGTCAACCCCTCTGCTGGGACAAAACAGCCCTTCTTGCGAGGCTTTGTCGCGGTCGAAGGCGCCCTTCCAGTAGTCGAGAGGTTCGCCCAGGTTCGGCATGGACGCCAGAAGCCGGCGAATGATGCCGCTTTTCTTATTATTGTCGCCGCCGTTGGATGCACCACGCAGCAGGTTCATCGTAGTGTGCTCAATCTGCTCAAAGCCTTCCAGGACGCGCACAAAGTCTTGCGGTTTACAGCTGCCCGCGTGGATCCGGGAAACGAGCCTCTCGAGGTCTGGAAGCTTAGCCATGCCGGCTGAGAACTGCTCTCGGAGGTCGCAGCCGGCAGCCAGCAGGAGGTCCACCGCGTCCAAGCGCTCGTTAATACTTTGGGCGTCGCGTAGAGGGTGGCAGACCCATTGGCGAAAAAGGCGTTTACCAGATGGCGTGATGCAACGGTTCATCATCCTGAAGAGCGTCCCTTCGCTACCCCCATCCACGCTATTCCCGAAGATCTCTAGGTTGATGAGCGTCTGTCCGTCGAGTATGAGAGCACCGCCATTTCGGTGGATGGGGTTGTAGGGCTGGAAGCTACCCCGGGAGAGGAGACTATGCTCCAGCTTGAGCGTGCGGAGGTAGTGCACAAGAGCGCCAAAGGTAGACAGGAGCAGGTCGCTGTTCCGGACCGCGGACAACGTTTCCGGCCATGCTGTCCCTTCGTCCGAAGTAAAATAGCCACCGGAATCAAGCTCCCACCGGGTCGTGTCAGCATCCCAAAAGCCGGTGGGGCCGGGCTTGAGATGGTTCCAGATGGTCATTGGCGTGGCATTGTTCTTGAGGATGCGCAGGGCCTTGGTCGACAGGCCGGACTTGGACTTTTCCAGAACTAGCTCCCGCGGCGAGGTCTGGACCACAAACGTTTCGAATTTGGTCAGGTCGGCGTCATCTTGAAACTGGGAGACGTAGAACTGGGCCGTTGCGGTGTCAACAAAGGCGATGCCGAAAGCCGGCTGGCCATCGATGGTGGACTCCTTGATGGCGGCGCAAAAGGTTGCCATGTCATCGTGGAGCATGGCCTCCTCCACGAGGGTCCCGCTGGTCAAGACGCAGCCGAGCTCGCGCCGAATGATCTTGTGCTGTTTCTTGGAGGCCGCAGCGCTGTCTCGGACACGCATCGCCATGCCCAGCGCCGACTCCATCTCGTCCACCCTTGCCACTTTGAAGCCTTTGGAGAGGAACTGGTTCGCCCACGTGTCAAAGGCGCTCACGGGGAAGCCAACCATGGGCATGTTGATCCGTTCGGTGATGCGGAGGTCGAAGAGCTGGTGGCCGAGGATGGCATCGTTCTCGAGCAGCTCGTAGAATTTACCCTTTCGGAAGAAGACCACGGTATCCCAGTACTTCTGCTTGACCGCCCAGTACTGCTTCTCAAAAGGGGTGAAGTTGTTCCACACATGCGGAGGAATGAAGAGGGTCGACTTGTCATATTCGGGATGGTCAGGCGCCCTCTTTTCCATGTCCATGACGTTGGCCAGCCACGCGCTCTTCCCCCGCGGCTGCTTAATGTCGTGGGCCTTTTCCTTGTTGGCCGTGCGGGGGAGGGGCCTCTTCGGAGCTACCTGTGGTGGTGCCGGGCGGGGTCGGACGGGTTGGGCAGGTCGAGCATCGTTCGGGTCGTACCCCCACCGGTGCATGAACCTGCCCATGTTCCCTTGGTCGCTCGGGTCTTCCGATGAGGATGGCGCCCTCGACCGCTTACGTGGGCTGTGATCTTCCGACTGCCGCTTCCTCTTCCCTTCTTTCTGATGTGCGTCGTCGCCATCGTCGCAAACCACGACGTCTTCCATGCTACGTAGCACTTGGGATACACGACCGCTCGGCGTATGGTTGTCATCGCCGTCCACTTCCCTGCTCTCGATTTCGCATTCGTCACCGTCGTCGCCGTCGTCATCATCGCCTCTGTCATTATGGTTGCCCTTGCGTAGCGGCTGGAGGCAGCCAGGGCCATATTTCTGCAGATGAGGGCCGTTAGTTGACTGCACTAGCGCTGGAAACAGTTGACCGAAGCGGGTAGCTACCGTCGGAGTGCGGCTGCTTGCTCTTGCCGGGACTGTGAGGGCCGCCCCGGCCTTATCTTTCTCCGTCGGGTCCGGGTTTGAGGCGTGTCTGGGAGCCGAGAGAGCGGATGATGGAGAGGTAGCAACACTAGGAGCGGCTTTGGAGAAGAACCCCAGAATGCTCCGCTGCTTCCCCGTCGAGTCCGGAGCTGACTTTTGGCGTGGTCCCATGGCCGTGGCGAGTGTCGGGCCGTTACTGCTCAACACTTGTCCACCATCTTTGTCGGCCACGAAGTTTGTCCTGGGCTCGCATTTTCTTGAGTCGGAGAAAGTGTGCCCGCCATGCGTTTCCATGGGGATTTGCTGACCCTCAACAGGCCCCATGACGCGTAAAGCGTTCCAGGGGCAGCGTGTTTTCGCGCCGCGCTAGCACATCCAAAGCCCTGCAATTGAACAGGGGTCAGCAGCCTCGCAGGGCAGGGCTCACGGCAGTGACTCACACACGGGCGTTCCCCTCACTCCGTCGAGTACGTGGTTCCAATTAGGGTTCTCGTCGCCGCTAAAACCGAGCCCATAGCTGCTTCAATTTTCTACATCAATGGACGGAAGATGAGGACGCTCGTTACAGGAACTTTTTTTTTTATTTTCTGTAGTTTTTTGCGTCGCCTGGCATGACGGTACCTGAGCATCGGCGCAAACTCGTGAGGCTGCATCCCTACAATCTTGGCACTCCTCGCCCTGCCTGCAGAACGCCGCATCATGCCGGTTCATTTTGCGGAAGTTGCCGACCAGGGTTGCCGACCAGGGCGAGTGTCTCGACGTGAGAGGAACGGTAACAAGCGGGGGCCGGGGTCGCCCACCCAGGCGGGTGCTCTAAACTAAACTTGGCTTGGGACCGGTTTTCGGCCCTCGGCTAGAGTCTCGCCACACCGACGTCCTCTGAGCCCTCTCTATGGCACCATCTTCTCCTGACCAAAGGGGTTTGCTCGAGGGCAAATAATTGTCAAAGAAAAGGCTCCGGAAAAACTAGAACTAAAGCTTTGGCCATTCTTGCCATTACAGTGACAACTATATAACTATTAAACTGAGGTCTCTGGCATTGCAGTAACAACAAACCTGACTTTCCGGCCAACTCTGACGACTGAGAGACATGGAAACTGAACTTCTAAGCCAAGCCATGGCCGATAGCGCCCGGAACAAGATTCAAGGGCTTAGCTCTTTCCTTGACCAATCCAAAGCTCCAGATCTTGTGTGGCGTGTGGCGACCTGAGCCTTCATGCATTCTCGATTGCCCGTTCAGCGTCTCGCTAACTGACTACCGACATAAACTTCTCGTGGAGGTAGGATGCTAGCTGCCATTCGGGAGCATTTATTATTCGGCGCTTACTTCAGTTCACTCGGATTCACTCATCCGTGTGGGCCGAGGGTAGGCCAGTGTGACACCTTCAAGTTCCCCCAGCAATCACCGTATAACTAGATGCGCACCTTGCCCGAGCACAAACCCCTTATGCTCTCGACACCTCAGTATCCAGCTCATACCTCCGAGTCTCCGGGGGCAATTCATCATGCATGGTCCCAGACTTCGCCCTATCACACCCTCCAGGGCCCCAGGCCGCAAGTTCTGGCAAAGCAGCTTCATTAGCGAGCAGGGATCGACGCTTCCCCCGGAACCGATGAACCCGGCAGCCCAGCAGTACAAGGCCCACGACCCCAAAAACACCTCCCAGAACAGCCCTTGCAATAGTGCCCGCTGTTGGCCCACTGGCTGGCGGTTCGCTCGGCTCTGGTAGTGGGGTTGTTGTTGCTATCTTTGTTATTCTTGCTGCTGGGGAATTGTTATTGCTCCCCGGAATTTAGCGTAGGACGATATTGAACCCGTTGACGGGCGCAGCATAGACCATGACTGTAGATGACCTCACGACTGTCAATGTTGGGTTTGCGAAAACGCCGTTGTCGAACTGCAGCGGCAGTTCTTGGCGCTCAGGCGCGCAGGCGCCTTACCGCTCCGCTCCAGGTTTGGCTGGAGCGCAGGGGCCTTGGATCATGTGCTCTCCCCACACACAAGGAGCTTCCATTTGTATATAACTGGGGAGTGCGAAGCACTCCCCTTTTCTACCAAATCAAGTCACTTTGCAACTGCACTTCCGCTGCTCCTGAGCCCCTCGTTCCTCAGTCAAAACGTTCCACACGGGGGATATAAACAGAGCGAATTTCCATGGGAGCTATCGGAAATGGCTCTTATGAACCGTGTAAATTGGAGGTGACGCAAGGGAGCTTGAGTGGTAATAACAATCAAGTGATAGAGTCTTAATCACGGGTAGATGAGGAAACCTAAACGTTACGAGGCCACAAGCCTAGAGACAAACGACAGAAATAATACTTGATAGTCAGCTTGCGGAGTCAATATTCCCACACGCTGTTACCTGACGTAATATCGTGGAATCGCCTTTACCGTAAGGAATTTCGTACTACAGCTGAGACAAGCTATAGTGGAGCGCTTAGCTCATAGAAAGCTTGCCTAGAGATGGATGGCTTATCATAGGACAGGCTCATGTCCACGGCTCGCATTTCCCCGCCGATTCGTTCCATGCAATCCCACGGCCACTCGCTCGGTCTCGCCTCGCCAGGCTTGCCATAGTCGCTAGGATCAAAGGTGATGTGTATTTCGCAAAGGGGTACGCCCCGGTGAACGGCGGTGTGGACGAATGTCCGGAGCCACGTTTCTTGCGGCTTTTGGAAATCGAAATAGCTCTCGCTTTGCTCCTCTTCAGCATGAAAAGACCAGATAAACTTCCGAAGGCGAGGAGCAAGAAGCTGAGCTTCGGTGCCAGCCTCACAACCTGTGGCCCAATATGAGAGGCTAAGCTCTTCCAGCGCGGTGAACTCGCTTAGATCGAAGCCTGCCATACTGCATTCGGGAAGAGAGCCGATAAGAAGCGTACGAAGAGTTTCTCTGTGGGGAAAGACGGCATTGGCCATGGCTGACAATGTCCATGGACCGGTTCTGTTGAGACGCAGAGAGCCAAAGCTAAACTTTTCAAGCATGGCTGGGAAAAGTAAGAAGCGCCCGAGGTTTTGCGAGGTGTCTTGGAAGTTACTCAATATAACCGATGTGACCGAAGCAGAACGTATCTAGCGCAGCGACTCCAAAGTCAGCTTTAACATAGCCAAATTGGCCCAGGAAATTACCAGGACTTAACCCACCTTGAACGCGCTCTCAGGCAGCGTGAAGCCAGTAAACGAAATGCCAGCTAGGTTCAATATTTTCAGGCGAGCTGCATCGCGAAGCATGTCGATCGTTGTTTCCAGAGATAGCAAGCCCGATCCCGGCATCAACGACAGCTCCTCCAAGGAGGTCATGTTTCGTACTGCAGTCCGGATAAGATGCCAAGTCCATTGGTAATCCAGCGCAGATGGCTCTACGGGCCGGAACTCGTTGATGGCGTTGTCCCAAACACTAGGTCTTGAGAAGAAACCTCCGTCAATCTGCAGGCATTTGGTCCTTACAAGCCAGGTGACAAAGTCTTCAGCAGTCCTCGGCGGTGGATCGCTATCATAGGCACCAATATGGACATGCAGAACTCGACAGTTCTCTCGAAGTGACGAGTCTTCGCTGAGTGTCCTCCGCAAAAGTTCGGTACCTCTCGGTGATGCACCCGGGAAGTTGGGACCAACCCAGCCAGCGGCGACTTCAATGTGCCGGTACAGGCACGGGGTGGCTAGGCGATGGAAGCGGTGACAAACAAGCATGACCGAGATCGAGTTCCTGAAATATTTGTCGAAATCCGGGGCCCACCAAGACCGGGTGGGGTAGCGAACCACCAACCCGAGAATCTGCGCCAGTAGCTCGTCCGGTAGATCATGGATCTTTGGCATCGGATAGGAAATTGTAGGGAAAGATTGGGAAATTTGATTATATAGCTCAAGCAGACACCAGAGACCCCAACGGACCCAACGGTGGGGAGTGTATTAGTCCTGTTTGGTCTTTTCGAGCCCAAGACTTGGGCTGAAGCTTTGCGAGACGTTGCTGTGGCCCAAGCTTTTGGAAAGCGGGGAGGTGTCTCACGCCCCACGGTTGTTAGAAGTGGCAGAGATCTGACAGCTTGGGTGGGTGGGGGTGAAAACTCACATGACACACTTGCAGACAAGTCGCTGTACAAGAAATCAGTTGCCCCCGCATTGGTTGGGCCGACTGTCAAAGCACGGGCACGGGCCATGCGAATCAAATTCATGCCGTCTGGTACCCAGCAAATGTCAGGACCTGCTGTCTGTCATGACCCCACAGTGCGGTCTAGATCAGCCTGTCCGATATATGAAAGAAAATATCAGAGGGGGCAAGTGCCGATGCCCTGGTCTGGGTATGGAGCACGACAGAAAACTGGCGATTGAAGCCGTGGTCGGTGAAGCCGTTTCCTTCTCCCTCGATCCTGTCATTTGCCGACACCTCTTCAATACAGCATTTGAGCTGGGGGGTAGGTCTGAGCGGCATGACGAGGCGCTCGTTTTATTCACTACAACCCATCATGTCGCCCACAATGGGAAAGGGCACATGCATCTCCGCTCAATTCTCCTAAGGTTAAGTGTCTAGCTGATCGCCGGAGGGGATTACATCATCATCCAGTTTAACATTATTTCCCGATGATCCAAGTTATTCAAAGCAATCCAGCATGCTAATGGGCCTCCGACTTCCGAGAATACCTTGCCACACTTCTGTTCGCGCGCCGCTTCATAAGAGCAAACTCACAAGTTAACGAGGACGCGCGATGACAGGCGTGTCTCTAGTTCGACACACGCTGACAACACAGACAAGCTTGATGTCTATCACTACCCGTTTGACCCTCTCAATAGATAATGAAATACGGCTATTATCGCTTCCCCCTTTCTCTCTTTTCCAGTTCGTTTTGATGGCCGGATGGGTGACATCGACACAGCCCCCGCCAAGCCAGAGTTCATAGACGGTGAATGGACACGCTGCGGTCATGGACTGGACGAGGAGTATGACATTGGGTTTTGAAAGAAAGAGCCATGTGGCACTTAGTCCTTATCTCCCACCTCTCGAAGCGCCTCCTCGTTGTTCAATCCCTCCCAGCGCTGTCTCACGTTCTGAATTATATCCACCTTGCGTGCCTTGAACCCATGCACATCGTCCCTCTCAACAGCCAGGGGCGCTTGTCTGAGATCATTTTTGCAGAACCCGATATCATGTGCATGCTTCTCCAACGCCTCATAGATATCCGTCGGCGTCTCCGAGTAGTCCAGGGGTTCCTCCTCCTCGTTCCCAGCTGTCCTGGCACCTCTCCTTCATTCAGGAGTGCTGCCGATGGCAAGTACTCCGCCGAAGAGCACCCGCCCCTCATAATGAGACTGCAGACCGCGTACAGCCACTTCTCCGAAGTGGAAATATACACAAAAGAAGGTGGGTCTTCGTTGTTGAATGCGCTGTGCAACTGGTGGTGATGATCGTTCTGACAAGTGACCTGCACAGGCACCCTTTGTCCCTGGCCGGTTATTGGCTCTGCTCGCAGTATCACCACTGACGCGGGCGCTGAGCAGAGCGTACGTCTTATCGGGTCTTGGATCTCTGACTGTTTGGCCAACCATATGGGATGCACGCCCACCTCCCACGCCCTGCTCTCGGACAGGGTGCTCGATGTAACATGTGGGAAAAGCCCATCTCTGCATATCAACCGTGGAGGTGACTGCGGTACCTATGCAGCTCTAAGCCAAAGTTGGGGCGGTAACGTGACCTTGGCGCTGACGGACTCGAATATTGTTCAGCTGCAAACCGGCATAGCGTTAGAGCTCTTTCCACGAACCTTCCGAAATGCAATCTAGATGTGCCGCTCGCTCAACATTCCCTACCTGCGGATCGACTCGCCGTGCATCATACAGACCTCCAAGGCCGGACGCGGTAGTGCTGGTCCTCCGTAGTGCCTCCATATATTATGCTGGAGCCCCGGTGGTACTGATGAGTCGAAGAAGTGGCCAAGCAGAGGCGAGGGAAGCAGTGAACGGAGCAGGGATGAAACAAACCACCGTGTTATCAGTGGCGCGATGGCGCGCTCTTGAACGAGAGGTTAAATACCCGGCGCAATAAGCCCCTTCTTTCTGATATTTCCCTTCCGCACCTCGCCGCCGAGCAGCCCACCCTTTTGTCAAACTCAGCTTCCCAGCTATATATGTCCTCGTCGGGGGCCGCGTGGTCCCAACACTCCACCAGATTGGTGCTTCTGATGGCTCCACTGCGCTGATGCACTGTCTTGATTGCGACGCTGAGTCCTTCCGATAAGCTCGTCGTTGAGAGCCATTGCAACGGTTCCGAAGAGATACCATCCATCTCAATCAATTCATCAAAGACCGCTTCCCTCGGCATTATCGAGCGGACGGATTCGACCAAAGCCTGGCAGCTGAGCACAGGTGGGCCGCATGCGAGACTGCTCCGGCGAGATCTTGGGCTGAGCCGGTGGGTGTGACGCTGGTGATGATGGTCGATCGGCCTCCGAAGATGACTAGGTAGCCGCTGTGCGGCTCGCAGTTGATAAAGTGGTCGAAAGAGCAAGCTCGATGCCGTCCGCTGGCTGGAGAACCGCGTGAATCCCGTTGTGGCCAGGTCGTTCTCTTCTTGAGGCCCCATGCAGGCTGCTAGCGACTGAGAACATGGGAGATGTTGGCCGGGCTGTGACTCTTCAATATTCTCCATCCCGTGTGTTACTGCAAGATGCCAGGGTTTTAATGATCCGCGATCCCGCCGTTACCAACACGGAGCTGGGGTGGCACGCGCTGGAGAGGTGGTAACTGGTAGGGCTTATGGCTTTTTAGAATCACGTACGGGTACTACTGCTGATGAGGTGTCGGAGTGGTGTGGCCGCCGAGAGCCTTGCCATTGACTCACGGTGGACGCCCACATGCCTGAGCCACGGCCATGGTGCCGGAATCGCGACGCCACAGGTTAGAAGTTGCCTAAGGGGATTAGCTGCGGCTGGGCTTGACCGGCACGCTCTGACGAGGGAAGAGGGATCGATCAGCAGTATAAGATGGCGACATCATACGAAAATGATGAATAAACAAGAGTTAGTGATGGCCAGCGCGCATCCGATCTTCATCGGCCGCGTCAGAGGGGCGCCCAAAAGCGTGTGCCGAGAAGATCCCCAACAGTGACTCAGTGTAACGTACTCAACGACCTCGTTCCCGGGTAGGACTAGGCGCCACAAGATTTCGGATTTGGATGCTATAATATGAATAAGTCGCTTAGGTAGAAAGCCCGCGTTCCCAAATTCAAGAGACTGACAAGTCAGGTGAGAAGATGTGCATTGCTGGAGCCATTGTTTCCAGAGCCCGGGCTGGGATGCTGTTGTGTACCCGACCTGAAGAACATCTGGATCATTTGAGTGCTGGCCCGATTGTCTCGGTACTAAAAAGTAACGGCGATCGTAAACTGAGCGTTCCATTTCTGGTGGCATGCGTGTTCGACGGCGCTGGATGAATTGCGGCAGGGCTGGGTGGCTGAAATTGATAGGTAGATGGGGCCTTAAATCGCCAAGGGCCGCATCTGCGCGACATCGAATGGGAGATAATATGTTCATGGTGAGAGAGTAATCGCACCAGCCCGCCTGACCCGCGGCCTGTTCGTAGCAACGAACCTGATCCATGAAGCCGTCGAGTGTGAGAGCCAAGGAAAGCCAAACATGCAAACGCGCTCTCGACCCCGCACTACGATCCCGGGTTGAAACCTCATGGTAGTGTGGAGTTGGCCCCCACAGGCTTGGCAAGCTGTAGGAGGCAGTCAGGAATGACAAGTCAGCCCCGGGATCAAACTTCAATAAACGCCTGAGCATATTCGCAACGGTTTCGAACAGTGAAGTGGTCAGATGGTATCAAGGCAGCGTGGATGCAAAGAAGATGGATCACTACGATCTCCTATCGATTTCCGATCCAAAGCCATGGCCCTGAAATAAGGGAGTGGCGTGCTGGTTGCGGCCACCTCTGTCTGTACCGAAGATGTCGCGGAGGTTACAGGCGCGCTTAAGACAGTAACGGCAAGATCGCATTTCTTCTCATCGTTATTTGAGGTATGCGCTGATGTAGGCAGATCAGACAATCCGATGACGTTAACGGGCACAGAGCCGTCCTTGACATGCAACCATTTCGGGAAACGCCAGTCCGATCCCGCTTCGACGCCATCTGCAAAGGGTATCAGTCAGTCAAATACAGTCAAAAGTTAGTCTGCTTTGTTGCAAGAGTGGGCATGACATACTGTACTTGAGATACACAAACTCAATGAACACGGCCGCCCACGTCATGATACCCACAATCTGACCAAACGACCAAGACGTAAAGTCGACAAAGGTGCTTGAGAAGATGGAGTAAAAGTAATAAAACTCAACGCCCAGACAATACAAGATGCCCGAAGCAACCAACGTGTGGCAGACGACTCGGCAGATGGTGTGGATGCGTTTGAGATGGCGTTGATGGCGATCAGAAAGGGGTCCCTCCTGGTTGGCGAGTTTACCTGCAAGCCACCCCGTAGCTGTGTCCCACGCATTGGTCGAGTCCGTCAGGACCTTCCACAACACCAGCAGAACCGCGATTGTGTCCAAACCAGGCAGCGTGCCAAGGAACGCCTTCCGAGGGTCACCATATCCTTATATGTTGAGCCCCATACCTGAGCAAAAGGTTTCAAGACCGTTTCGACCGCAGGCAGATAGCCAGCTGCCTCCACCCACCGCTCTAAATGGAATGCCGTCCCTGTCGGCGTACACGACATCGTGGGCCAGATAACCCCCGGTAGCGGAGGCCAGAGTGACAGTGACAATGGACAAGATGATGATATACCAAGACTTCTTGCCAAACGTCATGAGCGTGTAGAGCGTGAGCATAGTAGGGATGAGACCGTTGAGGCTCACGAGGAGGAGGAAGATCTTGTCGTTGTATGTGATCGTGTCGAGGTCCTTGAAAACCACGACGGCACACCCGATTTGGAGTGCGGTTGCGAGATAGCACTGTGCCTTGCGAAAGTCGGCGAGGGCCGCGTTGATGATCTTCCACTGATCTCTGGCCTTTCAGAGAAGGTGTGTGTAAGATGGAGATGATGCGGCTGCTTTGCGGTCTAAATAAAAGACGGCGAGAAAAAGGGACGCAAGAAAGCTTAGGCCGGCAAGGGCGATGAGACATTGGAGGCCGTAGGAGAGAAGAATCTAGGACTCTTTAGGTCACAAGCTCGTTGGGGGGCAACTCTCCGGACATACGCCGATACCCGCAATGTCGGGATTGACTGTCTGGACATTTCACGAGCAAATCGAGTGCCAACAACGTCCCACGCCCGCGGCCGATAGTTGATAGTTATCAGTCAGCAAATTGCCCACGTCGCAAACAGCTTGTGCAGCGCACTCGGGCTGTGATGCGCAGTAACTGCCTAGCCAAGTCGGGATGATGGACCGGAGGCGTAGCGATATGGGGTCGGTAGTGGCGCTGGACGACACGTAACCGACATTAGAGAGGTTGGCGGGTAGGATGCCGTTGCGGACGTTGCGCGTGACGTTGGGGATAGCAAATAGCCCAAGAAGCCTCCCGACCCCAGGAATACACCCTTCGGTGTATCGCAGAACATGGTCCCACCTGGGCCGGTGAGTTTTGGCTCATCGTAGAAGTCCTGGAAGTTGCGGTCTGACAGGAACTCGAAGATGTGTGTCGAGGCATCGACCGCCGGAAACGGAGGCACCTCGGTGCCGGAACGTGCTAGATAGTATATGCTTGCCTGACGTCAATGTCTGCCGTAGACATGTAGGTAAAGCGCCGTTTTGGGAAGACGAGGTGAAGCCAAGCAAGAGAAACACCTTCCCGCCGCGGGTCTTAAGGCTGGGGCAGCACTTCGATCCCATTGACGCCAACGACGTGAAACCCACCACAAAGCGTAGTAACAAATTCTAACCCAATTTAGACGACCTACCAGCATTCGTTGCTGCGGCCTTAAATTGCGAGCATGCGGTTGGCGATCCTTACTCGACCAAACAAAAAGGCCCGTGCCGTTTGACGACGCTACGGTGAGGATTTGGCGGAGGCTCCATCATCTCGGAGGTAATGAATTCGTCGTCTGACCGCTCGAACTGCGAAGATGATGTAACAAACGAGGTAAAGGAACCGATGTATTTTTTTTGGCAGCGGACTTCAGCAGTTGAAGAAGGAAGCATGAGGTGAAAGATGGATGGAAAGACGCCAACCGCGGCCGCGTCCACTGCCTGCTCGAGACCCAGGGATAGTACCTCCCCTTGGCAGTGGGCCCAGCCCAATCGCCTACCCCGGACCTGCCCAAGGTTCCTTCGTCTTTACAATTAAGTCCCTGGGCTCTTCAAAGGGCAACACCAACCCCCACTAACCCAACCGCGGCAATCACGCCATCAATAAACCCCGTCTGCCTCCCTCCTGCAACGCTCTTAGCGGTACTTTGCGCCCCAGCTGATCCCAATCCACCCGCACCCTTCGTCCTAGTACCGGCAGTTCCATCGTCACCACCAGCCCCACCCTGGAACCCGTTGCCGCCGCGCCTCCCCCACTTCTCGCAGTAGGGGCACAAATGTAGCTACCTATCAAAACCCCTGCCAAAATCCTCCGCATAGCTCTTGACCTTCGGGCAATTATTAATCCAAAACGGAATCCTCGGCCACTTCTCCGACTCCTATAAGGCTGCCCTTTGGAACAAGGCGTAAGCTGTGGTCTGGGGCCCTGGGAGCCCGCGTATGTTTGCATGCGTCGGTAATTGCCTTAATGGGCCATCGTGCAAGCTAAAAGGCGAATGTGCTGCGTACCTAGTACCTGGGTAAATACTACGTATTTACATGTAGACTATTATCGACCTGGTCAAGGTTCAAGGGCCCGGGCTGTTCTGATAAGTAGCTACCTAGGTAGTTCTCTCCATTACTAACCTACTACCTACCTACTCGGGTTTGTTCGTCACAAGATCCCACAAGCTGACCCCGACCGCATTGAGCGGAACAACAGGAGTCAGCGCGTACGCTCTCTTCAGGATATCCCGCTCCACATCGGTGGTAGCCATCGCAAGAATATCTTCAAAGTTGTAAGCCCCAGCACTCAAATCGTCCTGTAGAATGTCTTTGGTCACATGGAGGAAGTTTTCCCCAAACCCAGCCGCCCGCAATGCTAACGGAGGACCGCCCTTCAAGTTTTGTGCCAGTAAATTAATCGCAGAGACATCAATGCCATGAGAAGCCAGAAGATACCTCATCACACCACCGAAGTTCGAGGCCCGTCCCCTAACAAACTTGGCACGGATCCCCTTGTATCCGTGGCGCATCAGCATCTCAACAACCCTCAAGTAATGCTCTTGTATGGACATGATATGTCGGGCCGATGAATGAAGCCGCTGGATCCGTTCGGGAACTTCGTCCTGGCATCCGCCCAGAAACCTACGGCGAAGAGAAATATACGCCTGGATCACCCCCCGAAGCCACTCTGGTCGATCTTTTGGGCCGTTATCCAGGTTTAAAATTATTTCTAGGATATCCTCTATATCGCTGAAAGTCCAGTCGTGCTCTCTGTCAAAGTCCAAATGTGAAGTGTATTCAGAGGTAAGTTGCCATGGTTTTAAAACCAAAGTGTCCTGGAGGTTCAATACGTGGTATGAAGAAGCCCAGGACAGTCGCAGGAGCAATCCCAAGCATCGTTCGCTATTCCCTGTCGCAATGGCAGGATCAGCACCAAGGTCCAGGAGGCCGGCAACGGTGTTTATGAGCCTGCGTACATCTTCGAGCCTTGTCCAATGGCCCTTCAAGGCAGTCTGGAGCAGTGTATCGTCGCCAAAGGCCGTACCCGGCAAAGGATGCAGGTCAAGATTAAGACCACCGGAGACGATAGTGCATTCAAGGCTATCGAAATCACCAACCGAGGCCCAGTGATGGAGCAGGGAGGTGCTGCATAGATATTCCAGCAGTTTCCTGCGCCCACGGCCCCTCAGAAGTGCTCTGAGCACCCCGTGCGCACGGTTTGAGATTGCGGTCTGAAGAACGGGGGTACCATCTGCCTCCATTGATGATAGCCACCTCACCATTTTCGGCGACTCGAACAGCACGGCGAAGTGCAACAACTTCGTAGCCATTCGAGTATCAAACACGGGACGCGACGGTCGATTCATACAGGCAGAGAGATAGTGGATGACGCTCGCAAAGCTTCGAGCCCAGCGCTGCCCCGTCAGCTCGGCACGGAGGAGGGCCACATGGTTGTTGGAAATTGACCAGGCCACTGTTGGCGATATTCGCCATATGGTGCCTGTTTCCTCGTCAACAATCAGGTCATCGGCCTCGGTGGGCATCTGGCTTTGAGTCCAAAGCATGACATCAAACTTGGGGTTATTGTACACCCTCCGCCACAGCTGATAGATTTGAGACCCCTGCTCGACCCATGTCGTGTGTGGTAGCCAGTGGCGAGAGGCATATGGTAGAAAGTGGGAGAAATCGATATCTTGTTGACGACGATGGCGGTTCCAGGCGTCGGCTAAAGTCCTGTTGATATCCATGGTAGACCTCTGCTGACTTTGGGTCGACGTGCTGCCTCTTAGTAGCATCAAAGCCAGCTTTCCTGCTATTCCCGATGGACCTAGCGCGTCGTCCAAGATCCTATCGGTCAACTGCGCCGCAGTCACGTTTGGTGCAACAGATGTAGAAACCTGGGTTTCGAAGATGCCGTAGTTGAGATAAGTAACGGCAACCTCCCCCATGAAAATGCTGGCTTCTTCCGCCAGGAAGTGCCATGGTGGCGGATCTTCCCCCTCTGGATCACGGCTGAGAAGGAACTGGAGGACGCTCTGGTGAATGAGTCGTACTGAAAGTTCTTCCTCATCCACGGTGATAAGGCTTCCGCAACAGCCGATGGTCGCTCGGACGTCATTGATCAGTCGGTCACGGCGCCATTCCGGATCGTTCGGTGTAACACTCAGGGCCTCTCGCAGCTCATTAACGGTTAGTGGTCGATGGGCAGCAGATATAAGCTTCAAAAGGGGGCCCTGGTACTCTGTCTTGCCCTTGCGATTTCGTTTCAGGATTCGTTCAAAGGTAGCATGGAGATCCTGGGGGAGGTCTTCAAGAGCAGATCGGATGGCCTCGTCACTCTCCTCCTCGCTCAATGATTGTATCTGCAGAGCAACCCAAAGAAACCTAATCGACGGTGGTAAGTACTTGACACTAAACGAAGACAAAGACATCCGACTGTTCACTTACATGCCGTTTGCGCCGCGAATAAGCGCGTCTCGGATCTCGACGGCAAGCGCAGGATCCCCAACTTTCAGCTTCCCTCCTGAGATTCGGTCCTGAATCTCTGCATTGATGAAGCTGACAATATCCGGATTGTTCTCCGCCATGTGCATTGTTGCCCACTCGCCCATATTCCGCTCTGTGACCAGTCCTTCATGAGCCGTGGAACGAACGGACACACAGCAACTGAAATTCAGCTCTCTCCGCAGGCGCTTGATCCATTGTAGGGTTTGTTGAGCCTCATCAGCGGGACACTCGTCCAAGCCATCAACAAGGCAATGGATCTTGCGGTTCCGGGGAAATACTTTCGACACTATCGCTGCGATGTACTCGAGACTAGGCTGTGCCCTCGACTCGTCAATCAAATCGTCCATGGTCGAGTCTTCGATGCAGAACTTTAGGAGTTGCCTGAACAGGCAGCCGAGAATGGCCCGAACAGTTAGGCCTTCTGGGATGTCATGTCGACAGAAGACATAGATAGTTGCCGAGCCATCGTCGGAAAGATGAAGCTCCTCGGCAATATTAGCCATCGTAACGGACTTTCCTGAGCCCAACTTGCCCAACAATACCAGCATCGAGGGACCATCTCCTTGTTTCCATTGGCCGTAGGTATCATTATTGACGAATATTGTCGAATTTCCCAGCTTCCGCCACTGCTTCCATGGCGTTTCAAAGTCCATCTTGGAACAACTGTCGAGAAGATTCAACCGGCGTTTGAATCGGCGCTGGTGTGACTCGGATGCGCGTGACATGCCGACCAAGGCTCTGAAGTTGCTGTTTTCCCGGGCTTCATTTTCGATCGTCTGGGTGCCGAGAAGATTAACTTCTTCCAAGATACACCGCGCCCACTTCTGAAGCTCGGCTTGCGCGGTCCGCAGAACAGACTCGTCCAAGGAAGCCGCTAGTTGACCGAGCATGGACTTCTGACTGAACGATACAAAATGACGGCAAACGGTGGTGATGACGGTGAAGTAGTGGCACAGGGCTCCCCTGAGGCTCGCTGATCGAGGGTACAAGAGGGCCATGGACTGGTATCTCGGCGAGGAGCGGCCAACTTCCATGAAGAAGATGGAGATTCTCTCCAGATATGAAGTGAGCCCAACCACCATCTGGAGTGACAGTCTGATCAAGGACCAGATTCCTGCTGCGAGAATGTTCTGTGAGGCGCCGACAATGACATCCCCCAGAGCTGCATATTGCTGCGTCGTCTGAAGCACGCTGGTGAAACGGGGACCCAAGCATCTTGCAGCGGATCTTCCTTTGAAGCAGACGTTCAGCTCAGCCGTGAAGCGCATGACGTCTTCGGGCTGTGGCGCCGATCGGAGGGCCTGACTCCGGAGGGTACGGAACGTCGATTTCTGGTCATCGGGAAGAGCTTGCTCGAATTTGGATATTGCCTGAGCGAGCACAACTTCCGGACTGAGTGCGGCGGCCGAACGTAGTGCGAGCGACATGATGGTCGTCAACGACTCGGAGAGCAAGCTCCCGACTTCCCTGGACACGGGTTCGTTTTATCTTGGTCGCCTTGGTGTAGATGGCGAAGCGCGCCGACAGAGTCGAGCTGCACGGACCCGGAGACACGGCTGGTGACGTGAGGATCTTGAGATGCGGTTGCGTGGAATGGAAAAATATTTGTGCGAGAGCCTTCCCCTTCCCAGCAGACAGAAATGCGCCCAAGGCAGACGTCATGCCTTCGGGCGCAAGCTACGCACCCCGCACATTGTGTTGGGATTTGACTGGCCAGGTCATGTGCGTCGCGGAGCATCTCAAACTGTGCAGTCCCAAGTGAGTTGAGCCAGTAAGAAACCTCGATTACCTACAAGAGTATCAATTGAGAAGGAAAGCACGCTCCTGCTCAGCCCTTTTTCCCGTTCTGAAAAGGCCTTCCTGCAATCTCCAACAGGCTGTCAAATAGAATCAAGGCCTTGATATTCCGGAACAAAACCCGTATGGGAGTTTCAACAGTCTCTTTAAACACGGAGAAGAGGGGCATTGCTATAGCCAGAGCCTTCGGAGGTGGGTGTTACGGTAGGCACCCATGAGACCCCTCCTTCCACAACTGCGCTCTTTCCTTTTCAACTTGCAACTTGGCCAGCCCAGCCAACTGAGACTTCAAGTTCTCGAAATTTCCGGTGATCGCTTTTGATTGGAAGCGAGGAGGGAAGGAACCTCTGGCAGGAGTGGCGATTGAGCCCCACTGTTGGGGCGCCGTCAGGCCACTAACGGTGATAATTCCCGGAATGTCGTGGCGAATCTTAGAGCAGCGTGCTGCAAAACGCGGAGAGACAGGTCCGATGCTTACTGGCTCCCAGAGTACGAAATCAACCACCGATAACGGCAGGATATCGGGCAGACTCAATTCCAAGATCTCGTATTGACATTCAATCGGGTCGGTATCCGTGATCCGGAGGCCTGGAGCCGCTCCGTCGGTGCTGTGCTCACCGTCACCTGGGTCTTTCCATCACGCAACTGCCCTGCTACCCGCTACCCATGCGACACACCACTCTCGGTGTGGGCAAGCAGGGACCCACAAGTCCCAATTGGCGTGTCATTCGCAGGCGCATCACGTTCAGCAACCCCGCACGTACACGTGTACAAAGCTGTGTGGTATCTTTCGGCGGTCGACATGCGGCGCGGCCCGCCAGCCTGGCTTCCGAAAGTTCGGCCGAAAAAAGGTTGGGGGGTACATGGCAGGTACTTGGACATGTGGGCTGGCTGAAAGCAGGTGCATGCACGAGCTGCGGTTGACAGGCCACATGCAGATGATAGCAGCGAGATATGCAGCAATCCGTGCATTGCTCGCTCCGCTGCAAGAAGTGGCTGCGGCCATGTACAGGATGGGAATAATTAGACTCGCGAGTCGGCGCGGGGAGCTATTGGACGGCCACGTTCAACTGCCAATTTGTTGGCCTGCTGCTTGGCATTGCCTACATCTGTTGCTCACGAACACCAACACTGGATTCCATTGGGACGGGACGGGACACAAGGCTGCAACAATGACCATGACAGCATTAACGCAACAAGCCATCAAAGTTGTCTCGGCAGGCAAGGTGGCCGTCGTCAACGATGCGCCGCTTCCCTCGCTCAAGGACGGCGATATCCTCGTCAAGATCGCCTGCGTGGCTATCAACCCCGGCGACGGCAAGTCGCTCGCCATGTCGCCGACGCCCGGCGCGCTCGTCGGATCCGACTTCGCGGGCACTGTTTTTTCCCTGGGAAACTCCAACATTGGTACCCTGAAAGTGGGAGATGGTGTGTGCGGGTGCCTATTCGGCAACAACCCGTTCCGCGTCGACAATGGTGCCTTCGCCGAGTACGTTGCCGTGCCTGCGGGCCTGGTGTTCCGCATCCCGGAGGGCATGGGTTTCGAGGAGGCCGCGACGCTGGGCACGGCCTTGGCTACGAGCGGCCTGGCGCTGTATCATGTCCTGAAGCTGCCGCTGCCGTCTCAGCCAGCCAGCAAGCCTGCCTTTGCGCTTGTTTACGGCGGCGGTACGGCGACCGGGACGATTGCCATTCAGCTGCTGAAGCTGTGCGTGTTTTCTTTCATTTTACTTTTCCTAGGTCTTTAAAGGGCATGAGCTGACAATCATAGCTCCGGATTCATCCCCATCGCGACATGCTCTCCCCGCAGCGCCGCGCGAGTCCTTGGCCTCGGCGCGGCAGCCACGTTCGACTACAAATCGCACACGTGCGGGAGCGACATCCGCGAGCACACGCACAACCAACTAGCCATAGCCATGGATTGCATCACTGACACAAGTTCCATGGCCACGTGCTACGAGGCCATCGGCAGCGCGGGCGGCAAATACGTCACGCTCAACCCCTTCCCGCTGCGAACACACACGCGTCGGAGCGTCAAGCCCGACTGGGTTCTCACGTACACGCAGTTTGATCAGCCGATTGGCTGGCAGCGCCCCTTTAACTTTGACCCGCGCCCGCAGGACAAGAAGTTCGCCGAGATGTGGTATGAGGCTGCGTCACAGCTGTTAAAGAAGGGTCTCATAAAGTCGCATCCATACCAGAAGCGTGAAGGGGGGTTGAACGCTGTTCCGGAAGGGGTCGAGTCGGTGTGGAAGGGGGAGATTGTGGGACAGAAGCTTGTTTACTCGATTTGACCCAAGTCACCTCGCTGTCCCCAAGGCATAGGTAGCCGTTGGGCACATACTAGGAGAGAAATTGACTTCTTGTAATATTCATTCAAGAAATTTGTGCTTCATTATTCTGAGTCATTTAAACCTCTAGCTTTCCCGTGAAAATTCAATAGAAATAAACTCCGCCCATCCAACACACCATCCGGCTGCAAAAGTGCACATAATTTCAAGTCAACGCCACCGTCTCCCCCAAATAAGGAAACACCACCGCCTGCCCACGCTCAATGAGACCCTCGAGATACGCCGTAATAAGCGGATCGATCCCAGTCTCAATCGCAGCGGCGATCCACTCGTCCATCGGCACCTCCTCAAACACCCCACCGTACCTCTCCTCCATCCGCTGCCGGAAGCCCGAGACGGGAGTTTTCACGCCGCTCGAGTGGTGGTGGAACGACAGCCCCGTGCTCTTGCCTTTATCACTACCACCTCTCGCCGTCCCTGTCGCCAGCGCCACCGCCGCAGCAGCAACATCCGCCCCTACGACTTCCACCTCCTGGAAGTCAAAGTAGCCCTCGGCTTTCACTTCTCCTTTTTTACCTCCCCCTTCCCCTTCACCTTCATCACCAACACCATTACGAACACCACCAACCGCAACATGAAACGCGGGCGTCTTCCTCATAACCCTCGAAAACCTCAGTATCGCATTCAGCGCATCGCTACTCGGCGCCTGCGCCCCCACCACAACACACGGCCGATGAATCTGCACCCTTGGCAGCTCCCGCCCCATCACCTGTGTCAACCGCTCCAAAAAGACCTCACTAGCCCACTTGGAAGCCGTGTACCCATCTGACCCGTCGGTTGGTGGCCTGTACTTCGCCACAGACGCCGGCAAGGGTGTGGTCGTGCCAGACAGCAGGGCCACGCGGCTTGTGGAGAGGAGGAGGAGGGGGATTTGGTTTGGAACCGCGAGCGAGGCGAGGAAGCGCGTTGAGTGGACGTTGGGGACGCGAAGGGACGAGTATTTGTTGAGGCAGTGGCCGTTGGCGCCGGCGTGGATGATCACGTCGATGGTGGTGGGGAGGGTGGATGTTTCGGAAGGGGTGAGGCCGAGAGTGGGGGAGAGGAGGGTGCCGGTGTAGGTTGTGATTTTATTATCGTCGTCGGAGGGGATGAGGTGGGCTTCGTCAGGGGAAATGGCGACGCAGTGGATTTTGGAGATGGAAGTGTTGGTTGTGAGGGAGTGGAGGATGACGCTGCCGAGGAAGCTGGTCGCGCCTGTTAAGAGGACCTCGATGCCGATAGTTTTGTGTTTGGGGGGTTTATTGTTGCGGGTGTGATAGCCGTCCACGCTGGCGTCTTGCAGAACCCAGTCTGGCACTGCTGTCTCGACATCCCATTTAATCTCGTCGTCTTCCGGCTGCCCGTCCCGCCGAAGGCCGATCTCCGCTGCCATCTGCCGCAGCGTGCTGGCCTGGTACAGATCGCGCGTGGACACCGCGACGCCCATGGCCTCCTTGATGGCCGCCTGCAGCCGCATGAGGAGCAGCGAGTTGCCCCCGCACAGAAAGAAGTCCGACGTGGGTGTGATGCGACCGGAGGTGTCAGTCCGGAGGACCTTCTCCCACAGGAGGCGCAGCTCGCCCTCGGCAAGGGTGAGCTTCTCCGGATGCGCTAGTACAACAGCTCCCCGTGCCGGGAGCGGCAGCTCTGCCACCGCCTTGCGGTCGATCTTGCCGTTGCTGGTAGTAGGTAGCGCCTGCACAACCACAATCCGCGCAGGAACCATGTATTGCGGCAGCGGCAGCCGGCTCAACACCTCTTCCAACTCGATATCCACATCTTCCACCTCCATGTCCCGCCCCGACACCAACACCGCATGCGCGACCAACACCTCTTCCCGCAGAGACACCACCACGGCGCCCAACACTCCCTTAGCAGCAGTAAGCACGGCCTCCTCCACCTCGGTCAGCTCAATCCGCAAGCCGCGCAGCTTGACCTGTGTGTCGCCGTCCATCCGGCTAAGGAACACCAGCGATCCGTCAGCAGCGAGCCTGCCCATGTCGCCAGTGCGGTACATTGTTCTCGTCTTGTCAACCGCATCTGGGACGAACCGCGCAGCCGTCTCCTCCGTTAGGTTGAGGTAGCCGCCGTGTGCGACGCCAAGGCCGCCGATGCAGATCTCCCCAGTGTGTAGGACGGGGAGGGGGTCACCCGAGGGCGAGGTGATGTACACTGAGTAGTTGGGGAGAGCGCGGCCGACAACAGAGCCAGAGCCCCTGATGACATCGACCTTGTTACCCTGGGACACATTGTCGGATACTTCGAGAGTCTGAAACGTCGCCGCGGCCGTGATCTCGGTGGGACCATAGCAGTTCGTGAGCCGTAAGTCCGGCAGCGCGAGACGGTGGAAGGCTTGCAAGAGGGTATCAGTCACCACCTCGCCGCCAAGACAGGCGTGCCGCCAGTCTTTACTTCCGCGTAGCTCTGGCACGCCATATGCCAGCCAAGCAGCGTACTCGCTCGGTGTGGCAATAGTCAGAGAGACGTGCTCGCGCGCCGCAAGGGCCGTCAGCTGGGCCGGGTCGCGCCGCCACTCGGCCGGGACGATGGCCAGTGTGCCGCCGTTGGCGAGCGCGCTAAAGATCTGGATCAGTGACATGTCGAACCCGAGGCTGCTCTGCTGCAGGACGCGCTCCCGCCCGAGCTTGAGAGCGGCTGTCTTCGCCGCGACGTGGTTTGCCAGGTTCGCCTGCGACAGGAGGATGCCCTTGGGCTTCCCAGTCGATCCGCTCGTGTAGAGCAGCACGGCGGGGGTGTCGTTGCGCGCGGTGCACGGAACAACCGCAGCTGGGACCGTCCCCGCCCCTATTTCCCTCTCAAGACGCACCATTGCTAAAGGGAATCCCCTACCACCACCAACCAACCCCTTAGCCAACTCCTCCGTCGCCGCATGAAACACAACATGCGATGGCTTCGCATCCTCAACCATCGCTATGTGCCTCGCAGCAGGCAGACTGATATCCAGCGGCATATAAACGCCACCAATACACATCACCGCCAGCATCGCCACCACAAAATCCCCTGACGGCTCGCACAGCACCGCAACAACCGAGCCCTCACCAACTCCAGCCTGCACCAGCGCCTCCGCTCCGGCAAAAACCCTCGCTTGTAACTGCTTGTACTTAATCGTCCCCTCCCGATCGGTAATCGCAACCCCCTCGTCAAACAAGGTGCACATCTCCATTACCCGCCCCGACAACGTCCCCTCGCCCCACCCAAAGTCCACCTCCGGTCCTGTCCCCAGAGAAATTGACTCCCTCACCCGCACAGAGTCATGCATCTCATAACTCCCCACCATTCTTTCCGGATCCGCCGCAACCCCACGCAACAACCGTAGATACGCCCCCAGCAGAACCTCACACGCTCCCGAGTCATACAGCGCGGCATGGCAGGTCATCTCCACCACACACGCGGCGCCCGTCTCGATGACGCACAGACTTATATCATACGGGTTGCGAGCGTCCTCAGCGCGGCACAGGGTCATGGTGCTTTCGCCCAGGGGGACGTCCATGACGGCGCCCTGGCGGTAGTTCACGGCGATTTGGAAAAGAGGGGTGTGGTTCGCTGCGCGGGGGGCGTGTACGGCGTCGAGGATGGTGTCGAGGGGGATGGCGGAGTGGGATAGGGCGGAGAGGAACTTTTGGGAGGTGGTTTGGGCGAGGAGGCGGAAGGGGGTGGTGTGCAGGTTGGGGATGGCTGTGCGGAGAGGGAGGATGTTCATGAAGAAGCCGAGGGTGGAGGCGAAGGGGGAGGAGGTGCGGTTGGCGTCGGCGACGCCGATGCAGATGTCGGGGAGGGAGAGGTAGCGGGAGAGGAGGACTTGGAGGACCGCGAGGTGGCAGTGGAAGGGGGTGATGCGTAGGGATTGGCATGTCTTGCGGAGCTGGGCGGTTGTGGCTGCGTCGACCTCACGGCACGCGTACGAGGTGAAGTTGTTGGGCGGCGGCTCGGTAGGGCGAGTGGGAACGCTGGCTACCGGTAGGAGGGGTGGTGTCTCGGGGAGGGAAGCAAATTCTTCCTTCCAAAATTGGATATGGCTTTGGAAGGCGGTCGAGTTGACGAGGTGGATATGCTGTTGGGAGAATTCAATGCATGTGGGGGGCCGCTGGCCGAGGTTTTGTCCTTGGTAGGACCGGTTCAAGTCGCGGAGGAAGACAGCCCAGCTTGTAGCGTCCATGATGATGTGGTGGTAGCCGAAGATGAGGATGTGCTTCTTTGGTTCGAGCGAGATAACAGTCACCCCAAAAGTGCAGCCATGCCCAAGATCCCAGTTGTGTTGTTGGAAGAAGGCGACCTCCTTATCGATGTCGTTCTCGGTGCTGGCTTCGCGCTGGCTTACATGCTTGAATGTGTAGGTAGGTACTGCGAGGATTCCCTGCATGGGCTGGCCATCTCCGGGCTGCGTGTAGAAGGCCGTCCTCAGCGCTTCGTGCTGCTGGCAGGCCATGTCCAGGGCGTAGCGTAGGCGTGAGGTGTCGAGGTAGCCTTGAACCTCGTACTGGAACGTCATATTGTACGCGGTAGGATCGCTGACGTGTCGGGAGGCAAACCACAGGCGACATTGCGCCGGTGTCATCTCCCCGACGGCCACAAAGGAGCATGTCTTTTCCGATACCTCGTCCTCGACAGGCTCAGGGGTAAACACCATATTGTGCTTTTTGACTTCAGGGATAGGCGGGTCTTCTGGCTCAGGCGAACTCTCCAGGCCGGCCTTGACACCCTCGCTGGAGATGTAACTGATGTCCGACAAGTCATTCGTGTTGATGCTGGAGTCTCCATCCCCGTTGGTACTCCCGTCGGAGCTGGAGTGGGCCGAGTCCGAATCCGCATCAGCAGCACGTGCAGCGTTGCCGATTCCGTAAGGCTCAGAAGATATATCCAGATCTGGTACCGGTGGTGGTGCTGACAGCTCAGAAGAGGCACCATCGAGGTCCGGCGCCACCTTCAGCTCTAACCCCCTTTCCACCTTCACCACATCCCTTACCACCACATCCTTCCTCACCACATCCTCCTTCAACGCATCCCCCCTCTCACCTCTCTCCAAATCCAAATCCGCCAACACCCTCTTCGCCGCCCCTGTCGCAATCTGCGCAACCGTATCTCCCCCCAATATCTTCATAATCGACACATCCGCGTCCAGCTCCTTGAGGAACCACGTGCGAATCTCCACCGCAACCAGCGAGTCGATGCCCAAGTCAATGAGCGCCCTCGACCCATCAACGCTCCCCGCCGCAAGCTGTAGCATCGACTCCAGCTTGGCGGCGAAGGCCTTGTTGACGGCATCCAGTGCGGCGGCTTCGGAGTCTGCCTCCTCGACTTGCTGCCTGACGTTAGTGCTGGTGCCGTTTGAGGAGTTATTACGGCGTTGGGCCTGTTGGGTGGCGATGGGCGGGAGAAAATGCGAGAAGCGCGGGTTGGACAGCCAGCCGGGCCTGCGATCGGGGTCAATGGGTTGCGTGAAGGGCTCGATGCCCATGATCAACTCATACGGCCGGTCGCTGTCGGGCTTTCCGGCTGCGATCGCCTCGGCAAAGGCGTGGTGCACGTCGGTCTCGGACACGGGAAGGAAGAACTGGCTCCGGAGGTGGCCCTCGACGTCGCGGTCTTGTTGGCGGGTGACATAGCCTACGTCGATGACGAGGCCGATGTGGATAACTGATGCGACCAGGCCGCGCTGGCGCCGCTGCGAGGCGAGACCGGCCATGAAGAGGTTGGCGGCGTGGTAGTTGGACTGACCTGGGTTTCCAAAGATGGATGCGGAGGAGGAGAGGAGGATGAAGAAGTCGAGGGGGGTGTCGGCGAGGGTGGCGTTGAGGTGGTCTGTCCCGTCAACCTTGGGCGCGAGGGTGTTGTTCAGCTGATCGACGTCCATGTTGACGAAGAGCCTGTCGGAGAGCACCATGGCCGCATTGCAGACGCCCCCGATGGGCGGCATCTCCGCCCGGATAAGACCAATCGTGGCCTCGACCGAGCTGCGATCAGACACGTCCATGGGCAAAATACGGAGATTCACGCCTTCTCTGCGCGCATCCTCGAGCCAGGCCGGGTCGATAGCGGGCTTGCGGCTTGTGATGACCAGATGCTTAGCGCCGTTGCGGATCATCCATTGGCAGATGGATAGCCCCAAACCGCCGGCCATGCCGATCATGAGATACGTCTTGAAAGGGTTCAAGCATGTGGAAAGGTCGGGAGGTCTCACAGTGAGAGACAAACTCGCCTTGTCCTCCCAGCTGGTGATGTACATTTGTCGTTGCTGTGAAACATCGGCACCTGGCAGCTCACTGGCCTTTACGATAGGGCAGCTGAGATGGTAGGGCATCTCGGCATCGTCTCCACTCACAAAATCAAGATGGGCGATGGCAAGCATGTAAGATTGCTCGAGAAGGTCTTTCGCCGGGGCAGTTGCACTTGCGGCGAAATCCTGCAGAGTTCGGGCCTCCAGCTTGCGGATCTGACAGTCCGATGGGAGGCATTCTTGCAGGACGTTGTTTGGAGCCACCCCCCTCAAGCTTGAGCAGTCGATAAACAGACGCGCGGTGCGGGGAATAAGGCGTCTGATCGTCCGCGCTGAATCGCGAGGATGCACCTTGATCCATCCTTCAGGCGCTTCGGGCTTTGACGTCACGAAGCAGGCTCCAACTCCATCTGGACGGCGGGCGAGCTCGGAAGATACCATGACAGCCAGCGCCTCATCTGCCTCGTAGACCAGAACCAGTCCCGGCTTGGTTCCCTGCTCGTATCCCAACTCCGCGATGGATCGAGCAAGCAGATGGTTGACCATGGCAAGCAAAACAGCCGGCGTGCAGTCCCGTTCCGAGATTGGCAACACGTCCGACTCGAGAACCCGAACCACCGATGCGTTGGATTTGGACAAGACAATAACTGCCGATTCTGTGTCTCCGGTGTGTCCAAAACAGAGGTGGAAGCCTTCGCGGCCCTGTCCGGGGATGTGTAATGTGAACCTCGTCTTCACTATAACGAAATGCCCATCCTGCTCCGCATCCACGTTGGGAACAAACGCTGCAGTAAGCATGAGCTTGCCCTTTTCTGCAGTGCCGACTTCCACAGCAACATCTGTCGCATCTACCAGTTTGGTGATAACCCTCCGCGAGGCGTTGTACAGCTCATTTGCAGGGGCGTTGGGCATCACACGCGGTATGAGCCTCTGGCCGTTCGCGGCGACCACAAGCTCCGGCTCCTGGAACCACAGCGACCTCTCGATTTCCTCCTTGTGAACAGAGCCAATCTTGAGCCGTACAAACGCCTCCATCACGGTTCTGATCATGGCTGTCGGACCCCCCTGACCAGGCTCGAGGCGGATGACCTGGAGGTTCAGATGCGGAAGCTCATGGAACAAGGCGCGCGCGATACCGAGGAATAAGTTAGTGCGCGGGCTGTCCGAGATGACCCACAGCATATTTCGTGCGTTGATGAGAAGACTTTGCAGTTTGGCCATGCGAGTCTTCGTCATGGGCGTCGCGAAGAGCGGCGAATCCAGCTCTTGAAAGCAGATGACGTCCATTCCGGGGGTAAGACGAACAGCACTGGTGTCGACAGCATCCACCCCAGTTGCGGTCTCCAAGCTCCGCTTCCACGCTGTTGGAAGCGACTTGCGCAGTTCGTTCAACATCTTAGACGTCGTCAGGGTCCTACCGCCGAGGACAAGGAGAGAGTCCATGGGGAGGGTGTGGGTGCTATCAGGCAACAGCGGATCGCGCAGCTGCAGCATGGTGTCGTCCACGGACTGGGTGACGATGAGCGAGTTGCAATGCTTGCTCTCGTCGGCCAAGTCGTGCATGACGGAGTCGACGCCGGAGAAGCCAGTGTTCAGGAGCAGCGTATCCCAGTCCAGGACAGACACGCCCGGATACTGGCCCCTGCCATCGTGGAGTCCCAGCCACCAGCCGGGAAGACCGCCCATCAGGAAATTGAGTCGCAGGATATCCGGTGCCGTGACCTCCAGAAGAACAAGGAACCCGCCAGGCTTGAGCAGCGAGCGGGCGTGCTCCATCGTCTTTTGGAGATTGCGAGTTGCGTGCAAGACGTAGGCGGCAACGATGATGTCGTACGACTCCTCAGTGAACCCTTGAGGCGCTACCTCTCGCTCAATATCAAGCGGCTTGAAAATCATCTTGTGCGTGAAGTCCGAGAACTTATCGGCCGCCTTCTCAAAGAAGCCCGTCGAGATGTCTGTGTAAGTGTATGACTCGTACGCGTCTCCGATGGCGTTCAGGACATTCCATGTCTGGGTCATCAGTCAGTCTACATTCATGTCAAGGGTGTGAAGTTGGGGATCTTACCGTCCCGCCCGTGCCAGCCCCAATCTCCAGTATGTTGCACCTCGGAAACTTGAACGTGATCTGCTTGACCACCTCCCTAACGCTCCCATTCATGACGTCAAACCCACACCCCTCCATGTAGAAGCGGTTGAGCATGTCATCCTTCAGCAAAACCTCCAGAATTGGGGTCTCGCCGCGCACAACAGCACTAAGATTCTCGCCGACCGCCCGGGTCAGCAGCAGGTCGATCTGGCCATCATACTTGGAGCACAAATCCTCGACGATCGAGTGCTCGTCCGAAAGCCATTCCTTTCTGAGCAGGGGATGCCGGTCATTCCTGACGTTTTCCACAAGCACCTCGAACGCATTCAGCATGCAGTCGTGGTGCCACTGCAGGTCTGCCTCCTGTCTCCCGCTCGGCGGATACTCCTCAAGCAGCCGCTTCATGTAGAACAGCGCTGCGCGATCGATGGCCACCGCGAGGTTCATGACCGTCTCGTCGTTGGCGACATCCCGCTCTGACTGGACGATGTTGCCCAGGGCAGCATCGGTGTTCCAGACAGTCGCTGCGAACATATGGCGGTCCTGCGAAGCGTCGGGCGGAGACACAGCCTGCAGCACGAGGCTCTCGACTTGCACCGCCATGTTACTAGAGCCAGTGTTGTAGATGTGAATATCCCCGGCCAGCGAGGTGATGGTCTTGTCGGTGACGAAGGACTCCATGTCGAGTGCTGCCCGCCCATCTTCCTGTATGCTAACGCAGGGGTTGAGCGTGACGCGCTTGATGTGCACCGGCAGCAGCGCAGAGGTGATCTGGCCGCTGCTGGGGTGCGCGCGGGCACAAAACAGGGTCTGGAAGGCGACGTCCAGCAGCGCCGGGTGGATGGCATAGTCCTCGTCCTGGCCGAGGTCCGCCCCAGCCCAAACACCCGAGGCGTTCGCGTAGTCCATGGACCGCCAGGCCTCGGAAATACCCCTGAACAGCCCCTGGTAGTTCAACCCCACATCACCTAGAGATGCATAAACCCTGTCGACATCAAGACCAAGCAGATTTGTGTTCTGCTGCACCGCACACGTCTCCCTCTCAGGGAGGGCCCCGATCGACGGCTTGCCAAGGTGAACAACCAGTCGTCCCGCGCACATCTGCACCATCGATCCGGCTCTTTCGTCAGGGCAGACGTAGTACGCGAACTGCGCCTTGATCACCTCCTCATCCTCACCCTCACCAGCCGATGCCGGCTCCGCCCTGACGGTAAACAGCGTCTCCACGCCATCCTTGTTGTCAGGGATGACCACCGGACGCTGGAACTCGACATCCATCACTTCAAACAGCCGCACCGGCTGGTCAGCTGCAAGCACCCTCGCCGCCTCGATGGCAATAGCTACGTACGCCGCGGCAGGCAAGAGCACATTCTCCAGCACCTCGTGGCCACGCAGCCACGGTACCTCAGACAGTTTCAAGACATTACGCCAGCGCAGCTCGCGCTCGCCATCGTCGTCGGGCGTTCGCCGGCCCAGCAGCTGATGTGGCGCGTCCGTTCCGGTGCGGTACCTGCGCGAGATGCGCGATTCGCGCCAGTAGATCTTGTCGTGGCTCCACGCATAGGCAGGAAGATCCTTGACCACCCGCGGCGCAGGCGTAGTGCCGTCGAAAAAGGCCTCCCGGAAGCCGTCAAAGTCGACGAACGACGGGCCGAGGTGCGTCCAGACCGTGCCCAGCGCCGCCGAGAGGGCCTCGACGTCGTTGCCGCCGCGCTGGAGCACGCCCGTGTAGGGAGTGGAGATCGCAGAACCGAGGGCGGCTTTGAAGGTCTGGTCGGCTGGTCCTCGCAGGGCCGGGTGCGGACCGATTTCGAGGACGAGGTCGAAGGGCCCACCGTGCCAGAGGGAGGACTCGAGTGCCTGCGAGAAGAGGACAGGGCTGCACATATTGGACACCCAATAGGGGCCTTTCAGGGCGGAGAGGTCGCCGCTGAGAAGCTCCGTGTCTCCACGGACGCTGGAGTTCCAGACGCAGTTATCAATATCGCGAGGGGGTGTAATGGCAATGTCGCAGGCGAGGAGGGACGCGAGGTAAGGCTCCGCGCAAGGCAGCATGTGGTGGGAATGGTAGGCCGTGTCGACTTTCATGAGGCGGGCAAAGGTGTTTTGGGTGTCAAAGTGCTGCTTGGCCTCGTTGACTGCGTCAAGGTCGCCCGAGAGCGTGACACTCTGTGGGGAGTTGCTTGCGGCGACGCCCAGGCGGCCGACGAACTCCGGTCGGGCGCAATACTCGGTGGCCTCGGCGAAGGAAATGCCGACGGCGAGCATACCACCCTGTTGGTTCTCGGCCCCGCGGGCGAGCTTGGCGTGAAAGCCACGATAGTAGGCGATCTGCATGGCTCCAGGTAGGGTGATGATGCCGGCGGCGTACGTGGCAGCGATTTCGCCCGAGGAGTGGCCGACCACGGCGTCCAAGCGGATACCTGCTGCCGTTAGGACATCCACAAGGCCAAGCTGCACGGCGGTGCAGAGGGGCTGGGAAAGCGCCGCTCTAGAAAGACGGACCGCGGACTCGGAGTCATCAGCCGTCAGCTCCTGCATCAGCGACCATTCTGGCCCGTCTGGGAGGGCTTTCAGCATGGCTTCACATCGCTCGATCGTCTTCCGAAACAGCGGACACGAGCGGATGAGGTCACGCCCCATGGTAGGCCAGTGTGCTCCCTGCCCCGTGAAGACGCCGAGGACACCAGGGATCTCGCTGGGGTTGATGAGTCGGGGTGTCGTGCCGATGTCACCGGTGCTGACCTTCTGGTGTTTCTGCACAAACACATTCATGGCGTTCAGTAGACCCTCCCGTGAAGTAGCGCTGAACGATGTGCGGACGTTGTGGGCGGTCCTTCGGGTTTGGAACAGCCAACCAAGGTCGTTGAGATTCAGCAGGGGTTGTTCTGTGATGTGCTCCAACAGGGCGCGGATATTCTGTAGAAGGGATGGCCCCGAACGGGCAGAGAGCAGAAGAGGGCCGATGAGTCCGTCTTCGACAGTTTCTACGGGAGCCGTGTCCATGTCACACGGCTCCTGAACATGGCTTTCGATAATGGCGTGGGCATTCGTTCCGCCGAATCCAAAGCTATTGACACTCGCACGAGCTGGTGTTCCTGGGGGAAGCTCTGGCCAGGGAACTGGAGCAGTAGCTATTCGAAGGGCGCCATAATAGGGGGTGATAGCCGGATTCAGCTCGTTAAAGTGCAAATTTGGAGGGATGGTCTGGTGCTTGATCGCGAGAAGCGCCTTCATGACGCCGGCGAGACCGGCGCTCCCCTCGGTGTGGCCGAGGACTGTTTTTATGGAACCAACGAAAAGAGGATTCTCCGCAGACCCGGAGGGGTTCTCGTCGAAAAATGCTTCCGCAATGGCGCGTGCTTCGACTGGATCTCCCGCGGGTGTGCCGGTGCCGTGGCATTCAAAGTACTGGCAGCGGTCCTTGATCGGATCAAGACCAGCTCGGCGGTAGGTGCTGCGAATGAGCTCCGCCTGGGCAGGGGCATGCGGCATGGTGATGCCCTGACTTCGGCCATCCGAGTTAACGCCGGTTTCTCGGATGATTCCTTCGATGTCATCTCCATCCCGCAGCGCCTTACTGAGGGGCTTCAATATCAAAGCTGCCACGCCCTCGCCACGTGCGTAGCCGTCTGCGCTCTTATCCCACATGCGGGATTGTGAGTCCGGAGATAACATGTGGAGCTTGGACTCGGTGATGTACATGGTTGGATCGAAAATTAGGTTTGCGCCCGCGACAACGGCCGTGTCGCAGTCCCCGTTGCGCAGGCCATACACCGCGTAGTGGAGTGCCACAAGCGAGCTGGAGCATGCCGTATCGATAGTCACAGACGGCCCTTTAAGATCAAAAACATACGAAACCCGGTTCGAAATTATGCTTCGGGCCGTGCCGGTGGCGTTGTACTGGAGCAGCGTTTCCGTGTCCCGCACCTGAATGTCGGAGTAGTCCGCGTTCATAACACCGACGTGCACCGACGTCAGCGACCCTCTCATCTTCTCGAGGGTGCAACCGGCCGACTCGAACGCCTCAAACACTGTCTCCAGCAGCACTCGCTGTTGCGGGTCCATCCCCTCGGCCTCAGCCGGGCTGATGCCAAAGAATTCGGCATCAAAGAGTCGGCTGTCTTCAGAAAGCTGATATGATCGGTTCTTCACGTCCGTTGATCCATGCGTCTCGCCTCTTGGGTGATAAAAGCGGTCGAGGTTGAGGCGGTCTTTCGGAAACTCTGCAAGAATGTCTCGCGGTTGGCGAAGGAGGTCCCACAACTTGGATGGCGAGCTGGACCCGCCGGGGAACCGGCATGCTGATCCAACAACGGCAATGGGCTCGGGATGACTATGTTGTGTCATGTTGGTGTCCACCAGAAGGAGAGAGAGTCTTGAGGTTTAGATATGAGAGATTATGTTGGGTACAGTCTGACTTCCAGATGAAGGGACGAGTCGAGCTCGGCGGGACGGCTTAGCACTTTACATACATATAGTGACTGGAGAAATGGCTTTCTTTGTTGCCTGCCATATCAGCGCGAAAGTCTGATAGGAGAAATGGTCAGGCGGGTAGGTCTTACGTTCCACTAGCATGATTAACATTAGCAGCAACCCGCGGTTATGGGTCGGGATAATGCAAGTGGCGGGCGCATACCTCGCACTCCACAAACCTTTCATGTACTTCCCAGGTAGCTAGCACCGACATGAACTAGGGTCCTCCGGAACTTTCGGTTCGAATAGCAATGACTCGTCCCCTCAAGGAAGAGCCATGATCTATAAGCGTAAATTCCACCTTATCGCATGGTCCACACAGCTGGTGCAACTCGCGCGTGTAGCGCAGGGATGCTCGAGCGAGGGTCCGGGTAGTTTGCATATGCAGGTTGCTATGAATATAGGCCGTAGACGCTTGCATTCAGACAAGCGGCCTAATATCCTGTTCTTGGCTGCAGCTGGAAGGCAGCTGAAATGCACGCATTCGGACTGACCACCTGGTGACGTGGACCGGAGCCGCCTCCGAGGACCTTTCTTCCCCAACGCAATGCCATTCGGGCTTCTAACATGCCGCCCAGCGCCTGTTCTGTCCCTCTCTGGGCGGCCGAGGTGACAAATGGGGTTGTTCCCCATGTGGGCGAGGCCCGGTCCCGGATGTACTTCCGCGTTCGTCCCACAAATGGTGCAACCCACGGTCTTGCCCGCTCAAAATGGTGGCCCGCGTACCCGCGGCCGGCATAGGCCGAAAGGACCCCTACCGCCCGTGCAGATTGACAGCGATGGAACTTTTGGTGCACCAACGACCCGCGCGGTCGGCCGCTCGTTCTGACCGATTCCAATAGATAGCAGATACGTCCGTGGTGAATCGATTCATCCCTCACTTTGAGACAGCTCTCGTCCAACACAAACCTTTGTATTCGACCTCATTGAACGACATCTTTGTCCGCCATGGCCATTGCCAAGGTGTTAATTCTCGGCGCTGGCCCCGCAGGACTTTCCGCCGCGCTCGCGCTAAGCAAGCTCTCAACGGACGCCGAGCCCCTCGAAATCCATGTTTTTGAGCTCCGGTCGCAGCCGCAGCCAATTGGGAGCTCTGTGAACCTAACGCCGCTGGCATTGCGCTACCTGGACCATCTCGGGGCCGGGGCCGGGCTGCGGCGACGCGGCGTGCCCGTGCGCGCCGTCGATATTGTCTCGTTTCGATCGGGTCGACAGCTCGGGTCAATGTGGGGCGGCGTTGATGCGATGCGAGCGCGCCGGGCCGATGTGGTCGAAGCCCTGCTGGAGGTGCTGCGCGAGAATGCCCCGGCTGTGTGTCTCCGAATGGGCATGCGTGTGGTAGCCATCCGCGAAAAAAGTGGAGGCGATAAGGTGTCGCTGGAGTTTGAGGGCGGCGAGGTGGTCGACGGCGACCTGCTTCTCGGCTGCGATGGGCTGCACTCGGCAGCGCGTACTCTGTACGTCGATCCTCACCGACCCAAGACTTATACGGGCTCGGCGGTGGCACACGGCCTTGCCCGGCTCCAAGCTGCGGAAAAGATCTCCCTGCGGCTGTCGGATGGGCGCCCGGCGCTGCGCGACACGACAGTGGTGGTAGGCGGCCGTGGCGCGCTCTTGGCGACGTACTTTGAACCGTCGCGAGAGACCGTCTGCCTGACTGCCGTTGCTAATGTTTCGGAAGTGGTTGATGAGTCGGTCGACAGCTGGCGGACCTTGGCAGGCGACCAAGACGCAATCAAGAGAGATGTTGGCGAGCTTTTCCGCACCAGCGGAGTGGAGGGAATCGTGGAGCTGGTGGAAAATTGTGACCGCTGGTCCCTCCTTCCCGTTTACACGCTACCTTTGGAAGGTGCGTGGCACAAGGGGTGCGTACTCCTCTTAGGCGACGCGGCCCACGCGGTACGTTTAAGTTTCCCATCAGTTTTCTCTGTGACTCATCAGCCTTCTTTCCGCTATCAGCCGTTACAAATTCCTCAGCTAATTTAAATTTGGAGCAGATGCCGCCACAGGGCGAGAGTGCCGGCGTGGCCATCGAGGACGGTGTTCTGCTCGCGCGAGTACTCGAGCGGCGCGGCTCGCGCAGCGTTGACCAGCTTCTCGCCGACTATGAGAAGCTCCGGCGCCCTCTCATTGAGAAGCTGTACAAGGCGTCTGTGGCCCGTGGCTTTGGGACAACGAAAGAACAGTCATGGTTTCAGAGCATTATGCTGGAGTTGCTAGCCACTGTTTACTTGTTCTTCATGAATTGGCGCAAGCAGGACTATTTTGCCAGAGATGTCAGAAACCTTCCGTTACCGCCGTAACATCTATCAAAACCTGTTCTTTGCCAAGTGTCTAGTCCGTGCCTCTTGTCTTCCGACCCCATAAAACCGGAAATGGTATTGTCTTCGCGTGGAATTTGGCGCTGCCATGCAATCCAAACCCATCAATACAAGGAAGGCGGGGCGACTCGTGACGGGAAGGGCCAGTGCTGCCCAGCTGCTACCTGTCTAGTAATTGGCAGTCAAACCAGACCCGAGGGATCGGTTCAGGGTGGGACCTGTCCCCAGTCCGGATGCTGCGGATGCTGCGATGCAACTGCAAGAGCAGCCGAGTTGATACTAGTATCTACCTACACCACCTCATCGCGGACGTAGCGGTGAGGCCTGGGCCAGGTGAGAACCCGGCACGCGCGGAAGCGAGCAAGGCTAAGGTGCAATAGCGGGGAAATCATCCGAACAAATGGCATAAGTCTCGGTGAATGTACATGTAGCTGACTTTGAAAGCAGCAAGTAACATACATTTCATGCATGTAGGTGGGATGCAGCATATGCGTGTAAAATGGGGCCGATGCATGTAAGTATTGAAGGGCCGCAGAGCCCAGGGCCCACAAGTAGTAAGGACCAATGGCGGTCTGTCAACTCCTTTGGGAATGATGGAATGGTAACATTTCACGTCATGTCTAGCGTCTACCTTACATGAGCAAGATAGACAAAAGGTCCTTTTATCAGACTAAACACCCCGCATATGCAGTGCAGCCCATGCATGTGCATTAAAACGCAGGCATTTCACCATCTGCTAAACCCGTAGCGGGCAAGCCGATATCGCCATTTGTTGAAGTCGCGCTACTTGCATGTGGTTGGCTGACGAGGGTGGAACGGCGAAAACAGAGCGTGCAGGAGCGAACCTGTCTCTCGGAAACGAATCCGTGCGGTATGAGCCCCAGAAAATGTCTCCGAAACAGCCCACCTGTATGGGATCCAGCGTTCTAGAAGCGTGATCAGACCGGCAGTCAATCATTCGAGTCTCAGCAGCTCCCCCATTGTCATACCATAATGAATCCGACATAAGTTGGTGGAGACTGTCATCGCCATTTCCTACCTACCTTACCCATGCAATGGCCTTTTCGAGCCATTTAAAGCGTTAGATCGTTCTATCAATGGATACGGTAGCAAATGGATATCTAGCACCCTGCCCCTTCGGGGAACGTTGATACTTCATGGGATTGGTAGATGGCATTTCGCTGGCACTACTAGGATAACGTGAAAAATAGATCAACAACCAGCGGAGCAGCAGTCAACCTAGCGACTATATGTGGGTGAATTCAGAAAATACAGTTACATAGAGAATATCTCGTTGCATCATGGACTCCGTCTTCTCTATATTGAAAGCCCACATATAATCCCAGCCATAAGGTGTAGACTTTAGTATCATAGGTAGACTGTATCGAATTTTGAAGGGGCCGTCTTACATTCTTAGGTGGCCTATTCCAATGTAATTAAGGCCTTCGATGATGGAGACAACAGACGTCACGATGCGGGCAGAGCCTTTCATGTCACGACTCGGGCCTTGTAGTCCTACCCGTAAGGTTGCGTTGCCAACAAGGCTAAGTCTCCCCGGCAGGTAGGGAATGTGCGAGAAAGCAATACAAGTAAGACGTATGCCATAATGCAAAGAGACGTTCTCATAATAAAAGTGGGCAATAGGCATGGGAGGGCGGGGGCGAAGCTCAAGTTGCTGACTGGATCGAGGACGTCACAGTGTTGACCATTCTCGCCTTCCTCAAACATCAGCACTTCTCAGATTTTGCAAATTTTGGTGCGCAACTGCTTCATTCATGCACTAACGCTAGAGTTTGGAAAGCGACCATCTACTGCGGCCTGGAACCTGCTCGTGATCAAGAAAGCTCAGGTACTTGTAGCACAGCGGTAAACACTGTGAATAGAGCTTTAGCACCCCTCCGTATCATCAACACCTAGGTACCCTCCGGCCCAAGCCCCTCTAGTGGACACCACATATCTCCTGAATGGCGCGGCAACAAGCCGGAAGCACAAATGGACTGTTGCAGCCGAGGACCCCCGTCAGGGGGCAATCCGGTACAGCATCTCTCCCCTTCTGACAATACGGCGCCGGCCCGAACGGCACGTTCGCAAAGCCTGGTGTATTTGGATAGGGCACACAATCACCGGTGAAACCTTCCCCGAACTTGGCAGCGCAATTCGCGTCCGAGAAGACCGTGATAGCTTTCTCCTTGAGGCTACCGGGGACGTAGCATTCGTTCCACGAGCTAGTCGGTGGGATACCCCCGTTTTCAGCGTTGGGTTCCGCAAACACTGTGATCAATGCCTCGCTGCCTCCTGCTGCGGTGCAAATCCCCGAAACTCGAGATACAGCCTTTGCTTTGGACGAGCAGGTGCATATCGTGACGTCGGGGAGACTTGGTGAGGTTTAGTTTTTGGCATTGGGTAATTCAGGTGTGCCGGCTCGAGACGCTTACCTTCCTTGTTGGCGGGGTAGAATGTGATATGCCGATGTCAATGCCGGGACGGCGGATAGGAGAGCGAGTGCCAGGTAGGCGGAGCGTCGAGGTGACCAAGGCGACATTGTGTGAAATTCGTGTTTTCGTCGCTGGATGGGTTGCAAGACTACAAACGACAAAAGCTACCGTTTGGACCAATTCGTAGGTATATATGTATTCTACCTACCTTATTAGCCAATATTAGTTTTTACACATGGATGAGCGCAAACTGCCGAAGTGGGATGCCGCTCTTTAAGTCGAGCGGGTGAATACGACCTATGTATCTTGACCCGGTAAATTTGGGTAAACTGCAGTGCCAGGTCACACACTAAGCGAGAAAAGCAACTGGCGAGATTGCTGATTCCCGAACCCGGATTACCTAGATAAATCATTCAGCTGAAGCTCCTGTTGCGCTTCCGACTTCCTCGCCGTATCATTAGCAATTAGCAATAGCGCTCGGCTCGTTATCGGCTGCAAACATTGAAAGTGGCACGACTCATCGCTACCAGGGGCCTTCGTTCATTTGAACAGGGCGTTGGAGAACATGAGAAGACCTATTGAGATATAGTACAACCTGTCAGAAAACCATATATCCTCTCTTCAAGTGTGTCAATGATGGTGGTTGGTTGTGCCAATAAACCTTCTTTCGAACTTTTCATGGGAGCTTAGCTTGGAGGTTCTAGCTTCCTGACCTTTTTTCGGCAAACGAAGGAGTTTAAATTGGCTCAGGCCAACTAAAGCACTGCCGGAGAAGAGAATGCTTCTCTGTAGCCCAATTCGCCACCCTTGCCCCGTGTCGACGGCACAATGCTTGCAAAAATGTACTTGGGGAATGATGAAAGCCCAATGATGCCACTGAACGGTACGCAACGGAAACCACTTTCCGAACTCACACAGGAGGAGCATCTCTGGTCGAAGAAGGAGATCATCGAGGGACTCTTCACATGTGGGGTGTCATGTTCAGTTGCTACGCGGCGGTGGACGAAGATCTCCCGCTCCCGGATTTCGTCGATAAGTTGGAGGAACCGGCATTTCAGGACTGCTTCAACAAGTCCGTTCCTTTTTATTTCTGGCCCACCGACATGACGTCCAGGAGAGGGCTTCTTACAACAGTTGTGTACAACTACGTCTACCGCCGCTGGTTTCAGCCCTACCGAACCGACCTCGATGCACGTCGATTCATTGCCAAGTTCATCAAGACGCAAATGAACTGCAGCACAGCACCCATCCCAAGTTCTGCATCGACACGCTTGTCTCCTTGAATGGCAGAATATACGCTCAGCTTGATGGGCTGCATCAGGAGACATTGGGAGGACAAACAGGGCCGTGTTCTGCTACCACTATTCCGGGCACTAATGGTCGTTATATCTTGCGAGTACGACAAGCAACATGACTCTTACGGTGTCGGGCCCCTCACCGTTCATCTGATCTGGACAGGTGCCGAAGAAGGCTTGTCAGCACCGCTCACATTCGATATCATTCTCGACAAGTCGGAATCTTAGACTCAGGCAATGCCGTGAAGACCACACTGGAAGTGGCTGTAGACTTTTGTATGGCACTGGAAGCAAGGAAAGTTGCAACATTTGACCTCCGGCCAGACCCCGCCATTACGACGCGCCCTTCAAGACAAGAAGGTCAAGTCTTGACTGGCATGCCAACTTCTCAATATGTGAGCGATGAAAATGCGCTGGAATGGGGATGGACTGGTAACGGCGCGATGTACGAATCGGTTATCATGCCCAAACCTGAGTCCAGTGCCCGCGCCGAGCATCACATAGAGTTGGAAAGGCTTAGGATTTCGGCAGATGAAGGGGGAGGAACCTGAGAGTGTGACTGGATGGACTTACAGTTAGGTATGGATCGGCTGTATGGCTGTATTTAAGTTAGATTTCAACATATATTCCCATAGGTCGAGACGTCATAAGTACGTCCGCTTGATGGCCCCAGCGAGTAAATACTACCTACCTATGTTGACCCCTTTTACCTGAAAGAGACCCCCAGCCAGTGCGAAAGATGCTTTCTTACTGCTAAGACCGACCACCTTGCGTTTGGCTATCGCAGGCTTTCTCCCATTCCAAAAGGCCTTCCTGCACTTTTAAAATGTCATTCCGCATTCCGAAAAGGTCAAGATTTATGTTCCGATATATATCCATCTAAGGATTTCGACGTGTTTGAGAAGAGAGACCCTTTCTTTTAGCCCCAGCCTTTGTATAAAGGCCTCAATCAAAAACTGTATCATTAGTAAAATCCCTCGAATCAGCTATTTCATTCTTGTCCAGACCTTCCAACCTATGAGAGCAGACACAGATACCAGGTGGCAAGATGGAGGGGGTAATTGGGTGAGAGTTATGCGTCTATGCAGCGCGCTTATGTTGTGTAACGCCAAGCCCTTTGCACTGCAATCTTAGCCGTGAAAATGAAAATGCCGAGCAACCTGAAGAGATCTGGAACCCATTGCATTGCGTTTCTCAAAGAAACTGGCTCTGAGGGTTCCAGGCCACTTTTTTTGACAGATCTGCTACGAATTGGAACTCCACTGGATGGACGTTTCCCGCAGTGATGACGAGCCGTCAATCAAAAAGCAATACCTTTTTCCCTGCTACACCGACTTTCCCTTCCACTCACCTTCCAAACCCCCAAATTTCCATCGCCTCTTTCATCCTCCACCTCAACCTCACATGTCACTTCATCTCCCACCAATCCGGCTAGCGCGATTCCACCCTGAAGACAGCCCGATCCAGGGCTCCACATCCACGATGGCGCGTGTCCCTGCCAACGGGCGGACCGGGGTGATCTGGCCAGTGGCGAGACAGTGGGTCCTCCACACCGCCTCGGACGTGGGCTCCCCTCCTCTCGTCGCGCGCAGGCGGGAGGAAGCGGCGTTTCGCGGGCGGTCGGGCGTGATTCCGGGAAAGTGCATCCCGTTCTTTTTGCGAATGCTTATTTTCGAGCCGCTGTTGTCGACAACTCCGAACCACGACGCCAACCGCCGCCTCTGATTGAAGGGTCCCACCGGGCAAGGAAGCGACGGAAAGTGCGGGATTAAGCGCCGACAGCCGCTGCGAAGACGCAGACGGCCATGAACTTCGGCAACTGGCTGCTGCGCTCGGTGCGCGGCGACGCGGGCCTCTCGGAGAGTCCTGTGTCGGTGATTGAGCGGCTCAATTCGCTGCGGCCGCTTCGCGACGTCGACAAGGACACGTTGCTGGGGGCGGTGCTCGTGCTGGCGCCGAGTTTGCAGCTCGCGCTGCAGATGCTGCAGGAGCTGCTGCCGCCCGATGAGTCCCGCGGCCGCGTCGGCGAGGTGCTGTGTCCGACGCTGTGGCTGTTGCAGAATTCCCTGACCGACACGCTGAGGAATTTCTCGGGGGAGGGGCAGGCCGAGAAGGTTGTGAAGGCATTCAAGGGCGAGGGGGTAGCATCCGCGACAAGGGGGCCGTCAACAGGGATGCGTCCTCAGCCGACACAGCATCGCGAGGCAGACAGAGCGTCGTCGATGCCGATATCTCTCCTCGCTACTGCCATCGAGAGGCGAGACAGACCACCAACCCCGCCAAACACCGGAAGGAACTTCAAGCCCCTGGAAGACTTCCCCGCTCTGCATGGAATTGCACCGAGTCCCGGCCGGCCGACAAGAACACCCGACAGCGCAGCCGATCTCTCCCTGATGAAGGACCTACGCGCTGAGATGCGCGTCAATGCAGCAATTCAAGTTGCAATCGACTCCCTCGAGTTTGCAGAAGGGCAACTCCAGATCGTCAAGGAGGTGAACCGGCTCAAGGGCGGAAGTTCGTACCCCGGTCTACCACTCTCACTCTCAAGAACCAGGAGACTAACCCTGACAGGCTTTGAACTGCTGCAAAAACACTTCTACACTGGCTACAACCGCATCCTGTTCCGTGCATTGGAGCTTGAGCGCAGGGAGTTCGACTCGCCGCCGTACGCAGCAAGTCTGAACGAGGACTACGAGCCCGAGCAGGACGAGCAGCAACGGCCGGGGACTCAGCCATCCGTTTCCATTTCGTTTGAGAGCCCGTTGACCCTCCCGGAACTACCTCCGATGCAGCTGCCGCCTTTGCCGCCGCTTAGTCCCGAGAGGCGCGCAAAGGAAAACACCCTCAGCATTGAAAGAGGGGCACCTGTGAGGAGGAATACTACGCAGGGTGTGGAAGGTGAGTTTCTTCATGAGTTCGGGTTGGATCGTATTGCTGACGACGAAGTAGTTCCGAAGAGGCAACAGTTCAAAAGACGACTGTCACTAGCTGAGGAGCTTGCAATGGCGGGTGACGACAGTGACTCAGAGGCATACAGCAGTGAAGGAGACGAACTCGACGAAACCCCAGATCTGAAACCACAACCGGAATCGGACTCATCCTCTGGGTCAGAAGAGGAAGACAGCGAGGAGGACTCCCCTGAAGAGACACAAAGGGAGAACGAATCTCCTGTGGGCGACTCAGACAGTGATTCAGAGGACACGAGTGTTGACGGCGAGGATGGGAGCGACGAAGACAGAGGCCAAAGGCCCGCACCAGCACCAACCTTGGCTGAGGCCGTTAGCAGGACTGTCAGCGCAGGGACGAACGGGAAGGCGAGAAAACAGCTGGAGAGAAGAGTCGAAGTCATTAGCCCCCCGACGTCACCAGAGAGGCCTGCCGGGGCTTCAGCGCCTCTTGCGGGTGTCTCGTAATTTACCGGTATTTTGTTGGTGGGAGAGTTTAGAGAACATAGCGTAGGACTGGGCATAGAGTAGGTAGTACATATTAAAGGGTTGCATCTGGCAGGGGCCATCATCACTTGAACCACTACCAGCCGTTCTCTGTTATTTGACTTCGAGCTGCTGCCTTAGTAGTACGCATCCCAAGTATCACCAAAGCATTCATGACACTTCTGTTCTAGCCGGTGTTGGAAGGTTTAAGGTTGACGGGGGACATGACATTATGTCGCTACGTAGTTTCATGGGGCGCATTAGGGTTGGTCAAAGAACAGAGGGTGTTATTTTAGCGTAGATGGCACTCCTCGTTATTAGGATATATCAATTTCCTTCAGGAGACAGCAGCAACGCTATCAAGATGCAATGGGACATGCCCAAAGACTTCACTCGGCATACAGCAACATCATCCACACCATGACTTCCTCAACCTACTTAAACGTGCCTGAAACGAGCCCTCGAAGCCATGTCTCTCTAGCATCTTCATGACCGCTATGCCATACGGTAGCTTTTTCCGCCCAGACTCGTTGACGGGAATCATGATGGTTTTAAATCGATTGCCCCCTTCTTGCTTTTAGAATCATACACCAGCAATCTGACTTCCCTGTGCAGCCACGCAAGCAGTGGCTGCAACAAATCCGCCCGGTACTCAGTCTTAGCCGAAGCCAGCCCAATCAGTTGATCTGCCAGTTGATATCTCTCGGACGCGTTGAAAGCGAACAATTTGAGCAGCTCGTTTGGTACTGTCCCCCCCTAAAGATCGGAATATGCACCGCCAGCTATCAGAGCCGAAAAATCTTGTTCTGGTCCAAGTAAAAGGCGTGAAATAGGATTCGAGAGTTTGAGATTCTTTCCTGCGTTGGTGGTAACAGGCAGAAGGGAATTGAGGCTGGACTTCGCTCTTTCTCCAACGTAGGACGTGATGCCAAAATCGGCCGCAACTGCAATGAAGTCGGTATGTGGGGAATGAGGAAAAGCATTCACCCAACCAAGCTGCAAACCAGTCGCGGTCAACAGGGAGGCCAGCTTGTCTAGTGTTGAGGAGAGTCGTGTGCGATTTTCAGTGATGCCCCGAGCTCTTGATGCAAGATACAGGCAGAACAGATGAAGCGCCCACAGCTGACCGACGCCTCCTTCCGTGTAACCGCCCATGTCCTGTGAAATTCCATCACTAGACCCTCCAAGATAGCAAGATCGGCGTCGAACGTTGGTGGGTTGGACCTCTGAAGGTTTGGGAAAACCAGCTTAAGCCAATCATTGACTGTGCGGTGTAAACAGTTGACCTGACGCGATGGCGATGCTTCGAGTAATCCCCGCATGCGACTGGCAAGTCGCCGAATCAGTGTTGGGTACCGTCGTCTTCCAGTACTCCGCCGTCGGCAAACCACAATATTTGCCCAGGAATACCGACAATAGCCAGCCTGCCCAAGAATTTGGAGAAGTACAAGGCTGATAAGTTCATGTCTCTGAAGGCAGAATACGGTGAAGAGTCTGGCACCATCCTCTTTGTATTCGGGTTTGATTCCGGACCAAAGAGCATCATATAGGTTTTCCACATCGTTCGGGAGAGCCTCAAGCGTTGCTTTCAAATCAGCCAACTTGTCTCCATCAACAAGGCCGGCGAGGGCTGTCTTGACAACCACCGACACCCAAAGGAACACCCCCGATGCCTTCTCCACAATCCCGGAAAGGAGTTCGTCTGCAATGAAGGGCGATGTATGGTGCAGCTCTATAAAAGCCCGGTTCGACTGAAATTTCCCACGTACAAAGGTTTGCATATCATCCTGGGTAAGCTTTTCCATCCGGAGTTGTGGGCAGTCCACGAGTGCGTCCCGCAATTCATTCCACGGGCGACTGCTGACGCAAACTTTGACGCTGGGACAGCTGTGTAATTGCTTCACGAGCTGTATTAGCTCAGTAAACTCTCCCGTGAACTCGTCAAGGCCATCGATGAACATGGCCACGTTGAATATGCGATTGGTAAACGTGCCAAGTGATACAAGACCGTCGAACAGCTCTCGTCGCGTCCAGATGGGGAGTTGATCAGCCGTAGCTTCGCCGAACATCTTCAACATTGCCCATCGTCCAGGGAGTAGTTGTGGGCGATATCTGGCGCTTGCCGTAGGATCTGATGCAGCAGGCTCTGGAGAAGGCTGTCTTGGGACTTTTGCAACTCATCTCCGGCGTTCCAAGAATAAAATGTGGCGGTCAAGCAGGGTAGGGGAGAGGACCACTGGTGGAGAGAAGAGAAAGCTCGAGCATCGCGGATTACGTACTTCATCATGGTCGACTTGCCAGAGCCAGGCTTCCCAGTAATCCAATAAACGTGCTGGAACCACTTTTGAGCCACTGTGGGAAGGGAGACCACATGTCTTCGCCGGCGGGGTCTTGTGACGGGCGCTCTCCAAAGATCCAATCAAAGGTGTGCTGAAACGCGTCGGGAATTGCCTCCTCACGTGTGGTCTGCGACGCAAAAGTCAAGCTGCGAAGGAGAGTTTTCACAACTTCGCTGTCGTGCGGCACACGAAGTCTTCCTGCTTGCATCATCTTAGCACTAGGGAACACAAGGATTGATGTTAGTGAAGATGCTAGTAGACAAGCAGCGCTGTTCGTGTCCAGGCTGAGTTGATTCGCGAGAACCTGCTGTCGCGTAGAGTGGTCGGGTTGCGCCGGGGCGCCATCTCGCGCCCTCGAGCCGTTGTCAGCGGACATTGTGGATTTCACGAGATGCAAGGCGAGCATACCATAAATCGGCGATTAGAGCAGTCATCAAAGTGTTTTTGATGCCAACTAGCCTCGCCTCCATTTTGCAGATCTTGTCCTCCTTCCACACAGCCCTCAATGCGACACGGAAGCTGTGCGGATTTATGTCGGATTTAGCTCGATCTACCCCATTTGGTGGCAGACCCTTGATCTCGGACACAGAATGTAGCACCTCCGCGCTGGCTTCTTGGCAACGGCGGCATTGCTCCAAAAGAGCCAGTTCAGACGTCGTCAAGAGGCGATCCTTCTTCTTCAATGGGGCCATCCTCTCGCTAATTTGGCGTGATAGGGCGGTGAGGTTGTGAGATATAGCCTCCAGGGCCGCAACTCTTGAACCGGCGGCAGCTGCATCCTGGTAGACGTCGGCCGTCTTGGTGAGAAGTCGAATGCCAAAATCGGCAAACTGAGCGGCCGCTGCGCCCAGCGAGATAATGCTCAGCGGATCCATGGCGTGTTGGCGTGTTAGATGCTCGGGTTTGAGGGCGTCGACATGTGGTTTGATGTCTCCCAAGACTCATGAAATGAGAGTTGCTGTTGGAAATGGTGGGCGACTGCCTTTGGGCTGCGACGAAAACGTCGGGCGCAAAACGCGGTGTTTCTCACGGCCAATCGAAAACAGACAGGGCAAGCTCTGCCAATGGCGAAGGCCATCTTAGGCACCGAATCAGATCGACTCGAGGGGCAGGAACCTGTAGGAGCCGAGATGCCATTGCCCAAGGTCGAATGGAGGCTCCCGCGGGCCAAAAGAAAGGGTCCCTTTAGCCAGTACATCAATTCCGAAAAGGCCTTCTTTCATTCCGAAAATGCCTTCATGCATGTTGAAAAGACCTGTGATGTGATAAGCCAAGGCCTTCCCGTCTCAGAACAAGACGGTGAGAGGTTTCTAAGAACGCATTTTCGCACGGAGATAAGACACCCTTTTTTGGGGGGGGCCCGACTCGCCTTCGTACGCCCCGCTCCTCAAAAGGCCTGGAATGTTTCGTTTGACACTGGGCACTTGCCACTCCGAGTCATATGAGTCGACAACTACGGTGGGCAAGGTCGGAGAAACTGAAAGGTGCGAGCGATGTGCTCATCTTGGCGAACTCCGCTCCTCGAGCTACTCCTCGAAAATTTTGCTGACAACACTGGCACCCATCATTCCACATCGCCCTCCTCTCTCGCGGAGACTCTCAAGTTTTATCCTGCTCGCTCAAATCTGGGCTCCAAAGAGCAGTGCTCGCCGCTAGTCCCGGCCACAGTACAGCGGAGGCCACGACAGCAGCTCTTTCCCTCCAAGTCTGCCATCCCAACTTCAACCCAATACTTCCCATTTCATCCCATCTTTGACAACCCCCACCAACGTGCCATTCATAGCCCAGTTTTTCCAGCTCGTTAATCGGCAGAAGCGCAAGCAAGGCATGGTGTAGTGGTAGCAACGCAAGTTCCGCTATTACCTACCTTGGGTAACCGTCCACAAGTGTGGTTCGCGCTGGCGCGACGGTTCTGCGAGGCACCGGTTCGATTCCGGGCGTGACCGAGCGGGCACCAAGGTTTGTGGCCGCTCGCGCTTCTGCCACATGGCCTGACAGGGAGAATGACCCGACTAGGAATACAATTTTTTTGCTGTTGTTTTCTTTCCCCAAGTGAGGTTGCTAGCGGCGGTATTCACACTCTCGTGAGGGAGAGTGGCGTTGTTCCGGAACTTTAGTGCGCTGTCATTGTTCTAGACCGAAACTTGGGTTTGCGGCTGAGGTCTGCTCTGGCAATTGGTGTGGGAGCAATTTGCTGGCGGTTACATCATGTTTCACCCCTTTACCCTGCGTACTTATCGTCGACGGGCTATCCTTGAAACTCGCACTAGCTGAGGGCATCGAGAGCTCAACGCAAGATGTCAGCAGCAAGGCTCTGAAGCTCAGTTGCAAGTTGAGGCTCTGCAATGCATTCTTTTGATAGTTTCATCCTTCAATCCACAATTACCCCTCAGCGGTTTTTTTTCTTTGTGCAGATCAATCGATCATCCGTTGTCGCTGTGCACGTGTTGTCGTATTAGCAGTGCACACTCCCACAGCCACACGGCTGCTTTTGGCATCGCGGCGTTCAGCTCATGCAGGCTAAAAGTGCAAGCTGCAGATGTTGTGAGACCTTGGCCAATGGGAGCTCGGCGCTGTCAATACTTCAACGGGACCCCGGACGTCGGTGACACGATGGCGCACCATGGGTCCCTGTTAGCTTCACTTTGTTGCCAATAATACTGCAACCCAAGGCGGCTCAAAATCCCGCCGCCCTGCTCTTCTCCGAGTCCTTGGGTCCAAGTTCTCTCGTCCCTCCAGTTCCTCACTTCCAAGCTTTCTGCCCCGATCATCACCGACATCAATCACCATGGCGGGATACGGGAAGCTGATCTCGGCGGCGCAGCAGGTCACAAATGACATCCCGGCGCCAACCCCGGCACCAGTTCTCGTCCGCGATGCCGATGCTCGAAAACGCCAAGCCACCACCTCCTCATCGACAACCTTCACCGTGACGAAAGCGCCGGACTCGACCTGCGGTTACCTCTCGGGCTCGCCCGGCGTGGCCATCACCTGCGAGAACAAAAAAACGTGCCTCTGGGAAGCCCAATACGTCGGCGCCGTCTTCTGCGGCTTCGAGGACAGCGACCCCTCGTACTTGCGCTGCTTCGAACGCGAAGCCGCCCTCAACCCCACATCCTGCAACGACGTCTGCCAGAGCAACTCGTTCAACCTCCTTTGCACCAACACCGCGTCCCCCTACTGCCGCACATACGCCTACCCCGAAGGCGTCAAGGACTACCGGTGCGCTGCGACACCCGTCACCGGGGTGCAGTCCGTCCTGCACACCTACAGCGACCAGAACGACCGCACCCTCACCGTCTCCATCCTCAACGGCGCCGTCCTCAGTCCCACCGGCGCCTCAGCCAGCACCTCCGTCCGCTCCCGCACCGCCTCCTCCTCCGCAGAGACCCTCCCCACCGGCACCCGCGACGGCGCAGCCAGCACCTCCACCGTGATCGTCTCCCCCACCAACCCCTCCGAAGGCAGCAGCTCCGCCGCCCCCATCGGCGCCATCGTCGGCGGCGTCGTCGGCGGTCTAGCGGTCCTCGGCCTCCTCATCCTCGGCGCATTCTTCCTCATCCGCCGCAACAAGAAGAACCAAGACCTCAACGCCACCCAGCCCGGCGGCCCTCCCCCGAACCAACAATACCCGTACGGTGGCGCGCCCCCTCCCATGCAGCAGCAGCAGCAGTACGGGAACGTCCCTCCTTCAGAGTCCATGGGCCCCGTCTCCCCGACAAGCACATACGACCCGACTTTCAAGGGTCATGGGAGCGTCTCCATGGCGAGCGCTATTGCGCCTGGGCAGAATATGACGCAGGACGAGTATAATCGCATGAGCTATGCGCCGCCGATGTATCAGCAGGGGGGATCGCCGCCGCCGCAGCAGTATCAGCAGCAGCAGCCGTATCCGCAGCAGACGCCGTCGCCGCCGGTGGCGTATCAGCAGCCAGTTGGGGGTTATCCACCGGTGCAGCAGCAACAGCAGCAGGGGTATGGGCCGCCGCAGGCGGTGCATGAGATTGGGACGGTGGCGGATCAGCATCGGGGGCAGGTGCATGAGGTTTCGTAGGGAGGGAGTGAGAAGGGGGAGTAGGTGAAGGGAAGAGGGAGGTTGAATGGGAGGAAAGAGGTCAAGCGGTTGGAGTACCCAGGGGACATGTGGGTGAGGTGTTGAAAAGGGAGAGATTGTGGAGGCCGTTTGGTTATCTGCTTGGTTTTCGCGTGCATAATTACCGTAGCTAGAATTGTATTAATGGTTACAGAGCTCAGCGGAGGAGATTGTATTAATACGCTTTGCCTCAATGGCCTGACAATACGGGATTAGGCGTTCAGCAAAGCATTGTAGTTAGTTGGAAGCCGGGAATATGATCGCTTGAATTCCTAAAATTGAATACTCAAAGACGACTGAACATAAATCATTGTCAACAACCGATATTGACCACCCACACACCGGCCGTTGCCCGAAACTCCCTGGTATTGCTGCTGGTGTGATGAGTGGTAGAACTGTTAGGGTTCCTGCTACTTCAGTCGTGTGTGGTACGTATGTTGACTCTTGGGTGATAACAGCAGCAGTGGTGGACTGCTGATCATGCCACGGCGTTTCCTCACGCCACTTCCGGATACCGCCATCTCTCTGCGGATCCCTTCCCGTCCCCATTCGAACTGGCGCCGCGAGTACTGTGCAAGCATAACAACCAAAAACAAACCTGGCGTTCTTAAACAGGTTGCCAGCCACGCTACATGTACTAGTATCTCACAGGATAACCCTGTCATACCATATTGGGCCCTATCGCCGCGCTGTGGGTGGTTGAGTCTTCAGGCTTGTCGCTTCGGTTCACTCGTTGGGTCGGCCTGTCGTTCTCTGTTCTCCCCTTCCGGGCCCGCTTTTCGAGGAGTTTGTCTGTCATCCAGTTCCGGACATCCCTCCAGAAGGCGAAGCAGAGGAATAGGCTGATCAGGATGGCGGATAAGGGGACTGCTATCATCAGCCTCTACACTTTCTCCGTGCCAGTTCCTTGGGGAGCAGTCAAACTGTGTCAGCTTACTAATAAATGCCATGGAGGTCGATAATGAAATCCTCGCACCGTCGGTGAAATCACCAACGTTCATCCCAAAGATGGAGCTGAGGAACGAGAGCGGGAGCTGCGGCTGTTAGTGCAAGGACTGATTGTCTGGTGATATACGTCGAGGAAACTCACCATGGTACTCGAAACGATGGTAAAAACCATGATTGCCTCGCTCTCTCTCCTGCTTGCGTGCGCCTCGAAGAAGTTGGCGCTGTTCTGCTTCAGCTCGATGGTGTCTCGTAACTACATGAGGTCAGCGATGACTGCATGTCCCTGCGGCCTGGATACACATTCCGAGCACATTCAGTCGGAAGAACATACCGCAGCATACACACGATCCGTCTCCTCCAACATATCTACCATCTCCTTCCTATGATTCGACATGCACCCCACCAGCCGCTGGAACCACCCCTTGGGATCCCAATCTAACGACCGCTGCTCGCACTCCGTCAGTACCCCAAGGCAGTTCCCCTCAGAGTCCACCACGCCCGCTCGTGACATCGCATCAAGGCGCTGCAGGCTCTCAAGCGGCTCCAAAATTCGCTGCTGTCGTTGCTGCACATGGCCGATCATGCCGAGCTCATCAGCAATATCTCGCACTTCCTTCACCTCTTCAAACTCCTCCGAGACATCGAAGAGCTTGTTTTGCTGATTACGGCTGAGGTCGAGGATCGGCCCTTTCTTATTCAGCTCGTTGAGCTTGCCGAAGAGGCGGGTTTGTTTGTCGTTCTGCAGGTCACGGGTGTAAGCTGCCTGAAGTACCTAGCGACTAGCATGGATGGCGGAATATCACAGCATGGTTGCGTACCTTCTTCCCGATCGCCGACCTGAAAATCTCCTGGAACCGCCTCTCGGGCGGGAGAGACCCCGAGTGCGAAAAGAAGAAATGAGATGCCTCCTTGACGATGAGGTTGGCGAGGTCATAGGGGCCCGTGATTCGTCGAGCGTCCTTTCCGAGGCGCCAGAACACCTTGTCGAAGATGTTGGATCGGACATCGTTGACTTGATCCCAGCGCCGGTCGAAGCAGGTGATTATGGTTTCTGTGTCTGGTTAGGAGACGGACCCGGAGAAGCGTGGTGGGGAACCGGTGCGGTGCGGCGGGGACTCACTCTTCCCAATGATCCACAGCCAAAGCTGGTCGACTGTGACTATCACTCGGTGCGGTTTGGGTAGCGGCCCATATTTGGCCACGACTTGATCGTAGTCGCGATCTCTGGTGTTGTCGCCATGAGAGTAGTAGAACTGATCGAGAGTCCGTCGGAGATGAAGCGGCTTCTGAACGGGGTAGCCTCCGATGGGGAACAGCTGTTTGGTGATCATGTTGGTGTAGAACCGGTACATGTCACTGTCATCCTTGCCATAAGGAGGGTCTAGCTCTCCAGTGGGCGTCTTTTCCCGAAGCTTGGCCAGTTCCCCGAGCTTGCTGTCCCGCCATTTCAGCGTTTCCTCGGTGCCCCAGTGCAGGAATGGCACCTGTCAAACATTGTATTAGCATGACGATACTGCGGCGGTACAAAGTTGACTCACAAAAAGCACCATGTTGGCGCCTGGGTGGTTATACTCGCTTGCTTGCTCGGCTGGAATTCCCTGAAGATACTTGGAGTCAATGTCAATCTCCGCACAGGTGGTTTCCATAAATGTTGCATGGAAAGCGTCCCCTTTACATCGTCTGTGTAGCCGGTCACTCCATCGTTCATCGGCGTGGATGACCTCGGTGGCAACCATTTCGATGCCTAGCTCGCGACAGACCATCTTCATTAGGTTCTATGCGGCAAAGCAACATTTAGCACAGTCTGAAAATATATCTAAAGTACTTGGTCAGGGGAAAAGTAGTACCTCAGTGTGCACCATGCTGTTGAAAGGCATATGAATCCAACGGAGGTCAGGGTTGATGGACCCCTGTTCGTCCTTCATGATGGTCGTTGGCCCGATATTATACGCCACATCCTCAACGCTCGAGCGGTTGATCACAACCGGCTTACCGGCGGCGATGTCACGAAAATGGAAGTCGATGATACTCGGCTGGAACGGGTGTTTTCCTCCAGTGGATATGACGGCATGCTCGGAGGGGTTGGGCTCTGTCCCTAGTGTCACGGCGCGCTGGTACGGGATGGAAATTGTTGTGTTCCACGAAGCCTGGCGTGACGGCGCCTGGAATTCTTGGTTCCCGAGCGCAAATTTTGGCCCTGGGAGGAAGGATAGGGACTGGCTGAATGGCATTAAGGGCCCTGGGAGAATGGTTAATGGTGGATTTATTACTCAAGCGGGAATTCAACATACTATTTCTCGGTTCCATCGGGACTCGAAAGTGTTTTTCTCAATAGGTGTAAGGGTGATTGATTGTTTCCGTAAATGAAAATCCGTTGCTAGAAATCAGGGGATTTGCTTGGCCTGATACTGACTGGGTGTTCCGAGTGGATATCACCTGTGTAATATGTAAGTAATCTGTCTTCCCGACTTCGTGGGGTTCTTGGCACCAGGCCGAGGTAGTGTGAGAGACATGTGTGGTGTGATCCTGTTGAAAAAATGACTTGCAGGAGATATTTCCCGACACCCTATTGCCCCACCTAGTGTAGGCCTAATGCAAGTCGAACAGTGAATTCTTACCAACACCCAGGTATTATTGTATGCGCCAGCTCGGGACTTCACAGCCACATTCACTGCCAGGGCCGATATCGATGGGCACGATAGGCGAGAAGTCACGATTACCTGATACAGGTGTGTTGAAGTGCTCGATGCAGTAATCGGTTCGTTGCAGTCATGCCACACTGCAGACGTCTGACAAGATCACGCCACCACTACCTTCAGCCGCACTTTCACATATCTCGGGCGAACCCGGGTCTATCATGCAAGGTACAAAACATCGTGGCATGCAACCAACGGGGTCACTATGCTGGTAGATTCCGCCTGACATGTGCAGCAGCTGAACATCGGCAATCAATTAGTGACTTTATTATTGCCATCCAAGGAATGGCACTACTACAACTCCTAGGGAAATATCATACGGTAGATAGCTCTCTACGGATTAACCCAGGCCCTTTCGTGCGGATCATCATCCCCAATCAAAACCGGAAAATTCCAAACAACCCAAACGGCTTGCCAGCCATCCTGTTCGCCCCACTGGACTCAATTGATCTCGTTGGAGTCGGCGTTGTCGTCCTGCTGCTGCTGCTGCGGCTGCTGGTGGTGCTCGATTCAGGAGGCGGCGGCGTGCTGGAACTACCTGCAAGAGTTGATTAGCATGCCTCTTAAACACCTAGGTTGACAAGGCACTTGGGCTGTGGGTGTGCCCGCCCCAGCTCTTACTTGAGGCAGTACTGTCACTGCTGCTGCTACTTTTACTGCTGCTCGCACTCGAACTCGACGACGAAGAAGAAGAAGAAGATGATGATGAAGCCGATGAAGAAGAACTCGAGGAAGATGTCGGTCCCGGGCAGTCGGTGATGCGCTGCACCGTGTAATAGGTCGGGCAAGGAGGGATGGCCGAACACCCGTCACTGCATGTCCATCTGTTGGTAACGACCGGAGGCGGGTCGGTGCAGCGGCAGTGGGCGGTGAGAGTCGAGAGGATGGCGCACGTCGGCCAGGTGCAAGAAAAGGGGCAAACGGTCGAGGTGGAAGTGATTGTGGGGCAAACGGCGGTGGTTGGGCCGCCTGGCACGATTGAGGTTATCTCCTGTGCATAAGCGGAGCCGAGGGCGAGCGCGGAGAGGACGAGAAAAGTAAGTGACTTCATGATGCGTCTGCTCAGAGTGCGGCACTTGGGATTGAGTGTGTTTTCCAATTTTTTCAGATGGTTTGAATGAGGTGGGTGAGGAATTGGGGAGGGAGATCAATATATCCGCAGCTTTGGGAACGAGATCAGCTGAGCATCATGAAGTTGTTGTGCCGCGGGTGCAACGTTGCGCGGGGTTCCAGGGGCCGTGCATTCCCGTTGAATAATGCAATGGTATTATTCGCTACCACCACCAAATACCATGAGCAAAGACGCAATTTGACAATTTGATCTCTTTCACCCTCCCTACCCCTTTCCCTATTCCCTTCACCAACACCCCCCTATCAAGCCACCACACTAATAAAACACCAACGCCCTAACCTCAATACTCTCCCTAGCCTCCTTATCCTCCTCGCTCTCATCCACAAACGCACTATGCGGCACCCGTCTCGCCACCCCCGGCTCCTCCTTCGTATCAAAACACTTGATCAGCGTGACCTCGTCCGGCCGCTGCGCATACTTGAAGTACCACCTGTGATTCGGGTTGGGTCGCACGGTGTACGTCTCGCCTTTGCGCGTGGGGTAGATGAGTCCCACGCCGACGAGGTCAGAGTCGGGGACGGAGTGGGCGTCTGCGACGGCGAGGGGGTCTTTGAGGATTGTTTTTATGGGGCGCCAGACCTGGGGTTGTTATTAGGACTTGGGATTTGGGAGAGGGGTGGAGGAAGGGGGGAGCAAAACGGGGGATGGGAAAAGGGGGGAACGAACGTTGATGATCTGGAAGCGGTTCTTGAGGAGCTCTTCGGCTTCGTCGGGAAGGTGGTGCGCCACGCGGGAAAGCGAAGCAGTGTAGGATTGGTCGATGTGCACACGGCGGACAGGGCCACGCAGCGAGGTGGAGGTGTTGGCGGTGCGTTCGCGGACGTCCTTGGGCTGCCGACGGACGGTGTGGTCGAAGATGAAGATGCGGGAGGCGCCGGTGCTAAATGGGGGTGAGAAATGGTTGTGAGCAGGGAAGGGAGGTGGAGCTTACGCGTCCTTGAGGAGTTGTTCTGTCTCGGGGTAGTACTCGGCCTTGATCTTGGCGTCGTCGACGAAGTCAGTCTCGACGCTCTTGTGGTGGACGAGTTGGAAACCGTGGCTGTCGAGCGTGTAGGCGCCCTCGCTGCCGGTGATGTCGGTCACGGTGACGTTGAGGGGGTAGACGGGTCGGTCATACGTCTCGGGGCGGCTGTCGAAGTCAGTGACGCACCAAAAAATGCCAAAGAACTCGGGTAATGGTGATCCTACTCCACATAAGACGGAGCAGGGGGAGACCCATCCTCGGCCTCGAGATAGTAGTTCAAGACAGTCTGCACATCGTGCCGAGACTTCGGTTTGTCTTGGAATGGTTCAATCTTCTCTGAGATTGCTGGAGCGACAGAACGGGCGACATCGGCAGCGGCCATAGTGACGGAACTGCAACAGGGTTAGGTCTTGGTGTTGAATTTGGAAATGTACGACAAGCGCATGGGAGACGATAAGGAAATTACACATACTCTCGGGGTACCATACCAAAGCTCCTTATATGTGATTCCCGTCTTGATAATCATGTGCGGGGTTGCGATGGTTGGATTTGTCAGGGTTGATATCATACGCGCGCTGATGGCCACAAGACAATCACGCAATCGGTGACGCAAGATATGCTATTGCCGGCCCCAACATCCCCCGATTCCTGCGGATGCATCGGGTCATAACTGATCCGCAGTGCGACTTATCTACACAGATCGGCATCCCTAACGACCACGTTTATGACCAGGCAACTTAATCTCTTCGAGGTCCAAAGCCCGGAGCTCCTCCCTACCCAGTTCCCGGACGTACTCGGGGAGTCGCATGTGGTGTATCATCTCAGAGAACAGTTCCTCGCCGGCCCTGTGCCTCTTCCGTTCTGCAGCGTCTGCGATGTCCTTCAGAACGTCCAGCCCACGAAATTGGCCAAGTATTTCCAATGCCCATAGTTTTGTTGAAACAAATTTGTCCTCCGCGAGCCATGTGCCCAGCTTCGAAGCATCAATGGGAAGCTGCTTTCCTTCCCACCGCAATAGGAGCACCAAAAGGGGGCCTGTGCCTTCCACCCAGCGAGCCCCCCGTTTGTGGTTTTGGCTCAGCGCCATTTCCACCACCTCCTCAGTCATGACAAGCTCCTCGTACCCTTGCTCAAGGAGCACCTCGAAGACTTTCTCAGCCCTTTTGCGGAGTGATACCATTTGGTGAATGGTCTCTTGCGTTACCAACCCGACCCTTTCCTTCTGGTCGATCTTCAGAAGTCCCAGGACACTATCTCCTGCATCCCGATCTTCCAATGCCGCCCTCATCGCTGCCTGTAGGTGTTTCTTCACAGGAAGACCATGGCGTTTCCGTGACTCGTACAAAATGCGAAGGATCCACCCACCATCTGCATGGTTTTGCGGAGCTTCCTCAAACACCGATTCCGTCAATGGGTTCGTCGAGTCATTCCACTCTTCGTCCCAGTACTCCCGGAGTAGATGTTCTACTATTTCTGGGCCTTGAAGTCTGTTCTTTGCTGCGGCTTTCAGTATGTCCGGCGTGATATGAGAGAAAAAGTGCTCGGCGGGCCAGAGGGACTCATATGTGATCCAATCCGCGAGGCTCAGGGCTTTTACTAGTGCCTGGATGACGGCCCAGTCGTCTCCCTGAACCTTTTTAGCCTGTACGAAAGCCTGCATGGCAACCTCACTACCTTGTGCAAGGCGCACCACCGCCGATGGCTCAAGACGAGTCCCGCGAGTCGTAAGAATTGCCTCTCTCAGGAGTATACCAAGGTCATCGTCCATCAGCGCCCGTTTCATCATACTGGAAGTGATTTGAACCGTATCCTCCTCGCTCGTAGTGAGAAGTTCGTCTAGACAAGGGAGGAGCGTCTTATCGTAAGGGTCTAGCGTGATGAGCTCGTAGAGCCGCCTTTCCGAAAAGTATCCCTCCCGCTCTCCTGTCATTTTGTAGACAAGGGCTTCCAGTCTCCGAAGCCGGAGCAACTCCGTCCAAGTCTTCTCCCAACTGTTTGGTATGAGACTGCTCAACATGCCAATTTTGCCATCTCCCGTGTGCTCAGACATCTGACGGAGTTCTCCATGGGCCTTCTCTATCAGAGACTCCCCTTCTCTGAAGTGACCCAGCCCCCAGTGGACCAACGCAGCTTCCCTCCGTCGCAAGGCCCTTTCCTGGTAGTTCTCGGGGGAGCTTTGCTGATGACTTTCCAAACTGCTCTCAAGCATATGACTGTGTTCGGGGCTTCCTCCCCAGCACCATGCAAACAAAAGTTCATGATCGCCGCCGTGGTCATGGTCTTGGTCAAGATACTGGTTTTCGCCATGAGGTTGGTTCACCGTGCTGATGACAACCGCGTAGTCACCAAGCATTCTAACGAAGAGGTATGTCGTATGTTTTGGTCCGTAAATGGCAACTAGAACGTCGCTAGAATGTATTGACCCTGCCGAGACTGGGTTGGCCCCACCTCGGAAACCCCGGCGCTGTGGCGGGTATCGGCAGACTGGAGACCGCCCCTGTTGATACAGCTCAATATCCACGGAACTCCCTGGGTTTGTTGGAGTCCTGACTTCTCCCAGCACCCTTGCCTTGCCCTTCAGATAAAGGACCGGCTTGTCCAGTGCGTTCACCCCGAGAAGCGACAGTCCACTGCCAAATAAATAAGAGCAAAGCCGTCCAATGAGCACATCAAACGGGAGACTATAATCCGGCTCGAGTCCGCTCCCCTCCAAGTCGTCACACGCCATCCCCAGCAGCGCGAAGATCTTATCTCGGGCATCGGTTGCCTCATGTGTGCAAAACATTGCCAAAAGATCGCCCAGGCGGCTAATGTTGAGCGAGAACCGGGCTTTCACAACAACTCCGTCGGTATTTTGTCGCGTTCGAACGAATGCGTCTTTCATGAGCTGTGCCATAGAATTGAGTGTGGCTAGACCCTTGCTGTGCTCGCCGAACCTTTTTCTCAAAGCAGTAACCCCAAGGTAAAACGCTTGGCCGGCGATGACTCTCGAGCCACACATGACGAGGATATGGCGAGCCGCAGCAACCTCCTGGAGAACCCATACGCGCCGAAACCATGGGCGCTGGGATAGGTCAATGGTCGCAATGGTACCGTTGCCCGTATCGGTTGTTCCTTTTGCAAGGGCCAGTAGCTCATCCAAAGCCCTCTCACCACCATCGCCGTTGTCCTCGCCCAACCAGACAAGCACACGACTGGCGGTCGCGTAGATCTGCGCCATGAGAAGTACCTGGTGATTTCTCTCATCCATCCCGTCCTGGTTGATACAGATGGCATCGACCCAGAGAATCCGGTCGACATAGGGGTGGCGGAGGCGGGTTAAAGCTTCGTGGAGATTTGCTGTAACCGACAACTCCCCTGAGCTGCGCGGAGGACCAGGAGCGTTGCTCGGGTCGAGATTCTTCACCGGGCTGTGGTCCTGGATGTGGACCGATCGTGGGCTGTCTGGAGAGCCCCAGACGTATGATAGTGCCTCGTAAAGACCATCGCTAATTGCTGCGGTTCCATCGGGAAGAGGGCACGTGAAAATCTCGCATCGAATCGGGGCGTCCTTATCCCGGTGCGGAAGAAGACGGATAAGACGAATGCATCCATCGTCGAGCTTCGAATACGCGTATGTTGAGGTCATGATTGGTGAGGGAGTAAAGGGGCGAGAGAATCAAGGTTCAGGTCAGTTCACGGGGATGCTTGAAGTTTGACTAGTGCCCCTGATGAAAATTGCGGGTTTCCTGCCATTGGGTTCGTGCGGGGAAGGCAGACTTGGGGTCTGCACAGCCCGAGTGCTGCCTGTGATGGCTTGCATGATCCCCTGTCCTATTCGTTGGTGGTCTCTCGAATGTGAAATGCCTCCTCCGTATCACGTGTCGGAACTCAAGGATGAAGAAAAAAAGGGACATTCGTGTGGTTTACAAGGTAGTTGATCTATGCTCTTCCAGGCATGCATATGGTGTCAAGTGTCCGACAGAGCCCTGACCAACGCGCAAGAGAGAGGAGTTACCTATCCCGTAGCGGCACCTGGACTAATTTCGTGATCGTAGTGCCGTCGTCTAGCACATCGGCCGTTTCTTCGAGGCGATAACCGCCCCATTTTGGAATCAAAACCGTCCACAGCAGCCAATACAGCACCCCGAACAAGATACTGTGATTCGTAGTTAGCACCGAGCACTCACACCCACGGATGGGGGACACTTACACGGAGATGCCGACCAGCGCATAGCTCACCCTGAACAAATGCGCACCACCACTCTCTCCGGCGCGAGGCACAAACGGTGCCGCGATCAAGGCAACCGACAGTACAATCCTGAAGTACACGGCTGGCAGAAACGCCTTATATGGCCGCTTGAGATCGGGCCGCTCCCAGCGCAACCAGATCAGTCCAAAGGATGTCGCTAGCGAAAAAAACTGTCCGGGATATCCCTCGACATCAAGGATGAAAGAGTAGATGTTTTTCGCGGGGATGCAAATGACAATGATTGACGGGATGCAATGTACGATTAGCCCGCCAAGTGGTGCACCGAAGGGTTTCGTGGAGGAGAGGAGCTCGCCGAAGGGGAGGAACCCCTGGCGGGCGATCTCTTGGTTGAGACGGGCCTTTTTCTGTCAGAACTACACATAATAAAATGTCATGGCAAGAGGAAGAACGTACCAGCGCAAAAGTGACAACCATGACATTCCCCGCCGCCGAAACGGCAACCGCCAGACTCAGAAACCATCCACCTTCGCTCCGGCCAAACAACCGCTCAAAGAACAACGCAGCAATCAGCTCCCCACTGTCCTTGATCTCCTCGAGCGGAACAACCAGGAAGTATGCCACGTTGACCAGTAGGTACAGTATGCATGACGCTATCAAGGCCGTCGTTGCAGCCGTTTTGAGCGTGCGCACGGGATTGACGATCTCGTTGACGACGTTGTTTGCGTTCTGAAGACCAGAATATGAGTAGAAGACCTTGAACAGGGCGGTGGAGATGATACCCCAGTTCCAGACGGAGCCTTCCCATAGGGATGACCAACTAGGTAAGCTGGTGAATGGGGAAGGGCTGGGAACAGCGCTGGGGGCCGCAGATGGTCGATGACCAGTAGCGACAACAAACACTGAGGCGAGGACCATGAATGCCACGAGTGCGAGCTTGATCCAGCCCAGGATGTTCTGGATGAGGATACCAGTGCGGAGAAAACATCCATGGATAATGGTAATGGCGATCATGAGCCCGACGGCCAGCAGTCGGACTTCTCCGCGTTGATCCCCTGGGTTCTTGCCGGCTGCGAAGAGGGTGTACTCGCCGAATACGATGCAGTTGCTTGCCGTAAAGCCGAGGACAACGGCATGCACAGCAACAAGCGTCGACGCAAGAAACCGTGGACGCCGGTAGGTGAACTCGAGGTAGACCTTGTCCCCTGTCTTGGCATCAGTATTTCCCCTTTGGCTCAACCCCTGGTTTGTATGCAAGGGCAAGACTCACCTCCTGACCGTGGCAGCATGCATCCATATTCCAGCCCAACAGCAAGGCCACACCACGATATCGCCGCTCCGACGACCCACAGTGTCAAACTCAACCCGATACTCCCTACTGACGAGGCAATCGCTCCGGGGGTCGCAAATATCCCGCTCCCAATCACCCTCGAGATAATAATGATGAACGCGCTCGACCAGTGGAGGGTCCGACCGACCACGGCCGTCTCGGGCAGAACGTCATCTTCGAGGGTACGGTGCAGCGGGAATATCTGCGACGGCGCAATCGAGGAGTTGCTGTCGGTGCTGTCGGTGGATTTGCGGAGCAGTGGTGTTTCGACGTTGGCTTCGGTGCTCCGGGAGGGAGGTTCGGACTCGGCGGAGGTCATTGTCGCGATTTCCGGCGTACGACTTGGTGTTCGAGGGAATTATATTCACGGCGCGCGCAAAATGGTAAAACTTGTCGCGTTACTGTGCAACCGGCGCATCGACAAACGGACTCGTGCGTGGATTTTGGCTCGACCGGGAATGGGGGATCGTCGTCGTGGCGGGAACGACATTGCCATGGTGTCAGATTGACAGTGCAAGGTGTTTTGACGGATTTGTCAGGCGGATGAGTGTTGGGCAGCTGGTTCGCGGGTCAGGAGTCGCGAGATGTCGCACATCATCTTGCGCGTCTTGAGTGACCGATGACGTGCTGCGCGTTTGGGCAGCAGCGAGCAGCCCGCGCCTATTCCTTCCGCCGCAACTGCGGACGACGGGACGGGCCCAATCAGAGGACATGCAAGCCCGTTTGGGGCCTGAAACAAGTTGTATTTCTCCCCTAGGTATTTTATCGGATTAAAATCACATGTTTTAAGGGCTCGGGGTACACCGCCCGAACTCAATTCCCCTCCATCACTCACACAAACCGCACCTCATCAGCACCATCCCCATCTAACTTCCCCTCCGCCTTCAACTCTCCCAAGCCTTGCTTAAACCGCGCCGAAATCGCAGCCATATACCCTTTCTCATTTCCCGCAAGCTGCGGTCGCGGCTTACTCCCGTCAACGGCTACCCAGGGGATCTTCCTGCCGTCTCCGCCGTCCACCAATGCCTTCAACTCCCTGACATTCTCCGCGGTGAAGGCACCACCAAACAGGATAGCGCGCGGCGGGTTTGCCCAGTTGCCGGTCCCGAGCGTGCTGGCGGGTGAGGAGGGGACGTCTCCTTTCAGGAGGCGGGGGATTTCGTCGTTCGTGGATGATCGGAGGGTGAAGTGGATCACTGTGGGGGGTTAGGGTCTTCTCTAGGGTTCTAGGTTTGTATTCCTCTGGTGCAAAGCGGAGCTACCTTCATATTCGGGCTTCATGGCCTCGATGGCTATGGCGCCCATGGATTCGGTTGCGCCGACGGCGATGATGGGAATGGGGGATGCCATTTTGCTGGAGAGAGTAGGCGGAGGGTTCGGACGCTGCGGAATGCTGCTGTGTGGGGGAGGGCGGTTCTTGGTAGCGATGCAAAGACCGCGAAGGACATGATAAGCCCGACGTAATCGAAGGGGAGAGATTTCGGGCTGAAAAGGTCGTTTTTATGCTTCTGATGGATCGCTGAATGATGTGGTCCGATTGCCGAGCTGCTTATGTCCGTAGATGTCCGCTGCCCGTTCTTCCTTTGTCCGAACCGCGAGGGAGGGTGGCGCTAACAACTCTCGACTCGATTGGCTTGGCACCACAGTCAACCGGCAACAGCACCCTTCGCAGTCGTTCATTCGACGGAAATTCAACCTTCGCACACGCCGGAGGGTGGTTGGTATTGGCATGGTGTAACTGGATAAATATCGTAGGCATCGATTCGGATGCCCCCTCCGAACTCGTATTTACGAGGATCGCCGAATTCAGCGAGCGCACTTGGAATGCATTTGCATTGCCCGCCTACTTTATCGTCAAACGGAGGCTAGTAAGACTTGACACCGTTGAACCAATTGGATCATGAGGCACTGGCAGCAGTCGGCGGCCAGAAACGTTCCTGCTTGTTGGGTACGAGCCAGGCAAACAACAGCCTGGTTGTCTGCAACGAACTTGGGCACACGAAATTTTTCCTTTGGTTCGTAAGGGAGTTTTCCTGCAAATTGTCTATTTCTTTCGGCCACCTAAAGGTGTGCGATCAAACAAACTTCAAATCAACACCCCACCCTCGCTCGCACCATTAGCGCCTCGCGCCGACTGTTTATTTTCTGAAAATCTTCTACTTCTTCGCCACTTCCATCTTATACATCATCCGGCTCTTATGATGGGTTCTCTCCTGGCACATCAAGACAGGTGCAACACTAGGACGGTAGTTCGCAACGACGCGAGGGAGGCAGCCCAATGAGGAACACATGCTATAGCTTGGAGGATTATCCTGGGGTGCTAAACCCAAGAAATGCTACGGTTTCTAAGCGCGAAACTCGCATGCAATTTTTCCAGGTCAGCGACGAGCGTGGTGCGGCCGAGGCTTTACAAGAGCTTGACGACAGCATAGCTGATAAAGCTAGCAGACCCTGCGATAGTGTCGCTACAATGACATAGAGCTTCCGCAGCAGCACTGAGTGTATGCGGCTGTGATACAAACAAAATAAGGAAAGCGCAAATGAACAAATGCAAGTGATGAATTGCGGTGGTGGGGGCATTCAAAGGAGGAAACTCTGAGCCCCCAAGTTACCATAGCGGGAAACCCAGCCTCCCTGTAAGCCTAGCGCTTCCGATAAGCCTTGTATAACAACAAGGCTTGTTAAACCTGTAGCTAATCAGGGCCAGAGATCTCCAAAGTGGCTCCATTCGCAACTGGGCTTCTTCCTCTCGGCCACGCGGCCTACATCAACGGAAAGCTCAAACTCACCATCATTTCGATTACATTGGCCAGTGGCCGAGCGGTCAAGTGATTGCTTCTATGATGTAATTCCATTCTTTCAGTTCAATTCGCACTTTCGATTCCTCACTGCAGCTCTCTAACTGAGAAAAAAAACTCAGTCAGAGAGCCTCGCTTTTGCTCACCACCTCTCAGGGGGCCTCTGTAGCGTAATGCTTCTTTTGGGCTCCAGGGGAGGTATGCAAGCTGGCGACAGCTGTAGCGGGCCGGAGCGGCCCGATGCGGTCTGCCAGGGGGGTGTGGATCTGTTGCGACAAGGCCTGTCGCCCTAGCTCCAAGCTCAAGGTTCTCGCTGCGGTATAGAAAGTGATAGGATGAACCCGACTGGGCCCAGGTGCGGTGGGTCCTCTCACAGGTTGTCTTGCATGATGCAGAGCGGGACCCAGAGATAGCGCAGGCTTAGCTTATCGACTTCTTGTGGCCGTGTTGGATGGTTTTGGGGATGCTGTTGTTAGCAGAGAGATCCGACGTGTTTGCGTGGAGGAGACGGAGAAAGGGGCCTTTCCCCTAGACGTACGAGAGGTACATGCCGCAAAAACAAGGCGTGCCGAGAAAAGTCTCATCTTGTTGAGATAAGTCTAGTGTGCCTGATCTGCCTTGTCGGCTGACCATTGCCTGACGGGGCCGCCTGTCTACGTTTAAAAGAACAGCGGGTCTGCCAATCCAGGCGGCCGCCAGGTTAGACGGCGACCTAACCGAAGCCAACCCAAACAAACTCAGATCAAAATCGGCGAAAGTTCCAGCCAAACCAACCCAAGTCGGCAGGCCCGTTTGGCTTGGCGGGTTGGCAAATACTGCTTATATAATGCACCCTCAGGGGGCCTTCACGTGAGATCAGGGGTTATTTATGCGGGCAAGCTTTAGCAAAAGCTTGGTAAATAGCAGCCTAACCCCAATCTCGTATTTGGCTCCGTTTTTGATCGTTTAGGTTTCGCCAGTCCCAGCGGCCGCGCGTCACCGCACGGACACTACGGCCACTATAGCTAACCCTACCAAAGCGGCTAGTGACAGTAGGAAAATCAGAGGACAGTAGGAATAGCGGCCTTGGTCAGGAGGTGAAACTTGCCCGTAGGACCAGGAAATACACTCTCCCATGATACCCTGATTACGCAAGAGGGTGATGATTGAACATAATGAGGGACTATTTGAAGAGAAAGGACTATTCCGCAATATGTAGCAGGATACGGTAATACTTAGTATCGAGTAGTCATAGATCTCTTACGTGGGCGCTTGTGCAACGTTCTGAGGAGAATATCGCAACACAGCGCATCTAGATGCTCTTCCTTTCATGAGTTACGGTGCTGTGGTGAAAGCCTCTAGACTACTGAACGGCGATGAACGATCTAGCAGAATGCAACAACAATAACGATGTTAGTTGGCCTGATCTGGTAGTATGTACTGGGTGGGAAGCCCATTCTTGGTGCCAAGTATTCCCGCGGAGAACATCTCTGGCAATCAAAGCAACTCTGAGGTAACCACCGATGGTCATTGTACGCTCAGGGGATCTGCGTACGTGTTGGCTGCAAGGTTCTGCAGGGGTATCGGAAACCGCATTGGCCAACGGTGGTTGTTGGGACGGGGGGAACGGAGGAAATACGAGGGCGGCGGTGAATCCTTCAGTCCTACCAAGCGTGTTTTCGGCTTGATCTTGATTCCTCTCCCAGATTCATGTCATTTCTCCGCCACTGGTGGATAACTGCAACTTCTGGATCTAGGAGAAACGATTGCCTTCGATGCTTGGACATCGGCGTCTGCCCTCTGCCGGGCTGCTCATGGCGAAGCTGAATAAACGGCTAACTCGGGCGTTCTTTCTTGTTGTTATCCTCTTTTTGGTGCTAAGACTTGTTTCGCAGCGCTTCGGTCAGTTACAAGTGATGCCGGGGTCGGCTCGGTGGCCGTTCCTCAACACGCGACGAGCTGAGCAACAGACGCCGGTCTACCCCTTCGAGACGACAAGCAACTTTTATCCAGTAGCCGATGACGATGCCGACAACAGAACCATCGAAGAGCTCTGTGCCTCCTTCCCAAAGTACTTGTTACAGCGCATCCAGCCAATTCTCAAGATGGGTCACGGCGAGGCAAGGTCACAGATCGACGCGCAGCTCAAGACGGTATCCGGGTGCTTCGATTCCGACGAGTTACTTCTCTTCTCGGACCTCGACGAAGTCATACTCGGCCACCATGCCATCGACATACTCGCCAATCTACCGGAGCTCTACCACCATGACAACCCCGACTTCAAGCCGTATGACGCCCTCCGACAGATGCTTGGCCGCGCGGGAGTCTTCGACGCCACGATTGATCCGACCGCGGGAAAGCATGGCTGGAAACTGGACAAGTACAAGTTCCTGGCAGAGGTCGAGCGTGCCTGGCTGATGCGGCCGGGTCGCGACTGGTACGTCTTCTACGAGACCGACACGTACATTCTGTGGGACAACATGTTCCGCTTCCTCTCAACGCTCGACCCGTCGGCGCCCCTCTATATCGGAAGTCCATCTCCTGGCCGGGAAGGGACATGGTTTGCCAATGGCGGCCCCGGCTTTGTGCTGTCACGCGGAGCGTTGGAGAAGCTCCTATCCCGTAGTAGCTCATCCAGCTCCAGCCCCAGCAAATCCAGCAACGGCCGGCTCGACGGAGCCCCGCCACTGACGCTGCGGGGCTTGGAGATGCTCAAGGGAGACTGCTGCGGCGACAGCGTCCTAGGATGGATGCTGTGGGAGGCTGGAGTGCCCATCAGCGGCTTCTTCCCGCTGTTCAACACATACCCGGCGCACCGGATCCCTTTCACAGAGCGCTCTTGGTGCCAGCCGGTGCTCACAATGCACAAGTCAACGCCCCAGGACATGCTGGACCTGTGGCGATGGGAGCATCGTTCTCGCAAGTTGGGAGTAAGCAAGCATTTCGAATTTCCGCAGCTTGGAGGTCCGCGCTAACCCCCCTCGCAACAAACAGCGCCCATTGTTATATTCGGACCTTTACGAGTTCCGTCGTGTCACGAAGCCCGACAGCGCCGTCCGCTACGACTGGGACAACACCAACTACGATCGCCTTGCACCCGGTCGAGACGTCCCGGGAGATAGCCTTGATGCGTGTAGCAGCGCTTGCGAGGCCGACACAAAGTGCCTTCAGTATCTATGGCGAGGCAAGCATGCAAAAGAATGCGTTTTGATGCCCTTCATCACACTGGGCAGCCCAAGGGAGGACGAGACAGCTACCGAGGAAGTGGTGACAGAGGCAGGCGAAAGGCCCGGAGAAAAAGCTACAGTGGTGACAGAAGTGCGTGGGTATAGCTATACAAGTGGCTGGATGACGGCTAGAATTAGGAAGTGGGAAACTCAGCACACGTGTACTACAGCGGACTGGGTTCATCATAGCGTTGAGAGACATTATTAATGGTACCTTCGATACAATACACCTTAGGCCACATGCGTGTTAATACATCAGCTGGCCGCAGGGCTGAATATGGGCATCACGGGATTATCGTGGTGGACATCGGATACTGACGGCTTCCACGGCGGAGTACCGAGCGATGGCGGTTTCCGTGAACTGTTTGTGCGTTGGTTCCAATAGGGCACCTTCTGTCCTGTCATGCGGCTCCATGGCGATCGAGAGCCGAAACAGCGCCAGCACGGAACCACGGGCGGCGCGACTTGCCTGTCTGGCGCACCCAACGAAATGTGGTCTTACGGACCGGAGGTGTATGGAATATGCAAGAAGTACATGCTCATCCGTGGGGAGCTGAGGAGCTACACTCGGAAGCTAATGCGGGAGGGAGGCGCACGAGAAGGGAACGCCGGTGACGAGGACGCTCTCTTACGAGTTCCCAAAGGAGAAAAAGTGTTGGGAAGTGGGTTCCACCCAGTACATGTACGGCGACGAGTATCTCTACTATCCCATGCTAGAGCCAGGTGCGAGGACGATGGCAGGGTATTTCCCGATGCTGCCCGATGGTGACGAGTGGGCCAGCTTTGGTGACAGCGTATCCTTGGGCGGCGGCGGTGAGAGCAAGGTCGTCGATTGTCCGTTGGAGACGATGCCCGTGTTTGTCAGGCGCCGACGGTCGGATTGAGCCGTGCAGGGAAGCGAATGGACCACCACTGTGTTGGTTCCATTAAGATATCCATGGATGCTAGAACGGCGCAATTTTGAACCCATGATTGACCCCCACCAAACCTCCTCAATATGCAGGCGTTCCGCCACTTCCCTTCACTGCACGAATTACACCACCAACTAAACAGCCGCTTACCTGTGATGCTGTATTTCTTTGACAGCCCCCGGCACTCATCAAGATCTGCGATCCCGCCTACAGTAAAGCCATGTCCCATCACCCCTCTACTTAGCCTAGAAATCCGGGTCGCAATTCCGCTCACGGCTCCAGGCCAAGTGCGGAGCTAACGTTTTTGCGACGTCGAGGTTCATTCCGGAAATTGTGAATCGGTTCGATTAAAGTGTACGGTTGGAGATTCACGCAGACGCCAAGGACATTGAGAGGTATTTGGAGGGCCGTATGGGAAAACTGCCGGCTATGTACAGAATGATCGACTGCTACAAAATGAGATCAAGACAGGAATCTCAAAAACTGTTGGCGGATTTTAGGTTACCAATAACAATAATAAATTGTTAACCATGCTGACAGTCTTCATAGATTCCTCTTTGCACAGCTGTATCTCGGTTCGCTTGAAGATAAGCACACATCAAACGCAATCCGACGCGCATTAGAAGGTTTCCGAAAGCAGCAAGGAGCCAGTGGCGGCGACAAGACCCAGGTGCTCGTCAATGCATACAAGGGAACTATGGAGAGAGTCAACAGACAAAAGCCAGGCTCTAAGAAACTCGCGATGCAGGTCTTCGGGTGGTTGCTTGTGCAATGAGGCCGCTCAATACCATGGAGCCTCTGCATGCTCTTGCAGTAGAAGTTGCCCAACCCAGGCTTGACAAGGACGACCTGATGCGGATTGAAATTCTCATCTCTTTGTGCGCTGGCCTGGTTACGGTCAATCAGGAAAGCCGTATTATCCGGTTGGTTCATTACACAACACAAGAATACTTCGAGCAGACAAAGCACTGTTGGTTTCCAGACGCGGAAGCAGAAATCACCATTCTTTGTAACCCACTTATTTAAGAGTACTTACTTCTTCACTCAGCCTTTCGATCACCTAGTACGACTCACACCTGCGACCTATCCCGTTGAGCTACCGAACCGGGCGTGTCACGGGATACAGAAGCAGTCAAAGCAGTTCTAGCTGTTTGTCATCCATCACGACATCAAACTGCCTGGCGGGGTTCTTGGGGGCACTAGTGATCCAAGGAAAAAGAAATTGTCGGAAGCAAGCCGATAAGAGCCCGACACACGCCCGCTAGTTGGGCACCCAAGATAGGGTTAGGTATGTGGGTTGGTGAGTAGACAGGCATCTGAGGTCATGAGATGCGGGAATGCACAACATACAAGAACCGGCAAGATGTGGGATGAAAACTGTGATTTGGGGAACAGAATAACCCCGGAAGCTGCCGCTGGCGTGGAAATCTCCATGGCAGCTGCATCAGAGTTCTAGACCCACCTTCACCGAGTCATTAGGTTACGTAATTACTTAGAGCCTTTGAGATTCAGAGCTGATGATCTCAGCTCGGCCCAGCTCAGCAGGTAAGAGCAGGAGGCGTCTACAAGCAACACGTCACTTCAAGCCACATAGACTTAATTAGGCGCCATGTGTGTTACCACCCATCACAACTAGCAGCACCCTGCCGCTTGTGGTAATTGATCTGGTGATGGGGGCACCGAAAGCCTGCAGAGTGCTGCCGTGTTGGAGGTCATCTGGTACGCTCCCCCATGCCAAGGGAGTTGCATTCATCTGATAGTAAGATGACGGATAGCTCGAGGGTGCTCTCGAAGGGCCTCATGCTGGGGGCCTCGTAAATACAGGAGGTAGGTAGCCACTCCCCAGCTCTGCTGGTGCTGTTGGCTCCGTGCACAAGCAAGCTCGATCTTTAGCTACCATGAATATCGCTTCTCTAATTATTTATTTAACTGTACTTGTCTTTAGTGGCTGGTCCCGGGTCGAGGGCACTCCCCTCCACTCGGGACCACCCACTAATGTCAACCTGACAACAACAACCCTCTTAAATAGCACCGTGTTCAATATCACTGGTCAGCTCTTACACGGCGAGGAAGACGTCAGCGATGTCGACTTCCAAAAGTCGGTCCACCTCAGCATCGCCCTCGCCGGCATGGTGCTGCTGCTATACTTTAAGCTGCACATCCGCCAACAGGGCTACAAGCTGAGCCGTATGTGGTTAAAGTCCACAGACGACTAGACGTAGATCAGTATAGGTGTGGTCAGCATCGTGTAGACATCCATGATCTTTATCCCAGCCTAATTATAGGAGGAAGACGACTTTAACCCGTGCCGGGAAGACTTTCAATCGGCCCACTGCGCCGGAAGGCTGGCCTTTACGCTGTGGATCCTAGTGGGCGTCTTCTTATAGTAGCTACTCCACATATTTAGGCATATGTGTTAGCGCTCTTAGAAACGTAAGCACTACCTATCCTAACTGAGACACTCTTATCAGTCCTAACCGGTCTCTAGACCACTACCACCACCACACCGTGCGTAATAACTGGGGGTGCCTGACCCATTTCCGCACCATTAAGGTGTGGAATAACTTCTTCAAACCGCTCCTTGTCTTTATTATCATTACCGGGCCGGTAGGATAGACCACTACCAGCACGTTCCAGAACCATCTGTATACACTTAGGTTCCTCTCCACTGCCACCCTGGTTTTCCTCGGCTATATGCTGCTAGACTTTAACTACTACCTTATCCTGCCACACCACTACGCTATAAACGACATCCACTATATGCTATTAACGCCGCTAGAGAAGGGTATCGTTTACGTCCTACCGTCGCGTGGTTACGGTTTTGACGCCGTGTACTGCCCCCAGCTCGAGTTGGAGCAGGCTGTGCTGGAGCCCGCCAGGCCGTGGTGCGAGCCGCCCTCCGCAAGGTTATCCTGGCCTGCACGCAGCAGGTCAAGTGGGACGAGAAGATCACCAACGACCTCGCCTACTGGCTGTACTGGTACCGGTGCGACGCCAAGCTTACTCTCAGCGATACCACAGTGCCTGCCGCCCCAAACAACCAGACGCCCCACCCCGCGCCGAAGGGTGCCGAGCCCGAAGAGGGCCCTAAGGCAAAACTACATCCGCATTCGCTTATTGGAGATGCCATGGAAGTGGCCAGTCAGCTGGGATATAATTATCTGTGGGTTGACAGGTATTGTATCCCCTAAGACAATGAGCAATGAAGACACACACAAATCCAAAGGATGAACTTGATCTACGGTTCGTCCGCTATTACCATCATTGCCACAGTTGGTCATGATCTAAGCTATGGGTTACCAGGAAACTGTACGACTTGCACCTAAGAGGGCTAAGACAAGATCGTAAGGCAGGACGCTTTAGGGTTAGTAGTGCTTAGGAGACTGAATGTTAAAGTAATTTCTCGTACACAAGGGTTCTAATGTCACTGTAGGTTGTTGTCACGATAATGCACAATGTGGACTTGTGCAGTAGGAGACAATAAGAATGATAGTGAATAATGGGATATTTGCGCGAAGAACAAGACTTAAGCGCGATGATAGTAACTATATACTAGTGTGAGTTTCTGGTCCCGGTGTCCCTTCTCCCCGAGACTGCTGGGGTTAGCCAGTCCCTGTCCCCAGCTTCGCGGGTGTCCTATCCTGAGCTTAGTAACTGGTTAAACAAAGCTCCTCGTGGTCCGTGCCCTCATTCCTGGTATCGCCGAGCTGACAAACACGCCCCTCGGACTTCCGAGGCACCACTCGCCAATCCCCGACTCCTCAACGCCAAGCCTCAAAACAGGCATAAACTTCGCGACTCACGTGCATCCGCGTCTGCAACGCGACGTTTTCGGGAACCCATCCCTGCTCAAATCGCACGGGGACCGTCAGAACGCGTCATGTGGCGCAAAGCCCTCGAACGCCAGCGCCTCGAACGCAGAGCGATGCTCCTTCTATCCAACTGCGCTTAAGGCCAAGGCAGCCCGGAGGCTATGATGACCCGACTCTTTCGAGCCCCTTTATTTCTGCAATGAACGTCCCTGTCGCTGCAGTCCGGCAACGGTATGACAAGATGTATAAAGAATGGCCGATGGACGCCTGGTTTGACCTCAGGCTTAAAACATCATTCCCAACTCTCTCCAGTCTTACACTTGCGAACAAATAACAACACCCTCCATTGAACCACCCCAACACCTCACTCCGTCGCTAACACCCACCATGGCCGACTGGACGCCCCCCGCGAAAGGCTGCCCTGTCTGGATCGAAATATGCGCGACCGACAGGGCCCGTTGTGCGTTTCCCCCAACCCATCACCACCTATCCAAGGTACCCCTACTAACTTTCACCACCAAAGCACACAAGTTCTACTCCACTGTCTTCAACTGGACCTGGAAGAATTCCGATGTCCTCACCTCTGACAAGGCCGATGACGCTACCAAGCCCGTCATGGTCGACTTCAACCCATCAGTCAACCTCTCGGGCGGCGTGACGCCCGTCCGGATCCCCTCGCCGCCGACGTTTACCCCGCATCCCGGTGCTGGCGGCATCGTCGTGTACTGGCTGGTTGATGACGTCGAGGCCATCGGCGCGACGATCGAGGCGGCTGGCGGCCGGATGGTGAGCGAGGCGCGCAAGGAGGGCGAGCACGGCCTGTACCGATACTTTAAGGACGTGGATGGAAATCTTGGAGGGGTGTATCAGTTCAAGGGTATGTGAGGTGATGCTTAGGTCGGGTTGCCTTGCCGGATTGGATTGCTGTCCGGGTTCGGGCTGCGGAAAAGATTGAATAGAGGGGCCAGAATCCCAACAAGTTGAACAAGATCGCGCCTTGCCAGATTTCTCCTATAATAGCTGGGCGTGTTGCCGTTTGCTAATCCGCCCCCGGAACAATCCAGAGCTCGTCTCTAGACTGTAGACTTCCCGGCCCCTTTCCAACCTAGTGTTCCTTGGTCCGGAATAGCTTCATCCCTCTCATCCCCCATGACGCGGCGAGTTCATCATGCATCCCTAGACGAGGGAAACCCTACCCTTGTGGTGAAAACACAAGGTGTTTCGTATCTAGCTTCTAGACATTAGACCGCAAGGAGGCCTCGCCACCACTAAGCTAAAGAAGCCACCCCCTCGCCGCGAGGGCCATCGCATCCGGCACCTAGTCGACTTCCCGAGAGGTAAGCAGCGCCATGGATCTCGACAGTGCGTCGATCGCGCCTTGGTGGCTGTCCTCCTCGCTGTCCGGATCGTTCAAAATCTGTCTCGTCATTTCCAGGATCTCGGATGCAGACTGCGCACCACTTTCAATCATGCTAAACAGATAACCCTCAAGTATAAGTTGCCTCTTCTCTTCGCCGCGCGTATACCAGGAACCGGCTCGCCCTCGGGGCGGGAGCTCCTTCCAGGGAGCCCCTTGGAGATGTTGAAGGTCTCAAATCTGACTCAAGCGAAGCTCTTAGATCCGGCACCCAAGATGGCAGGTTGGCGTCATACTACCTCTCCTCCGGATCCCTCGACATGCGCGGCCGGCTTGCTCTTGCGGAGACAACCTCGACATATGTCAACCAATTGATCTCCTTCGTCCAGTTGAGAACTTCAGCCCAGAACCGCAAGTACGGCTCCTCGAAAGGACGACCATAATCCCAGTCCGCCAACCTCTCAAACTCGCAGATGCCAACCATGGCATACAGCCTGTCGCGCTCATCCCAGCACGTGTACGCGTTGCGATTCCCCTGCAGCACGAGCCTCCCAAAACACATTCCCCTCCACACCTGGAAAACTCCCCTCCACCCGCCTCACCACCTCCTCAAACCGCTGCACGTCCTCCCCAATCCTACCCTCCTCCTCCTCCTCCCCAAGCCAAACAACCACCTCCTCCGCGCCCTTATAAATCTCCCCCATCCGCCCCAACTGCACCCCCCTTCTCCCCTACATTCCCCTAGTCAATACACACCGCATCGACCCAAATCCCCTTGACCTTGTCCGGCACAACCGGGTGCAGGTGGACCAGCGCATGGTACAGATTCAGTCGGATCTCGAAGGGGCGGCCATCGCAGATGACTGTGGTTGTGGGGTGAGACGGACCCCAGGTGTAGGAGAGGCAGGTGTAAGGGGCGGAGGTGAGTGTTGGGAGGAGGCGGAGGGAGAGGATGAGATATGGGGAAGGTGAGGTGGGGAGGGAGGTTACGGAGAGGAGGCGGATGGAGGAGTGTGGCTTGGCGAGGGGGGTGTAGGTGTAGGTTGAGAGGGAGGGGGAGGGAGATGCCATCTTGAAAGCCTGAAGGGCGGTCCGGATTATGGGGAATGGTTCAGGATGGGGGTCTAAGCTGTGGTAAACTTGGACAGTTCTTGGAGGGGCAACTCGTTTGACATTGGAAGATGCAACGAGATAAGACGCAGAGACATGATAAGCTGGAAAGCGGGTAATGGATTCTATCTGATTCGACGATGCAAGCCACGAAAAGCAAGCCACAGGGCGAGGGAAGCAGATCGGGATGGTGGTTGCCTGGGCTTGGCGGGAATGTTGATTCATCGCTCACCCTGGCATGACCTGGGGTCGGTCGATTGGTCCACGACACCTGGTGATGCTGCAAAAATGGCACCCTTCGACGCAGGTTTCCCTCTTTTCGTTGCCAGAGCCGACAACGGAACCGTCACATTACCTCCCGGCGCAACGAACCATGGGAACCCCAATCTGCTGTGCCTGCCCACCAAATGGACAGACATCGCGATTTTCATCCTTGGAAACTACGTCGCTCACGCTACTACGGTCGTCCTTCCTCCTGGGAATAGTCTCTTTACAACTATCTGTCGAACTGCAGCGGCAGTTCTTGGCGCTCAGGCGCGCAGGAGCCTTTCGTCATGTGCTCTCCTCACACACAGGGAGCTCTCTTTTGTATTTAGTCTGGGAGCTTCGCTCCCACCCTTTCTACCTAATCAAGTCACTTTGCAACTGCACTTCCGCTGCTCCCATGAGCTCCGTACCCTCAGTGAAACGTTCCACACTATCCGAGTCGTTGTTTTCGCTATGTTCACTCCTGCGAGCAGCGCTGCCCGAGGGTACCGCGCAATTTTTAGCGGGCAATCTTTGCTTCCACCGATCTCCAAAAGGCAGCCCGTTCAGGTGCTCTTTGTAAGGTTGTTCGGATTGACGAATACGCCCGAACCGTTCATGAGCTCAGTTTGTCGAGCACCTGTAAGCAGGCCCCTTTTATCATCATGGAGTGCCAAATGGCAACCTTTATGGAGGGTGTATAAGCTGAAAATTCTCTGACCGGGACGTGCAAACCTCAGCACCATTCTTCGGTGGCAGGGTACATGGCCGTTTCAATCTCCCAGATGGCTACGTTCTTGCGCTTGTCCCAAGAGACGCCAAATTCATGGAAGATCGGACTACGCCTACCATAGCTATACCCTTCAGCTACAATGTGGTACAGATCCTCGCCTCTTTAGCTCAGCTCTGTTTTGCGATAGCAACAATCTACCGAGCCAGGGGTGGCCAACTCGACCGGTACGGCTACGCCGCCTTCGGACTCACTGTCATCCCATATGTATGGATGTCTCTCGTGAACATTCTGGCAAACCTGATCCGTCCACAATATTCTTCAGTCTACCTCGTCAAATCGGTACTTATGGACGAGGCTCGCCAAGTCGAGGGTACCGTGTTCGATATTACTGTCAGGAGACTTGACGAAAACCCCGATGACGAGCAGCGGGACAAGGCGCAACCATCATCTTACGTCAAGCAACCGCTTCAAGTACCGGAGTCTCACACGCGGCGCATGGCGCGGAAAGCAAGAAGGGAAAATATCCAGGGTCAAATAACAGGAATGACCCAGAAGCTGCCCTTGATTCCTTTGGTAGTCCTGCCTACAGTGTTGACGATACTTATCATTGGACTTTTGACCCGCTTCGAGTCCAGATCGAGCATTCTTACGGAGCGCGTATGCACCATGTCCTGGCTTGCAGTAGGCGGCTGGGTCGAGGGAGCGCCAACCCAAGAGCGGGATTACCGCTCAAGGAAGTTCTGGGGCAATACCTACTTGTTCGCCTTCAAGGTGGTTTACTTCGCAGGGCCCATCGCGGGCTATGTCGTTGTGGGACAAATGCTGAGCGAATATGGGGTCTGTGTGCGTTTGGACTAGTTCCTCTAGAACACTTTGGTGTACCTAGGTACCTAAATGTCTAGGGTGGTGTAGTTACACGACTCGACGAAAATTTGAACAGACCAGCTTCACATCTCCTAATGCTGAGATAAAGCGGCTGGTAGCTGACAGCACCATATCCACCTTTCTCGCTTCCGGAAAACCAAGAAGTGGGAAGCGGATCGTTGGTGGCACTAGGGCAAGGCGATGTAACAGGACGGGCTATTTGGGGGCCGTTTAGGGCCGTTTAGGGCCGCCAAAGCGATTTAGCGTATCCCAGGTCGTTCAGGAGCAAACAAATGCACGTGTGGTTGCAACGGCCAAGGCGATGTCAGATTTTGGGCTGGTGGATGCACCGCGTGCAGATCGTGCCGCGACCGAGCGTACGGGTCCCGGCCTCTTAAAGACGATGGTCCCCAAAGTCAGCGTCGCGTGTCGCTGTCGGCAACAATCCACGACTGCCAGCTTGTGACAATGAAAGTCATCGTCATCGGCGGTGGCCCTGGAGGCCTGGTCGCGCTCAAGCATCTCGTGACGGCTCACCACTTCTATCCCGACATTGCGCCAATCGACGCCCAGCTCTTCGAGGCCGAAGAATGTCTCGGAGGCACATTCAGGTACCGCGTGTGGGACAACGCCGAGCTGGTGTCGTCAAAGTTCCTCACGGCCTTCTCCGACTTCCGACTCCCCGAGGACGCGCCCGACTTCATCTCGCCCGAGCGGTACGTGCAGTATCTGCTCGACTATGCCAAGCACTTCAAGATCCTCGGCCACATCCGCTGCAAGACCATCGTCAGCAGCGTGCGGCGCCGACAAGGCGGCGGACACATTGTTGCCACGCTCAACCGCGACACGCTAGTCTCGACCGACCACGAATGCGACGTCGTCATTATCTGCTCGGGGCTCCATCTCACCCCCTGTATCCCAACCAACATCGAGAATCTGTTCCCCGCTGAACAAGCAGCGCCTCCAGCAACTTCAACTTCACCCTCAACCTGGGCCATCCCCGACCCATCAACCTCCTCTCCCGACTCCTCCTCCTCCTCCTGGATGAACACCATCTCCTCGCAGCGATCCCCCCTCCCCGCCGCATCGACCCACACCTTCCGCACGCTGCACTCGTCCACCTTCAAAAATCACCCCGGTTCTCTCAGCGAATTCCTCCCTTTCCCTGCTACCAACCCCCCCTCGAGTTCAAACCCAGACGGCCAAGAACACCAGGAAGTAAAACGAAAAGGCAGCACAATCCTAGTCCTCGGCGCCGGCGAAACCGCCCACGATATCGCCTCCGCTGCAATCAACCACCCCTCCGTGTCGCGCGTCCTCCTCTCCCACCGCAACGGCTTCTTCGTCGCCCCAAAGGTCACCCCCGAGCCCGTAATCCTGCGGTTCTGGGGGCGGCCGTACCCAGGGAAGAAGCGGAACAAGCCGCTGGATACGACGATAGCGAGTCTTTTTGATACGGCGTATGTTCCGGGGTGGTTGCAGAGGGGGGGTATGGGTTGGGGGTATTATAATGCGTGGGTGAGGGCGATG